>Ga0302279_10007991_pt1 | contig 10579 bp, 7 predicted proteins | sample III_Bog_N3_3_FD_194541 | JGI IMG/M metagenome (GOLD analysis project Ga0302279, IMG submission 194541) | Peat permafrost microbial communities from Stordalen Mire near Abisko, Sweden - III_Bog_N3_3 | ecosystem: Environmental > Terrestrial > Soil > Wetlands > Peat | place: Sweden: Abisko...
ACGGTTCGCGCCCATGCTGCCGAGCACGCGACGTCGGCGAAGGACGCGCCCTCCGTGATCCTCGCCGGGCTGGCGGATGCCGACCCTCGCGTTCGAGAAGCGCTGCTTCACGCGGTGGCCGCAAGTCACCTCGCTCCGGCCGGACCCCAGGCCGCATCGCTGCTTCGTGCGGACCCCTGGACGTTCGTGCGAGTGGCGGCCGCGGAGGCGCTCGGGGCGCTCCCTCGCGCCGACGATTCGGACAAGGTGCTGGGCGAGGCTCTGACGCAGCTCTCTCCGCGCGTGCGCGAGCAGGCGACGCTTGCCCTCGGGGCGCGGGGAGCCATCGCGTATCGAGGCGCCATCCGCGATCATCTGACCCGTCCCAAGGAGGAGAGCGCCGTCGTCACGGCGTCGGCGCGCGCGCTCGGCATGCTGTGCGACGCGCAGGCGGTCGAGGCGCTCGCGAAGCTCGCCCTGCAAGGGGGCTCGAGTCAGGACGCCGCGCAGGTCTCTCTCGGGCTCGTGGCGACCGAGGCGCTCGGCAAGATTCACCCGGCCGACCTGGCCGCGCGCCTTGCCCCCCTCCACAGCAAGTCGGTGCGCCCGGACGCGCGCCTCGCGGCCGATCGCGCCACTGCAGCAGTGACCCCCTGTCGCGTGCCCTGAATCATGTCCGCGCAGATTGACGCGTCCGCGAAGATGGCCAATCAGTGGGACCCCATCGCGAAGGAGGGTTCCATGGCCGTGTCACCGATTCCCAAGGGCTACCACACCATCACGCCTCAGCTGTCCCTCGACGGCGCTGCGGCGGCCATCGACTTCTACAAGCGCGCGTTCGGCGCCGAGGTCATCGATCAGGCACCCGACCCGAGTGGCAAGAAGATCTGGCACGCGTCGCTTCGCATCGGCGACTCCATGCTCATGGTCAACGACGTGTTTCCCGAGATGGGGGCCGGCGCGAGCCAGTCGAGCCTGTGGCTCTACGTGACCGACGTGGACGCGTCGTTCAAGCGGGCCGTCGACGCCGGCGCCAAGGCGACGATGCCTCCGACCGACATGTTCTGGGGCGACCGGTTCGCCAGCGTGAGCGACCCGTTCGGCCAGCGCTGGTCGATCGCGACCCGCGTGAAGGAAATGACCCCCGAGCAGCAGGGGAAGGCCGCTGCCGCGTTTGCCGCGAAGTCGAAGTCCTAGGGTGCCGACGGCGTGTTTCCAGCGCGGACGACGAAGGGAGTGAGGGCCTGGCTCGCGCTGGGCCCTGCCTTTGCTGTGGCGGGCCTGGCGGCGTGTGGCGCTCCCGCCCGCGGGAGCCTCGTCACCGCCCCTGTGCTTTCGGTGGCCGCCGGGGCATCGACGACCGGGCCCGAGACGCGACGCTTCCGGAGCGCGCAGTTCGGACGGCAGGTCGTCGGCGCCGATTCGCTCAGCGAGGCCGAGGCGCTCGGCACGTGGCACGACGAGATCATGTTCGATCAAGGGCGCGCGGTGCGGGTCGCCCGCGTGGGCCCGTCGGGGCTCCTCTCTTCCGTCACGCGGATTGAATATGGCCCCGCGGGCGGATACCGGCTCACCCATCTCGATGCGTACGGAGTCGAGGGGTACCGCGAGACGGTCACGCCCGAGGGGGCGCGTACACGCTCCTACCGCTCCGGCGTGTCGAGCGAGCGAGGTTGCGCCAGTCTCCGGGAGCGCTACGACGCGCACGGTCTTGTGGAGTCCGCGAGCTGCCTCGACGAAAACGGGCGCGTGGTGACCGACAACGAGGGGTGCGAGGAGCGCCGCCTCGAGTACGACGATCATCTGCGCATCCAGACGGAGTCGTGCTTCGCCGCGGACGGGACCCCGGCGACCTTCGGTGCGGGCGGGCACGCGGTGCGAACCGGGTACGACGAACGAGGATTTCGCAGCGCCGTGTCCCGACGTGGCAGCGGCGGGGCTTCCGCAACGGACGACCAGGGTTGCGCGGTGACACGCTACGCACGGGACAAGGCGGGCGACGCGCTCACCACCTCGTGCTTCGACGGGTCGGGTGCCCCGCATGGAATGAGCGGGTCCGCTGCCGTCGTGACGCGCATCGCCTACGACGCGAACGGGTGCATTCTTCGCGAGGAGAGCGTCAACGCGCTCGGTGGTCTCACGCCCATCCTCGGCATCGCCCAGCGCGTCTTCACGCGCGACCCCGAGTGCGGAATTCTATCGTCCCTTCAGCGAGACGAGCTGGGTAGAGCCGCCGCCCCCGACCAGAAGGCGGCGAGTCACGAGTTCGTGCGCAACCACGCAGGGCTCGCCATCGAGGAGAGGTGTCGCAGCGCGAGCAACCTGCCCATCAGCTGCCGCGACGGTCGCGGCACCGGCGGCGCCCTCGTCCGCTATGCCTATGACGAGCGTGGGCGCGAGCGTCTGCGGACCGGGTTCACCGCGGACGGATCCAAGTCCCCCATGAGCGCCACGTACCCGCACGAGTGGCGCTTCACGTACCTCGCAGACGGCCTGAGCCGGGAGGTGGCGTACTTCGACGAGGCTGGCCAGCCGGCGTTCGCCAACGGCGACGTTGCCAAGCACGCGTTCCTCTTCGACCGCCTCGGCAGTGTGGAGAGCGTCAAGAGCCTCGACGCGACCGGTGCGCTCACGAGCCCGACGACGGGCTGCAGTGAGCTGCACCGGACCTACGACGTGTCCCACCGGCTCGCGTCCATCGAGTGTCGCGGCCGAGACGGGGCTCCGTCGGAGTCCACCCTTATCCTCGAAGCCATCCACTGGCCCACGCACGCAGCGCGCGTCGTCGTCGAGCGCAAGGGGTCCGACGTCGCCAATGCATACTTCGACGTGAACGGCAGCGTTCTCACGCGCGTGCCGTGTGCAGCCGAGCGCTGCTTCCGCTGAGGCTACTGGAACGTGGTGTTCGTGATCGTCACGCCGGCGTTGCCCGGAACATCCTCGGCCTGGACGTAGATACTCGGGTGCGACGCCGACTGGACGCTGCCGGTGTTGCTGTTGCCCGTGAACGTCGAGTCGGTGATCGTGAGAAACCCCTTCAGGTCGTCGACCACCTGAAAGATCGATCCCGACCCGAGATCGGCGGCGGTGTTGTCCTTCATGAGCGTCCCGCAGAGGCTCAGCGTGTAGCTGTCGCCGTCGTTGTAAATGGCCCCGCCGAGGCCGCCTCCCGGCGTACCCGCCTGCGCCGGATTCTCGCCGTGGCCCAGCGTCTTGTTGTTCGAGAAGACGCTGTTGATGATCGTGTACGACGTCCCGATGCTCCCGAGCGCGCCGCCGTTGCAGCCCGAGTTGCCCGAGAAGGTGCTTCCCACGATGGTCACCGGCTGCGTCGCCTGGTTGAACGTGTAGAGGGCGCCCCCGGCGTAGTCTTGCTCGAGGTTCGGCTGCGTCGAGCTCGTGACGCTCACGTTGAACGCCTTGAAGGTTCCGCCGCCGACGTAGATGGCGCCGCCTCCGAGCACGCTGCTCGTCGCCTGCGCGCTCCCCGCCGTGAACGCGATGTTCTGCAGGACGAGCGCCGGGGTCGCCTGCTTCTCGCACATGGGCGAGGTGTAGTGAAGGGTCTGGTCGCAGGTGTTCTGGTAGAGGATGCGGTTCTGGTTGTTGCCGCTCAGTGTCACCTTGCCGCCGCCGTCGATGGTGACGCTGCCGTCCCCCTTGCCGCCGTCGTTGTAGATGTCGATCTCGGGGACCACGATGACGATCGGGTCTGCGCCGCAGTTGAACGTGACGACGCCTCCAGCGTGGACGGCGGCGACGACAGCGTCTGCCGTGCAGCTCGCGGCTGTGCCGGTGCCCACGACCGTTGTTGGTGACGAGACGTCCTCCGCGAGCGCGGCGGTCGGCACCGAGCAGTGGCCATCCGGGTTGCCGTAGCTCGTCGGACCGACCTGGACGGCGCCCGCATCCTTCGTGCTCGAGCCCGTGTCGGGGCTGCCGCCCTTCTTCCCGCCGTCGCCCCCTCCGCCACCGCTGCTTCCCGAGCTGCTGCTGCAGGCGAGGATGAACCCGAGGAGAGGCGTGACCGTGTTGCGCATGAGTCAATGATCGAGGAGTTGGCCGCGTCTGTCTATTCGACCGAAAGCTGCCCCGACGGGCTCCCCCGCGCGTCCCGCTTGGACTAGGCTCCGCCGCTTCTCCAGGAGGTTTCACGTGCGTCAATCCGTCGTGCTCGGTGTCCCTTGCCTCGCATTCGTCGCGCTCGCGTGTGGCGGGCCCACCACCAACATCGACGCGACCACGGTCCCGGTCCCGACAGCGGCCCCCGTACTTTCGGTGGCGGCGCCGGTGGGCCCCGTGAAGCCGAAGTACCCTGCCACGGCGAAGCAGCCGCAAGCGGACACCTACGGCACCGTCCAGGTGAGCGACGACTACCGCTGGCTCGAAGACTGGAAGGATCCGACTGTCAAGGCGTGGTCCGATGCCGAGAGCGCGTTTGCGCGCACATGGCTCGACGGGATCCCGCAACGGGCGGCGATCCACGCACGCGTCGAGGCGCTGATGACCGAGTCCACGCCGCGGTGGGGCGCGGTCGCGGCGCGCAAGGGGGCCTTCTTCGCGCTCGAGGACCGTCCGCCGAACCAGCACCCCTCGCTCGTCGTCTTCAAGCGCATCACGGATCTCACGACCGAGCGAACTCTGATCGATCCCGGCGCCCTCGACCCCACCGGCAGCACCGCGATCGGATGGTTCGTGCCGTCTCCGGACGGGACGCGTGTCGCCGTGTCGCTCTCGAAGGGCGGGGGCGAGCGCGGCGATGTGCACGTCTACGATGTCGCCACGGGCAAGGATGGCAAGGACGCCGTCCCGCAGGCCGATGGGTCGGGGAGCGGCAACTGTCTCGCCTGGAAGGGCGACGGAAGCGGCTTTTACTACACGCACCAGGCGCGTGAGGCCGACGCCCCGAAGGATGGCGACTATCAGCGCATCTACTTCCACAAGCTCGGCGACCCAATCGAGAAGGACGTGCTCGCCGTCGGGAAGGGGGGGCCCAGCATCGCCCAGTGGGAGATGCAGCTGGGGCAGGACGGGCGCACCGTTCTGGCGCGGATGGAATACGGCGACGGCGGCGAGTTCGACCAGTGGATCCTCGGGCCGTCGGGCAAGTGGACCCAGGTTGCCACGAAGGCCGACGACGTGAAGCTCATGGACGTCGGAGCCGACGGCCGCCTCTACCTCCTGTCGGCCAAGGGCGCCCCCCGGCACCGCGTCCTCCGGACGTCGCTGGCAACTCCATCACTCGACAAGGCCGAGGTGGTCGTGCCGGAGGGCGACGGCGTCATCGAGGAGTTCTTGCCCCGGAAGTCGCGCATCTATGTCGTCGAGGTCGTCGGCGGTCCGTCGCGCGTCCGTAGCGTGCCGCTCGTCAACGGCAAGGCCGGTGCGCCTGTTCTGCTACCGACGCCGCCCGTCGCTGCCGTCGCAGACCTGACCCCGGTCGGCGTCGACGACGCCCTCTTCGGCGTCGTGACCTACACAGACCCGCCCGCCTGGTACACGGCGGCGGCGAGCGGTGCGGTCGTGAAGAGCGCCCTCGCCTCGACGTCACCGGCTGACTTCTCGAACGTCACCGTCGCGCGGGAAGAGTGCACTTCGAAGGACGGGACGAAGGTCCCTCTGACCGTGCTGCGCTCGAAGTCTGTCGCCGTAGACGGCTCCGCGCCGGCCCTCCTGACCGGCTACGGCGGTTTCGGCATCTCGATGGGTCCGCGGTTCCGGCCCGAGAATCTTGCGTGGCTCGAGCAGGGTGCCGTGCTCGCGGTCGCGAACATGCGCGGTGGCGGCGAGCTGGGGGAGGGCTGGCATACCGAGGGCAACCTGACCAAGAAGCAGAATGTGTTCGACGACTTCTACGCATGCGCGCAGCACCTCGTGGACGCCAAGTACACGACGCCGGCTCACCTCGCGATCGAGGGGGGGTCGAACGGGGGGCTCCTCATGGGGGCCGAGCTCACGCAGCACCCGGACGCGTTCAAGGTGGTCGTGTCCCACGTCGGAATCTACGACATGCTGCGCGTCGAGCGCGACCCGAACGGCCGGTTCAACGTGACCGAGTACGGCTCCGTCACGGATCCGAAGCAGTTCGACGCCCTCTACGCCTACTCGCCGTACCACCACGTCAAGGACGGCGTCGCATACCCCGCGGTGCTCTTCATGACCGGCGCGAACGACCCGCGGGTGGCCCCCTACCACTCGCGCAAGATGACGGCGCGGCTCCAGGCCGGCACGTCATCCGACGCCCCGATTCTCCTCCGGACGAGCGCGAACACCGGGCATGGCATCGGCTCGCCCCTCGCGGCGCGCGTCGAGGAAAAGACCGACGGGCTCGCGTTCATCTTCCAGCAGCTCGGCGTGACCTACGCGGCGAAATAGGACCCTGGACAGCCCCTAGGGAGCTCGAGCGCATCGAAAGCCAACGCCGCTCCTGCGATCCGTCGGGGTGTTCCAGCCGCGCCAGGTAGGCTCGAGGGTCTTGATAATGTCGTACGCGCTTCCTCCGCGAAACGCACGAGCCGGAGCCGCGCCCGCGTCGGTCCCAAGGTTTGGCGGCGACGAAGGGACGAACGCGCAGTTCACGCAGGGATCGACGTAGGGCCGGTCGACCCAGTCGAGCACCCACTCCCAGACGTTTCCCGCCAGATCAAGCTGACCCCACACGCCTGCACCCATGGGCGCGGAGCCGACGGGAGCGAGGCGGGGAGTGCCCGCATCGATCATTCGGCCAGGGTAGAAGTCGCCATAGATGGCGTACGCGTTCGCGCTGCCCGGGGCCGCGCTTCCCCACGGATATTCGCGCTGCTGGCTCCCCCCCGCGGCCGCGTACTCCCACTCTGCTTCGCTGGCGAGAAAGCCACCGTCCCAGATGCAGAACGCGTAGGCCTCGTACCAGTTGACGCAGTTCACCGGCAGGTTCTCGTGATCGCCGACGGCCGGGGTCCAGGTCGGGGTCGGGGTCGGCTCGGGCGCACACACCGCGAGATTCTCGTTGGTCGGAGCGATGTTCACGTCATCGGCGGCGACCCATCCCGGCTCGTAGACCGGGGGCCGTTCCCGCTATTCAGGTACGTGTGCTTGCCCGACCGAGCGGGCGGAAAATAGCTCTGGTTTACCGCGGCCACGAACCGGCGGAAGCGCCCGACCGTGACGAGATACTTGTCGAGGTTCACCGTGCTGATGGTCGCCGGGTCGGCTTCGCCCGTCGGGCCCGTACCCGTATTCGTATAGGTCCGGCTGAAGGTGCCGCCGTCTACACCAAGCGTCGTGCAGCAGCTGTCTCCCGTGGTGCCGCAGCAGCCGGTCCCCGGCCCTGGCGTCGCGCAGCTGGGTGGGCCGGAATCTGGACCCCCGGGGCATTCACTGGAGCCCGATCCGCTCCCGGTGCTCGATCCGGTTCCAGAGCCCGAGCCCGAGCCGGCGTCACTGCCGCTTCCAGAGCCGCTGCTCGATCCGGTTCCGCTGCTGGACCCGGAGCCGGACCCAGCATCTTTCCCCGTCGTCGCGTCGGTATCGGCGGTTGCGACAGGGTGCTCGCTGATGCCGAGGATGGCGTTGCACCCGGCGGCGGCGAGTCCGCCCGCCACGAGCAACGCCCACAAAGATCGCGCGTTCACCAGCGACCTCGCATCTGCATCATGCCGGGACCGAACCCCACCTGCACCGATGCTGCGGGGGTGCGGTGGGCCGTGAACCACAGGGTCGCGGCGCCGGCAAGCGCCACTCCTCCCACGATGAACCCCACGGTCGAGACGTTTCCCGCAGTCACCGCATCGCTCCACTTGCTCGATCCAGCCTGCGTGCATCGATTGTTCGGGCAGCCGTTCTCGGCGCTGCTCTTGTCAGACATCGCGATGCCGCCAAACGCCGCGCCCAGCCCGATGCCCACGAGGGCAACTCCGCCAGTCGCGATCGCGATCACGCGCTGCGTCCCCATCCCCGCCGAGCTCGGCTCCGGCGTCGGCGCGGGGCTCGGACCCACCGGAGCTGCCGGCGGCCCGAGCAGGATGACCTCGTGCCGGTCCTTCTGCGACTGCTGCACCGTCAGGACCTTGGTCACCGAGGGCTGCCCCTCTGTCTCGAACGTGAAGGAGTGCTCCCCTGGGTCGACCGAGAGCGCGGTCCCGTCCAGCTTCTGCGTGACGACCTCGCCGTCCATCGTCACCTTGACCGCGTTGAGGTCCGCGCCCGCCCCGTTCTTCGCTTCGAAGATGATGGTCGGGATTTCGCCGTTGACCTCGTCGACGTGGCCAAGGCAGTCCTTGCGAATCTCCGCCGGGCAGGTTGGCGCCGAGCACACGAGCAGCTGGGCCTTCTCGGCCCGTAGCTTGTGGTCTTTTGCAAAGCCGGCAGAGGCGTCGCTTGCGGCGAGACACTCCGCAACGGTGGGATCGGCCAGAGCGAGACGCTCGCCGAGGGCGAGCCCGGCAAGGATTGTGATCGCAACGGTGTGAAGTCCTGATCTCATGCGGCTGGGGCTCACTTCTGCAGAAAGCACTCGGGCTTGAAGCGTTTCCGCCCCTGGTCGTCGAGCGTGAACGGGGGGTCGCAGCTCGGCTTGGGCGCGCTCGTCACGGAGCTTGAAGTCGCTGGGCTGGAGATCGCGCTGCCGCCATGATGGGGCGGCGTCTGCGGCGCAGTCGCCGACTTCGACGGGGTTACCACCAGCGGCGCCGGTGTGGCGGGCGCCGAGTCGACGCTGGCCGGAGTGCCGGCGGATTGCGCGCTTGTTGCCGTGCTCGCGGTGGCGCTGGAGGGAGCCGGGCTGGCCGCCGACGCCGGGGGCGAGGCCACCACCACGGCGGTCGTCGGGGTCGCCCTCCGCAGAACCAACATTCCGATGCCCGCGACGGCGACCGCCGCGAGGACCCCCACCGCCATCGGCCGCCCCGAGCCTGATCGCACGCGGGAATCGCCCCATGCCGACTGGGTCAGGCCCGCCGACCCCGCCTGTGATCCCGAGCTCGCGAGATTCGAGGGCCTGCTCGCCCCACCGGCGCGTCCGAGCGTGCCGACAATCCCTTCGACCGAGATGCGGCCACGCGGGCTCGCAAACTCTCGAAGGGCGAGAGCAAGCTCGCCGACCGTCTGGAAGCGGAGGTCGCGATCCTTCTCGAGACACTTTGCGAGGAGGGTCTCGAGCGCCAGAGGTGCGTCAGGACGCACCTGGCGCAGCGGCGGGGACGGCTGTGTGGCGATCTTGATGATGAGCTCGGTGACCACCTGCGCATCGAACGGCACGCGTCCGGCGATGAGCTCGTAGAGGATGACCCCGAGCGCCCAGATGTCGGTTCGGGTATCGACCCCCTTCGAGTGCTGCAGCTGCTCGGGCGACATGTAGAGAGGCGACCCGAGGAACGCCGTGGTCTTCGTCATGGCCGACGCGGCCTCGACCCCGTCGGCTCCCAGGACCTTGGAGATTCCGAAGTCGAGCACCTTGATGCAGACCGATCCGTCGGGTCGTTCGAGGCAGAACAGGTTCGCGGGCTTGAGATCCCGGTGAACGATGCCGAGGACGTGGGCCTCGGCGAGCGCTTCACACGCCTGGAGCACGAAGTCCGCGGCGAGCTCGACAGGCAGCGCCCCGCGCGTCCCGAGCCAGCTGGAGAGGTCGCGCCCCTCCAGGTACTCCATGACCATGTACGGCGACCCGTTCTCGAGCTCCCCGACATCCGTGACGCGCGCGACGTGCTCGTTCTTGATCTTCGCCGCGGCCCGCGCCTCGCGCGTGAATCGCTGCACCGCCTCGGGGTTGAGGAGCGCATTGGGAAGCAAGAACTTCAGCGCGACCTTCTCGTCGAGCTGCAGGTGGTGCGCCGCAACGACGATGCCCATACCGCCGGCGCCAAGCACGCGCTCCACGCGATACTTGCCTGCGAGCACATCCCCGGGCGCGGGGTTGACCTGCCTCTGATCGACGTCCGCCATCGCGACCCATCAAGTGTAGCTGGCTCCGCCTCAGCCACCTACTGTTCTGTCGCGGCACGAGGAGCGCGCGTACGCCGTCAGTTCGTCGACAGGGCCAGGTTGAGTGGCGGCACGCCTGCCTCTCCATGCTTCAGGTACTCGTAGTGCGCCCAGTTTCCCATGACTCGCCCGACGTATCCGCGGGTCTCGGGGTAGGGGATGCGCTCGACGAACTCGTCGATGTCCATCTTGGGCGAGCGGGTGAGCCAGCGCGTGATGGCGTCGTCTCCCGCGTTGTAGGCGGCGATAGCGAGCGGGAGCTGACGCGGAAACTTCGCGGCCAGGTCGCGGAGATAGCGGACGCCCAGCGCGACATTCAGCGACGGCTGCGTCAGGTTCGCTTCATCATACGGGATCGCCCGCGCCGTCGCGATGGCGCGCGCCGTCTCGGGCAGCAGCTGCATGAGCCCAACGGCGTGCGCGGGCGAGAGGGCATCCGGATCGTAGTTGCTCTCCTGGCGCATGACGGCGTAGGCGAGGGCGTCCTCGTCTATCGAGCCCGTGGGCTTCGCTGCGTCGGTCGCGGTGTCCTCCGCCACGTCGTCGGCGAACGGCTCCGCGTAGGCGCACTCCCACGCCCATCGATTCGCCGGCCCCGGCGCCGTCATCAGCAAATTGACCGGGATCTGTCCGATGA
>Ga0302279_10007994_pt1 | contig 10575 bp, 8 predicted proteins | sample III_Bog_N3_3_FD_194541 | JGI IMG/M metagenome (GOLD analysis project Ga0302279, IMG submission 194541) | Peat permafrost microbial communities from Stordalen Mire near Abisko, Sweden - III_Bog_N3_3 | ecosystem: Environmental > Terrestrial > Soil > Wetlands > Peat | place: Sweden: Abisko...
CTACTCCCCAGGGAGCCTGCATTCTAGCCTGATCCCGAGGCGCGCGTCCAGTCTGGGGTTGGCTCAGGGGTTGCTCTTGGGGGTGAACCCGAACTCCTCCACCCCCAAAAGATCACCGCGAACGACGGTGACCTCCCCCTTTTCGATCCGGGAAACGGCCCGGTTGCCAGTGCTCGCTTCGTAGGCCAGGAGGACGCGCTCTTCGAGGGCTTCACGGACTTCGTTGTTGAGCGGGTAGGCGATGTCCTTGAAGGTCCCGTCGCGCTTGCGCTTGCTGGGCATGGCCACGAAATAACCTTCTTCGCCTTCCAACACCCGCAGGTCACCGACGATGAAGCTATCGTCAATGACGATGGCGGCAAAACCCCGCAGCTTCTCATCGCCTTCGACCTTGGTGATCCGCACATCGGTGATATTGAGCATCATGGCTTCCTTGGGGAGGGACGCAGGCGGGAAACGGGGCGCGCCAAGGGCAGGCCGGATTGCCGCCGGCCGGCGCCTGCGAGAGGGACAGACGGAAGGCCACGGGCGAACCGTGGCTCCCTGTTCCGTCATTATAGGTGTTTTACCTCCGTTTGATGAATGATTGTGATTCCGGCAACATGCCAGCAGCCGGGGTTGCGGAGCAAGCGTTCCCGGCAGGAAGTTTGCAGGCCGCCGGGCTATTTCCACCGGAGCGTCCGTTGTTCCGTCCATGGCGCCGACCCACCGTTAGCGGGACGAGCCCTCCGCTGATGCCGGGGAAGCGTCCCGCTTGCCGTAAGGGGTGCTCAGGGTTTGGCGCCGGCGGCGGGATCGAGCCGGTCCAGGTCGGCATTCAGGCTCTCCTCGCTTTCCAACGCGGCGATGGCGGTATCGACTTCGGGCAGCACCTCAGCCAACCGGGGCTGCCCCCGGGCGACCTGCTTGCGGATCTCGGTCTTGGTGGTGCTGGCCATGGCGCGGTCCGCGGCGTCCCGGGTCAGGGTCAGCAGCAGGTACAGCGAGCCGTCCTGAGGATCGGTCCAGGTGGCTCTTGTACTACCCCCCACCAGTTCCTGGTCGACCAGTTGGCGGGTGACGTTCTCCAGGACCCGGTTCATGACGTCGGTCTTGACCGGGGGGGCCGAGGTGCCTGCCGTGACGCCGGTGAGTTGCTGGTTGAGCTGGCTGAACAGGCTCTGGACCCGGACTTTGACCTTTCCGGCCAGCTTGGTCCTTGCGTCGGCCAGTGCGATTGTGCGCTGCATCCCCTTGTCGCCCATGGGGTTGGGTTGGGCGATACCCACGGCGGCGAGGCCGCCGGCCATCTCCTCCTGGTCGATCCAGGCCGGCGCGTCCCGGGTCGGGGTCGTGGTGACCGGAGCGGCGATGGGTGCCTGCCGGGAGGCGCAGCCCACCAGGGCCACCAGCGCGATGCCCAGGGGAAGATCGATCCGCAGTGGCATGGGGGACTCCATCAAGGTTGCCGGGGATTTGGCCAGCGGCCATGAAGCCGGGCTCAACACCCAGTGTATGGGATTCAGCAGGCCCAGGACCGGCCAAACGGCAATCAGCAACAGCCAAACCGGGGCCCTCCGGGAATCAGCGCTTCCGGGCCAGGGTCAGGCCATCGCCGATGGGCACCATGGACAGGTCCACCCGCTGGTCGCCGTGCAGGTTCACATTGAATCGCTGCAGGGCCGCGGTGTCCGGATCCTTGGCCGGATCCGCCGGTTCCGCCACCCGGCCGCTCCACAGCACGTTGTCGACGGCGATCAGGCCGCCCGGGCGCAAGAGTTGCAGGCACCGCTCGAAATAGGCTTCATAACCGGTCTTGTCCGCATCGATGAAGGCGAAGTCGTAGCTGCCCGCTTCGCCCCGGGCCAGCCGGCTGTCCAGGGTGTCCAGGGCCGGGCCGATCACCAGATCGATCTTGCCGGCCACTCCGGCCCGTTCCCAGAAGGGGCGGCCCAGGCTGGTGTAGTGTTCGTTCAGGTCGCAGGCCAGCAAATAGCCGTCCGCAGGCAGGGCCAACGCCACAGTCAGGGCGCTGTATCCGGTGAACACCCCGATCTCGAGGGTGCGCCGGGCGCCCATCAGCTTGACCAACAACTGCATCAGCGCCCCCTGTTCCGGGGAGATCTGCATCGTGGCGAGGGGGTGGCGTCCGGTGGCGGCCCGCAATCCCACCTGCTGGGGGTGTTCGCGAAGGTCCTGATCGCGCAGATATTGCTGGAGCCTGTCGTCCAAACCTAGGGTGCGGTCGCTCATGGAAAGATCCCCGGGCACGATGGTAGCGCGATGCCCCCAGGGTCAAAGCGCTTAAAATCCCATGCCAGGCCACGTATCCCTATGAAAAACCTGGAAATTCATAAATCCAGCGGCAGAAGCATCCCAGGGATCCGAGCCCCGTCCCCGAATGGATCCTGTTCCCCTTCTCCGGCCGCTCCTGGCAATTCCAGGGAACCAGCCCGGATGCCCAGCAGACGCAGCGGTCGGTCCAGGGGCACCCGGCGCAGGCAGGCCCGGGCGGCATCCCGGATCGTCTCCGGGTCGGCGGTGGCCCGTTCCAAGGTGAGATCCCGGGTCACAGTCTGGAAATTGTCGTACTTCAGTTTGATGCCGATGGTCCGGCCCAGCCGGCCCTTGCGTTCCAGATCCCCGGCCAGGCGCTGGCACTGGTCCAGCAGGATCCCGGTGAGGGCATCCCGGTCACGGCGGGGATGCAGATCCCGCTCGAAGGTGGTCTCCCGGCTGATGGATTTGATTTCCCGGACCGTGACCAGGGGACGCGGGTCACGGCCGTGGGCCGCCTCCCAAAGCCAGGCGCCGTAGCTCTGGCCGAAATCCGCCACCAGCCGCCCGGGGTCCATCGCCGCCAGCTGGCCGATGGTGTGCAGCCCCATCGCCTCCAGTCTGGCGCTGGCCTTGGGGCCGATGCCGTTGACGGCGGAACAGGGCAGGGGCCAGATCCGGGTCGCCAGATCGTCCAGGGTAAGGATGGTCAAGCCATCTGGTTTCTGTAGTTCTGAGGCAATCTTCGACAACAGTTTATTTGGAGTGATGCCAATGGAACAGCTCAAGCCGGTAGCCAGGATGACTGCGTCCTTGAGCTTTTGGGCCAGTGCCACGGTTTCCCCGGGCACGTCGGTGAGGTCGATGAAAATCTCGTCTATGCCCCGGTCTTCGATGGTGGGCGCAATCTCGGCCACGGCGGCCTTGAACAGCTTGGAGCAGCGGACGTAGGCCTCGAAGTTGGCCGGCAGCAGGATGGCTTCGGGAGCCAGGGCGGCCGCCTTCATCAAGCCCATGCCCGAGTGGACCCCCAGGGCTCTGGCCTCGTAGGTGGCGGTGGTGGCGACCCCGCGCCCCACGTACTCCCGCAGCCGGCCGAACGGCCTCCCCACGCCATCCAGTTCCGGGTCCCGTTTCCGTCGCCCGCCCACCACCACCGGCTGGCCGCGAAGCTGGGGGTAGCTGAGCAGCTCCACCGACGCGAAGAAGGCGTCCATGTCCAGGTGGGCGATGCGCCGCCCCAGCCAAGTTTGGTTCACGCGAAATTTTAGCAAACCTCCGCCACCACGCCCTAGGTAAAGATTCGAGGGAGAGGCTTGCTTATGACCTGGTAGCGAACGCCAGGCAGTTCCTGGAACATTTTCAAGGACAGAGGACTGGCTACCAGCAGCCGTAAGGTCCCAAGGAACCTAACGGCTGCTAGCATGGACCTCGGCACATGCCACCCGTGGGAGCCCAGCGTGGTCCAAGATTCTCCATCAGCCCTTTCCCTGACTTCGGATCCTGCCAAGGCCGCCAGGCACTTGCTGGAGGCGACCCGGCTGGCGGTGGCGGCTCTGGAGCAGACCTGGGACGAGGCCCTGGTCCGTTCCTGGACCGAGCACGTCACCCGCAGCAAAGGCCGGCTGGTGCTCTCGGGCATGGGCAAGTCCGGCCTGGTGGCCCAGAAGATCTCCGCCACCCTGGCTTCGACCGGCTGTCCCAGCTTCTACCTCCATCCCGCGGATGCCCTCCACGGCGACCTGGGCATGGTCATGGCCGAGGACACGGTCCTTATATTAAGCAACAGCGGCGAAAGCGAGGAGATCCTGCGCCTCCTGCCCAGCCTCATCCGGCTTGGCGTCGGCATCGGCGCCATCACCTCCCGTCCGGAAAGCCGTCTGGCCCAGGCGGCCAAGTGGTGTTTCACCTATGCCATGCCCAAAGGGGAAGGCTGCCCGCTCAACTTCGCGCCCATGGCCAGCACGACGCTGCAACTGGTCTGGGGCGACCTGCTGGCCGCCTTCCACATGGTCCAGAGCGGTTTCACCCTGGAACACTTCGCCCAATTCCACCCGGCCGGCAATCTCGGCGCCCGCTTGCTGAAAGTGAAGGACCTCATGCACACCGAGTTTCCCCGGGTCAGTCCCGGAGCCACCCTGGTGGAGGCCCTGGAAGCCATGACCCGGGGCAAGCTGGGCATGACCACGGTCCTGGAGGGGGAAACCCTCGCCGGGATCATCAGTGACGGCGACATCCGCCGGGCGCTCCAACGGGCCCAGCGCCTGGGCAGCAACCCCCTGAGTCTCACCGCCCTGGACATCCTGACCGCCAACCCGGTCTGCACTTTGGCCGAGACCCTCGCGGTGGAAGCGGCCAAGAGCATGGAGACCCGGAAGATCACCTTCGTGGTGGTCAAGGAGGGCGAGCGTCCTTGCGGCATCATCCACATCCACGACCTGTTCGCGGCCAAGGTGATCTGAACCGCGGGCGTCCGGCCAAACCGCCGGTTTCGATCCAAGGTTACATAATATACATTATCGAAAGCTAACATTGCCCCCCACAAACCTTGTCATTTTGCCCTTTGCGCTGGGAACCTGAGGATTGAACCCCTGTCTCCGTCCCCTCACTCCCTGCATTGACGAAAGCTGAATCCGTGCCCTCCACCCTGCTCAAATACCTTCTGAAACGCTGGACGCTGCCATTCCTGGGTGCGCTGCTGTTCTACGGGGGCATGCTCATGGCCTACGAGGTCGTGGGCGTGACCAAGGAGATCTTTTCCATCGGAGCGCCCTTCCGCTGGGTGGCTCCCTTGCTGCTACTGGCGGTCCCTGAAAACATGGGCATGGTCCTGCCCATGGCTTCAGTGCTTGGCGGTCTCATGGGCACCCAATACCTGTCCGAGGGCTCCGAACTGGTGGCCGCCCAGGGGCTCGGGGTCGGGATGCGCGAACTGATCAAGCCCTGGCTGCTGCTCTCCGCCGGCCTGGTGCTCCTGGCCACCCTCAATGCCCACATCCTGGTGCCCTGGGCCAACGCCACCCAGCAGGTCGCCCAGGCCCGGATGTTCGAAGAGGCTCGAACCCGCTTTCTGCGCCCGGGATCGCCCCCCTGGTTTCCCCCGAGGGCACCCCGCAATGCCGTATGGATCGCGCCGGATGGCCAGATCCACCTCATGGAGGTGGGCAACGACCGGGTCCAGCATCTGGTGGCGCAAAGCCTGAAATGGGGCCAAAGCGACAAGGCATTTGAACATTCCAACATAAACCTTCGGATGGAGAATATTCGCGGCGTCACGCTGCACAAGACCGATGGCAAGGTCACGCTTATCCAAGAGAAAGAACACACTTACACCATCGAAGTGCCGCCGGTGCCAAAACTGCTGCAGTCCACCAACGCCCGGTTCCAGTCCACTCCGTTCCTGCTGACCGCCCACACCCCCGAAGCCCTGGTGGAACTGAGCCGGAGGCTCACCTTGCCGCTGGCCTCCTGCGCCCTCCTACTCCTGGGCATCGCCCTGGGCCTGGGCCACCCGAGGTTCCAGAAGGGCGGCGCCATGGTCAAGAGCCTGGGCGTGATCGTGGTCTACTACCTGATCATGAAGTACTTTGAGAATCAGATTTTATTTGCCAAATCTCAACACCTCTTGCCACGCCTCGCGGTGTTCACGCTGCCCCTGGTTTTCCTGGTGGCCGGCTGGTTCCTGCTCGCCCACAAGCTGCATCCCCACCATTCCAACCGGTTCAGGGGCCTGCCCCCGGTGCGGGCGGCGGTGGCCTGGATGCAGACCTCCCCCAGGCTTTCCCGGCTGCTGCTTTCGGTGAAGACCGGCGCCCGCTACCTGGCGGCCGCCGGCATGAAAGTGGTTCCACGGCGCTGGTCCGGACCGCTGCCGGGCAAAGGGATCCTGGCGACCTGGACCAATGACCTCTGGTGGCGCAGCTGGGGGGCGGTCATGGGCACGTTCCTGGCCCTGAGTTTCCTCATCGAGTACGCCAGCCTGGCCGGAGATCTGGTGCACAACCACGTGTCCAGCCTGGTCTTCATCCGCTATTGGCTGTGGAACCTGCCCACGTTCCTGGCGGTGGTGCTGCCCTTGGCCTTCCTGCTGGGCGGCGTGCTCGCCCTGTCCGATGCCACCATGTCCCGGGAATGGGTGGCGTTGCGCGCCGGGGGAGCCAGTTTCCTGCAATGGTGCCGAGCCGGCGTCATGGGCTGGGGCACCGTACTGGTACTGACTTTCATGCTCCAGGCGTTCCTGGCGCCCCTGGCGTTCCAGCGGATGGATTCCCTCTACCAGCAGATTCTGGGGCGGCCAGCCCGGTCCCTTCAGACCAAGCCGTCCTGGCTTAACCTGGGTTCAACGGGGGTGGTCTGGTTCCTGGACGGCTCCGAGCGCTGGGGCTTCCCGCTCAAGGCGGCCGGTGCCGAGGTTCCGATCCTGCTCAAATGGCAGATGCGCGCCTTGCGCTCCGAGGCCCTGCCCTGGGATGGGTTGAACCTGGTGCCGGGCCCCTTTACCTTTGAGCTGTTTCCGGACAAGGCCCTGCGGGACACCGCCTCGGCCGATGAAACGTCCACCGTGGACCTGTTCCACTGGCAGAAATGGGCTCCTGACCCGGAACGGGCGACCATGATCTGGAGCCGGCTGTTCGGGTTCCTGGGCGGCCCCTGCCTGCTGTTCGGCATGCTGCCGTTCGCCTTTCCTTCGCCCCGGGGCGGGCGGGGCCAGGCCCTGGGCTACAGTCTGGTGGCGGGTTTGATCTTCATGGGCCTGCAGGCCTTGTTCACCGGAGCAGCCAAGGCCGGCGAGTTCCCTTCCCTTTGGGGGGTGCTCTGCCCCATCCTTCTGCTGATGGGGTTCGGCCTCATGCGCCTGCACCGGCTGCGAACCTGACTATTTGTAAATGCCACAGCAGACAATCAGGCCGTCGGAAGCTTCCAGATAGGTGGTCTTGGGTTCGATCTTGCCGCTGGCCGGGTTCAGGAAACTGTAGTCCACCCAGCCCTTGCCATCTTTCAAGGCCAGCTTGATGATCTCGGCGATGTACGGCTTGCCCGAAGGATCCTTCACGGCCATGCGGTTGCTGCCCACAAAATTGGCCGTGGAACCCTGGGCCAGGCACTTGCCGGTAGGGTCGTAGATGAAGAGATACAGCGGCCGGTCCGGACCCACATGGAATTTTCCGCTGCCGAAATTGGTCTGCTTGAGCAGGGCGTCCTTGCCGCTGGCCTTGGCCAGGGCGATGCCCTCCTTCACCAGGGCGACGGCTTTTTGCTGGTCGGCAGGCTGGCCGGCGGCGAGGATCCCGGCCATGAGGATGGCTGCGGCAGGAATTAGGAATTTCATAAGGCCTCCAGGAATGGAAGGGGTGACGGATCAAATCAAACGGTGAAACGGGCGACCAGGGTGTTGAGCTGGTCGGCGAGACGGGTGAACTCCGCAAGGGTGCGGCTGGATTCCCGCAGGGTGGCTGCCACCTGCTCGGTGGCGGCGGCGTTCTGATCGGCGATACCGGAGAGGCCGTTCATGGCCTCCGACACCGCTGAACTGTCGCTGCTCTGGGTCTGACTCTGGGTCCCGATCGCCTTCAGGCTCTCCGCGCTGGCGGAGATGGCCTGCTGGATGTCCTTGAGCACGGTCCCGGCCGTGTTCACCATGCCGGAGCCATCGGCGATGGTGCGACCGGAGGTGCCGATGAGGGTCGTGATCTCCTTGGCGGCGGCGGCGCATCGTTCGGCCAGCTTGCGCACCTCCTCCGCCACTACGGCGAACCCCTTGCCCTGCTCGCCAGCCTTGGCCGCCTCGATGGCCGCATTCAGGGATAACAGGTTGGTCTGATTGGCGATCTCGGTGATCACCGTCAGAATGTTGCCGATCTGCTTGGAATTATCATTGATGGCCCGCATGCCCTGGATGGCCTCATCCACCGCCTTGCCGCCGAGCACCGCCGCCTCCTGGGTCTGATCGAACACCTTCAGCGCTTCCGAAACGGTGCGCAAGGTGTCCTTGGAGGATCCGGCGATGAGGTTCACCTTCATGGTGGCCTGGGCCACCCGGCCTTTTTGCTGCTCGTTCGCCTGGGCGATGGCGTCCGCCGAAGAGGCCATTTCCGCCATCCCCGCATTCATTTGGATGGCGCCCGAAGCCAGGTGGGCGGCGATAGTCACAACCTGGGCGACCAGGGCCTGGATATCGGCCACAAAGTGGTTGAAGTGCCGGGCCTGCTGGGCTATTTCATCGGTTCCCGCCGATTCGAGCCGGCCGGTGAGATCCCCCTGGCCTTCGGAAATGTCCCGCAAGTGGTCAGTCAAGGAATTGATGGGATTGACGATGGCCTCGCCCATGGCCCAGGAGGCCAGCACGCCCAGACCGGCGAGCAGGATCGCGACCAGGAAGGTCAAAAGGGCGGCCTGGTTCCGGGCCGAATGGATGGAGTCCAGATTGGTGGCCAAGAGCAGGAAGGAGACTTTGCCGGATTCGCTGGGGATGGGAAAGCCCCCCAGCACGTAGCTGCCGGTCTTGAGGGTGACGGGAGCCTTGATGGCGCCGCCCTTGCCCATGATTTCCTTGGCCAAGGGCAGCAGATCCACGCTGGGATCCTTGTTCGTTTTGGCCCGGGCGAACAGTTTGAGCTCGGCCCCGGTCCCGGTGATCACCGCCGCCTGGCTCAGGGAACCGATGTCCTTCAGGCCATCCAGGGCCTGCTCGGCGCCGGGGACGTCCTCGAACTCCGTGGGCATCTTCAAGGCCGTAGCCAGCAGGATGCCCACGCCCCGGTTCTGCACGTGAAGCCCTTGCACCAGGCTGTTGTTGAGCAGAAGGACGGTGGCAACGGTGGAGATGCAGATGAAAATACCCACCAGGGCCAGGACGCAGGCGAGGATTTTCTTCTTGATGCCGAGGAATACCCAAGCATTCATGAAAGGCTCCGGACGGAGGACCTGAAGGGACTCGTAAAGCGATTTCGGGTAAGTATGTTCCCTTCCACGCCTCCATTCGACGAATTTATTGAATTCAATATGCTGTTGGGGCCAACGCGCTTAGTCTTGTTGAAATGACACGTATTAATATTGTTATTGTTTAATTTATGCCAAGCAATGGTTTTACCGCTGGAGCCTGTGCCAGGGCTGGCTTGACCCATCGACCTCCAGGCCTGGAACGGAGCTCCCGAACCGGAAAGCCGCCGGGGTATCCTGTTGGCAAGGCCTTGACCTCGCAATGCGCGGTCATGGAAGAGGCTGGGAGGTTGCTTGAACTTGAACGATGATGGTGGATCTTCTCTGTTGCTGGACCATGCCCTGGTGTGCCTGCTGGCCAGTCCCGGGCTCCAGCCCGGCGCTCGGGTGCTGGCGGCCATGTCGGGCGGCATCGACAGTTCGGTCATGGCCGCCCTGCTGCACCGGGCCGGGTTCGAGGTGGTGGGCGTTTCCATGCAGCTGTTCGACAAGACCCGGGGCGGAACCGTGCCCGAGACTGAAGGCAAGTGCTGCACTCTTGACGACTTCCAGGATGCCAGGCGGGTGGCTTTCCAGTCGGGTTTCCCCCACTATGTCCTGGACCTGGAACACCGGTTCCAGGAGGCGGTCATCGAACCCTTTGTCGAAAGCTATCTGCGGGGCGAAACCCCCAGTCCTTGCATCCGTTGCAACCAGCACCTCAAGTTCCGGGCACTGTTGGACACCGCCGGAGAGATGGGCTGCGCCTTCGTGGCCACCGGCCACTACGCCCGGATCACCCGGGACGGCCTGGGGTACCACCTGCTCAAGGCCACCGATGCCGCCAAGGACCAGAGTTACTTCCTGTTCACCCACGACCAGGAGAGTCTGGCCAAGACCCTGTTTCCCCTGGCCGGGTTCAGCAAGCCGGAGGTGCGCCAATTGGCCCGGGATCTGGGGCTCCACCTGGCGGACAAGGCGGAGAGCCAGGAGATCTGCTTCATTCCAGGCCGTTACGACACCTACATCGATGAGGCCGGACGAGCCCCCACCCAGGTTGCGGCCGGACCCATCCGCCACCTGGACGGCCGGACCCTGGGCAGCCATGAGGGCTATTGGCGTTTCACGGTTGGGCAACGCAAGGGCATTGGCGTTTCCCATCCGACCCCCCTGTTCGTGGTGCGGGTGGATCCGGCCACGGACACGGTCTGGGTGGGCGGCGAAGAGGACCTCCTCGGCCGGGAGCTGATCGCCGGGGAGACCAGCTGGTGCCTGGAGCCCCCACCCGGTCCCCTGCCCTGTCGCGCCAAGATCCGGTCCAGGAGCCTGGATGTGGAAGCCGTGGTCGAGCCCATGGGCGAACGCAGGGTGCGGGTGGTGTTCAAGGACCCCCAGCGGGCC
>Ga0302279_10007995_pt1 | contig 10573 bp, 7 predicted proteins | sample III_Bog_N3_3_FD_194541 | JGI IMG/M metagenome (GOLD analysis project Ga0302279, IMG submission 194541) | Peat permafrost microbial communities from Stordalen Mire near Abisko, Sweden - III_Bog_N3_3 | ecosystem: Environmental > Terrestrial > Soil > Wetlands > Peat | place: Sweden: Abisko...
GGTGAAGTTGACCTTCTTGCCGGCGGCGATCTGCACCGACGACGCCGAGGTGATGGTCGACGTGTTCGAGGTCACGGTCAGCGTGAACGCCTGGGTGGCCGCCGGGCTCACCCCGTTCGTCGCGCTGATGGTGATCGGGAAGGTCCCGCCCACCCCGGTCGTACCCGAGAGCACGCCGGTCGTCGGATTCAGCGTGATCCCCAGCGGGAGCGCGCCCACCTCCGAGAAGGTCGGGGCCGGCGTACCCGTGGCCGTCACCGTGAAGGTCCCGGCGACCCCCGGGTGGAACGTCACGCTGGAACCCGAGGTGATCAGCGGTGCACCCGGGACGCCGCACGCCGCCGTCGCCAGTGGCGACGCGGCGAACAAGCTCGGGCTCACGGTGACACTCCCGCTGTACTGGTTGGCCGTCGGCCCACCGACCGACCCCCACCAGTTGCACGTTCCGTCGAGGGTCCCGACGGTTCCCGAAGCCACGTTGATGGCGGTGCTGTCGGTGGAGCTCGTTCCGGTTCCGGTTCCGTCGAAGGGCCCGACGAAGCTGTTCCGGTTGACCTTGAGGTTGCCAGAGGTCAGGTCGGCCGGAATCCCGTCGTTGGCCACGTCGACCGCGTGGTACATGTTCGTGAAGGTGTTGAGAGCGACGTTCACCGGGCCGGCGAAGTCCAGGGAGTTGTCGGCGGTGAACACCCTCACCCCGGATCCACGGTTGGAACTCGATGCCGGGGTGTCGTTGTAGATGCCACTGAAGGTGTTGCCGGCGATGTTCAGGTTCGCCAGCTTGTCGGCAATGAGGATCCCGTACTCGTGGAGGTTGTTGAACGTGTTGCCGGCGATGGTGCCGCCGTCGTCGTTGATGTTGAGAACGGGCGTGCCGTTGGGGTTGCCGGGCGAGGACGGGATCTCCGTCAGCCCGTTGAACGTGTTGCCGGTGATGGTCACGCTGTTCTGCAGTGCCGGGCTGCCCCAGGCGGCGATGATCCCGGTCCCGGAGTCGTGGTACTGCGTGGTGCCGGTGAACAGGTTGTTCGTGATGGTGGAGTGCGCCGCACCGTCGTCGAAGAGGAGCGCGTTGTTGAACTGCGAGCCCGTCACGACATTGTCCTCATAGGTCAGGTTATTGCCGGCCTGGATGCTGAGCAGCAGGCCCCCCGTCGACTGCTGGCCACCGGCGTCGGTTCCCACGTAGGTCGACTGGAAGCCGTTGATGGTGACGGGGTCGGCGGTCGTGATGGTGAAGACACCGGCCGTGCCGTCGTTCGGCGACGGATTGATGATGCTCTCGGGGCCACGTGCACTGGTTCCGGCCACACCGGCGTTGGCACCCCGCAGCGTGAGCGACTCGGGGATGGTCAGCGACTCGTTGTACGTACCGGGGAGCACCTGGATGGTGTCGCCCGGCTGTGCCTTGTTGATGGCGTACTGCTGGATGCTCGTGTAGACGCCCGCGATCGCGTTGAACGAGCCGGACGACCAGGTCTCGGGGGTGTTGCTGCACGCGCCGGAGGCGGTCTGGAGGAACACCGCCTTGTCGAACGTGTTCGAGGACAGGAAGCCGCACCAGTTCGGCGCCGCGTACCCGACCCCGGCCCCGCCGTCCCCGAACGTGATCAGATCACGGCGACCGATGGACGAGAACGTGTTGCCGGTGATCGTGGCGGTACCCACCGGTGCGGTCAGCCACGGCTGCGCTCCCGGACCGGCGAAGCTGAGGGCGTCGTCGAGGTTGGTGAACGAGTTCCCGGTGATCACGCGCCCCGACACCGGACCGGTCGCTCCCGAACCGTTGGCGGTCTGGATGCCCGACGGCAGCCCGTAGCCGTCGTTGACCCCGTTGAAGGTGTTGTTGGTGAAGGCGTAGCTGGTCTGGGCAGTCGTGCTCCCGCTCTGCGGGCCCACGTAGATGCCGAGGTCGCCACCCCCCGAGGGGATGATCGCATCGGCGTTCACTGTGACGTTGTTGCCGTTGACCTCGAGGGTCTTGTCGACGTCATTGGCGACACCGCTGATCTGCAGTCCCCGGATGGTGACGTTGTCCGCCTGGACGAAGATCACCGAGGCGCCGAAGTCCGGGACGTACCGGTCGGCGCTCACGATCGGGGCCGTGGCCGACGTCGCCGCGGTGGGCGCGGACGTGATCGGGTGTCCGAGGTTGTCGAGGCCCTGGATGGTGACCGACTTGTTGACGAAGATGTTGAAGTCATTGGCACCGGGACCGCCGGTCGAGGGGTCGTAGCCGTTGGCCTGGTCCTGGTTGTAGGTGCCGGGCTCGACATAGACGGTGGCACCCGCGTTGACGACGCCGATACAGCCCTGGATGGTCGCCATCGGCAGTGCCTGGGTCCCCGGGTTCAGGTCGCTCCCGGTCGACGCGTTGGCATAGCAGTCGGACGGCGGGTTCGCCCCGGCGACGCTCGCTGTCGCCACACCCATGGTCATCATGCCGACCACTACCGCCACCACCATCAAGATCCGCCGCATCGCCTCATCCTTTTCACGCCGTGGAGTCGGTGCAGGCGCCGCCGAGGCCAGCCGTTCCAGAAGGTTTCGCCGCTCGCGACGGGACCCCGCAACCAACGCGGATCTGTTCCGCTAGAGGCATGTCTTACTCCCCGTGATCGGGGATTGCCATCATCACAATTGGGTATCCCGGGTCACGAACGGCCCCGTTCCAGGTGGAACACCTGGTTCCCCGGCGAACTACGTGTCCGCTCGGCGACCGGCGACCGCGCTGCGCGCGTCCGCAGACGGTGCTCGTGGTCGGCCGATCGCTGAACGGCGGCACAGGGCCGACCGCCTCCGGACGCGGCACGCCCCCCGGGGGGTCCGAGGGGACCCGGCCGGAGGGCGTGCGCAGGCCGCGGGCGGCTACCGGCTCAGTTGCTGATGCCGATGGCCAGCTTCTGGGTGGTCAGTGCCGCACCGGCCTGTGCGATGACCTTGACCAGGTGGGTCCGGTCAGTGGGGCCCGGCTGTCCCGAGATGGTGGCGGTCCCGTTGCCGTTGTCGTGGAACGTCAGGCCCGCCAGGTTGCCGCCGAGGGTGGCCGAGAGGCTGACCCCGGCGCCGACCCCGGTGGTGGTGACGGTGAAGGACTGGGTCACCGGGCCGCTCTTGGTGAAGCTGGCCGAGGCAAGCGACGAGATGGCCAGCACGTGCACCGTGAACGACTGCAGGGTGTCCGGCCCGATGCCGTTGCTGGCGTGGATGACGAAGGTGTAGTCCCCACCGACCACCGGTCCCACGCCGGTCAGCTTGGCCGTGCCCGCCTTGCTGCCCGTCCCCGGGGTCAGGGTCAGCCAGCCCGGGAGGCCCGACTCCGTCACCGAAGCCGCCGGGTGGCCGCCGGTGGTCACGGTGAAGTTGACCTTCTTGCCGGCGGCGATCTGCACCGACGACGCCGAGGTGATGGTCGACGTGTTCGAGGTCACGGTCAGCGTGAACGCCTGGGTGGCGTCGGTGTAGGCCCCGTTGTGCGCCGTGAACGAGATCGGGAAGGTCCCCACCGCGGTGGGCGTGCCCGCCAGGGAACCGGTCACCGGATTGAACGACACGCCCGGCGGCAGGATCCCGGACTCGGTCAGCACCGATGCCGGGAGCCCGTTGGCGGACACCGTGAAGCTACTGGGCTGGTTCAGGTTGAACGAGGCGTTGGCCCCCGACGTGAAGGAGGGGGCGACACTGGTCGCGATGGCCGTCGGCCAGAAGCCGGGCTGGCCCGCCTTCGTTCCGTCGGGCGTGGAGGAGACGATCCACGGGGTGAGCGTGATCGGACCGCCGGTCGGGGCGCATCCGGCGGTGTTCGCACCACCGGCGCAGCCCCACCAGTTGCCCGCTGCGGGAACCGTGCCGGCGGCGCCGTTCACCAGGCCGCCCGCCGACGTGTCCGTCAGACTGTTGCCGGCGAGGAGCCCGGTGCCCGCACTGGTGTCACCCGCGTCGACGAAGATGTCGGCGACGTTTCCGCCGGTCGGGTTCGGGCCGACGACTCCGCTGATGGCGTTGTTGACGATCGTCGGGCTGGCCTGGGGTGCATCGAGGCTGATGCCGTGGGCCCAGCCACCGGTACCGGCCGTGATGCCGCTGACGGTGTTGCCTTGGACGATCGGCGACGTGTTCCCCCGATTGAGGAGGATGCCGTAGGCGCCCCGTCCGGAGCTGGACACGCCGGAGATGCGGTTGGACTGGAGGCTCAGTCCGGTGGCGGACCCGTGGTTGCTCGAGTCACCGACCAGGATGCCCTGGGCCGACACCCGCTCCGTACCGCTCGAGGTGACACCCGAGACGGCGTCGTGGTTCACGGACACTGCGTTCGGCTGAGCCGACCCGTTTCCGGCCACGAAGATGCCGATCGGGTTGCCGGTCGCGTTCCCGCTCGACGCCGATGTGGACACGCCGGACACGATGTCGTTCTGCACGGTGGCGTTGGGCGAGGTCGGATCGACCTCGATCCCGAAGTCGGCGCACGACAGGCATGTCACCGGCACCGACTGCACAACCGAGAACCCGTCGACGGTGACGTGGGGCGAGGCGATCTCCACCGAGGTCAGGTTGCCCGTGATGTAGGGCGCGGTGATGACCGACTCAGCGGACCGGGTGGCGGGACCGGCCGCCGAGACCCCGGCATTGGCGCCGTCGAGGGTGAGGGGCTTCGTGATCACGACGTTCTCGTCGTAAGTGCCCGCGGCCACGTAGACCGTCCCTCCGGACGAGACGAGTGAGAGCGCCTTCGTGATGGTGGCCACCGGCGAACCCGAGGTGCCGTCGTTGGCGTCGTTGCCGGTGGAGGCGTTCACGTAGCAGGTCGTCGAGCACGTGGTGTTGAACTGCACGGCGGGCACCAGGCCCTCGACGGGAGCGGTGAGGCTCACCGGTCCCATCCCGGTCGGGTTGCTGGCCGGAACCTCGGGCTGGCTGTTCGGATTCTGCGCCTGCCAGCAGCCCGAGTCGAGACGGAACGTACCGGTTCCCCCGGTGCCACCATCGCAGTAGCTGCCGCCCGACGCCGACTGCTGGAAGATCGAGTTCGCGACCGTGTTCGTTCCGGTGGACATGTTGTCCGGGTCCGAGGAGAGACCCACGTTGAGGGCGTCGTAGAAGCAGCCCGCCTCGGTCGACGTACAGGGGTTGCCGCCGACGGTGTACGGAGTGGCCCCGGAGCTCGTGGTGGCGTAGGAGACACCGTAGATGAGGGTGCCCGGCACCGTGATGTCCGGCACCGTGAAGGTCACGTTCGCTGCGAGTCCGGCCTCGCAGTAGGTGCCGTCCCAGAAGTCGCCACCCACCGCCCCACCTGCAGGGTCGGGGAAGGCGGCGCAATGCGTGTTGTCGACACTGGGCCGGTAGGGGATGGCGAGGGTCTGGGTCGTCGTGTAGATAGACGCACCGACCGTGTCGCCCGGGCCGGCGGCGTAGAGAGTGAGGGTGAGCGGCACGTCGTAGGTCGACCCGGCCGCGCTGGCGCAGTCCGCGTTGTACCAGGCGCCGGTCTGACAGGCCCAGCTCACCATGGTCACGGCCACGTTGTTGAGGGTCCGCGAGCCGGCACCGAAACTGATCTCGTTCCCGATCGCGCTCGTCTGCGTGGCATCGAATCCGACGCTGTAGATGTAGCTCGACGGCGTGGAGCCCGTCGTGGAGTCGTAGATCGTGGTGGCCGGACCGGCCGCCCCGGCCACCGTTGCGGGCGCGGTCGCCAGACCCATGGTCAACGTCCCCGCCAGAACTGCCAGCACTCCAAGAACTCGCCGCATCTGTGAACCCTTCGTCGAGATACCTCGGTGGCGGCGCGGCGTCCGGCATCAGGGCCGGCATATGGGCAGCAACGCGTTCGCAACCAGGACGGAGCTATTCCGCCACCGTGGAGTGTCTGCGCCGCGCGCTGTCATTGCCATCGTCAAATCTGAGGGAATTTGGCCGGAGCACCCGCCCGACCTGCTGGAACGCGTGGTTCACCCATGGTGCGCGCGCCACTGGCCGACGATTCCGGCCACGGACCGTGAGCCTGACGGTCGGTTGTGCGTTCGTGGCCGTGCCTGACCGTTCGGTCAGGTCGACGCACTGCAGTTCCGGGTCAGACCCTCGCCATGTTGTCGAACCGGGCATGGTGCCCGATGAAGGCCAGACGGGTCGTGCCCGTCGGGCCGTTGCGGTGCTTGGCCACGATGACCTCGGCCGTTCCCTGGGTCTCGGTGGCGTCCGGGTTGTAGACCTCGTCGCGGTAGAGGAAGAGGACCACGTCGGCGTCCTGCTCGATCGAGCCGGACTCCCGCAGGTCGGCCAGCATCGGCCGCTTGTCGGGCCGGCTCTCCAGGGAACGCGACAGCTGGGACAGGGCCACCACGGGCACCTCGAGCTCGCGGGCCAGGATCTTGAGGCCACGGCTGATCTCGGACACCTCCACCTGGCGGTTCTCGGACCCGTGGCGCCCGGTCATCAGCTGGAGGTAGTCGATGACCACCAGGCTGAGGCCCTCGCGGCTCTTGAGTCGGCGGGCACGCGCCCGGATGTCCATGACCGTGAGGTTGGGGTTGTCGTCGATGTAGATGGGCGCCTCGCTCATCCGGCTGATGGCGTTGCCGATCTTCGGCCAGTCGGCCTCGCGCAGCTTGCCGGTGCGCATCCGGCCGGCATCGACCCGCGACTCGGAACTGAGCAGGCGCTGGGTGAGCTCCATGTGGCTCATCTCGAGGGAGAACAGGAGGACCGGCTTCTTGAGCTTGACCCCGGCGTTGGCCACCATGCCGAGGGCGAACGCGGTCTTGCCCATGGCCGGGCGGGCACCGACGACGATCAGGTTGGACGGCTGCAGGCCGGCCAGCTGCTCGTCGAGGTCCGTGTAGCCGGTGGCCAGGCCGGTCACCGTCTCGCTCCGGCTGAACAGCTGCTCGAGATGGTCGAGGGTGGCGCCCAGGAGCTCTTCGAGCGGGGTCATCGTGTCGACCACCCGGCGCTGGGCGACGTCGAACACCAGCGACTCGGCCCGGTCGAGCACCTCCGACACGTCCTCGGGCACGCTGTACCCGAGCTCGGAGATCTCGCCCGCCACCGACACCAGCCGGCGCAGCAGGGCGAGCTCCTCCACGATCTTCGCGTAGTACTCGGCGTTGCCGATGGACGGCGTGTTGGCCTGGAGGGTGACGAACACCGAGGTGTCGCCGATCAACTCGAGCAGTTCGCGCCTACGGAGCTCCTCGGTGACCGTCACCCAGTCGGCCGGCTCACCCCGCCCGTAGAGCGAGGTGATCGCCTCGAAGATGTATCCGTGCGAGGCCTTGTAGAAGTCCTCCGCCTTGCAGTTCTCCATGGCCGCGGCGATGGCGTCGCGCGAGAGGAGCATGGCACCGAGCACGGACTCCTCCGCCTCGAGATTGTGTGGGGGAACCCGACCGGCCGTGCCCGCCCCACCGGTTCGGGGGGTGAGCAGCCGTCGGGGTCGCGAGTCGTCGAACGCCTGGACCATTGTGCGTCAACCCTGGCCCATCAGGCCTGTGGACCGGTAGAGCATCTTCCTGGGGAAAGCGGGCGCCCGGCCTGTGGACGGCGCGTGGACAACCAGGTCGACCCTGGGGACCGGCAACGGCTCGTCTCGCCCGTCGGCGCGGGGGTCGGTGGAGGGCACGGTCCCATGATGGACGACGGTTGTGACACCGGTGGTGCATGCGCCGTGCCCCGCGTACGACGCACGAGTGCCCCGGCACCGGGCCGGGGCACTCGCGGACACGGCAGGTCACGGCAGGTCACGGCCCCACGGGGCCGGGTCGGATCAGGCCTCGGCCACCACGTCCACGGTCAGCTCGAAGACCACGCCGCCGATGAGCTCGACGCGCACGCTGTGCTCGCCCACCGTCTTGATCGGCTCGTGGAGCACCAGGTCGTGACGGTCGATGACCGCCCCGGTCTGCTCCTCGACATGGCGCACGATGTCCGCCGTGCTGACCGAGCCGAACAGGCGGTCGTTGGCGGCACGGGCCCGGATGGTGATGGTGTTGCCGACCAGGGTCTTGGCGACGGTCTCGGAGCCCTCCCGGTCCCGGGCGTCCTTCAGGTCACGCGACTTGCGCATGGCGGCCGCCTGGCCCTCGACCCCGTCGGAGGCGACGATCGCCTTGCCGGCGGGCAGGAGGTGGTTGCGGGCGAAGCCGCCGGCGACGTCGATGATGTCGCCGCGCTTGCCCACGCCGTCCACATCGGTGCGGAGGAGGACCTTCATCACTCCCCACCCGCCTCGGCGCCCTCGACGAGGACGATCTCTTCGCCACTCTCGAGCTCCACGACCTCGACCTCGACCACCTCGACGGGCTCGGTCCCGCCGTCCAGCGGCGGGGCCCCATCGGGGATCGCCGTCGACGCGCCCTCTTCGCCCAGCGTGCGCTCCTCGTCGCGCCCGCGTCGGCCCCCGCCGCCGGCGAAGCCGCCGTCACGGCCGCCACGTCCGCCCCGGCCCCCGGGGCGCTCGGTGGTGGTGCGCTGCGTGTAGGGAAGGAGCACGAGCTCCCGTGCCGTCTTGATGGCGATGGCCACGTCCCGCTGGTGCTGGGTGCAGTTGCCCGAGACGCGCCGGGCCCGGATCTTGCCCCGGTCGCTCATGTACTTGCGGAGGAGGGCGACGTCCTTGTAGTCGACCCACTCCACCCGGTCCTTGCACAGCGCGCACGGCTTCTTCTTGACGCGCCGGCCGTTGTCCTTGGGCGCCCGCCGAGCGGTGCTGCCCCCACGATCGTTGTTCCTGGCCATGACTAGAAAGGCTCCTCGCTGTATCCGTACCCGGAGTCGGCAGGTGCGCCGCCCCCGCTCGACTGCCCGCCACGTCCGCCTGCGCCGCCGGCGGAGGGCCCGTCACCCGGGGCCCGGCGCTCGTTCTTGGTGACCTGCGCCGTCGCCCACCGGATGCTCGGCCCGATTTCGTCGGCCACCACCTCGACCTTGGAGCGCTTGTCGCCGTCCGGGGTCTCCCAGCTGCGCTGCTCCAGGCGGCCGGTGACGATCACCCGGGAGCCGCGGGCGAGCGACTCGGCGGCGTTCTCGGCCATCTCGCGCCAGCACACCACGTCGAAGAAGGAGGTCGCCTCCTCCCACTCCTGCGTCTGGCGGTTCTGCCACCGGCGGTTGACGGCCAGCCCGAAGCTGGCGGTGGCCTGACCGGTGTTGGTGAACCGGAGTTCGGGATCGCGGGTGATGTTGCCCACGAGCGTGACTGCGTTGCCGGCCATGGTCAGCCCTCCCCGTTGGTCGCGGCTGCTGCAGCGGCCGCACGGCGGCCGGCCACCTTGTCGGGGAGGCGGATGACCTTGTGGCGCAGGACCTCGTCGGCCAGCACGAAGACGCGCTCCATGTCGGCGACGGCCGGCGGTTCGGCGTTCAGCTCGATGACGACGTAGTAACCCTCGCGCTTGTGCTGGAGCTCGTAGGCGAAGGTCCGACGACCCCAACGCTCGACCCGGCCGGGGTTGCCCCCCTTGGCCTTCAGGGCGGCAAGGGCCCGGTCGAGGACCCCGTTGACCGCAGCCTCATCGGCTCCGGTGTCGAAAATGACCATGGTTTCGTATGGCCGCATGAACGGCTCACCTCCCTCTGGATCGGATGCGCTGCACCCGAGCCCCACGGCGTGGGGCAGGTCGGAACAATGACGGACCACCTGTAGGTACTGCGTGGTGGCCGGAACAGCCCGATAACCCTAGCCGAAGCTCAGTGGTAGACCTCCGCGTCGGCCGGGAAGGCCCCCGACCGCACGTCGGCGGCGTAGGAGGCGACGGCCGCCGTCGCCTCGGTGGCGAGCTCGGCGTAGCGCCGGACGAACTTCGGGGTACGTCCGCTCACCCCCAGCAGGTCGTGGAGGACCAGGACCTGACCGTCGCAGTGCGGGCCTGCCCCGATGCCGATGGTCGGGACGTCCAGGGCCTCGGTGACCGCGGCACCGACCTTCTCGGGGACTCCCTCGACGACCACCGCGAACGCGCCGGCGGCCTCGACGGCACGTGCGCCCTCGACAAGGTGGCGGGCGGCCCCGTCGTCGCGGGCCTGCACCTTGAATCCGCCGAAGGCGTGTACGGACTGGGGAGTGAGCCCGATGTGGCCCATCACCGGGATCTCGGCGGCCACCAGGGCCTCGATCATCGGGGCGCGGACGGCGCCACCCTCGAGCTTGACGCACTGGGCGCCGGCCCGGATCAGTACGGCGGCGTTGCGCACGGTGTCCGCAGTGTCCACGTGGTAGCTCATCCACGGCAGGTCGCCCACGATCAGCGCGGCGGGGTGGGCCCGGGCCACGGCCGCCACGTGGTGGGCCATGTCCCCGATGGTCACCTGCAGGGTGTCCTCGTAGCCGAGCACCACGTTGGCCACCGAGTCGCCCACCAGGATGAGGTCGACCCCACCGGCGTCGGCGATCCGGGCGCCGGGAGCGTCGTAGGCGGTAACCATCACCAGTGGAGCGTGGCCGTCGCGCACCTTGGCGGCACGCACGGCGGGGACGGTCACGGGCGCGGACCGGGGATCGGACATGGTTCCTCCTCATCGACCGTCCAGCGCCCGGGGGCTGCCGGCGGCATCGGCGGGTTGCTCCCGCGGAGTA
>Ga0302279_10007996_pt1 | contig 10573 bp, 11 predicted proteins | sample III_Bog_N3_3_FD_194541 | JGI IMG/M metagenome (GOLD analysis project Ga0302279, IMG submission 194541) | Peat permafrost microbial communities from Stordalen Mire near Abisko, Sweden - III_Bog_N3_3 | ecosystem: Environmental > Terrestrial > Soil > Wetlands > Peat | place: Sweden: Abisko...
GAAGTGCCGGTCGAGGTTCTTCTGCCAGGCAACCCGCCAGTACGGCACGAAGCCATCGATCCCCGGCGCGCCGGCGACGGGTACAATGCCGGTCGCATTCAGCACGTCGCGCCCCAGCCCGCGATAGGCATCCACCTCGGTGAAAATGCTGTCGTCCCACATCGCATAGAGGCCGAGGCCCGCGACCCGCTGCCCCAGGCCGCCGTCGATCAACGAGGCAGCCGCAGGCGTGGGCGCCAAAGCCGAGCCGTTGTAGGGGAAACCCCAGGCCGGCGTGGAGTTCCACAGGTCCTGCACGGTCGGGCTGTTGTTCACCGTGATGCCGCCGACCGAGTCGATGCCGAACAGCGTGAATTCCTTGATCTTGCGGATATCGACATTGCCGATCTGAAGCTGGCGGGCGATGCCATCGTATTCCATCTCGATGAACGCGCCGCTGGTGGAATTGAAGCGCCCGGCGTAGTACAGCGACGCCTGGTCCAGTGCGACGTTGTTATTGGGTGCGAACCACCGCGCCGCGCCGCCGGGTTGTGCGGCCTGGGTGTTGGTGAAGGATGTTTGAACGGTCGCGGCGATGGGCGGATACCACCCTTTGCCTTCGCTGGCGGTGTAGCCGTACAGCTTGAACTCCCGCCCGAAGGGTTTGAGTTGCGGGCCGAAGGCACCCACGTGGCACGCGGCGCAGGGTTGCCCGGTTTGCTGGGCGAAACTGGGTACCGCCCGGGCCGGCGTAACCGCCAGCCCACTGCCCAGCAACAACGACAGCAGGCAGATTTTTTCGTGCCGGCGTATCGATCGGCTTGCATGACTCAGGCGCATTCCGTGGACCTCCTGGTTCGCCATTTTGGTGCTGGTTTGAGGTGAAATGGTTGACACGATGTCAGCGGCTACAGCCCGCAGTAAGTGTAGGGCAGGACATTCTCGTTGCCTCGAAACAATTTTACGAAGCGCAGCAGGACGTTCGGCAGGAAGGTATGCCGCGGTGCCGCGGCGGGGTCGTAAACCTCGGCATTGCCCATCATCCCCTTGTCTTCATGCTTCAGGACATGGCAGTGGTAGACGAAGGTTCCCACGATCCGCGGATCCGTGAAGGCCATCCGGATGGTCACCGAACCGCGTTCCGGCACCCGCACCACGTCGCGGTAGCCGTCGAACGCCACCGGCTCGTTGTTGATTGCGATGACCTGAAAATGCACCTGGTGGATGTGGAATTCGTGGAAGTCGTCGGAGTCGTTCCGGACGATCCATTCCTCGGTCGCACCCAGTGGTATGCGCACGTCGATCCGGTCGTGATCGTACTTCTTGCCGTTGATGAAGTACTGCTCCGTGTCGTTGTCCTGCGTGAAACTGATGGTCCGCGTGGCATCGATCCTCGCGCTGCGCAGGTCCTCCCGCGGCGGGAACACCGCGAGCGTCGTCACCGGCCGGGCGGGCTCGCCCGCCACCGCGACATGGCCCATGACCCGCACCCGATCCGAACCGGTCAGCACGCTTTTGGCGATCAGGTCGTAGCGGCCGGCATCACCCGCATCGACCAGAACCTCCATCCGGCCCGCGGGCTCAAGGTCCAGGACGTCGGTCACCCTCTCGTTCAGGCGCGCCACGCCATCTTCGCCGATGATTCGGAAGTGGTGGTTCGGCAACGCCAGGTGAATGATGAAGTCGGCGCTCATGTTGCCCAGGTGCCACAGTTGAGTCTCGTGCGGCCGCATCGCTATGGTCACGGCCGGTTCGCCGTTGACGGTCAGCAGGCGCCCATGAAGCTGCCCGTCCGTGATCGGATCGTCCGAGTCGGGGAAGTCGTACTCCTTCAGGACCATCAGCCGTTCGGTGATGCCCTCCAGCGCCGGGAACTGCTGCGTGAACCCCTCGACCATCAGCGCGCCGCTCAGGCCGCTCATGACCTGATTCTCCGACAGCCCGTGCAGGTGCGCGTGGTACAGGTACAGGCCAGGCGGCTGGTGGTCCGGTATCGCGACCGAATACAGAAAGCTGCCGTTCGGCGGCACCACGATATGGATGTTGTCGCTGTTGCCCAGCGGCGAGGTGTGGATGCCGTGGTAATGGATGTTGGTCGGTTCGGCGAGGTCGTTATTGATCCGGACCAACATGCGATCGCCCGGCCACACCCGCAGCACCGGGGCCGCGTAGGTCCCGTTGTAAACGATGCCGGGGAAGGTGACGGGGCCGATCGTGACGTCCTGCGCCGTTGCCGTCAGGTTCGCGGTCAGGGTCCGGTCCTGGCTGACAAACGTTGGCGGATCCCGGAGGTCCGGAAACCCGGCCGTATCCGCTGCCCGGGTGGCCCCCGGCGACGCCAAGGCCACGGCCGCGGCGCAGCCTGACGCACGGACGATACGTGGGAGCGATCCTGATGCCATGCGGCAATTCATAGGCAGCAAGAATGAACAAACGGTTAAGCGCCGGCACTTTTTTTGGTCTCAAGGAAACCCGGTTTCGCACCGCGTTCCGGATCGCGCGTGATGCACCGATATGCGCTGCGAGATCATTTTTTCACAGTGGCGAAAGACCAGCCCCTCCGAGCGTCCCTTCGCCGGACGCCCGAAACTGCCCCGGATCAAGGTCCGGCCGCCGGCGCGAGAACTTGTGTCAGCCGGGTGCCGTCGCGACGCCCAGCCGCCGAACCAACTCATCGGCGGCGGGGGCCGCGTCCGGCAGTGGGCTGCCCAGCAAATCCGCCACCTTGGCCGCCTTGGCAATTCCCGAACGGAATACCTCGCGCAGCCAGGCCTGATCTTTTTCCCGCCAGGCGCAGAGTTTCGCGATCGCGATGTCTTCCGCGCTGGGGCAAAGGGCGGTGGCGAGGCCATCCGGCGTGGCGTACTCGACGGTCCGGCTCCGCCAGTCCAGCGGCATGACCGCGGTGCGCTGGCTCACGCCATCGCCGTAGTAGCCGAACGTCCGGTGGAATTGCGAGTATCGTCCGATAGTCGCGTCGATCAGGTCGGAGATCCACTCGGGATCCGCGGCGTCCTCGACATAGATGTCGATCTCCTCGGTCATCATCATCGCCAGCGGGATATGCCGAACCGTGGCGATGACCGCCCCGGTGCCGACCATCACGAAGTGCGCGTGGCCGGACAGCGCGGCGGCAGCGCGCAGGATGTGATCGATGTCACGCCGCCGGAGCACGCGCGTTCGCGATCAGGTCGGCGACGTCGCGCGAGGTCAATCCCTTGCCGAACACCGGACCGGTTTCCCGCAGCAGCCGGCCGCGCGGACTGTCTTCGGTCAGCGCCGCGGCGATCTCGGCCGGGGACTTCGCCAGCAGGTCCTGCCACATCAGCGCATAGTCGCGCTGATGCGGGTCGGGCAGCATCCGGGTCGCGACAAACCGCCGCGCATCGTCGATCATCGCGGGGTCGGCGACCAGTCGCCGCGCGACCTCGCAGGCTTTCAGGAAGGTGATCCACTCATGCCGGTCGTGAAAGCGCATCGTCATCCAGGCAGTTTACCGGCTGGCCGGGACGCGACGCAACCATCCGGCCGCGCGGCAGAGGTTTCATCCCGGCGCCAGACACGCTAAACCGGGGTGCAGAAGCAACCGGAGGAACCCTGGCGTTGGACATCGAGCCCGTCCCCATCACGGCCACCACCGATGCCGACTGGCAGGCCCGTGTCGATCTCGCCGCGGTCTATCGCCTGCTGGCCCATCACGGCTGGGGCGACGTGATCTTCAACCACGCCGCCATGCGCGTGCCGTCCAACCCGCGCCGCTTCCTGATCAAGCGCCACGAGCTGCTCTATACCGAAGTGACCGCCTCCAACCTCGCGGAGGTCAGCATGGATGACGACCTGGACGAACGATCCGGCGTCAATCGTCCCGGTTTCACCCTGCACAGCGGCGTCCTGCGCGGCCGGCCGGACGTGATCTGTTCGGTGCACGTCCACCCCGAGGAAGGCATCGCCATCTCCGGCATGAAGCACGGCCTGCGCATGCTGTCGCAGAACGCCATGCGGTTTTACCACCGCGTCGGCTACCACGACTATGAAGGCCTGACCGACAGCTTCGACGAACGCGAACGCATCGTCGCCGCGCTCGGCCGCAACCGGGCTCTCATCATGCGTCACCACGGCATCACCACGGTGGGGGAAACCGCCCGCGAGGCCTTCAGCCTGATGAAGGAATTCGTCAGGGCGTCCCGGATTCAGATCATGATGGAGTCAACCGGCGCAGCGCTGTCGGAAATCCCGGCGGAGGTTTGCGAGCACGCCGCCGCGCAATACGAAAAGCATGACAGGGGGCGCGCGTCGGCCGAATGGCCGGCGTATCTTCGTCTGCTCGACGGGATCGACCGCGGCTTCCGCGACTGATTCGGCGCCGCGGCCGTCCGGGTCGCTCCGCCGGTGAGCCCGTTCTGGACCCTGCGCACCGGGCGGCTGGTGCTGACGCCGGTGGGCGGTGCCGATTTGCCTGACCTGCAGGCGATCAAGGGCGATGCGCGGGTGTTCGCGATCATGCTGGGCGGGGTCCGCAGTCCGGCGGAAACCGCGGCAGAACTGGCACACGACGTGATCGCCTGGGGCGCGAACGGCTTCGGCATCTGGTCGATCCGCGAAACCGCGAACCGTCGCTTCGCCGGTATCACCGGCCTGGAACGGCGGCCGGATGGTCGCGGCGTCGCGTTGCGCTTCGCGCTATGGCCCGAGGCGCAGGGCCACGGCCTGGCGCGGGAGGCCGCCTTTGCGGCACTGCGGTTCGGGCACGAACAGGCCGGGTTGTCGCGCATCGTCGCGGTGGCGCGGGAGAGCAATTTCGCTTCGCGCACGGTGCTGGGCGGGATCGGCATGACCGCGCGCCAAGTGTTCGAGCAGCACGGCCACCGGATGGTGCTTTACGAGAGCTGCCGCTAGCCGTGGGATGCGCAGACCCGCCCCTTATTCCTTGTTCTGCTCCGCCTGCTGGCGCATCGCCGCGATCAACGCAGCGACGTCGTAGTTATTGTGCGACAGGTATGACGCATAGTCGCTGCGCTGGGTCAGCCGCAGCGAGGTGCCCTCGGCTAGCACATCGATGATCTTTGGGTTGTGGGTCGGATTGCTGACGACCCAATCGACGTTCGTCGGGGGATTGTTCGGACGTTCGACCAGGCTGGAGACGATCTCGTCATCGTCCTGTGCCCGGCTGCGGCCGATGGTGAACTTCACGCCCTTGTACTCGCCCACTTTGGCGGTGATATTCGTCACCAACACCCGGTGGAACAGTTCGACGTAGCTTTTCTGCTGGGCCGGCGTTGCCTGGCGCCAGAACCGCCCGAGACAAAACTGCGCGATGGTGTCCACGTCCACCGCGCCGTCAACGATCTGGGTGAGCTGGCGGCGTTTTTCCGCAAGCGTTCCCGGACCATTGACGACCGCGACAAGCTTGTCGCCGGTGCTCGCGACGAAGGCCGTGGCCGTCTCCGAGCCCTGGGCAAGGACCGCGGGCCAACGCCCGGCGGCAAGCACCAGGCCCGCGGTCATGGTCAGAAACTGGCGTCTGTTCGGCATTCCGCTCTCACTCTCCCGGTCGAGGGGCTATTTGTTCTGGTCCGCGCCAGCCGGTTGGGATCCCTGGCCCGGCGCGGACGGTTGGTCGGCATTGCGCATCTCGTCGATCTGGCCCTGGCGGTGCTGGCGGTACAGGCTTCTGAAGGTCGCATAGGGATCAAGCGCGGTCTTCTTCACCTGATCGAGCGAGTCCAGCACACGCTCCCGCCCGTCGAGCGCGCTGAGGCCGTAGCGGGTCCAGTCGAACACGCGGCGCCATTCGTTGTCGCCGCCCACCCAGGTGAAGGGATCCAGCGCGATATCGACGGCGAAGCCCGCGGTGTCACGCGGATCGGTCGGGCCCAGGACGGGCAGGAACAGGAAGGGCCCTTCAGGGACGCCCCAACCAGCCAGGGTCATGCCGAAATCCGCATCATGGTCGGGGTAACCCCAGCCCTTCGCGACATCGAGCACACCCAGCAAGCCAACCGTCGAATTGATCAGGAACCGCATTGTCGTATTCCCGGCCCGGTGCGGCTTGGCTTCCAGAAGGTCGTTGGCCAGTTGCACCGGCGTGCCCAGGTTGTTCAGGACATGGTGAACCCCGGTGCGGACCGGGGTGGGCACGACCGCCCGGTAAACCAGCGCCGCGGGCCGCAGGATCACCGTGTCCAGACCGTTGTTGACGGCATAGAAGACGCGGTTGGTCGGCTCCAGCGGATCGTTCGTCTGCTTGAACTCGGCGACCGCGTCCGGATTGTCGGCGGGTGGTGGTGTGGCGCAGCCTGCCAGAAGGCCGGCGAGCAGTCCCACCGTCCCGCAACAGCGCAGGGTCCGTGACAGCATGGTGGGCAGGCGGGGGACGAAGCGCATCATGCTCCTCGGGGTCAGGCGCGAGAGACGAACTGTTGACTGGCAGTGTTGAGACCAACGACAATCGGCAGCCCCGGCACCAGCGTCAACCGCCAAGCCAGGGCAAACCCGGATCGAAACTAGCATGGGTTCGCCCAAATGCAACGGAACGTGTGCTCAAGGACCTGTGAGGGGCGGATTCTGTGGCAACCTTGCAACCACCGCGGAAAGCGAAGAAGAGACAGCGATGCATCAATCCCTCCCCACCGGCCAGGCGCCAGTCCTGCAACGCTGGCTGACAGGGCCGCGCTTCGCCGCGCTGCCAGTGCCCGCCGGATCGCAAAAGCCGCCCGCCTTGTCGTTTGAGTTCTTTCCGCCACGGACCGATGCGCTGGAACAGCAACTCTGGGCCTGCATCCACCGTTTGGCACCGCTTGGACCGCGCTTCGTCTCCGTCACCTATGGCGCCGGCGGCACCACCCAGGCAAGGACCCATGCCACCGTCGCGCGTCTGTTGCGGGAGACCGCTTTGGTGCCTGCCGCGCACCTCACCTGCGTCGGAGCAACCCGAACCGAGGTCGATGCCGTGGCGCGGGATTATTGGGATGCCGGCGTGCGCCATATCGTCGCGCTGCGTGGCGACGCGCCGCCCGGCACGACCTATGCGCCACATCCCGGCGGCTATGCGTTTGCCGCAGATCTGGTGGCCGGCCTGAAGCGCGTGGCGGATTTCGAGATTTCGGTCGCCGCCTACCCGGAAATCCATCCCCAGGCCGCGAGCCCCGAAGCCGACCTGGACAACCTCAAGCGCAAGCTCGATGCCGGCGCAACCCGAGCGATCACCAATTTCTTTTTTGAGACTGAGACCTATTTGCGATTCCTGGACCGGTGCCTGGCGGCCGGGATCACCGCACCCGTGGTGCCGGGCATCATGCCGGTCACCAACCTTGCAGGACTGAACCGCATGGCGGCGATGTCCGGGGTGAGCGTGCCGGACTGGCTGAGCCGGATGTTCGAGGGATCGGAAGACGATCCGGAACTGCGCCGGATGATCGCCGCGGTACAGGCGGCGGAGCAGGTGCGGCTTCTACAGGCGAATGGCGTGGACGAGTTCCATATCTACACGCTCAACCGGCCGGATCTGACCTACGCGATCGCGCATATCCTCGGCGTGCGGGCACAACCGGTTCCGGCCTGACGCGATACACGGCGTGGAGGCGGGGGCCGTCAACGCGCCGTCCTTATGGATCCTGAGCGGTTTTGTCACAAACGACTCGGTCCATCGAAACAGTCTGGTTACAATAAGTCGCTCCTTTGGTTGACAAGCGGTCCAAGCAAAACGTCAACCAAAGGCGATCCCATGAGCGATTGCGATCTGACCCCGGTCCTCGGGAGCCATGACGCCATGGTGCGCCCTCCCGTGGCGGCCCGCCGGAGCAACGCCGATGCGCTGCCGCCAGTCCCGAATTTCTTCATTGTCGGGGCCGCCAAGTGCGGGACGACGTCGTTGTTTGACGCGGTTTCCTGTCACCCCGATGTGTTCTGTTGCCCGGTCAAGGAGCCCAACTACTTTGCGTTCGACTACAATGCCAACCAGGCCCTGGTTGCCCAGGCGCGCAAATGGGGCACCCTGATCGACCGCCCCAGCCGTGCGTCGCTGCTGGTGCCACCCCGCGTGGGCCTGACGACCGACTATTTCGTCTATCGCCAACTGTTCGGCGCCTGGTTCGGCCAGACCGCGCTTGGCGAAGCCTCCACGTCCTACCTGCCGTCGTCTGTGGCGGCCGGGGCGATTGCCACCTGCAATCCGCACGCGCGCATCATCATCCTGCTGCGCGACCCGGTCCGGCGCGCCTATTCCGATTACCTGATGCAGCGTCAGATGGGCGGTGCGCCGGGCAGCTTCCGGGAAGCGGTCGATGGCGAACTGGACGCGATCGTGCGCGGGCGCCTGGTGCACCGCGGCATCCTGCGCTCGAGCTTCTATGCCACCGCAATCCGGCGCTATCTGGACCAGTTTCCGCGGTCCCAGGTGCATATCCTGCTGTTCGACGACTTGGTGCGTCAGCCGCAAACAGTCTTGACCTCGGTGTTCCACCACATCGGAGTCGATCCGGTAGCCGGTGCCGATATCCGTCTGGCGTGGGAAAACAAGAGCCGTGTCCCGCGATTCGGGCGGCTCAATCAGGCTCTGCTGAAAAGCGGCAAGAAGGACTATCTGCTGCGGGCCATGCCGACGTCGTGGCGGCGCTGGCTGCGGCGTTGGTATTATGAGGCGCGCGATCCGGTGCCGGTGCCCGCCACAGAGCAGACCCGGTTGCATTCCCTGTTCAGCGAGGACATCGCCGAGACCGCGTCGTTGATCGGCCGCGATCTGACACATTGGACCGCGCGGGACTAAACCGTGACGGGATCAGCGGTCTCGGTCACCGGTTCGGCGGGCGCAACGGCGGCGATGGCGCGCCCGTGCGAGGCCGCCACAAAGCGCGGCCAGGCGCCTGCACCCATCAACTGATGCGCCGCCGCCAGTTCGGTCGTGGCGGCAGCGACACCGGCTTCCGTCGCCGCGCTCGCGCCGGCGGCGGCCTTGCGCAAGTGATCCACCAGCGCATCACTGCCGACACCGCCCAGGAATTTGTCGCGGAACGTCGAACGGTCCAGGTGCGCTGCGGCGTGCCAGGCCAGCAGGCTGCCGGTGACATGGTCCAGGCCGCCCATTCGCAGATGAGCCTCGTACTGGGTCCGTTGTGCGACGGGCAGATGACCAAGCGCACCATAGGAGATCGCCCGGGCCCGGGTTTTTGCGGCCGTACCCGCGCCCACGGGCGGAGCCAAGGCGCCGAAGCGTCCGCGTTCGTCGCGGTCTTGCTGGGTCCAGGGGGCTTGGTTCGGCATGGCTTGGTCTCCTGAATTTGATGGTTGTATATCTATCTAATGTTAATAACATTGTCAAGCGGCGTTGGCCTTCCCTCGCCGCGATGGACCCGTTAGAGACAGACCCCGTCAGGATGGGGGATAGCGATGTGGTTCGGCCACTCAAGGTTGCGGTCCAGATGGACCCTATCGAAAGCATCAACATCGATGGCGACTCGACCTTCGCGCTGATGCTGGAGGCGCAGGCCCGCGGCCATGCCCTGTGGCACTACGAGGTGCGGCACATGGCGCTGCGCGAAGGCATCCAGCGACAGGGCGCCCAACGCGAGGAACGCCTCGTCGCTCGGGCCCGGCCCGTTAGGGTGGAACGCAAACGCGGCGCGCATTACAACTTCGAAGCCGAGACGGTGCTGGACCTGGGATCGATGGACGTGGTGCTGATGCGCCAGGACCCGCCCTTCGACATGGCCTACATCACCGCGACGCATTTGCTGGAACACATCCATCCGAAGACCCTGGTGGTGAACGACCCGGCCTCGGTTCGCAATGCGCCGGAAAAGCTGCTGGTTACGCATTTTCCCGACCTGATGCCGCCCACCTTGATCACCTGGGACGTGGACGCGATCCGCGGCTTCCGGACCGAATTCGGCGACATCATCGTCAAGCCGCTGTTCGGCAACGGCGGGGCCGGCGTGTTCCGCATCAAGCCCGACGACGAGAACCTGGCGTCGCTGCTGGAAATGCACTTCGCCCGCTCGCGTGAGCCGCTGATGATCCAGCGCTATGAACCCGCGGTCCGCCAGGGCGACAAGCGCATCATCCTGATCGACGGCGAGCCGCTGGGATCGATCAACCGCGTGCCCGCCGCCGGCGAGTCGCGTTCGAACATGCATGTGGGCGGCCGGCCGGAAAAAAGCGGGCTGACCCCGCGCGACCGGGAAATCTGCGCCGCGATCGGTCCCACCTTGCGGGCGCAGGGCCTGATCTTCGTGGGCATCGACGTGATCGGCGACTATCTGACCGAGATCAACGTGACCTCCCCCACCGGCATCCAGGAGATCGCCCGTTTCGATGGCGTGCATCTGGAACAGGCGATCTGGGACAGCATCGAGGCCAAGGTCGCCCCATCACTCGAACCTGTTCCCCCGCCCCTCGCGGGAGTGGGTCAGGGGGAGGGGGCTCGGCAAAGGTAGCCGCAGCCGGTCGGTCCAGTCTCCAGCCGCCCCTGCCGCCCAGATGGCGCCTACAACCGCACCCTTACGCCCGCCAGCAGAGTCGGTCCCGGGGTCTGATACCCGTTCACCGGCTCGAACCGTGAAGCAAGGATATTCGTGCCGTTCAGGTAAAGTTCGGCCCG
>Ga0302279_10008001_pt1 | contig 10567 bp, 10 predicted proteins | sample III_Bog_N3_3_FD_194541 | JGI IMG/M metagenome (GOLD analysis project Ga0302279, IMG submission 194541) | Peat permafrost microbial communities from Stordalen Mire near Abisko, Sweden - III_Bog_N3_3 | ecosystem: Environmental > Terrestrial > Soil > Wetlands > Peat | place: Sweden: Abisko...
CTGTAGTTGACCCAGGAGCCGAACTCGCCGTGACGCCGGAGCAGGTAGAGGTGGCCGCCGATCAGCCCGAGCAGCAGGGCGGGGAGCACCCAGATGTGGAGGGCAAAGGTCCGCGTCAGGGTGACCGGCCCCACGAAGTTGCCGCCCCGCCAGAGCGTCCTCACCCCGTTGCCGATCACGGGCAGGTAGTGGGGGATGTTGGTCACCACCGTGGCGGTCCAGTACGCGGCCTGATCCCACGGCAGCATCGCCCCGGTGATGGCCATCGCCAGCACCAGAAAGAAGAGCATCACGCCGCTGATCCAGTTGAGCTCGCGCGGCTTCTTGTAACTGGCGGAGATGAAGGTGCGCAGCGCGTGCACACCGATCAGCAGCATCAAAACGTAGGCACCCCACAGGTGGATGCCACGGATCCAGTCACCGAAGAGATCGTCGGTGCGCAGGTAGAGCAGGCTGCTGTAGGCGTTGGTGACGGAGGGGACGTAGTCGAGGAGCAGGAAGATGCCGGTGAAGAACTGGACGATGATCACGACCAGGGTCGCGCTGCCCAGGGTATAGGCCCATCCGCCTTGTTTGGGGACCGCCTCGTACAGCCCCTTGTAGAGCAGCCCGGTGATGCCGGTGCGATCGTCGAACCAGGCCCAGCTGCGGCGGAAGGGCCCGACGATCGGCGCCGGCACCAGCCCGATGAAGTCGCCCTTCTCCTCGGGCTCCGCAGGCACGGGCACCTCGGAGCCCACGGTGCGATCCCTCATCGGGGGCGCTCCCGCAACCGCCAGCTGGTGCGGCTCACCGCGCGGCCCGCGGCCTTGGACGTCGCGGCACTCCACCCCCCGACCATCAGATCTGCTCCTCGAGTCGGTTGGCGATCTGGAGGTAGTGCTTGCCCTGGGCGTCGACCTGGACCCGGTGCACCCATTGGGGAAGCGGCTGCGGCGGGGGCCCGCCAACGTTGCGCCCGGTGATCGCATACAGCCCGCCGTGGCAGGGGCACTCGAAAAGGGAGAGCGAGGGCTCCCAGTGCACGTCGCACTGCATGTGGGTGCAGATGTTGGAGAAGGCGTAGAGCTTCCCCTGGTACTTGGTCACGTAGACGATGCGGTTGACGGCCGGTGCCGGCGGGCCGCTGCCGATCGGCACCGACGCAATCCGCGCGGTGGGGAGGCCCTCCGGGATGTCGTCGATGGGGCCGCCCTGGACGGTGACCCAGATCTCCTTGGTGGAGGCCCAGAGCGGGCTGAGCAGGAAGCCCAGCGCCGGGACGGAGAGCATGGCCGTGATCAGGCCGGCCATGGCACCGGTGCCCCTGACCATGAACTGACGGCGGCTGATCCGGCCCGTGCTCATGGGAAGGGCACCCCGTCAGCCCCGAAAGGCGTCGCGGCGAGCTGCGCGGAGGCGGTGCAACCCCTGGTCATCCCGACGGCCCCAGCTGGAAGGACGGTGGCGTGAGGGGGTTGTTGGTGGCCCCCACCAGCGCGGTCACGGCCATGGCAAGGAAGAGGAGGCAGAAGAATCCGGCGGCACCACTCACCAGGAAGGCGGCGAGGTAGTTGCCGTCGCGCCACATCGGTCGGATGCCGCGGAACACCCACCAGGCACCCAGGACCACGAGGATGGCCATGCCCGCGCCCAGGATCGTGTAATACCAGAAGGCCTCGAAGTCGGCCTCGCGACCGGGGGTCAGCGGAGCCTCGGCGAGCAGGCGAATCGCGCTCAGGGGGGTCACGGGTAGTTGCTCTCCGGAGGCAGGAAGGGGCCGTGTGCGCTGGCTTGGGTGAGCACCCCGTAGACAACGTAGTCGCCGCGCGCCTGCTCCTTGATGAAGCCCATGAAGAGCGCGGTCGCCATGGACGCCACGCCGACCAGGACCAGGCTTCGACGCAGCGTCACGCCGCGCACCGCCTGGATGACCAGGCCACGCGGGTTCCAGCGCAGGACGAGGTGGGCGGCGGTAACCACCACGGCGAGGGTCAGGCCGACGTAGCGCAGGGCCAGGATGTTGGGCGTGATCACCGACGCGGGCTGGCAGGCAACCAGCATCCCGGCCGCGGTGAGCACGGTGGCGACCTGGGCGGAGCGCGAGCTGCGAAAGCCGCCCCTCTCCGCCGCCAGGGCGATGTTGCCACCCACCAGGATGGCTCCCACCAGCGCCTCCTGGGCGATCATGTAGTTGCCGAACGCGCCCACCAGGCTGTCGAAATAGCCGAGCTGCACGTTGTGCAGGACGAGCACCAGGATGAATCCGTCGATGGGCATGAGCAGGGTGGCGACCAGGCCGATGCGGAGATTGACCCGCGCCGCCCAGAACTGGAACCTGTGCTCGGCGTCGTCGTGACTGCGCCACGCCAGCAGGGTCGCGAGCCCGGCCAGGAGCAGTGCGGTCCAGCCGACGTTGCCGATCAGCCGGTGCACGAGCAGGGGCAGGTACACGGGGTTGAGCACCGACGCGAAGCTGTCGCTGCCCGGGGTGATGAGGAAGCCATCGAGGCCGACGATCAGCACCACGAAGAGGGTCTGCAACCCGGCAACGCAGCAGCCGAGGAGGAAGTGGTTGCGATCCCGCATCCTGCCGAAGCTGTTGCGGTACCAGACGAGCAGCGGGGCCAGGACGATGAAGAGGCCGAAGGCGAGCGCGACCAGGGGCAGGAAGAGGTTGATGAGGGTCCCGATCCCGTTGCCGAAGAACCCGACCATGGCCACCACCGCGAAGATCGCGAAGGTCGCCCCCAGGCTGAAGACGAGGTAGTAGCTGTTGGCGGCTGCCTTGGAGTAGCGGCGAGCGTAGGGGTTTCCACTGCGCAGCCCGTACCCCTCCATCGCCGCCGCCAGGGTGATGGCACCAACCGAGAACTCGGCGAGGGCGATGTGGGCGAGAAAGAGCCCTCCGACGATCCAGGCGTCGCTGATACCGGGGAAGTTGGGGATGGTGACGGTGAAGCCGAGCAGGTGCCCGGCCGCGGTCGCCACCAGGGCATGGGCGGACGGCGATGCTGCGCCGATCACCCCAAGCACCCCCCCTCCGTCATTCGGCGAGGTCGGCGCCTCCGAGGCTGGCGGCCTCGGCGGTGGTCATCCGGCGCCCCAGCATCTCCACCATCGGGGCGCTCAGCTCATTGAGCCCGTGCTCGTAGTCGGTCCGGGCGCCGCCTGCCGGCGCCGCTCCGGCGGGGGACTCGCCGTGCCCGTGGTGGTGGCTGCCGCCGGCGGGCGCGGCCCCGGCATGGACCGGGCAGCCCGAGGCCTCCTGAGCGGCGGCCGCGACGGGGGCGCCGGCACCGACGGGGCAGCCCGGAGCGGCCGTGGCCTCCACCTCGAGGCGCTCCCGCATCAGGGACCGGGCCTCGGCGATGCCCGCCTCGGCGTGGAGGATCTCGACCTCGGGGGCGCGCAGCGCGATGGCCAGCCGCTCGATCTGCTCGGAGGCGAGGTTGCGGAGAAAGCCGGCGGAGATCCGGGCGAGCCGCTCCTCGGCCTCCGCGCTCCAGGGGAGCCGCCGGGGCGAGACGTGCGGGCCGGTGTGAGCCTCCAGTCCGAGCGGGGCCCGATGCGGTCCCGCCCCCTGGTCGAGCGACTCCAGCTCGGGACGGACGAATGGCTCGACCACCTCGGCGGTGATCGCCGGCAGCCTCCGGGTCCGCGCCTGCTTCTCCACCATCGCCTTGACCCGGCGCCGGAGATAGCCGGCGGGGAGCTGCTGGAGCACCCGCCGCGCCTCCAGGGTCCAGCCCAGCTTGTGACCGTCGAAGCCGGTCTCGGCCGCGTCGCCCTCCTGGTCGGCGGCAGCACGCAGCGCGGCCACGTCGAGGGCTTCGAACTCCGCCGCTCCGGCTCCGCAGACGGGGCACTGCGCGGGGTGCTCCACCCGGGCCGCGTAGCCGCACACCCGGCAGATGGCCCGGGTCTCCTCGGCGGCCGGCTCCTCGAGCATCGCCCGCTCGGCGCCCTCGATGGAGCTCCGGGCCTCGGCGATGACCCGCATCGTCTTCTGGAAGGGCATCAGCTCGTCGAGGGCCTCGTCGACGTCGCCGCTCGCCACCACGCTGTGGCCACGCTCGGTGGCCCAGCGCAGCACGGCGGTGCGCGCCAGACCGCGGACACCCGCCGGCACCCGCTCCATCCTCTCCTCCGCCTCGGGGGTCCAGACCACCGACGCGTCCGCCCGGATGTCCAGGGGCGGCAGGTAGGTGCCGCTCATCACCAGCAGGTTGCAGGGAGCGAAGCGGATCAATTGCTCGGTGGCGCCGCCCAGGTCCATGCCGGCGTCGGAGTGGATGCCGATCCGCCCCATCACGAGCAGCCACGGCTTCCGCTCGCGGCAATGGCGGAGCAGCCGGTCGAAGGCCTTGCCGTCGAGGAGGGTGATGGGCAGCTCCATCCCCGCCTCCCTGGCCGTCGCCTCGGCCACCCGCAGGTGCGACTCGTAGATCTTGGCGAGGCCGGTGTCGATGATCTCCTCGTGGAGCGCCTCCTGCTCCTTGAAGCGGAAGACCTTGCTCGCCTTTTCGCTCAGGACGTCGACGATCCCGTTGAAGACGGCGTAGTGGAGGTAGGGGTCGTAGACGGCGACCGCCTCCACCCGGCGCTGGAAGCGCTTGCCCAGCTCGAGGGCGGCGCGCAGCCCCGCGAAGCTCTGGGGTGAGCCGTCGACGGCGACGACGATGTCCCCCTCCCGCTGCCAGTCGAGGTCCCGGACCAGGAGGACGTCGGTCCGGATGCGGCGGAGCACCCGCTCGGCCACCGACCCCAGGGTGGACTCGCGCACCGCGCCGGTGCCGAGAGCGCCCATCACCACCAGGTCCGGCTTGACCTCGGCGACGTCGGTGACGATCTCCTCCCAGTTGCGGCCGTCCCGCCGCCGGGCCTCGAACGGGACGCCGCGCTCCAGGCAGCGGTAGCGCATGACGTCCGTGTAGCTGTCGCTGATCAGCTCGAGACCGGTCGTGATCAGGGAGTCGTGGATGCGGCGCTGACGGAGCAGCTCGGCCTCGTCCTGATACTCCTCGGGGAGGGTGTACTCCATCTGCTTGAAGCGGAAGTCGTGCATCCGCGCCGCGTAGGCGTGCATCCCGACGCAGCGCGCCCCCCAGGCCGACGCCAGATCGATCGCCAGCCCCACCGCGGCGTCAGAGTGCTCCGAATTGTCCAGCGGGACGTAGACGTTGGAGTAGCTGCCGATCGTGCTCATCGTCCCCTCGATGTCCGGTCCCCGGCGCCGCTCGCGCCTCCCTCTGCGCCCCGTAACGGTGCGTGAGGCAATTGTAGGAACATATGCCACATGGGTGCGTTATTGATAGGCCGGAGGACCTAAACGTGTCGAACCATGCAACCGTATCTGACCATGGTCCCACTCGCCCTGCGACGCCTCAGCTCGACGCGCCTCCCGGGCTCGTCGAGACGGCGGCGTGCCCCTTCCCCCATGGCGAGGGCGCCGCGCGCCATCCCTCCGGCGCGCATCCGGCGCTGACGGAGCAGGGCGCGGGAGCCTGCCCGGTCGCCGGCTTTGCCACGTCGCTCCCGGCGTCCGCAGCGGCGGAGCCACCGCCCCGGGTGCCGGCCGCGACCATCCCCCGATGGAGCCCGGACGCCGAGGCGGTGGTCAGGGAGCGGGCGGAGATCTGGTCACACGGGGACCCCGCGCGGGGCGAGGAACTGGCGCGCGGCGTCGCGGAGGAGCGTGCCGCAGGACGCCAGGCGGAGATCACCGCCCTCTTTCTCCGCACCCTCGGCAAGAAGCTCGGCTACGGCCACCCTCTCAGCGAGAAGGGGGAGGAGCTTCGCTTCACCTGGACCCCGGAGGCGGAGGCCCGTCTCGCCGACGTCCCCGAGTTCTGCCGGGAGCTCACCCGCTGGCGGGTGGAGTGGACGGCACACAAGCTCGATCTCGGCACCACCATCACCCCCCACGAGATGGAGGTCAAGTACGAGCTCTGGGGTCGCGTCTCCCACGCCATCCAGGAGCGGGAGCGGGAGGGGCTGCCCTGGACCGACCAGGCGGTGGACCGCTTCTCACGGATCCCGGAGTTCGTCCGGGGTCAGGTGCTGGAGGCGATCGAGGGCAACGCCCGCACCCTGGGCGCGACCGAGGTCGACGACGCCATGGTCGACCTGGTGATCGAGCGCTGGATCACCACCGGCGACTTCCATGAGGGGCTGTACGGCTTCAAGTAGAGGGTTTCCCCCGGCCGCGCTCGGTCAGCGGCGGAAGCCGGTGACGTCGATCCCCCAGCACGCGGTGGCGGTCTCTCCGGGCTGCAACGCGATCACATCCTCGCCGCTCCGGAAGGCGTCGGGCGGGCAGGTCATCGGCTCCACCGCGAGCCCGCGCCGCCGCTCGGCGGACCGCATGGGATCGCCGGTGAAGAGCACCAGCCACGGGCAGGCACGGTCGGACCAGAGGACGAGCCGCCGCCCGTCCGGGGCCTCCAACGAGACCCGGGCGAGACCGTCGGGATCGCGGGCCAGATCGGTGAAGGCGGTGTCGAGCTGGGTTTGCCCGATCAGACGCGGTTTCCGGAAGTCGAACTCCGTGCCCGCCACCGGTTCCCTGCCGGTCGGCAGCATCCGCGAATCGGTGCGCAGCCGGGTTGCGGCCGGGACCGTGAGGCGCCAGCCGTCGACCAGATCGCGATCCACCATCAGATAGGGGTGGGAGCCGGCGCCGTAAGGAGCGGGTACTCCGGAGAGGTTGGTCCCCGCGAGGGTCACGCGGAGGCCGCCGTCGTCGAGCGCGTAGGTCGCCATCAGATCCAGGCAGAAGGGGTAACCGTCACGGGGATGGAGCCGGTGGCGCATCACCACGCGATCGTCGGTGGGGGCATCGGCCGCCCAGTTCTCCCAACGGACCAGCCCGTGAATGGCATTGGTCAACTCGGGCTCATCGAGGGGGATCTGGTGGTCGACGCCCTGCCACCGATAGCGGCCGTTGCCGATGCGCCCGGGCCATGGCAACAGCGTCTGCCCGCGGGCGTGGGTCGCCGGTTCGGTCACGTCAAAGCCGAGAATCGCCGGCCGCCCGCTCACCGTGTAGGCGCGGAGGGTGGCGCCGACCTCGGCGACCACCGCCTCCTGGTCGCCATGGACAAGGCGATGCTGGAGCCCCGACGGAGGCTCGAGGCCCGCCGATGGGAGCTGGCCCGAGCGGGTGGCGGCGTCCACCCTACCGACCTCGCCCCTTGGAGCCGTCGCCGGGGCTGCGCAGGATCTCGCCGATGTCGGCCAGGCCGCGCCGGGATCCAGCTGTCGGCTTGACCCGGTGGGCCAGCACCATGGGCGCCACCCCCTCGACATCGTCGAGGGTGACCCGGTCTCGCCCCTCGTGGGCGGCGACCGCCTGGGCCGCCTTGCGGGTCACCAGGTCCGCGCGGTGGCCGTCCACCTCCAGCTCGATCCCGAGATGGGCGATGGCGACCAGGATCTCCCGATCCACGGCCACGTCGCCGAGGGAGAGGATGGCCTTCCGGATCCGCTCGGCCTCAGCGTGCTCCTCGGGTTCCCAGGTGGAGGCGAACGCCTCCGCATCGTCCTCGAACGCCTCGCGGCGCTCGACGATCTCGACCCTCTGCCGGACATCCCGGATGCCCTCGACATCCACGCATAGCCCAAAGCGATCAAGGAGCTGGGGGCGCAGCTCGCCCTCCTCCGGGTTCATGGTCCCGACCAGGATGAACCGGGCGGGGTGGGACACCGAGACGCCCTCACGCTCGACCGTGTTGGTGCCCATCGCCGCGGCGTCGAGGAGGACGTCGACGATGTGGTCGTCGAGAAGGTTCACCTCGTCGACGTAGAGGATGTTGCGGTTGGCCTCGGCGAGCACCCCGGGCTCGAACTCCTTCTCGCCCTTCTTGATGGCGGCCTCGATGTCGATCGACCCGACGACCCGATCCTCCGAGGCGTTGATGGGCAGCTCGATCACCCGCATCTGCCGGGTGGCCCGAGGCAACGTCTCGCCACGCTGAAGCCGCTCAAGGCACTCGTCGCAGCGGCTGGCGCCGGCGTCGGGAGAGCAGCCGAAGCGGCAGTCGGCGACCACCTCGAGCACGGGGAGGAGGCGCGCCAGGGCTCGCACCGCCGTCGACTTGGCCGTCCCCTTCTCCCCGCGGATCAGCACGCCGCCGATGGCGGGGTTGATGGCGTTGAGCACGAGGGCCTGCTTCATGGGCCCCTGGCCGACGATCGCGGTGAACGGGAAGATGCTCCGGCCGCGCTGCATCGCGCCATTGTTGCAAAGCTTCCCCACGCCACAGGCGCGGCGCGGGGACCCCACTCATCTCACAGGGGCTCGCCGCCCCTCGCCGGCGCGGCTCAGCCGCGCTCGGCTCACCCCGCCATCAAATCCGGCGCGGCTCACCCCCCCAAGGGAGCGACCGGGCTCATCCAGTGGCTGCAGCCGCCGCATCACCCACCCCCACTAGAGTCCGGTGGATGGGACCAGCGGTGCAGATCGTCGTGCTGATCAAGGAGCCCGGAACGGCGAAGACACGCCTCGCCGCCGCCCTGTCGGCCGCCGAGCGCATGCGCCTCGCCGAGGAGTGCGCGGTCCGGGCGCTGGGGGCCGCCCAGGAAGTGGCTGAAACCATTGCAGTCTGCGGCGGGCCGGGGGCGGCCACCCTGGCCCGGCGGTGCGGCGCGGAGGCTCTCGTCGAGGAGCACCCGGCGGGTCAGAACCGTGCCGCGGAACGAGGCCTGGCCGAGGTGCTCACCCGGGGCGGCTCCGGCTGCCTGGTGCTCAGCTCCGATCTCCCCCTCATCGATGCGGGCAGCCTGCGCCGCCTCCTCGAGCACGCGGGGACGGTCGAGGGGCCGGTCGCGATGGTGGCTCCGGCCCTCGGCCGCGAGGGCACCAATGCCCTCTACCTGCAGTTCGGAGCGGCGTCCCTCCCCCGCTTCGCCGCCGAGGCGAGGCGGCGGGGGCGGGAGTTCATCGTCCACCGGGAGCCGGCACTGGCCCTCGACCTCGACGAGCCGGATGACCTGGCCACTCTGGACCGCTGGCGGGCCGCCACGGGAGAGCCCGGGTGACCCGCGGACAGGCCGGCGGGCTGGAGCTCCACGGCATCGAGGGTCTGCCTGAGATCGCGAGTGGCGACGACCTGGGCAGGCTGATCGCGGAGCGGGCCGCCCCTCTCCGCTCCGGTGACATCGTGGTGGTGGCCCAGAAGGTGGTCTCCAAGGCGGAGGGGAGGCTGCGCAGCCTCTCCGCGGTGGCGCCGAGCCCCCGGGCACAGGAGCTGGCCGAGCAGCTGCACGCCGACCCGCGCATGGTCCAGGTCGTCCTCGACGAGAGCGTCCGCGTGGTCCGTGCCGATCGCGTCCTCATCGTCGAGACCCGACACGGATTCGTCTGTGCCAACGCCGGCGTCGACCGGTCCAACGTGCCCGGGGCGGACGTCGCCTGCCTCCTGCCGGAGGACTGCGACCGGAGCGCGGAGGAGCTGCGCCGGCGCATCGCCGAGGTGGCGGGGGTGGAGGTCGGAGTCGTGATCAGCGACACCTTCGGCCGGCCCTGGCGGGTCGGCCTCTGCAACGTCGCCCTAGGGGTGGCCGGGATGCCGGCCACCGTCGACTACCGGGGCAGCCCCGACGACTTCGGCATGCCCCTGCACGCCACCCTGGTGGCCGTCGCCGACGAGATCGCCGCGGCCGCCGAGATGGTCATGGGCAAGACCCGGCGGATCCCCGTGGTGGTCGTCCGCGGGCTCGCGCTCGAAGGCCCCGCCGGCAGTGGACAGGAGCTGGTGCGCACCGCCGACCTGGACCTCTTCCGGTGAACCGGTGAGGGTTGCGGTCCTGGCCGGGGGGACCGGTGCGGCGCGGCTCGCCTGCGGGCTGGCGCGGGCCCTGGCTCCGGGAGAGCTCAGCGTGATCAGCAACACCGCCGACGACGAGGAGATGTGGGGACTGCTGGTCTGCCCCGACACCGATGCCGTCCTCTACCGGCTCGCCGGCCTCTTCAACGCCGAGGCGGGCTTCGGAGTTCGTGAGGAGAGCTTCCACGCCCTCGAGATGCTCGGCCGGCTGGGTGAGCCGGTCTGGTTTGGGCTTGGCGATCGCGACCTTGGCCTCCACCTCCTGCGGGCCTCCCTGCGGCGGCGGGGCATGACCCTCACGGAGGCGGTCGCCGAGATCGGCCGGCGGCTGAGCTTGAACGCGGCCGTCATCCCGATGAGCGACGACCCGGTGCGCACCCGGGTCGCGACCGACGCTGGTGAGCTGAGCTTCCAGGAGTGGTTCGTCGGCAAGCGCTGCGAGCCGCCGGTCCGCGGCCTGCGCTTCGAGGGACTGGAGGCTGCGGTGCCGGCGCCGGCCGCGGTGCAGGCGGTCCGCGCGGCGGATCTGGTGGTGATCGGCCCGTCCAACCCTCTCCTCAGCGTGGACCCGATCACCGCCCTGATTGGCCCTCACCTGGAGAGGGAGCGCGTTATCGCCATCGCCCCGATCATCGGGGGCCGCGCGCTGAAGGGCCCGACAGTTGCCCTGATGGCGCAGCTCGGTGAGGAGCCCACCGCCCTCGGGGTGGCGCGCCACTACGCAGGGCTGGCCTCCAGCTTTGTCCTGGACGCGGCCG
>Ga0302279_10008012_pt1 | contig 10554 bp, 11 predicted proteins | sample III_Bog_N3_3_FD_194541 | JGI IMG/M metagenome (GOLD analysis project Ga0302279, IMG submission 194541) | Peat permafrost microbial communities from Stordalen Mire near Abisko, Sweden - III_Bog_N3_3 | ecosystem: Environmental > Terrestrial > Soil > Wetlands > Peat | place: Sweden: Abisko...
GTTCTCGGTCTTCCCCAGCCTGCTGTTGCTGCTGACGCTCTTTCGCCTGGCGCTGAACCTGGCGAGTTCGCGACGGATTTTGCTGCACGGCAACGAGGGCGCGACGGCGGCCGGAGCGGTGATTGCTGCCTTCGGACAGTTTGTGGTGGGCGGCAACTACGTGGTCGGCTTCGTGCTGTTCCTCGCGCTCATCGCCATTCAGTTCTTAGTGGTCAGCCACGGAGCGGTGCGCACCGCAGAGGTCACCGCACGCTTCACCCTGGACGCCATGCCCGGCAAGCAGATGGCGATTGACGCCGACCTGAACGCTGGATTGATTGACGAGCAGCAGGCGCGTGCGCGGCGCGAGGGTGTGGCGCGCGAGGCCGAGTTCTACGGCGCGATGGACGGCGCGGCACGCTTCAGCCAGCGCGACTCACTGGCAACGATTCTGCTGACGGCCATCAACATCGTCGCCGGATTCCTGATCGGCGTCTTTCAACTCGACATTCCCTTCCGCGACGCGCTACGCACCTACACGGTGCTGACGGTGGGCGATGGGTTGGTCACAATGATCCCTTCGCTGCTGGTCTCGATTGCCGGTGGACTGGTTGTGACCAGGGCCTCGTCGAACAAGTCGCTGGGCGGAGACCTGGGTCAGCAACTGCTGATGCAGCCGCGCGTGCTGTGGATTGCCGGAGCGGCCGTGCTGGCCATGGGACTCATCCCCGGAATGCCGAAGTTCAGCTTCCTGCTGATGGTGACGGTGTTGTGGTTCATGGCGTGGCGATTGCAAAAAATGCCTCCACCGGTGGAGGCCAAGCCTGCGGCCAAGGGCGGAGCCAACAAGCCCGGTACCATTCAGGCGGATTCGCTGGAGAGCATTCTCGCCCTCGACGAAATCTCGCTGGAAGTTGGCTACGCATTGGTGCCGTTGGTGGACAACAACCAGGGCGGGCAGTTGCTGCCGCGAGTGCGAGCCCTACGCAAGCATCTGGCCGGGCAGTTGGGATTCATCATCCCCAGCGTTCACATTACGGACAACATTCGGCTGAAGCCGCGCGAGTACGTGATCAGCATTCGCGGCGTGGAGATTGCGCGCTGGGAGATGCCGGAGAAGCAATTGCTGGCCATCAGCAATGGCGCCGAGCCGCCGCAGTTGCCGGGCACCATCACCACGGAGCCGGCCTTTGGCGTACCTGCGCGCTGGATCGCCGCGGAGTTGCGCGAGCAGGCAATTGCCGCCGGGTACAGCGTGGTGGACCAAACCTCGGTGCTGGCAACGCATCTATCGGAGCTTATCCGCCAGTACGCGCATGAGCTGCTGACGCGTGCCGAGACCAAGCGCCTCCTCGATAGGTTGAACGATTCGCACCCGCGGCTGCTGGAGGAACTGGTGCCGAAGCTGATGACCCTGGGCGAGGTGCAGCGCGTGCTGGCACAACTGCTGCGCGAGCAGGTCAGCATCCGTGATCTGGGTAGCATCCTGGAGACGCTGGCCGAGAACGCCGCGCTCAACAAAAATCCCGTGACGCTGGTGGAGGCCTGCCGCCAGGCGCTGGGCCGCTCGCTGGTGAAGCCGCTTCTGGACCATCAGGGCGCGCTCAGGGTGGTGACGCTCGATCCCCGCATTGAGGAGGAGCTGAGCCAGGCCTTTACGCCATCGCTGCCGGCGAACGGCACCGTGGCCCTGCAACCCAACTTTATACGGCGGCTGCTGGACAGCTTGCGGCGGCTGGTTGGTGAAAACGCCGAGCTGGGCACGCCCGTCATTCTTTGCTCGGCGGGCACGCGCTTCCACTTGCGCCGCCTGCTCGAACCATTCCTGCCGAAGATCGTCGTGCTGTCGCACGGCGAAATCCCCGCGCTGACGCCGGTGCATTCCATTGGGAGCCTGAATCCATGACCGCGATGAAACATTCCGCGCACTCTGCCACCAAACCGACGCAGTCAAACTACACTCCGCCGCCATTGGATGAGGAGGAACGCAACCGCATCCTGATGGAGCAGATGCCGCAGGTGCGCTACATCGCGCGCCACATCCACGACCGCCTGCCACAACATGTGCCCATGGAAGACCTGGTGCACGCCGGGGTGCTGGGGTTGATGGATGCGCTGACCAAGTACGACGAGGCGCGCCAGGTGCAGTTCAAGACCTACGCCAAGTTCCGCATCCGCGGCGCCATTCTGGACAGCCTGCGCGAACTCGACTGGAGTCCGCGCGACCTGCGCCGCAAGGCACGCATGATTGAAGTGGCGACGGCCAAGCTGGGCAACCTGCTGCACCGCTCGCCCACCGAGCAGGAGCTTTCGGCGGAGATGGGGCTGACGTTAGAGGCCTTTCAGCGCCTGCTGGGCGAGTTGGAGGGGCTCGACCTGGGCAGCTTCCACGTGGAGACCGGCGACCGCGATCACACGGAAGACCTGTGCGAGTACCTGCCGGGAAACCCTGAAGAGAGTCCTTACTTCTTGACCATGCGCTCGGAGATGCACGAGCTGCTGGCCCGGGCCGTGGGCGAGTTGAGCGAGAAGGAGCAGCAGGTGCTCTCCTTGTACTACTACGAGGAGCTGACGATGAAGGAGACCGGCGCGGTGCTGGGCGTGGGTGAATCGAGAGTCTCGCAGATTCACTCGCTGGCCCTGCTGCGGCTGCGGTCGCGGCTGCAGGAGATGCTGGGCGGACGGCAGATGCCTCCGCAACTGGCGGAAGCCGCCGTGCGTACGGCGCTGGAGGGCGCATGGAAAAAGTACTGAACCAGGATGAAATTGATGCCATGTTCCGCGCGGCGCTGGGGCGCGGCGGGGGCAGCGGCCAGGGCACAACCACTTACAAACCCTGCGACTTTCGCCAGGCCGGCCAGATCAAGCGCGACCAGGTGCGGGCCATCAGCAACCTGCACGAGGGCTTCGCGCGCAATTTGACCAACGCGCTGGGCGCCTACCTGCGCGTGGTGTTTGAGGTGAACCTGGTCAGCGTGGAGCAGTTGGCCTTCCGCGAATTTGTGCAGCGCATCCCGGATCTGTCGTACCTGGCCACCTTCCAGATGAAGCCGATGGACGCGAGCGCGGCGCTCAACCTGGAGCCCGCGCTGGTCTTCCCGATCATTGACCTTCTGCTGGGCGGGGTGGGCCGTATGAATGATCAGGAGCGCGACATCACGGAGATCGAAGAAGGGATCATGGAAGGCGTGGTGCGCATCCTGTGCACCGAGCTGCAGACGGCATGGTCGTCGTTGAACTCGGTGTTTGAGTTCGAAGAGCGATTGCGGCCGTCGCAGTTGCAGCGAATGATGCCTCCGGGCGACAAGACGCTGTGCCTGAGCTTTGAGATTCACATGCCGGAGTCGCGCGGGGTGATGAACGTTGCGTTTCCGGCCGTGGCCAGCAATGCCCTGCTGCGCCGCCTCGACTCTGACGGTGGCTACAGCCGCCATCGCGGCCCGAGCACGGCCCACGAACGCATGATGGAGCACGCGCTGGAATTTCCTTTCGAGCTGGCGCTGATCATGCCCGCGCAGCGGCTTCCTATCCGCGCGCTGGCCGAACTGGAGACCGAGTCCGTCCTCGGCTTTGGACATCGCGCCACCTTGCCGATTGAGACGATCGTCGCAGGTTGCCCGCTCTACAGGGCTTTTCCGATCCGCGCCGGCAATCTCCGCGCCATGAAGATCAGCGAAGTGCTGCCGTATTCCAGCGAAGAGAATGGACAGAAGACGGAGGCCGCATCATGAATCCAATTCCACCCAGCATCGCGCCGGAGTTGCTGGAATCCCTTTGCACAGAAATATCAGCGGCGGCATCGGCAGTACTTAGCCAGGTTGCGGGAACCGAGTTGCAGGCCAGCGCCACCGCAGCCGAAGACGCAGCACAGGCGGTAACACGGCTGCAACTGACGCTGAGGGGTGCCATCGAGGGACGCTGCGAACTGATTCTTGATGCCCCGATGAGTGGCCGCTTTGCAGGACTGCTGATGGGAGAGGCGCCGGCGCCTGATGCCGAGGTCACGCAAGATACTCGCGAGGCGGCGGCCGAACTGCTGGGTCAGATCTGCGGCAACGCCGCCGACCGGCTGCGCAAACAGCATGGCCCGCTCGAGATGAAATCACAACCGATGGAGCCCACAGCGGACGGCGCAGGTGAGGATGCCGCGGGCCAGAGGCGCAGGATCACAATCACAGGCGGAGGTGAGGCCCTGGCGATTGAGTTACACGCGCTGGCGCTCACCGCGCCACAGGCGGAAGAAGCCGCCGCGCAGCCGGAAGCTACGCTGCCTCCTCCCTCGGCGAACACCATGCCGGCCTTCACCACGGGCAGCCGCAACCTGGACCTTCTGCTGGAGATTGAGCTGGGGGCGAGCCTGCGCTTTGGCACACGCCAGATGCTGCTCAAGGACATTCTGGAGCTTTGTTCGGGCTCAGTGGTGGAGCTGGACCGCAAGGTGCAGGAGCCGGTGGAGTTGCTGATTGATGGCCGCGTCATTGCCCAGGGCGAGGTTGTGATTGTGGACGGCAATTACGGCCTGCGCATTTTGCAGGTGTCCAGCCCGGGAGAAAAGATTGCCTGCCTGGCGCGGGCCCGCTAGGGCGCGACTACGGCGCAGAAAAAACAGAGGGGGATGTGAATGTACGGGCTACCAGAGAAAAAAGCCAAACGGGGACTGGCCTGGGGGCAGATGCTGCCCAGTTGCCAGTACTCCGGATGCAACAACAGCCGCGGCCTGGCCAGCATGTGGAGCCGCATGTCCGGGTACCAGCTCAACGATGATGGCTGGTATTGCTGTGGCGAATGCCTGGAGGCTGCACTGGGGCAGCAGTTAAGCGCGCACTTTCACCAGGAGCCGCGTCCGCAGCCGGTACGCACCACCATGCCGATGGGACTGATGCTGCTGGCGCGCGGGGCGATCACCGATCCGCAACTGCGTGAAGCCTTGCGCATGCAGCAGAGCACGGGAGAGCGCATTGGCGCCTGCCTGAAGCGGCTGGGGCTGATCGGGGAAGAAGAGATTGCCAGTGTGGTGGCCACGCAGTGGGGCTGCCCGGTCTTTCCCGCCGAGAGCGTGGAGCCGGCCTGCTCACTGCTGCTGCCGTTCAGCCTGGTGGAGCGCTATTCCATGTTGCCCGTGCACCTGGTGTCCCAGGGGCGCCGGCTGTTTGTGGCCTTTTGCGAGCGGGTGAACCACAGCGCGCTGATGGCCGTGGAGCAGATGCTGGGCTGCGAGACCGAGGCCTGCATCGTGCTGGAACCGAAGTTCCGCCAGGTGCTGGACTTCCGCAAGCAGGACGCGGCCGGAGAGGTTACCGTACATCGTCCGGCAAGCGCGCAGGAGACGGCACGCATCATCTGCAGCTATGCCCAGCAGACCGGCGCCGAGTCGCTGCGGCTGCACGCGGTGGAAGGCAACATCTGGGCGCGGCTGATGCCAGGCAACTCCCATCTGGACCTGGTATTCGAGCAACTTCCATCCTGAGCTAAAGTGCCGCGCGCAAGCGGCCGATACAAGGATGGAGCGATCAAAACACGATGGAAACCTTGCAACCATTCTCGAAGGCGAATTCGCGCAGTGGCATTACGGCCATGGCTGGCCTGGGGCCGCCGCTGCCGCTGGGCCAGTTGTGCCAGTCCAAGGTGATGAACCTGGCGGAGCTGAGCCGCTCCATCCGCGCCCATCAACACCTCCGCCGGTTAGTGGTGGAAGAGGCACAAAGGGAGCCCGGCTGGATGGGGCTCAGCGTGGAAGAGGCGATCGTGCTGCTGGGCCAGCGCCGGTTATACGCCTTGGTGGTGAACACCGCAGACGAGGGTGCGCCCGATCGCAGCTCAATGCCACGCGGCAGTACGGGGCCTTCCCGAGGAACGGCCCAGGGAAAACTCTTATGAGCCAGATTAAAGCAATGATCGTGGACGACTCGTCGGTGATGCGCAAGATCGTGGAGCGCTCGCTGCGGCAGGCGGGTCTCGACCTCTCCTCTCCCGTGCTGGAGGCGGGCAATGGCGCCGAGGCGCTGGGCCTGTTGGACGGCAACGCGGTGGACCTCATCCTGAGCGATATCAACATGCCCGTGATGGACGGCTTGGAGTTCGTCCGCCAGGTGCAGACCGTGGAGAAGCTGCGGCATATCCCGGTGGTGATGATCACCACCGAGGGCAGCGAATCCAACGTGGTGCAGGCACTGTCGCTGGGCGCCAAGGGTTACATCCGCAAACCATTCACGCCGGACCAGGTGAAAGAACACGTGCTTCCGGTACTGGGGCTATGACCATGACACATCCCTACCCTGACAGTTCCGCACCCGGCGTAGTATTTGAACGCGCCAGTTGGACGCCCCTGCTGGAGCTCTCCACGCGCGAGGTTTTCGACATCATGCTGTGCACCCACCTGCACACGGTGGAGCAGCAGGAGCGCCTCGCCGAGGCGCAGTTCACGGCCCTGGTGGGCCTGGCCGGCAACATCTGCGGAGTGCTCAGCATCCGCTGCAGCGAGGAAGCCGCGCGCATCATGGCCAGCAAGATGCTCGGCATGCCACCCGACGAGGTAGACAAGGACAGCCTGGACGCCCTCGGCGAGATTGCCAACATGATTGCGGGCAACTTCAAGGGAAAGTTGAGCGGCGTGGGCCACCATTGCATGCTCAGCGTGCCCACCATCATCGTCGGCTCAGACTACGAAACGCGCTCACTGACCGGAGGCAATACCATCGAGACCACCTACGACTTTGAGCGCAAGCCGTTGTGGGTCACGCTCGAACTGCACGATTGACCCGGCAGGCGGCCTCCGCGGATGTGGTACTCCGCGGAGCGCTCCGCCTGTGCCCGTAGAACCCTCCCCGCCCGTAACTAAGAATCTTCCAAAGTGATTGGCAACCCGCGTGCTCCTTCCATGGCAGGAGCAGCGATGAACAACGGTATCTATGCGGCCAGCACCGGATTGATGGCCCGCACGCAGGAGTTGGATGTGGCGGCCAACAACCTGGCCAACGCCAACACCACGGGCTTCCGCGGCGGGCGGGTCAGCTTCCACACCCAGTTAATGACCGCCAGCAGCAATCCCGGGACCAAGGCGGTCAGTTCCTTTGGCGTGCTGGGCGCGCCGCGCACGGACTTCTCGCAAGGCTCGCTCGAACAGACCGGTAACCCTCTGGACCTGGCGCTGGAGGGGCCGGGATTTTTTGCCGTGCAGGCGCCCACCGGAGTGCAGTACACGCGCAATGGCAGCTTCCACCTCAGTTCCACCGGGCAACTGGTCACGCAGGAGGGTTACTCCGTGCTGGGCAGCGACGGGGCCATCACCATGCCGCAGGGCACGGCGGAGATCTCCACGAGCGGCGTGATCAGCTCCGATGGCGCGGTTGCCGGGCAGATCAAGCTGGTGCAGTTTGACTCCTCCGTACCGCTCACCAGCCTGGGACAGGGATACTTCAGCGCTCCGCAGGCGGCGGCCACCGACGCCGGCACCGACCTGGGCGTGCGCCAGGGAGCGCTGGAAAACTCCAATATCAATCCCGTAGCGAGCGCCGTCGGACTGATCGAGATCCAGCGCAACGCGGAGATGCTGCAACGCGCACTCAACACCATTCACACGGAATTCAATCGCACGGCAGCCCAGGAGCTGCCAAAGGTATAGGAGTTCAGCATGTTCCGATCGCTCTACACGGCCGCCAGCGGCATGACGGCACAGCAGACCAACCTGGACAACGTGGCCAACAACCTGGCCAACGCCAATACCGCTGGCTTCCGCAAACGGCGAGTGCAGTTCCAGGACATGATCTACCAGAACATGGTGACGCCCGGCGCGGCGGCAACCCAACAGACGGTCTCGGCCGGAATGCAGATCGGCCTGGGAACGCGCGCGTCGGCCACCGAAATATTGCAATCGCAGGGCGACTTCCAGCAGACCGGCAACTCGCTCGACCTGGCCATCCAGGGACTGGGCTACTTCCAGGTGCTGATGCCCAACGGGCAGACCGGCTACACGCGCAGCGGCAGCTTCCACCTGGATTCGCAGGGCAACGTGGTGACCGCCGACGGCAACGCTCTGCAGCCGTCGCTGACCATTCCCGCCGACGCCACCTCGATCACCATCGGTACCGACGGCACGGTCACCGTGACGCAGCCCGGGCAGACGCAGTCGCAGCAGATAGGACAGATTCAACTGGCGACCTTCGCGAATCCAGGCGGGTTGAACAGCGTGGGCAGCAATATTCTGCTGCCTACCAGCAGCTCTGGCGATCCGATTGTGGGCAATCCCGGCGGCAGTGAAGGACTCGGCACGCTGGTGCAAGGATCGCTCGAGCAATCGAACGTGAACACCGTGGAAGAGTTCATTCAGATGATCCTGGCGCAGCGCTCGTATGAGGCAAACTCGCAGGTGGCCAAGGCCGCCGACCAGATGTTCCAGGAAGTCAACCAGATGGGAAAGTAGCCTGGCCATGAAGAGACGCAACCTGCTCGGCATTCTGATGCTTACGGCCACGGCTATGGCCGCGCCTCCGGAGGAAACCATGGCACGCGCGCGCATGGCCCAGTGGCTGACGGCGCAGACCGGGCAGGCGATCCTGCCGGTGGAGTTGCTGATGTATCCGAAGACCGGCGACCTGACGGGATGCCAGGCCACTGGCCTGCGCGGAGTGGGAGCTCATCGCAGCGAGCTTCGCCTGCACTGCCCCGGAATGGCGCTGCCGCAACTAGTGGTCATCAACCGCACAACGGACGAGCATGCGCCGCAGCCCAGGGCCGCGTCGTCCGGCGCAGCGACGGCCAGGAAAAAGCACACGGCGCTGGTTCGCAGCGGAGCCCGCCTGGAAGCCGAGCTGCGCACGGATGGTATGCGCGCGCTGATGCCGGTGGTGGCTATGGAAGACGGCGACGCCGGGCAGACGATCCGGGTAAAGGTGCCCGGTAACGGCCGCACCATGCACGCCCAACTGGTGAACGCCCACAGCGCGCTCATCGTGACGGGAGGCGCATAAGATGGCGACGAAAACGAGAAACTACGCGCTGTCGCGCCTGTTGGTGTGCTCGGCGCTTGTGGCCACTCTGCTGGCTCCGCCGCTCGACGCGCACAACAAGAAGAAGCCGTCGAAAGACAAAACTACATTACAGGCCTACCTCAAGGAACTGCCTGCGCCTCAGCCGACCGCGGCGACGATTTCTTCGGGAAGCCTGTACACGCCCAACGGACTGCTGGCCGAACCCTTTGCCGATCTCCGTGCGCACCAGGTGGGCGACACCATCTCGATACAGATCACAGAGTCCACTACCATCGCGCAGAGCGGAAGCGTGGCCACGGATCGCGAATTTTCGCATTCCAGCGCGGTGACCGGAGTGGGAGGCATAACCCCAAGCTTCCTGAACCCGCTGCTGGCGGCCAACGCCAGCACCAAGCTGACAGGGACCGGGGCAACGGCATCGAAGAGCACCATGAATACGACATTGACGGCCGAGGTGGTAGCCGTGCTGCCAAACGGCTCGCTGGTACTCGAAGCGCACCGTCATCTGCTGGCCAACCACGAGCACGAGAACCTGACGCTGCGCGGCGTGGTGCGCCCACTGGACATCAACGCCGGCAACTTCGTCTATTCCTACCAGCTTTTCAACTTGCAACTGGAGGTAGAGGGCAAGGGCATTATCAGCGATGCCGTGCGCCAGCCGAACATCGTCATCCGCACTCTGATGAAGTGGCTGGGAATGTGAGGAACCCGTGCGAAGCCTGAGAATCGCAATTCTGGTCATGCTACTGCCGCTGGTGATCGGCTCGCGGCTCCGTGCGGCCGATGCGCCGCCGTCGGCGCAACGCATGGTGCGCATCCGAGAGATCACCACGGTCGAAGGCGCGCGGGAAAATTCCATCATCGGCTACGGCCTGGTGGTGGGCCTGCGCGGCACAGGAGACCAGAAGCAGACGATCTTCACCACGCAGATGCTGGCCAACATTCTCTCGCGGCTGGGAATGCAGGTCACGTCCACAAACGTAACGGTGAAGAACGTCGCCGCCGTCTTCGTCACCGGCGCACTGCCACCCTTTGCCAGGGCCGGCACGCCACTCGATGTTGTCGTCAGCTCGATTGGCGACGCCAAGTCGCTGGAAGGCGGCACGCTGCTGCTGACACCCTTGCGCAGCGAGGATGGCCAGGTGTATGCCCTGGCGCAGGGACCACTGGCGGTGGGCGGATACACGGCCGGCAGCGGAGGCGTCAGCAAGCAGGTCAATCACCCTACGGTGGGACGCATCGCCAACGGCGCTATCGCCGAGCGTGATGCCGCACCCAGTCTGCTTGGCGTGGGCTCACTGTCTCTGCTTCTGCGCGAGGCCGACTTCAACAACGCCGAGCGTGTCGCCGACAGCATCAACCGCGAGCTGGCACGGCCCGTGGCTCGCGTCACGGACAGCCGCCGCATCGAGATCAGCTGTGCCGGGCAGGACGTTCCCGCCCTGCTGGCTCGCATCCAGGCCCTGCCGGTTACGGTGCTGGCGCCCACGCGCGTGGTGGTGAATGAAAAGACCGGCACCATCGTCATGGGCCGCGAGGCGCGGCTGAGTGCGGTCAGCATTCTGCACGGCGCGCTCTCCATTGAGAT
>Ga0302279_10008017_pt1 | contig 10546 bp, 11 predicted proteins | sample III_Bog_N3_3_FD_194541 | JGI IMG/M metagenome (GOLD analysis project Ga0302279, IMG submission 194541) | Peat permafrost microbial communities from Stordalen Mire near Abisko, Sweden - III_Bog_N3_3 | ecosystem: Environmental > Terrestrial > Soil > Wetlands > Peat | place: Sweden: Abisko...
CGGGTTTCCGCCGACATCGAGACCGACGCGACGACCCGCACCGAGGAGAAGTACGACCCGGACGGCCAGGTGGTCCGAAGCCAGACGACATCGGACGACACCTCCAACTCCGTGGAGACGCATTCGGGCGGCGGCGCCGTGGGGATCAGCTCGAACGTGCCCGACAAGGCCGCCGCCGAGACGCCGCAGGCCCATCCGACGACCTCCACCGAGCAGGCCCGCAAAAATCGTTCCACGACCTACGAGATCAACCGCACCCTCACGAACACCACGCGCTCTCCCGGCACGATCCGGAACATCACCGCGGCGGTCCTGATCGCCACCCGGAATTCCGGGGGCGAGGGGGGCGCCGTCCGGCGGACCCCCGAGGAGCTCAACGCGCTCCGGCAGATCGTCGTGAACGCCCTGGGGCTGAAGGGCGCCGCCGGGGAATCCCCCGGGCAGGTCACCGTCGAGGAGATGCCCTTCGCCGTCGAGCCGATCTCCCAGCAGGCCCAGTCGATGCAGAACGAGGGCAAATGGGTGTCGTGGCTGGACAATGCGCGCCGCTGGAGCGCCATCGCCGGCGCGGCGGCCGTTTTCCTCGTGTTTCTCCGTCTCCTGTCCCGCCAGAAGCCCGAGCCGGTCCCGGTGGAGATCCTGACCCTTCCGCCGGACGTCGCCGCCCGCTCGCTGCCCAACGGGGCGGGGGGCATCACTCCGGAGATGGTCAACGCCCTGATCCGCCAGAAGCCGGCCAACATCGGCGCCGCGCTCCGGGACTGGGTCGGATCAAACCACAACTAGGAACGACCCCGATCCGCCATGGCTGAAATCAACTACGAGTCCCTCTCCCGCCAGCAGAAGCTGGCCATCTTCCTGATCGTCATCGGTCCGGAGGCGGCGGCCGAGGTGCTCCGGCAGTTCGGAGACCCGGAGGCCGAGCAGCTCTGCCGCGAGATGTCCCAGTTTCCCATGGTGCCCGAGGGTATCCAGCGCCAGGCGATCGAGGAGTTCGCCGGCCTGGTGGCGGCCAGCGCCACGGCGACGCTCGGCGGGCTGCCCTTCGCGCAACGCGCGCTGGGGCTCGCCAAGGGCGACAGCAAGGCCTCGTCGATCATGGGCCGCCTCGCCCCCGCCGGGCGCCCCTTCCACCTGATCAGCGACATCAGCGACATGGAGGGCCGCCAGATCTACAACCTGCTGAAAGCGGAGCATCCGCAGACCGTCGCCTTCGTCCTCTCCCACCTTGAGAGCGGCAAGGCCGCCGAGGTCTTTGCGCAGTTCGGGCCGGAGACGCGCGACGAGCTGATCGAGAGGCTGGGCACGATCGAGTCGACGCCGCTGCCCCTCGTCGACCGCATCGCGCGGAGCCTGGGCCGGCATGTGGACGCCAAGCTCCGGCCGGCCTTTCACCAGAGCGGCGGCGTCCGCTCGGTGGCGGGCCTTCTCAAGCAGATGGAAAAGGCCGACTCAAAGAAGGTGCTCTCGCATCTTGACGAGCGGAACAACGCCCTCAGCGCCGCGGTGCGGAAGGAGATGTTCGGCTTCGAGGAGATCCTGAAGCTCCAGCAGCCCGACATGCAGCGCCTTCTGCGCGAGGTCGACACCGTCCAGCTTGCAACCGCGCTCAAGGGGGCCTCCGAGCCGATGCGCCTGAAGGTCTACGGCTGCCTGACCAAGCGCGCCGCCGAGGGGCTGAAGGAGGAGATGGAGATGCTCTCCAGCGTGAAGCCCCGCGAGATCCAGAACGCGCAGGACGTCATCGTCCAGACCGTGCGGCGCCTGGAGGACGAGGGGCAGATCACCATCGACGGCGAGACGGCCTCGGCCGCAGTCGCCTGACCGCCATGGCCTTCGTCAAGCTCGTCAACTTTGACCGTCCGCTCTCAGGCGCCGGCGCCCCGGGCCGACCCGGCCTGGTGCTCAGCGAATCCGAGGTCGCGACGCGGCTCCAGGCCGCCTTTCACGCCGGGAGCGACGCGGCCCGCGCGGCTGCGGACCGGCAGATGGTGGAATTCCGCTCCGACATGGAGCAGCTCAGCGACGGGGTCCTGAAGAAGGCCGGCGGGGTCGACGCGATCCTCGGCGCCCAGATGCGGGAGGTCCTCCCGGGACTGGCCCTGGACATTGCCCGGCGCCTGCTGGCGGGATTCGAGCCGCCCCCGGAGGTCATCGAGCGGTACTGGAAGGAGGCCCTTGAGGAACTTTACCCGGAACGCGAAGGGCTGGAGCTGTCGCTGTGCGAGCGCGACAGCGAACTTCTCGAGCAGATCAAACCCGGTTGGCGGGCCAACTACCCGGGACTTCGGATAAAGGTCGATCCGGGCCTGGCGCGCGGGGACTGCCTGGTCCGGAGCCGCTTCGGCCTGATCGACGCCCGGAAACAGACGAGGCTCCAGAGCCTTGAGCACGCCCTTGCCGGCGCATGACCGCCGTTCCCGCCATGACCGACTCCCTGACCCCCCTTGCCGAGCTGATCCGCGCGCAGGTGCGGCATGTGCCCTCGGTGCGCCGGATCGGGACGGTGACCGGCGTCGCCGGGCTCGTGATCGAGTCGGAGGGGCCGAATGTGGGGCTGGGCGACCTCTGCGTCATCCGCTCGACCCGGAGCGACTTCACGGTCAAGGCCGAGGTGGTCGCCTTTCGCGACCACCGCATCGTGCTGATGCCCCTGGGCGAGACCCTCGGGCTGCACGTCGGCTGCGAGGTGGAGGCCGCCGACACGCAGCCGCTTCCCGCCGCCGGGCCCCAGCTCCTTGGGAGGATCGTGGACGCCCTGGGGCGCCCCTTTGACGGCCTTGGGCAGCTTCCGATGATCCAGAGGGATGGGCGCACCGCCGTCCCGCCGCACCCCCTCAGGCGCCGCCGGATCAAGGCCAGCCTGGCAACGGGAATCCGCGCGATCGACGCCTTCATCCCGATCGGCCGCGGGCAGCGCCTCGGGCTCTTCGCCGGATCGGGCGTGGGAAAGTCGACGCTGCTCGGAATGCTTGCCAGGGGCGCCGCCGCCGATGTTGTGGTCGTCGGGCTGGTGGGCGAGCGCGGCCGCGAGGTGCGCGAGTTCATCGAGGAGGACCTCGGACCCGAGGGCCTCAAGCGCTCCGTCGTTGTTGTCGCCACGTCGGACATGCCGGCTCCGCTCAGGGTGCGGGCGGCGTCAACGGCCACGGCCATCGCCGAGGCCTATCGGGACCAGGGGCTTGATGTCCTGCTGATGATGGACTCGGTCACCCGCTTTGCGATGGCCCAGCGCGAGATCGGCCTGGCCGTCGGCGAGCCGCCGACAACCCGGGGCTATCCCCCGTCCGTCTTTGCGCTCCTTCCGCGCCTGCTCGAGCGCTCCGGATCCGGCGAGTCGGGGTCGATCACGGCGATCTACACCGTCCTCGTGGAGGGCGACGATTTCAACGAGCCGGTGACCGACGCGGTGCGCGGCATCGTCGACGGCCACATCGTCCTTTCGCGCTCGCTGGCAAACTTCAACCACTACCCGGCCATCGAGGTCCTGGAGAGCGTCAGCCGCCTCGGGCGCCAAATCTGCTCGCCGGAGGAGATCGAGACGGCGGGGCAGGCCCGCGAGCACATGGCCCTCTACCGAAAGAACGAGGACCTGGTCCTCATCGGCGCGTACCAGAAGGGCTCCAATCCGCCGCTTGACCGGGCCCTGGCGCTGCACGAGCCGCTCCGCGCGTTCCTCCGCCAGGGAGTCCGCGAGCGCACGCCGCGGGCCGAGTCGTTCGCGCACCTGAAAAAAATCCTCTCATGAAACGCTTCCACTTTCCCCTCCGGCCCGTGGCCGTGATCCGCGGGCACCGCGAGCTGCGGGCGCGACTGGCGCTCGCGGCGTCCACCCAGGCCTGCCAGCGCACCGAGGCGCGCTGCGCCGCGGCGCAGGCCAGGGCCGCTGAGACCGCGCGCGCCATCACCGCCGCCCGCTGCGGCACCGTGCGGGCGGGCGACCAGGCCGTCTTCATGGCGCTGCACCGCCGGGACTGCGCGGCCGCCGCCGATGCGGAGACGCAGGCGGCCGCGGCCCGCGCCGATGTCGAGCGCCGCCGCGCCGAGTGCGTCGAGGCCAGCCGCCAGATGAAGGTCGTCGCCCGCCTCGAGGAGCATGCCCGCGCGGTGCACCGGGCGGAGTCGCTTGCCGCCGAGCAGCAGCAGCTCGATGAGATTTCCCGGATGTCGCGCGGACTGGCCGGGATGGGCTTCCAGATTGACCGCGCCGGAGGGGGGGTGGCCGTCCGATGAGCGCCTTTCCCCTGAAACCCGTGCCGGTGGCCGTGATCGCCGTGGTGATCGGCCTGGCGGCCGGCGGCGGCTGGACGTGGATGAATGTCTCGCGGGTTGTGGCGGTCGCCGTCGCGCGGCGCCGGGAGGTGGAGGCGCTGCGGCTGGAGAAGATCCAGGAGCGGCGCGCCCAGGGCTGGGATTTCTGGACGATCGAGATCGAGAACCTCAAGGCCGAGCTCGGCGACGAGAAGGCGCGCCTGGGAAAACGCTCCGACGAACTCGACCAGCGCGAGGCGAGGCTTGCATCGGAGCGGCAGGATCTCGAGCGGATTCGCACCGACATCGAGTCGGTCCAGCGGACCATCGATGCGAAGGTCGTCTCCATCCACAGCGATGAGGCGAAGAACCTGCACAGCCTCGCGCAAACCTACACAAACCTCACGCCCCACGCGGCGGTCATCATCTTCACCGAGATGGACGACTCCACCGCCGTGAAGATACTTTCCCTGATGAAGCCCGACATCGTCGGGGCGATCTTTGAGGAGATGGCGCGGACCTCGGGCCCCGACGCCGTGCTCGCGCGCCGGGCGGCGACGCTCTCCGAAAAGCTCCGGCTTATGAAATCGGGGGTTGATCCCGCGATCGCATCGGCGGCCCCCTGAAGACCGGCGCAAGGACCATGATAGACCTCGCTTCCATGCCAACCCCCGGAGAACCGGGAGCCGCGTCGCCGGGCCCGGGGCCCGTTGCGGGAAGCGGACGGCTCCGGGGTGCGATCGCGGACATCCTCCTGTCGCTTGGAAAGTCTCCGGTCCAGGCAGCGGCCCTATCCGGCCCCGGGCCGGGAAGCTTCAGCCGCGCGCTGAGCGCATCGGAGTCCTCGCGCGACCCGGTGGAATCCGGAAAGGGCGCCTCCGTGTCTCCTTCCGCGCTTGCTGCCGATACCGGCACCCTGCCCATCGTCGATCCGGCGCCGGATTGGAATCCTGGATGGAGAGCCTACGCTCCCGCCGCGACCGCGGTGTCGGCAACGCCCGAGCCCTCCGCTCCCGCTGCTGAAGCGGTTCCAACCCCAGTCCCAGAATCGCGCGAGCTTCCGGGCGGGGGAATCACCGGGAAACCCGGCGCCGAGCCCCACGGGAAGAATCGGTCGGGGCCTGTCGGCACCCCGGCGATGGCGGTGCCGCCGAAAGCCGCGGTTCCCGGCGGATCTCCGGGTCCCGGTGAAGACAGCCTCTCCACGGGGGATCAAGCCACGGGCCCGGCGCAACCGGCTGTGCCGAACGCGGGCGCACCGGAAATGCCGGCGACACGGGCCGGAGTCTCGGACCCGGCGGGCGTTAACGCCCGATTGCTGCGCCCGGGCGGAGTCGCTCGATCGAACCGGGATCCAAGGGCGCCGGATTCCCCGATTGAATCGGCTGCGCCGGTCAGGGCAGCCGATGCGGCCCTGCCGACGGTGGTCGATGCTCCGAGCCCGGGCACGGTGGCTTCCGGGGCGGGCAATGCCCGCCCGGAGACACGCCCGTTGGCGGCGTTCGCACCCGCGATGGTCATTCCTGGGACAACGGCGATTGTGAGCGGGGTGGGCGCGGCCCCTGTGAGTCGCGCGGCGAACCCCGGCGCATCCAATTTTCCAAACGCCGCAGTCCACGCGCGGAAAGTTGCCGGCTTGTCGACAGCCGCCGAAGGCGCCACTGCCCCGATCTCCCCCGGGAGCGCCGGGCGCACGAGTGCCTCGGATTCGCGGAGAGGGGCGGCCCGGGACGGCGCGCCGCCGGCTCCGGTCGGAACCTCCTCGTCCGACTCCACGGGCCGGAGTGTCCCGGCTCCGGCGACCGACGGCGTCGCCCGCGCAGCGGCGGAACAGCCCGGGGTTCCAACCACCCCGACGGACCCGATTATTCCCAACCCGCCAATTGCCGGCCAAGTGCCCGCTTCCTCCACGCCTCAAATCCGCCCGCCGGCGGGCGGCACGCGATTTGCGCCGGTTTGGGGAATCGTCCCCGATGCCGGGAACGTCACCGCCGGCTCGGCCACTGCGCCCGCAGTTCCCCGGGATTCAACCGGGCATGGGGTGTTCCCCGCGGCTGCCGCGGCCAAAGCCGATGGACCGAGCGGAAATCAATTCTCAGCGACGGCAGCGCCGCGGGGCCCGGACGTCCCCGTCGGTATCCCCGGGGCTGAAACGGCGCGGGTCCCGTCCACCGGGCAGGACTCCCACGCCCCAACCGGGGGGACCCCTGGAGGGTCCCCTGCCGCGGCAGCGCCACAGGATTCGACCGGCGACGCGAATCCGTCCGCCTGGAAACGCGTGACGGCGCGCAATCCCGTGGGAGCGGTGATTGCCCAGCGCAGCGCGGCGGTCGGAACGGCGGTTCCCGATGGGGGAGAAAAAATTGCCTCCCGCACGGATTTGCCGGGCGAGCCCCGCGGAGGCATGGAATCGGCCCGCAATAAAAACACATTACCTGTTATACCAAATGAAGTTACTGTACATCAAGATGCCATTGGCACGACCGCTGCTATCCCGGTCAGCGCAATGGCAACCTCACATCCCGCCCAGACGGAGCTGCGCGTCGCGGAAAGCGCGACACCGGCCGCCCCGTTGCCGGGGATGGACGCCGCCGCTGCCAACCCTCATGCGGCCGTTTCAGCCCGGCACGCGATCGATGTGATCGCCCAGGCCGCCGACGCCCAGGCCAGCCGCGGCCAATCCGGAACCAGCGTAAGCTTCAACCTGAAGCTCGAGGGTGATACGGTCACGGTGCGACTGGAAATGCGCCAGGGAAGCATACAGACCCAGATTGCGACAAACTCGCCGGACCTTCGCGCGGCGATCGCAAGCGAGTGGTCGGGCCTGGCGAACGGATCCTCCGCGCGGACCTACACATTTTCCACGCCGGAGTTCACCTCCGGCGACGGACGCCCCGCCGACACCGGTGCGGGGGAAGGAGGCGCCCGTCGCGAATCACCCCTCCCGCCCGACGGGCAGGGTGGGGCGCTCCCGGCCCCTTCCGCCACCGGGAACCTGTCCGAAACGCCGGCTGCCGGCGCCAGTCCTTCCCCCGGCGCGACCGCACGCCACCTCAGCGCACTTGCCTAATCCCATGCAACTCACACCGGCCACATCAAACCCGACCTCCACGGCGCCCGCGGCCGCAGGGGCGACCGCCACGACGACACGGTCGGGCAGCACCGTCAGCACGCAGGATTTCATGAAGCTGCTCAGCACCGAGATGGCCAACCAGGATCCGATGCAGCCGATGGATCCGACGCAGACGATGACGCAGCTCGCGCAATTCAGCAATCTCCAGCAGACGACGACACTTGCCCAGACGCAGGGGCTCGCCGCGGCCAATTCGTTCCTCGGCACCCAGGTGACCCTGCCCGGCTCGAACGGCGCGGCCCCCTACACGGGAACAGTGATCGGCGTGGACTCATCGGCGGTCGCCTCGGGCGGAACGCCCGCGCTGATCGTGAACGGCGCCACGCAGGAGTATCCAATCACCGATGTCTCCCAGGTCACGATACCGGCCGCAGCCGGTTCGGCGTCCGGCACGCCCGCGGCAGCCGCGCCCGCAGCCGCAGCCTCGATCGTCTCCCAGATTCTCCAGTGAAATTTGAAATCATAATCATCAATCCCATACCAACATGTCACTCCTAGGCACCCTCACCACCAGCGTCAGCGCCCTCGACAGCTTCACCGCGGGCCTGGACACGATCGGCAACAACATCGCAAACATCAACACAAGCGGGTTCAAGAGCTCGTCCGTGAGCTTCGCCGACACATTCTCGGGGCTCGGCACCCAGGTCGCGGCCACCAACACCAGCTTTGCGCAGGGCGCCCTCAACTCGACGGGCATCCCGACGAACATGGGCATCTCGGGGAACGGATTCTTCATTGTCCAGGATCCGAGCTCGGGCAGCGTCTACGCGACGCGGGACGGCACCTTCAGCCTGGACGCCAACGGCTACCTGGTGAACAACGAGGGCTACCGGGTCATGGGCTTCACCGGCGGCTCGGCGGGCGCGGCGCCCGCCACGCTCGGGGACATCAAGCTCGGGACCCCGCCGAACGGGGCGACGCTCCAGTCGGTTGCGGTCAATGCGACCGGCGGAATCATCGAGACCTATTCGGACGGCAGCCAGGCGACCACCAACCAGGTGCTCCTCCAAAATTACACGGATCCGTCCAGCCTGGTGTCGCAGGGCAACAACCTCTTCACGAACATGTCGAGCGCGGGGCCGCTTACGACCACGCTCGGCGCGTCCAATGCGCCCGCGCAGGGCGGGCTCGGCACGATCCAGGGAGGCACGGTCGAGGAGTCGAACGTCGACCTCACGCAGGAGTTCTCGGCGATGATCACGATGCAGCGGGCGTTCGAGGCGAACGCCCGGCTTCTCACCGTGTCCGACACGGTGCTTGAGGACGTCGTCAACATGAAGACCCACTGAGAGGCTGACGCCCCATCCCGCCATGGTTGCAAAAACCGAAGGAAAAGAGGCAGCCGAGGCGCCCGCCGAAAAGGCGGCGCCCGGTGCGCCCGCGGGGGCAGCCCCGGCCGGACTGGACAAGAAGTCCCTGATCCTCGCCCTGGCGGTGATCATCCTCGCCCCGGCGGGCAGCTGGGCGACCGCCCAGTTCCTCATTCTCCCGCGGCTGCGCAAGCAGCTGAGCGAGCCGATCCCGGTTGCGGCGGCGGCGGAGCCCTCGAAGGAGGGTTCCGGGGGCAAGGAGGCCAATCCACCGACCTACGAGTTCAGCAATGTGGTGGTCAACTTGGCCGGCACCATGGGAACCCGCTACCTCAAGACGAGCTTCATCGTCACGGGCGTGGACGGGCTCAAGGGAATGTTCGACCAGAACAAGGCCCGCCTGACCGACATCACGCTCAACGTCCTTTCGTCGCTCACACTGGCCGACCTCGAGGAACCCGGCTCGAAGAATGTCCTCAGGGAGAAGCTGGTGTCCGCCTACAACGAGGCCCTGGGGCGAAAGGTCGCCGACCAGGTGTACTTCTCGGATTTCGTCGTCCAGTAACGCCCCGATGCCCGACGAGCCACAGCCACCCGAGCCCGGCGAGGGCGAAGCGCCGCGGCCGACACCCGCCCGGGGTCTTCCCTCGGAGAGGTTCGATTTCCGCCGGCCGATCTTCCTGAAGGAGGTCGAACTCCAGCACCTCCGCTCGCTTCACGAGGACTTCGTCCGGTTCCTGGGCGCCCGGCTCTCGCTTTTCATGCGGATGGAATTCAGCATGAAGCTGATCCAGCTCACCACGACGGCGTATTCGGCCTTCACGTCCGAGCTGCCCGAGGTGGCGCACATCTGCCTTTTCAAGGCCGAGCCGCTCAACGGCATCGGGCTGCTGGACATCAACCCGTCGCTGGCCCTCGCGATCGCCGACCGGCTTCTCGGAGGCCGCGGCCAGGCGGTCGCCGCCGACCGCAAGCTCACGGAGATCGAGGTCGGCCTGATCGACGACGTGGTCCTGCTGATCCTCGAGGAGTGGTGCGGGCAGTGGAAGGCCGACCCGGCGCTCAAGCCGCTGGTCCTGGGCTACGAAAACGACGGGCGCTTCCTCCAGACATCACCCAAGGACGCGAACATGCTTGCACTCCGGGTCGAGGCCACGTTCGGCGAGGTGACCGGCGCGATGCAGATCGCCGTTCCCTACTACGCGATGGAGCCGATCGTCCGGGGCCTGCGCTCGCGCCGCCGGAAGGAGGCCGTCAAGCCGCCGGCCCCCCGCCCCGCGCTGCAGTGGCACAGCGCGTTCGACAACGTCGCCGTTCCGCTCCGGGCGGAATGGGAGGGCGCCGAGGTCAGCCTCCGGGAGATCGTCAGCCTTCGCGTGGGCGACGTGATAGAGATGCCCGAGCGGCTCCTCCAGGAAACACGGATTCTTCTCAATGGAACCCCGAAATTCATCGGCACGATCGGCCTTGAGGGCGAGAACGTGGCGGTCCAGATCGGGCGCAAGATAACCTCCGACTAACGCCACGAATACCATGCCCGCCCCGATCGACGAAAAACTCGACATAGTCCTTGATGTGAAGGTGAAGGTCACCGTCCAGCTCGGCTCCTGCCTGCTGCCCATGCGGGAGGTGCTCGACCTGGCCGCCGGCTCGATTGTCCAGCTCCACCAGAACGCCAACGACCCGGTCGGCCTCTACGTGAACGACCGGCTCGTCGCCTACGGGGAGGTGGTGGTCGTCGACGACAATTTCGGAATCAAGATCACGGAGCTGGTGGGCAGCACACGGCCCTCGCCATGAGGATTACACGGTCCTGCGCGGCTCTCATGATGATCGCAGGCCGGCTGGCGGC
>Ga0302279_10008020_pt1 | contig 10542 bp, 9 predicted proteins | sample III_Bog_N3_3_FD_194541 | JGI IMG/M metagenome (GOLD analysis project Ga0302279, IMG submission 194541) | Peat permafrost microbial communities from Stordalen Mire near Abisko, Sweden - III_Bog_N3_3 | ecosystem: Environmental > Terrestrial > Soil > Wetlands > Peat | place: Sweden: Abisko...
CCTTCGCTTTTTTCGCGGCGGCAAAGATGGCCTCGCATTCCTTCAGGTCGCGCCCCATCGGTTTTTCGCAGAGGACGTGCTTGCCGTTTTTCAGCGCGGCGATGGCGATTTCCGCGTGCGTGAACGTCGGCGTGCCGATGTCCACGATGTCAATCAGCGGCGATTCCACAACCTCGCGCCAGTCCGTCGCGGCGAACTGCCAGCCGAGCTTTGCGCGCGCGGCCTGCACACCGGCGGCATCGCGTCCGCAAATCGTGTGCATCTCGATGTTCGCCTTGAGGTCGAAAAATTTCGGCGCCTGCCGCCACGCGTTGGAGTGCGCGCGGCCCATGAACTTGTAGCCGATCAGCCCGACCCGGAATGTTTTGGCCATAAAAGTAGGGATTGAACAGAATTCTTCCGGCTTTATAGTAAGCCCAATAAATCAAGTCAATGACACTTACCACTGCTGAAATCGCCAAACTGCTCGCCGGGGAAGTCCTTGGCGACGCGAACGCCACGCTCACCGGCTTCGCCAACGCCGACTCCGCCAAGCCCGGCGACCTGACGTTTGCCGAGACCGACGCGTTCTTCACCGCCGCCGAAAACAGCGCGGCCACCGCCATCATCGCCGGCAAAAATTCCTCCTCGACGAAGAAAATAATTATCCGCGTAGACAATCCGCGCCTCGCGTTTGCCAAGGCGCTCGCGGTGTTTTTCCCCGAACCGAAATTTATCGCGGGCATCCATCCGTCTGCCGCCATCGCCGCATCCGCGCAGATTGATCCGACCGCGCACATCGGCCCGCATTGCACGGTTGGCGAGCGAGTGCAGGTTGGCGCGAATGTGGTTTTGCAGGCCGGCAATTTCATCGGCGACGATGCCGTCATCGGCGACGAGACCAATTTATTCTCAAACGTCACGATTTATCCGCGCACGCAGATCGGCAAGCGCGTCCGCATCCATGCCGGCGCGGTCATCGGCTCAGACGGTTTCGGCTACGTGTTCGATTCCGGCTTTCACCGCAAGGTTCCACAAGTTGGCAATGTCGTCATCGGCGACGATGTGGAAATCGGCTCGAACACGTCCGTGGACCGCGGCGCGCTCGGCTCGACCATCATCGGCAAAGGCACGAAGATTGATAACCTGGTGCAGGTCGGCCATAACGTCGAGTTGGGCGAATATTGCATCCTGTGCGCGCAGGTCGGCATTGCGGGCAGCGCGAAGCTGGGAAAATACACCGTGCTGGCCGGACAGGTCGGGATTGCCGGACATTTGAAGATTGGCAACCAGGTCACCATCGGCTCCAAGTCCGGCGTGATGCACAACATTCCCGACGGTGAAAAATGGCTGGGCATCCCCGCGCAGCCGGACAAGCAGGCCAAGCGCATCATGATCGCCATGCAGCGGCTGCCCGACCTGTTCAAGAAAATCGCCGCGTGGGAAAAGAAGCTCGGCGGCACCGAGTAAATTCCGTCCGCCTTGAAAGCCGCCGCACCAGCCGAAAACCTCCGCCGTCCCGCCGCGCCGTTCACCGAGGCGGACGCGTGGCGCGATGTCGGCAAGGGCTGGCAACCGCTCTTCGGCAGTTTTCACGGCGCGGGCTACAGCATCGAGTGGCACGATTTTTTTGCGAAACGCGAGTTTGACTGGGCGGCGAGTTTTCATCCGGGCTGCGTGGAGCTTTGTTTGAATCTGGACGGCCACGGCTTCGTGGAGTGCCGACACCGGCGGATGGAATTCACGCCCGGCACCGCCGGGTTTTATCATCGCAAGGACGAGCCGCTCACCGCCGGGCGCGCGGCGAATGAGCAGCACCAGTTTCTCACCGTGGAATTTTCCTGCCCGTTCCTCGCCAAACATCTCGCGGGCATGGAGCCGATGCTTCATCCGCTGGTGCGCGCGGCGATGGAAAACACCCCGTGCGAGCTGGTGTCCGGCGCGACCGTCCGGCTCACGGCGGCGCAGCAGCAGCTCATTTCCACGCTGCGGCAGCCGCCGGTTTATGCGGCGGCGCAACCGCTGTGGTATCAATGCAAGGCGCTGGAACTGGCGGTGACGTTTCTGCTCCAGCCGCCACCGGAGGCGGAAATGTTTTGTTCGCGCCAGCAGCGCGTCGCTCAGGAACGCGTGGAGCAGGTGATTTTTTTATTGAAACGAAATCTCGCCGAGCCGCCAACCCTGGAAGAGTTGGGCAAAAAGATCGGCTGTAGCCATTTTTATTTGAGCCGGATATTTTCCGCGCAGACCGGTCACACTATCACGCAGCACCTGCGCCAGCTCCGCATGGAGCGCGCGGCGGAACTGCTCAAATCTGGAGAGCACAACGTCACCGAGACCGCGCTGGAAGTCGGCTACAACAGTTTGAGCCATTTCAGCGCCGCGTTCCACGAGACGTTCGGCTGCTGCCCCGGCTTGTATCCGCTCAAGACTCCCGCGCAAAAGTCGCGCTGACGTTTCCAGTTTGTGCCAGCGCGGGGAAAGAAATTTTTCCGCCCGAATCACGCGGACGGACGCGGGGTTTCGGCCGGCAGCGGCGGCAGCTTGGGCGGGGGCGCCGCCGCCGGATTTTTGTCCATCCTCAATTTTAATCCGTCCGAAGACTGCGCGGCCTGCTGGGTCTTTTTGATGTAATCAATGCGCTGGTGCATGCCGGACTTGTTGATGCAGTTGAGCAGCGCTGTTTCCTCGGTGATCAAATCTTGTTCGAAGGCCTTGACCAGCGACTGTTCAAAGCTGTGCCAGCCGTTGGTGCTGCCGGCCTCGATGATGTCGGCGAGCCGGCGGTTGTCATTTTCGCCGAGCGCAATGGCCTCGCGGATCCGCATGTTGCTGCCCATGAGTTCCGTCGCCAGCATCCGGCCGCCGCCCTTTTTCGGCACGAGTCGCTGGCTGATGATGTAACGCAGCGAACCGACCAGCCGCTCGCGCACCTGCTGTTCCTCGTCCTTGCTGAACATGCCGAGGATGCGGTTGACCGTCTGGCCGGCGCTGATGGTGTGCAGCGTGCTATAGACGACATGGCCGGTCTCGCCGGCGGTCAGCGCGATCTCCATCGTGTCGCGGTCGCGGATTTCGCCGACGAAAATAATCTTCGGCGCCTGCCGCAGCGCCGCGCGCAGGCCGTCGGGGAAATTGTAAAAATCCCGCCCCAGCTCGCGCTGGCTGAACGTGGCCTTCAGATGCGGATGCAGAAATTCAATCGGGTCTTCCAGCGTGACGACGTGCGCCTCGTCGTTTTGGTTGATCTCGTTCAGCAGCGCCGCCAGCGTGGTGGTCTTGCCGCTGCCGGTGCCGCCGGTCACGAAGATGAGGCCGTTTTTTTCCTTGATGACCTCGCGGAACACCGCTGGCAGGTGCAGTGATTCCAGCGAGGGAATTTTAGATTGAAGCCGCCGCAGCACCATCGCGAAATTGCCGTTCTGCCGGTAGATATTGACGCGGAACCGGCAGTTGTCCTGCAATGAATAGCTGCAATCGCAGGAGCCGTGGCCGGCCAAATCCTCCAGCAGGCGCGGATTGTTGTTGATGATGGCGCGGGCGAGGCTCTCGATGTGCGCGCTGGTGAGCACCGCCCCGGCGGTTTCGGGCGCGAACGGTTTGAGCTTGCCGTGCACCTCCACCTGCGGCATGCGGTTGGCCACGAACAGCAGGTCGGAGATGCCCTCGGCGCTCTGGATCATGGCCGTGAGCAGCGCGTCGAGTTCCTGGGTCGGGATGGTTTCCATTGTTTCGGCAGATTCTTATCGGAAAAACTTTTTTGCGCAATTATTTCTGCTGATTGTCAACGCCGTCGGCAGCGGAGGTCAAAATCGTTTCAGCTCGCGCTCGCGCAGCCAGCAAAAAATCACTGGCGTCACAATCAGGATGTGGACGAGGCTGCTCAGCATCCCGCCCACCACCGGCGCGGCAATCGGCTTCATCACCTCCGCGCCCGTCCGCGTGCTCCACAAAATCGGCAGCAGGCCGGCGACGATGGTGGCCACCGTCATCACCTTCGGCCGCAGCCGCAGCCGCGCGCCGTCTTTCACCGCCCGGATCAGATCGGCGCGCGTGAATTTGTCACCGAGTTCGGCCATCTTGTTTTTCACCGCCTCATCCAAATACACCACCATCACCACGCCGGTCTGGATGGCCGTGCCGAACAGCGCGATGTAGCCCACCCACACCGCCACGCTGAAATTGTAGCCGAGCCACCATTGCAGGAACACGCCGCCGGTCAGCGCGAACGGCACGGCGAGAATGACGTGCGCCGCCTCCTTCGCGCTGTGATAAACAATGTAGAGCAGCAGGAAAATCACGAACAGCGCCGCCGGCACAATCAGCCGCAAGGTGTTCTGCGCGCGGATCTGGTTTTCGTATTGGCCGCTCCATTCAATCGTCATGCCCGGCGGCAAAGAAATTTCCTTGGCGATGCGCGCCTGCGTTTCCTGCACGAAGCCGCCGAGGTCGCGGCCCTCGACATTCGCCTGCACGAACACGCGCAGTCGCCCGTTTTCGCTGGCAATTTCGCTGGGGCCGATCTCGCGGCGGATTTTGGCGACGGAGCCGAGCGGCAGGTATTTTCCATCCGGCGTCGGCACCAAAACATCACCGAGCCGTGAAATGTCGTCGCGCTCGCTGCGTTCCAAACGCACCTGGATCGGGATGCGTTCGCGGCCGGCAATGGCCGTGGAGACATTTTCGCCGCCGAGGCCGGACTGCACCACGTCCAGCACGTCCGCCGCACGCAGACCGTAGTGCGCCATCGCCGCGCGATCCACCTCGATGTCGAGATACGGCTTGCCCTGCGCGCGCGACGCGGCCACGCCCACGGCACCGGGAATTTTCCGCACGACGCGCTCGACCTCAAACGCCTTCTGCTGCAACGCGTCCAGGTTGTCGCCGAGAATCTTGATACCGACCTGCGCGCGGATGCCGGTGCTGATCATCAGAATGCGGTTCTCAATCGGCTGCAAAAATCCGGGAATGTAGCCGGGCACTTGCGACAGTTTTTCCTCCAGCTCCATCACGAGCTTGTCCTTGGTCATGCCCGCGCGCCATTGGGATTCCGGCTTGAGCATGATGGTGGTCTCGATCATTTCGACCGGCGCGGGATCGGTGGCCGTCTCGGAGCGGCCGAGCTTGCCTGCGACCGACACGACTTCCGGCGTCTGCCGGATGACCTGATCCTGCCACGCCATCACGCGCTTCACTTCCGCGAGCGACGTGCTGGGCAGCAGCACCGGCATGAAGAGCAGACTGCCTTCGTTCAACGTCGGCATGAATTCGCTGCCGAACCCGCGCGGAAGCTTGGAAGCCAGTTGAGGGCTGATGGCGGAGATTTTATTGACGATGAGCTTCGGCACGCCAAACGCCAGGGTCAGCGCAATCAAAACCAGCATCAGCGCGATGCCGACGACCGTTTTGCGCCAGCGCAGCGCCCAGTCCAAAACCGGATTGTAAATCGCCAGCAGCAGTTTCATCAGCGGGTTGGAAGCCTCGGAATGGAACGGGCCGCGAATGAAGGTCGCGCACAAAACCGGCACGAGCGTGATGGCCAGGATGGTCGAACCGAGCATCGCAAAGGTTTTTGTGAACGCGAGCGGGTGGAACAGTTTTCCCTCCTGGCCCGTGAGTGCGAACACTGGCACGAACGCCAGAATGATGATGACCATCGCGAAGAATATCGGCCGACCGACCTGTTGCGCCGCCGCAAGCGTGACGGCGAGCGACTCGGCCTTGTCCAGCCGCGCGCCCTTCTTTTTCTCCGCGAGTTCGCAATGGCGGATGGCATTTTCGGCCATGACGATGCCGGCGTCCACCAGCACGCCGATGGCGATGGCGAGACCGCAGAGCGACATGATGTTTGACGTGATGCCGGTCTGCTGCATCAGGATGAACGAAAACAGCAGCGAGAGCGGCAGCGGCAGCGCGACGATGAGGATGCTGCGAAAATGAAACAGGAAAATCACGATGACGATGGTGACGAGAATGATTTCCTCGGTGAGCGCGTGCTTGAGCGTGCCGAGCGTGCGGTCAATCAGCTCGCTGCGGTCGTAAAACGATTTGATGCTGACGCCCGGCGGCAGGCTCGGCGAAATTTGCGCGATCTTCGCCTTCACGTCGCGGATGACCTGCATCGCGTTTTCGCCGGTGCGCATCACCACGACGCCACCGACGGCCTCGTGTCCGTCCACGTCCAGCGCGCCGCGCCGGAAATCGCCACCCACCTGCACGGTCGCCACGTCGCGCAAATAAACCGGCGTGCCACCGCTCTGCATCAAAACGATGTTTTCCAGATCGGCGTTGGAATTCACCAGTCCAAGACCGCGCACGACGAACTCCATGCCGTTTTCCTCGATGACCTTGCCGCCGACGTTCAAATTGCTCTGGCGCACGGCGTCCATGATTTGCGTTAGCGTCACATTGCGCGCGCGCATCTTGAGCGAGGAAACTTCAATTTGATATTGCGGCGCGAAGCCGCCGATGCTCGCGACTTCGGCGACGCCAGAAACGGAATTCAACTGGTAGCGCACAAACCAGTCCTGTATCGAGCGCAACTGGCCGAGGTCGTAGCCGCCGTTCGGCGAAGCCTTCGGATCCACGTCGAGGTAGTATTGATAGACCCAGCCGAGGCCGGTCGCGTCGGGGCCGAGCTTGGGCTCGACGCCGGCGGGCAGCGCGCTGCCGAGATAATTCAGCCGCTCCAGCACTCGCGAGCGCGCAAAGTAGTTGTCAATTTTGTCGTCGAAAATAATTGTGACGAGCGAGAAGCCGAACATGGAATTGGCGCGGACACTTTTCACGCCGGCAAGCCCCTGCAAATTTACCGAGAGCGGATAGGTGACCTGATCCTCGACCTCCTGCGGGCTGCGACCCGGCCAGTCGGCGAAGACGACGACCTGGTTTTCGCTCAGGTCGGGAATGGCGTCCACCGGCGTGTGCGTCAGCGCGCGCCAGCCGAAGCCCGCGAGCAGCACCGCGCCGCAGATGACGAGAAAGCGGTTCCGCAGCGACCAGGCAATGAGTTTATTGATCATGGCGTCAGTTTCCGCTTTGGGAAATTTGCGTCTCGGCGTCAATCAGCAGGCTGCCGGTCGTCACCACTTTTTCGCCGGCGTCCAGACCTTCGAGGACTTCAACCAAGTCGTCACCGACGCGGCCGGTCTTGATTTTGCGCGGCTCGTAATGGCCGCCGCCGGCATCCACATAAACCACCGCCTGCGCGCCCGGCGACAGCACCGCGCTGCGCGGCACGGCCAGCACGTCCGGCAAATCCACCAGCACGCGGCCTTCGGCGTAAAGGTTGTTGAACAATTTCTTTTCGCCCAGTTCGCCGGCGGAAACCGGCGGCTCGGAAATTTCCGCGCGGACTTTCGTGCTGCCCGTCGCCATGTCGAAATCCGTGTCCACGACCGGGCGCGTGCTGCGATATTTAATCTGCGCCCGATACGTTTTCCCCGGCGCGGACGGCAGGCTGACTTCAACCGTCTGGCCGATTTTCAGCCATGCGAAATCGCCTTCATAGGCCGTGAATTCAAACCACGCCGCCGTCCACGAATTCGCGACGACGACGCCCGCGACGCGCAGCGTGCGCACGAGCGGCTGCCGCGCGACGGCCACCGTCTGCACGTTGAGCGCGGTGATGCTGTTGGATTTCAGCGTGACGCCGCCGTCCGCCGCCATGCCGGCGTCGCCCTCATAAACCGGCACGAGATCCATGCCGCAGATCGGGCATTTGCCGGGCTTGTCGGACTTGATCCACGGGTGCATCGAGCTTTGGTAATAAAGGATCTTGCGTTCCGCCTTCGCATTCATAGCGGGCGCCGCCGGCGACGAATGGGTTTTCAAATACCAAACCGCGCCTATAGCGGCGACCACCAGCAGCAATAAAATAAATTTCGTTTTCATAACTTTTCTTCCGGCAATAAATTCAGGGGAAACCAACGCCGCACTCGCGGCAACGAACCGGTTTTTTTGGGAGCTGAAGAACCACGACGGATTTTGCGCGTTGGCGCAAGACACACTTCGGGCGTCAGCCGGGAAGAATCAGATGAGCCGGGCGCAGTCGCGCGCGAAAATCGGCGCAGCGCCAGCGGACAGGGAAGGAGAAACGGTCGGGGAAATTTGAGAAGTTCCAGTGGCGGCCAAAACCCAAACCATCACTGCCGGAACCGGTGACACAATTTGATTTTGCGAACTGGCCGGCACGGTGGCTACGGGCGATTGCGCTGCGTGGCGGCAGCAGCTCATTTTGCCGCCGCAGCCGCAGTCTTTCACCGCCGCACCGGCGCTGGCGACCGGCACCGACAGCGCCATTGCCTGCCCCAGAACGAGGAGCAGGCTGCAAACGATGGCCAGCGCAATTTTCACAGTTGGTGGAGCGTCCATCCGGCGCGACTCCGCCGGATGGACTTGGTTTGCGACGTTATTTTTTGTCCGCCGCGCGGATGATGGCGATGTATTTTTCCGGATCCTTGTCAAACTTCGGCTTGCAGGACTTGCAGCACAGCTTCACTTCCTGGCCTTTGTATGTGAAGACAAACGGCGCGCCCATTTCATCCAGCTTGTCGCCGGACACGGGGCAGGTCGTGAGCAGGTCGGGCGTGGCCTTGGCGTCGTCGGCCACCGGCGTGGTCATGCCGGCCATGCCGCCGCAACAGGATCCCATCGGGGCGTCGCCGGCGGTGATTTTGGTGGAAAATGCCATGACGCTGAGAGCGCCGACGGCCAGAAACAGATACAGGTTCGTTTTTTTCATAGTTGGTTAAATGTTGATGTTGATGTTGATGTTGTGTTCGTCTTGAACACTTGGCTTACCCCGGTGCCGGCCCAAACCCTCAAACTATTTTTAATTCGTTGAAGAACATTACCGGCCATCGGGGAAATGTCAACGGACAGCGGTGTGGCGCCGGCGGATGCCATGAAAGATTTCTTGCGGGTTTTTCGGGCGGACGGGGTAAGCGGATTGCCCCACATCGGCGGCAAATGAATAAATTGCCAATGAGCGCACAAAAACTAAACTGCCGGCGGCGGTGGAACATTCCATCGTCCGCCGCGAATTGAACCATGAACACCGAAGACATCCCGCTCCAGACGCTGCTCCGTCAAACCCGTCCGGCACCGGCACTGCCGCCGCGCTTCCAGCAAAATGTCTGGCGGCGCATTGAAGATGCCGAGGCGCCCGCACAACCGGCCTCGTGGCTGGATGCGCTCGCGAATCTGATTTTGCGTCCGCGCTTTGCCCTGGCCGCCGCCGCCGTCCTGCTGCTGATGGGCGTTTTCGCCGGCACGCTGGAAGGCCGGCAGATGGTTCGGCACGATGCGCAGATGAATTATCTCGCGTCCGTCGCGCCCCACGTCCTGCGTTGAACATGAACCGTTCGCTCGTCATCCTCCTCGGCGCGCTGGCGCTGGGCGCGGGAATTTTTGCCGGTTCGTATTTCACCGCCCAGCGCGCCACCGTGATGTGTTGCGCCAAGCCGGCGGATGATCTGGGCTGGCTGCAAATGGAATTCCATCTGGGCGATGCGGAGATGGCGCGCATCCGCGAACTGCACGATGGCTACCTGCCCAAGTGCGCCGAGATGTGCGCGAAGATCGCCGCGAAAAAAGACGAGCTCGCAGCGGTTCTCGGCACTAGCACCAACCTCACCGCCGAGGCGCAGACCAAGTTAAATGAAATCGCCGCGCTGCAGGCGCAATGCCAGGCGCAGATGCTTGAACATTTTGCCGCCGTCAGCCAGGCGATGCCGCCGGAACAAGGCCAACGCTATCTCGCCGAAATGAAACGGCTCACGCTCGGCACCAACGAGCTGATGGAACAATCCATGTCTGACCACGCCGGCCATGAGCATGGAACCAACTGACACTCCGCCTTCGCCCGACGCCCGCGACCGGACGGACATGGAGCAGCTCGCCGCTGGCAATGATGCCGCGCTCAATGACTTGATGGAACGCCACGCGACGCCGGTGTTTCATTTTCTCTGCCGCATGGTTGGCAATGAAGATGACGCGAACGATCTCGCGCAGGAAACGTTCGTCCGCGTTTTCAAGTCCTGCAAAAGTTTTCGCGCGGAACAAAGATTTTCCACCTGGCTGTTCACCATCGCCGCGAACCTGGCGCGGAACCATTTCCGCTGGCGTTCGCGGCATCCCAATCTTTCGCTCGACGCGGAAAACGCGGAGACCGAACAATCCCTCGGCGACACCTTGCCGGCTAATTCACCCACACCAAAGGAAGCCGCGATCGCCGGCGAACGCGCCGCCGCCGTCCGCGCCGCCGTGAAAAACCTGCCGGAAGATTTGCGCGAGGCCGTTGTGCTGTGTGAATGGGAAGAGCGCAGCATCGCGGACGCGGCTACGATTTTGGAAGCGACGCCAAAGGCCGTGGAATCGCGGCTTTATCGTGCCCGCGGCATTTTGCGCGAACGGCTCAAAAGCTGGCTCTAAAACTTATTGCGCCGCTTGCGCCGCTTCAAATGCCGCCAGTTCAGCCACGGCCTTTTCCCATTCGGCATTGGCGGCCTCAAGGCGCGTGGTCACATGGGACAGCTCGCGGTTAATCTGCGTTGCGCGTCC
>Ga0302279_10008026_pt1 | contig 10538 bp, 7 predicted proteins | sample III_Bog_N3_3_FD_194541 | JGI IMG/M metagenome (GOLD analysis project Ga0302279, IMG submission 194541) | Peat permafrost microbial communities from Stordalen Mire near Abisko, Sweden - III_Bog_N3_3 | ecosystem: Environmental > Terrestrial > Soil > Wetlands > Peat | place: Sweden: Abisko...
ATGACGATGGAGAGGCCCGTGGCCGTCGCCATGGTCATGGCGTAGGAGGTGTCCCGATATCCGGACTTCGAGAAGAGCAGCACCGGATAGGCGGCCAAGGTCCTGGCGGCGGCGATGTGCGAGGCGACCTTCACACCTTCCGGTCCAGTGGTCACGGCCGCATCGAACTCGCCCCCGGGGTGGCTGACCCGCAGGAAGGCCGCTCCGCCGCCCAGCCCGGCGGGCAGGGATGCGAGCGCCAAGCCGTCGTGGGCCTGGGTTTGGGCCTTCCAAAGCACCCTGCCCGATCCGTCGACCAGCGTGAGCCGCAAAGCTCCGTCCATGGGAGACCGGATCTCCAAGCCGTTCCCGGATGCGCGGACGCTCCAAGCCGAACTCGAGGTGGGATCCTCGACCAGCCCGGTGGTGGATCCGATGGAAAAGACGCCCGCGGAGGAGGTCGTGGTGCCGATTCCGCTGGAATCCTGCACGGTGACGACCACCCCGGACAGGACGGTGCCGGAGGTATTCTTCACCGTGCCGGACGCGCTCCATCCCCAGGATTGGCCGATCATGCAGCCCACCAGGACGGCGGAGGCGGCGACCGCCCGCCGCATCGAAATCTCGGGTGCGATTGGATTTCTCATCGTGCTTCGCCTTTGGAACAGGATATTGTTGGGGTGGATGACCGAAGGATTCCGTCCGGAAGGGACCGCGTGGCCGATGCCGGAAATCCCGTCGTGCTCCGAAGGTATGCCGCGCCCGTTCGACTTTCCGCGGATCCCAAGCCGTCGGCGTTGGCGAAACTGTAACGCCGCGATCCGTGGGAAAGCGGGTGGCGGAGGGAAGAGGTTGCGAAATTTGCTGGGGAGGCGGCAGGGACGAACTCCGTCCGCGGAAGCGGTACGATCACCGCCGGGACAGATGAAACCAGTATTCGAATACCTGGACTACAGAACCTACCTGAAGGACGCGTACGAGGAGCGCAAGTCCGAGTCCGCCTTCTATTCCTACCGGATGATGGCGGAATCGTTCGGGCTCTTCCCGAGCAACGTGTTCCGGATCCTGCACGGCGAGGCGCATCTTCCCTCGCGATGCCAGAGCCGCGCTCTGGAGGTGCTGGGCCTGTCGGGCCGCTCCGCGGAATATTTCCAGCTCCTCATCGCCTACGCCCGGGAGAGGTCGGCGAAGTCCCGGGGCGAGATCCTGGAGAAGGCGCTGGCCCTGCGCGACGTCTCCCGCAAACCCCTGGAGAACAGGGAACTGGAATACTTCGCGAATTGGCGGGTGGCCGTGGTGCGAGCCCTGCTCGACGTCAACCGGGGGAAAGCCGTGCCCAAGGAACTGGCTTCCCAGCTCTTCCCGCCGGGGGAGGAGGAGGAAGTCCGCGCCGCCCTGGATCTCCTGGAGGAACTCCGACTTGTCAAGAAGGCGAGTTCCGGCAGGCTGCTGCCCGCCGAGGCTCATCTCACCGCGGGAGGCCCGGCCAAGGCGAGGGCCGTCCACGGCTTCCAACGGCAGATCCTGTCCTTGGCCTCCGAGTCCTTGGAAAGGTTCCCGCCGGAGGTCCGCGACGTGTCCACCCTCACCCTTTCCATGGACGAAAGGGCCTTCGCGGAGATCCGGGAGCTGATCCGGGAATGCCGACGCCAGATCCAGAAGAGGGTGGAGGACTCGAAGACCCCCGACAGGGTGATGCAGTTGGCCATGGCCTTCTTCCCCGCCGCGGCGATCCCCGGGAGGCTCGGATGAACGGGGCCGCGAAGGCGTCGGCGTTCCTGCCGTTCCTGGTCCTGCTGGGCTGCTTCGAGGACCAGTCCGCCGGGACGTCCACCGAGACCGAAAACGCCGTGTCGGCGAGGTCCATACTGGTCGACTCCGTCCTGGACTCCGGCGACCGCGCCTTCCCGGGTCCGACCGTGGCCGTCCTGCGCCTGGACGCCGGCAACTTCGACTTCTCCCGGACCGACGACTCGGGTCGGGACCTCGCCGTGCAGACCTACCAGGGCGTCCCGATCCCCTTCGAAATCGCGGACTGGGACCGCGTGGCGGCCCGGGGAAGGCTGGACGTCAGGATCTCCGGACAGCTTCTGGTGCCGGGAGCCCGGTTCCTCCTCCTGTGGAACCAGCGGCTCGCCCATCGATCCGATCCGGTCTCGGTCTGGGCCGGCATCACGGACAGCCAGAAGCTGTCCTTGAATTCCGCGCTGGTGGACGACTTCGAAGGGGGCAGCCTGCTCCACAACCGGTTGCCGGACACCTCCTTCTGGTACATCGGCGGGTCCCTCCCTTCGTCCGGGCTCGCACCCGCGGGTTCCGGACGCTCGGGAACCGCGTTGCAGCTGGTCTGCGGTGCGGGCCAGTGCGACACCGGGCGCGTGCTCCTGGCCGCCACCCTCCTCGCGACCACGCCCCGATCGCTGCGCTCCATGGACTCCCTGGAGTTCTGGGCGCGGGGGACCGGCAGCGTCTGGATCTCCCTGGAGCACATGGACAGCCTCCAACTGCAACTGATCCAGGAAGGCAAGCTGGACAGCCTGCAACCCAAGCGCGCCTGGACGTCCCGGATCCTCGACACGACCTGGCAGCGGATCCGCCTCGCGCCCGCCGATTTCGATCCCGGGGACGGCCTGTCCGGAAACATCGGATGGACCGGCGTCCGGGACTCCGTCAACTACATCACGTTCCTGATCCAGGGCGGATCCCAGTTGTGGCTCGACGACATCCGCATCCACGGCATCGACGGGGACGACCTGCGCTGACTGGGCTTCAGCCGCGGATCCCCTTCCACCTGGACACGATCTGGTAGAAGCGTTCCATCTTCTGTCCCTGGACGCGCATGGTCCACTTGGAGGCGTGGGCCTTGGCTTCCACCCGCTTCTGTTCGCGCAGGTCGGGATCCTCCAGGAGCGACGCGACGGCCGCGGTGAATTCGTCCAGGTCGTCGTCGACCATGAATCCGCCGTTGCTTCCTCCCATCACTTCCCGGGTACCCATCTTGCCGATCGCCACCACCGGAAGTCCGCATTGCATGGCCTCCAGGACGACCAGGCCCTGGCTCTCCACCTTGGACGAGAACACGAAGGCCTCCGCGAGGCCGTAGTAGGCCTTCAGCCGGTCGTGGGGGATGAAACCGACCATCACGACGTTCCGCTCCAATCCCATCGAAACCACCCTGTCCTCGATCTCGCGGCGGGCGGGTCCCTCGCCAACGACGACGAGCTTCAGGTCCGGGTGCCGGGGGAGCAGGCGCGCGAGGACTTCGAACAGGAAAGGGATGTCCTTCTCGGTTCCCAGGCGTCCGACGTAGAGCACGAACCGGCACCCGCGAAGCTGGGGATGCGCCTCCAGGATCGACTTCTGCATCGGTTCCAGTTCCTCGGACCGGAAGATGAAGTGGTCGTCGCGGATGCCTGTGGGAATGATCCGCACCGGTTTGCGGATCCAGTAGGAGCTGATCAGCGTGTCCATCAAGGCGGTGGGGACCACGATGGCATCCGCCCGCCGGAAGGCCAGGAACATCTTCCAGTGGCAGAGCTGCTGGGCGATGCCGTAGGGGATCATCGGCAGGTAGATGTGGATCAGGTCGGCCCAGTTCGTGTGGGCGCTGATGACCAGCGGGACGTTGTTCCCGCGCGCCCACGAGACGGCCATGGAGGCGAGGGTGAATTCGGTCTGGACGTGGACGATGTCCGGAGCGAGGGCGTCCAGCAGCCGGTGCACGGACTTCCGTTCGGACCGCCGAACCAGGCGGTTCTCGTCGTTGAAGAGGACCTTCCTGGACCGGAACCGGTGCACGCCGTCCAGGACGGCGTCGGCGTCCATGCCTCCATCCTCGTATCCGGGAGCGAGGATGTGGACCTCGTGCCCCATCGTCTCCATCTCGGACCGGAACGAATCGATGGAGACGCTCACTCCGCTGACGCAGGGCCAGTACTGGTCGGTGACGATGGCGATCTTCATTCCGGGCCTTCGAGGTGGGTTCGGGAATTCGGCGGGAGCAGGGCGGAACACAGCCACGGCACCACGGCCAGGCTCGCGGCCAGGCAGCAGACCAGCCCGACCACGGCGAAGGATCCGATGCTGCGGATGCCGGGGTGCGTGGTGAAGAGCATCCCGGCGAAGCCGGAGATGGTGGTGCCGATCGCGACGGTCATCAGGGTTCCGATCCCCGTGTAGAGGTTCCCGATCCCGGTCCGTCCCTGCCGCTCCCAGGCGAGGACCATGTAGATCACGACGTCCGTCAGGGCCGCCTGCAGTGTGGTGATGACGATGAGGTTGAAGATGTTCAACCGGATGTCGAACATGCCCATGATGCCCAGCATCCAGGCCAGGACGACGGCCATTCCCGAGAAGCAGACCAGGACGGGTCGCCACCGGCGGAACACGACGACGATCATCAGGCAGAGGACCAGGGCCATGGTCCTGGTCATGCGCAGGCTGTCGTCCCGCACCAGGCGCACCAGGTCCGCGTACACGAAGCTGGAGGAGAAGCACGAGACGGAATCTCCCGCTCCGCCGAAATGTCCGTACCGGCGCTGGAACCTTTCGGCGTCGCGCGAGTCGGAGTTCGTGATCCTGTCGTAGATGAATCCGATCCGGCCCGTGCTTCCGTCGCGTTCGCGCAGGAGATTCCGGGACCAGGCGGGGAGGTCGGGCCACGCGAAGGTGTCGGCGCGGCTCATGTCGCGCAGGTTGGCGATGGCCTGGGAATCGGCGCCGGACGCACGGTCGAAGACCGGATCCTCCAAGATCCCGGCGATGCGGCGCAGGTGGGGCAGTCGGGCATCCTGCATACCCCGCGGGGGGAGGAAGGAACGCGGAGTCAGGAATCCCGCGAGGAGGGTGTCGTGATCCACCGTGAGACGGCGCAGCAGCGTGTCGTGGAGCCTGTCCAGGGTCCGGGGATCGCGGACGAGCACCACGACCGGTTGGCTGGAGGTCAGTTTGGTTCCCAAAGCCTCCTGGACGGGAAGTGTCTTCCGCGATCCGTCCGGAGGCTCCTGCAGGCGGGCGAAGTCGTACTCGAACCCGATGCGCGAGGCGAAAGGCAGCGCGCAGGCGGCCCCGACCACGGCGACGATGGCCAGATCGCGGGGCAATCCCGGCATCCAGGGCCGCATCGCGAATCCGCGCCAGGACGGCGCCGGATCCGGGGAGAGCCAGCGCGCGGAGGAACGCCCGGAGATCCGCACGGCGGCGAACACGGCGGCGGGAAGGAAAACAAAGGTGAGGACCAGGCTGGTCGTGATCCCCACCGAAGCGATCACGCCGAATTCGTGGAAGCCGGGGAACTTGGAAAGGAGAAGCACGAGAAGCCCCGCCACGGTGGTGAGCCAAGCCAACCCCAGCGAGGAAGACAAGTCGTGGAAGGTCGCCGCCAAGGCGTCCTCCCAGGACTCGCCCCCGCGCACCTTCCGCTGGGCGAGGCCGACCACGTAGAACGAATAGTCGGTCCCCATCCCGAAGAGGATGGCGATCACGAACACAGTGTAGAGGTTGAGTTGTCCGTAGACCACGGTGGCGAATCCCAGGGTGAACGCGCAGGAGATCGTCGCCTGTCCCAACACCAGGAGGATGGGTCCCGCCCTCCGGAAGACCACCACCATGATGAGCAGGGTGAGCAGCACCGAAACCACGGTGGCGATGGTTCCGTTCTTCGCGAGGGAATCCACCTCCCGGAGGTCCTTGTACGGACCTTCCACGCCGATCTCGATTCCATTCCCGTAGGGCTTGGACACCTCGGCGAGCAGGGAGCCGGAGCGCGCCAGGACATCCTTCGTGAATTCGATGTCGGAACTGGGGCGCGAGAGGACCGCCTGGACCACTCCCACGAAACGGCCGTCGGGGAGTCCGCCCACCAATCGCGATTTCAGGGAATCGGGAACCCTCGCCTTGGGGTCCGGCACCCAGGAATTTCCGGAATTCGCCGGAGGCCTCCTCCGGCAAGCCCAGTTTGTCCACCGCCCCGGCATCGAACCACGTGGTGTCTTCGGGAGCGGAGTCGGACAGGATGTCCATTCCCAAGGGACCCCGCCGCAGATCGTCCCGCAGGTTGCCCAGGTGGCGTTCGATGTGCTCCAACTGGTCCACGGACAAGTAGAGGAGGGCGTGATGGCGGAAGAATTCCTGGTCCCGGGCGATTTGCACGGACTGGACGAAGGGCCAATCGCGCACCATCCTGGACCGCAAGGTGTCCTGGATCCGGGCGATGGCCGCCGGGTCGGGTCCCACGATCGAAACGGTGAAGAGGTCGGCGCTTCCGAAGCGGTCCTGGGTCTCCTTCAGGGCATGGACGGTTTCGGAGCCGCTGGGGAGCAGGGATTCCAGGTTTCCGTCGACCCTGATCCGGGCGGAAACAACGGCGCTGGCGACCGCCGCGAGGACCACGAGCAACGCGATCTTTCCGGAATTCCGCGAAACCGCCTGGATCCAGGTCGACCAACGGAATCGATATGGGGGCAGTTCCAAGCAGGAGCCTTGCGGACGGAGGGTGCCAGGAACGGCTGGCGGCGAATCGGAGGCTCTCCTGCTCTGGGAGGGTCGGATCGGGAGGCAATTCTAATCAAAGCGAGGTCGGGTATCAATCGCCGCATCCCTCGTTTCCTGGCTAGGTTTCCCGGGGCGATGTCAAAATCGGAGATCACAGGTCGCGGAAAGCGGCGCTTCTCGCTGGCCATCCACGACCTCCGGGTTTCCGAGGACGATTCCGTCGAGCGCCTTCGCGGACTCCTGGCGAGCTTTGGACTGCCTTTGACAGTGCACTTGGTCTTCGACGCGCCTTTGTCTTCGCGGCCCGTCCTGCAGGACTTTTTGCGGGAAGGCGTGGTGCAAGGCCGCATTGAACTGGTCTTCCACGGCCTTTCCCACGCCTGCCCTCCGGATGTGGGGCGTTCCACCGCGTTCTACCACAAGCACCAGGCCGAATACCTGCTGGACTGCGACAATCTCCGGACCACGACTCGCGAGGTTTGGGAAAATCTGCGAACGGAATTTCGAATGCCATTGGCGATCTGTCCGCCTTGTTGGCTGGCCACATCCTCCAATTGGAACTTCCTGGCCTCGTTGGAACCCGCCTATCTGGAATCCATGTGGCGGATCTGGACGCCGACCCGCACGATTCCTTCTCCCGTGGTTTCGCTTGGAAGCCCGAAGCCCGGTGAGCTGCGCCTGCTGCGTCCTTTCGGCTCGGCGCTTCTCCAGCTCTCCCGGTTTCCCGGGCTCGAACGGGTGCGCATCGCCATCCACACCTGCGATCTGGACATTCCCCGCTCGATGGCCTACTTCCAACGCGCGGTCTCGAGCCTGCTGTCGCGCGGGAGCGCTCCGGTGATGCAAAGACAGCTTCTGTAAGACATGCCACCGGTCGGGGTCGAACCGACGTACTCCGGATTTTCAGTCCAGCGCTTGAACCAACTCAGCTACAGTGGCGAGCAAGGCGAGCAAATTTAGGCGAAGCGTTACCGGATGGCAACCTGGGTTTAGATCTTTCCCGGCCGTGCCCATGGAACCAGCCACAGGATCCTGCCCTCATTTTCCCCGCTGCGGCGGCTGCTCCTTCCTTGCCATTCCCTATGTGGAGGAAGCCTACCGAAAGGAAAGCCGGGTGCGCGACCTGCTGCTTCCGCTCGGATGCAAGGTCGAACGAATCGTCCCTTCGCCGCGCCAGGACGACTGGCGCCACAAGGTCCAACTTCCCTTCGGCATGGTCAAGTCGGGGCGAGGCCACCTTCCCACGCTGGGCTGCTACGCCGTCGGATCGCACGAAGTCGTGGACCAGAAGGAATGCCGCATCCAGGACCAAGCCTTGTCCAAGGTGGCCTGGACCGTCCGCTCCTGGGCGACCCGCGAGGGGATTCCCGTCTACAACGAGCGGACCGGCAGCGGATTCCTGCGCCATCTCCTGCTGCGCAAGGCGCACGCCACCGGCGAGATCCTCCTGGGCCTGGTCTGCAACGGCCCGCGACCCATGCACTACCGCGCCCTGTTGAAGACGCTGCTTCCCGCCATCGAAAAGGCCCTGAAGGGAACCGACGGCAAGCTGGTGGGGATCGTCCAGGACGTGAACGAACGCGAGACCAACGTGGTCCTGGGTGGACAGGAAGTGTCGTGGTGGGGCCGCGACTGGATCAAGGAAAAACTCGGACCCTACACCTTCCACGTGGAGCTCTCGACCTTCTTCCAGGTGAATCCGTTCCAGACGCCCCGACTCTACGATCTGGCCAAGGCGGCCATTCCCAAAGGCGCCAAGGCCCTGGACGCCTATTGCGGCATGGGCACCATCGCCCTGTGGATTTCCGACCGCGCCGGCGAGGTGCTCGGCCTGGAGGAGAATCCCCGGTCCGTCCAGGCCGCCCGCGCCGCGGCCAAGGCCAACAACGTGGAGAACGTCGATTTCGTGTGCGGCGACGCCGCCGAACTCATTCCCAAGCTCGCTCGCGAGGGTTGGGACGTGGTGGTGCTGGACCCTCCCCGCAAGGGGCTGGACGAACGCTCCCTCAAGGCATTGGTCGAGTCCGACATCCAGCGCATCGTGTACGTCTCGTGCAATCCCAACAGCTTGGCCCGCGACATGGAGCTTCTTGCCACCGCCTACAAGCCCCTCCACGCCACGCCCGTCGACATGTTCCCGCGCACCGAACACGTCGAGACGGTGGCGGTGTTCCAGCGCAAAGGCCCCTCCCTCGGGTAGAGGGGGAACTTGCCCCCCGGGTAGGCAGGGGAAGCCGCGACCGTCTACCTTTCCGAAGCTCCATGATCGACCTATCCAACCTCAGGCTCTCCTTCGGCGGCCGCGACATCTTCTCGGACGTCTCGCTGCGGGTGGAGGACAACGAGCGCGTCGCGCTCTTCGGAATCAACGGCGCGGGAAAGTCCACGCTGCTCAAGATCGTGGCCGGCATGCAGAAGCCCGACGTCGGACAGGTGGCCTTGGGCCGCGGCGAAGTGGTGGGGTACCTGGCCCAGGAAGCGGCGGAGGAGACCTCGGAGAGCGGGGTCAGCGTCTTCGAGTTCGCTTGCCGGGCCTTCGACCAGCTCCAGCGGGCGCATGCGCGGTGCGAGGAGATCGAACACCGCATGACGGACGGCTCCGCCACGGACGAGGACTACGAGGAATACGGACACCTGCACGACCGCTTGGCGGTGGGAGGAGGCTGGAGCTTCGAGAGCGAGGCCCGCACCGTGCTGGCGGGGCTCGGGTTCGTCCAGGAAGACCAGGACCGGCCGCTCTCGTCCTTCTCCGGAGGCTGGCGCATGCGGGCGGCCCTCGCCCAGGTGCTTTTGCGGAGGCCTTCCATCCTCCTCCTCGACGAGCCCACCAACCACCTGGACCTGGAAAGCATCCTTTGGCTGGAAAGCCACATCAAGGCCATGCCGGCGAGCGTCCTTTTCATCACCCACGACCGGTCCTTCGTCGACAACCTGGCGCACCGCATCGTGGAATTGGAGCTGGGACGCGCCCGCACCTGGCCCGTGCCCTATTCCAAGTTCCGCGCCGACAAGTCGCTCTGGCTGGAGACCCTGAAGAACGCCTACGACCGCCAGAAGGTGGACATCGCCCAGACGGAGCGGTTCATCGCGCGCTTCAAGGCGACGTCCACGAAGTCCTCGGCCGCCATGAGCCGCCAGAAGCAGTTGGACAAGGTGGAGCGCATCGAGCTTCCTCCGGAAGTGGACCGGGTCGCGCTGCGGTTCCCCAATCCCCCGGACGGCGGATCCTACCCGTTCATCCTGCGCGCCGTCGGGAAGAGCTACGGCGAGCACAGGGTCCTGACCGGAGTGGAGCTGTCCATCTCGCGCGGCGAGAAGGTGGCGCTGGTGGGCGTGAACGGCGCGGGCAAGTCCACGCTGCTGCACCTGTTCGCCCAGAAATTCCCGCCCACGGAAGGCGAACTGGGCATCGGGCACAAGACGGAAATCGGACTGTTCGCGCAGTACGACGACCTTCCCGAGGACGAACAGGACCGCGCCATCGGCGACATCCTCTACGACGCCGCTCCCGGCGGCACGTTGCGCACCAAGGTCCGCACGCTGCTGGGCACCCTCCTCTTTTCCGGCGACGACGCCGAAAAGCCCTACCGGGTCCTGTCCGGGGGTGAAAAGGCCCGCGTACGCCTGGGCCTCCTGCTTTTGCGCCCCAACAACGCGCTGCTCCTGGACGAACCCACCAACCACCTGGACCTGGCCACCCGCGAGGCCATGGTGGAGGCGCTCAAGGCCTGGCCCGGGACCCTGGTCTTCGTGAGCCACGACCGCCTCTTCACCAGGGAACTCGCGGGCCGGATCCTCGCGGTGGGCGGCGGCCGGGTGGTCGATTGGCCCGGCACCTACGAGGAATACCTCTCCGTGGCGGGCGATGGCAGCGCCCCCGGACTCTCCCACCTCGCGGACTTCGACGCGTTGCGCCGCAAGAACGAGACCGCCGCGCCCAAGGGCAAGCCGGAATCCGTCAAGTCAGCTCCCGCCAAGGCGGGGGAACTTCCCGCGGCCAAGGCTCCGGAATCCTCGAAACCGACCGATCGGGAGGCCCAAAAGGAGGACAGGCGCAAGCGCAAGCG
>Ga0302279_10008028_pt1 | contig 10534 bp, 10 predicted proteins | sample III_Bog_N3_3_FD_194541 | JGI IMG/M metagenome (GOLD analysis project Ga0302279, IMG submission 194541) | Peat permafrost microbial communities from Stordalen Mire near Abisko, Sweden - III_Bog_N3_3 | ecosystem: Environmental > Terrestrial > Soil > Wetlands > Peat | place: Sweden: Abisko...
ATCCGCGTCGTGGTCGCGATCGACCGGTCGGACATCCATGCCGCCGTGCGAGCCTTTGCATCCGACCTGGTGCCGTCGCTGGCGCTGCTTGCTCTCGCCCTGACCGCAGCCGCGTGGGTTCAGGTCAGCATCGGACTCCGGCCGCTGGACGCCGTCCGGCGCAGACTCGGCGAGGTGCGCGCCGGCCGCGAGGCGCGGCTAGGTGCTGCGTTCCCCGATGAGGTTCGTCCGCTGGCCGCGGAGGTGGACCATCTGCTCGAAGAACAGGCGAAGGCGCTCGCCCGGGCGCGGGCTCGGGCTGCCGATCTGGCACATGGCCTGAAAACGCCGCTGACGGTCCTCGCGTCCAGCGCCGAGGATCTCCGGGCCGGCGGGGACTGCGTGATGGCGGACGAGATCGCGACCGTCGCGGACGGGATGCGGCGGCATGTCGAGCGCGAGTTGGCGCGGGCAAGGGCGGGCCTGGCATCGCGCGCGGGAACGCCGCAATCGGTTGCCGCGGTGGTGGACCAGGTCATCGGCGTTCTGCGCCGAACGCCGATGGGACACCGATTGGCGTGGACGAATGCCGTCCCCGACGATCTGCGGGTCAGCGTCGATGCGCAGGATCTGGCCGAGCTCCTGGGCAACCTGGCGGAAAACGCGGCGAAATGGGCGGTGCGCGCGGTCCGGATCGCGGGCCGCCGTCTGGGCGATGAGCTCTTGGTTTCCATCGAGGATGACGGGCCGGGCATTCCGGGCGCGAAGATCGAGACGGCGCTCGTCCGTGGCGGGCGGCTGGACGAATCCCAGTCTGGCAGCGGCCTGGGTCTCGCGATCGTCGGTGACCTGCTGGATGCCTACGGCGGCTCGCTGGCGCTGAATCGCTCCTCGCTTGGCGGCCTGCACGCGGAGATTCGGCTCCCGCTGCATGGCACTTGAGCAGGACCGGTTGCGGGTGGCAGTCACGCCGGCATACGCGCCCAGCGGGCGCACGGTGCTGACGGGAGTTCCGCGGTGGGACCTTGGCCGCAAAAGCGGAGTTGTTGAAAGTTTCATCCACGTCGCAATTGCGATTGCGTTGTGACCAGTGGTCACGTCCGAGGATTAAACTGTGACTTATGCTGTTGCGCGATCTTTTTTGTTGGCCAGGCGTCAGAATGGCTGCGCTATCGAGTGATCCGACCCAGATCGGTCGGTCGTCCGCGTCTCGCGCTGCAAACTGGGCGGTTGGCCGCTGGTCGCTTCGCCAATTTGTGGTCTGCACCGCCGCGACGCGCGTCCAAGAAGGAGCCCTTATCGTGACTGCTGTCATCATCCCATTTCAGGCGTCTGCACGGCCGCTCAGAACTCGCGGCGGCGGCGAGGTGATTCCATTTGACAGATCGCGGTCAACCCAAACCAACCAAACGCAGTGCGGTAGGGACGCGCGCTCGGAGTGGCTTCGCCACCAATGGGGCGAGATCGCGCCGCAACCGGAGAGCGAAGAAGGCTGAGAGAAGCGGCCTTCTGCACAAGCGACTCTCGTACTGCCGGCGGCTGTCGTGTAAGCCGATGCACCCCTTGGCGCGGCGCGCGCTACCGGACGGCGAGGAACCAGATGCCGACGCGCCGCGATCAGCGGAATGGTGCCTTCGTATCAGCAGATCGCTCCGACCATCACCAGGACGAGGCCTGCGAGCACACCGCGCTCAATCATCGATGCGTGAAAGAGATCGGCGCTTTCTGGTGTCCACTTGTCCGCCTGAGTGACGTTCGACGTCTCCAGCGAGATCACGAGAATGCGCCGAATGCAGGCGATCAAACCAACAATCAGGAACGGTTCGGCGCTCAATGCGCCCGACTCCATCGACGCACGAATCGTATAGAGAATCTCGATCAACATGAGCACGAACAACAGCCGGTCGATGATCTCGAAAACGGCGGTTGTTCCCGTCCAGTCTTGCAGGCCCTCCCATATGAGCTTTCCCGTCCCGGCCAGCGCGATGAGTGCCGCTACGGACAGCACCGCTCCAAGCGCGATGTAGATGAATTGTTCGGTCTTCAGGAAAACATGGCTGGCCGTATCAACAAGCGGCGCGGTTGCGGGCTTGCTCAGAGCAGTGGTTCTCGGCGGATCGGCATCCATTTTGACTATCCTTCAAGGGTAGAGTCGATCTGAGGTGTCCGACCAAGCATTTTCATGAACGCTCAGTCGAACAGGTCGCGCCGGATGCGCCCCTCGGCGCGCCATCTGGTCACCTGCGCTTCCGCCGCTTCGGGTGACAGCCTGCCCTGCGATCGGGCGATCTCGCATAGCGCCGCGTCCAGGCCGTGCCCCAGCGTGGACAGCCTGCCGCACGCATACAGGATCGCATCGCGGGCGGTGAGCCAGCGCCACATCTCCGCCGCCTGATCGGTCAGCCGGTCCTGCACATGAGCGCCGTCCCCGGCATCGCGGGAGAAGGCGGTGTCCAACCGCGCGAGCACGCCCTCCCGTAGCCAAGCCTCCAGACGGGGTCTGTAGAGAAAATCGCCTTCGCGGTGGCGGTTGCCGAAGATCAGCCAGGAGGCGCCGCGGCTGCCCTCGGCGGCCCGCTCCGCCAGGAATCCGATGAAGGGCGCGATACCGCAGCCGATCGCGACCATGATGATCGGGTGATTCGGGTCCGCCGGCGGGTTGAACGCGGGATGGCGCCGGAGCCGGCCCGCGCCCCGACCGCCCAACGGCCATGTGCGGCACAGCAGGCCGGAGGCCGCGCCAAAACGCTCCTGCCCATCGTCTGTCCATGTGCTCAGCGAGACGGTGAGCCTTAGTTGCCGGCCATCCGCCTGCGGGGCGCTGCCGAGCGAGTAGCACCGCTCCGGCACGTCGTTACCCGGCGAAACGAGCAACAGGTCGCCGGGACGGTAGTCCAGGGCAGCATCGCTTTCGAGCGTCAGGCTGTGGACCTCGGACGTGCCGCCATGCGCGGGATCGTCCAGCCGGGTACGCGCGGCCAGCGTCAGCGCCACCGGCAAATCGACCTCCGGCAGCGCGACCGCGGCCACTCGAACACCCAGGCGCTGCGACACATCCGCCAGCCAGTCCTGCCACGCTTCGGCTGGGTCGCCATCGGCGCGAAGGATCGGCGCCAGCTCACGGGCACCGGCCCGTACCAGCGCCGCGCGGACCGCCTCGCCGCCGGCGCAGAATCGTGGATAGCGCCGATCGCCGAGCGCGAGCAGGGCGAACGAAACCCCGGTCACCGCGCTGCCCTGCAGCGCTTTCACGAAGCCGCGTCCCTGCTCGGGCACCTGTCCCTCGCCGGTGGTGGAGACGATCAGCAGCACGGCGCGATACCGCCGCAGGTCCGTGGGCTGCAGTGCCGTCAGCGACGCGACGGCGACCAGCCCGCCACCCAGGCGGAGCGCGTCGGCTGTCGCCTCGGCATAGCGCGTCGCGGTGCCGGTCTGGCTGGCATGGGCGATCAGCACGTCGGCGCCGGCATCGGCACTGCGTCGCCGCGCCGCGACCTGCCGGCGCCCCCAGGCCACGCTGCCCGTGCCGAGCAAGCCGAGCAGCGCGCCAGCCGACACCAGGCTGACCCACCCCGACCAGGGCGCCGCCCAGATGCCGTCGTGCAGGTCTTTCATCCAGTTCCGCGCGGCCGGCGCCGCGGTCACGCTCTGGCTGGTGACAATCCAGGTTCGCGTGTCCGGCTCCTGTCCGGTGATCAGCGCCACGCCGCCGCGTGGCAGGCGACGCACCGATTCAAGCCCCGACAGGTCAACCGTGCTCGCTGCTCGGGTAAGCGCCTCGGCCCATGCGATGGGCGGCTGGGATGGGCCAGGCTCGGCTACCTCGACGCGAGCGACGCCCAGCGTCCGCAGGGCCTCCGTGCCGGCCGGCAACAGCACGAGCGGAAACAGAATCCAGCCGACGCCCAGATGCCACCCGGGCAAGGTATTGCGCAGACGCGGCCAGGCGAGCGCCGGCCCGATCAGGATCAGCACCGCCATGGCCCAGGCGGCGTATTCCACCACGGGCTTGGCGCCGATGAGCAAGGTCTCATGCAGGTCGTGCATCAGGCTGAAGAAATCGCGTCCACCGGCATCGGACAGGACCGCCCCTGTTGCGATGTCGACGCTGGCTGGCGACGTTCCGTGTGCGAACCTGAGTTCGACGTTGGTGCCGCCGGGGCCAATCTCGATCGCTCGCGCAGTGTTGGCGAGGTCGAGCCGGTCGAGCATCCGCGCCAGTGCCACCGCATCCACTGGCGCACGGCCCCGCGAGGCGCCGACGCCCAGGATCGGTTCCAAGGTCAGGAAGGCGCCGGAGACCAGCGTGACCAGGAACAGTGGTGCCAGGACCAAACTGATCCAGCGGTGCAGGCGCACAAGGATTCCGACAAGCATTTCCGGCAATTTCCCGAGACCAGTGGATCACGCTACGGGCTGGCACCTGCGAGGGGCCGATGCCCCGGCAAGGGCTGCTCTAGCGCGGGCTTCCTGACAGATGGCTGATTGGCTTGGTCAGCGAATCGACAGCTAGGCCCGGCGATGCTTCGGCGATGCGACCTTATCAGCAATCCGAGGCGGCTGAACAAAAGCTGACAGCAGCCGACAGCAAGTTGTCAGCAGCGATGACGCACTCTCCTGAATGTCCGCTGTCACGGCGGAAGGCAAGGAGAAAGAGTCATCTGTCCCGCGACCGTTGCCGGCACCTTGAGCGCGACCGAAATCCTCGCCTCGCCCTCGGCTCCGATGGCAGGCACCGCATCGGTTCGGTCTCAGGCTGACCAGGCAGCGGACCACGATTTACCCGACGAGGAATTGCCATGCTGACCAAACTGACCGTTCATACCGTGATCGCAACCATTATGGTGGGGCTGTTCGCCTTCACCTGGCAGGCGGCGGCCAGCGGAGCCGCAGGCCCGAAGGCCGAGCAACACACCAACACCCATCACGACTGACCGGAGCCAGCAAAATGGCCGCCCGCAAGCCGACCCGTCTGGAGACGGGATTCCTGCTGCTGTTCCACGCCATGCTGTCCGGCAGCGTGATCGTCGCCTATTTCAGCGGCAACGAAGACACCTACACCATGCACCTGGTCGCGGGGTACACGGCACTGACCGCGCTCGGCCTGCGCCTCGGCGCCGCGATGTTCGCCCGTGCCGGCAGTCCGCTCCGCTCGCCCCGCCCGTCGCTCCAGGCCGTCCGCGATTGGTTGAGGCGGGTCGTGGCCGGTGACAGCGCGGCGATGCGGGGCCGCAGCCCGCTGCTGCCCTGGTCCGCGGTGATCATGCTGCTGGTGGCCGGGCTCGCCGCGCTCAGCGGCTGGCTGGCGGACGGCTTGACTGCCTTCGAGGGCCTGCACAAAGCGATCGGCGAAATGATTCCCGTCTTCGTGGCGGCTCATATCGCGACCGTGCTCGGCCTCCAGTTGCTGCGCCAACGCGGCCAGCCGCAGGCGGCGCCGGGGTTGCAGCCGGTCGAGGGACGCTGACATGCGGTTCAGCACCGTGCTTGCCGTTGGTCTGCTGGCGGTCAGCCAGGCAGCGCTTGCCGCCAGTCAGGACCCGCGTCGGGAGAAAATCCTGGCCGATTACGCCGCGGCCGCCAAGGCGGCCAATCCCGGCTTCGCCGCCTTCTCTGCCGAGCGCGGCCGCGCGATCTATCTCGGTCCCCACCAGGCCAACGCCGAGATCCCGGCCTGCGCCGCTTGCCACACCAACGACCCGCGCCAGACCGGCCGGCATGTGAAGACCGGCCGGCCGATCGACCCGATGGCCGCCTCGGCCAAACCGGCCCGGTTCACCGATGTCGCCGAGGTCGAGAAGCGGTTCGGCCGCGACTGCAAGTCCGTGCTCGGTCGTGACTGCACCGCCCTCGACAAGGGTGATTTCCTGACTTTCCTGATCAGCCAATGAGTGCCCTCGCCATGTCCCACGCCCCCGCCGCCGATCCGCGCGAACTGCGGAACGCGCTTGGCCGGTTCACCACCGGAGTCACCGTGGTCACCACATCGGATGCCGCCGGACGGCCGGTGGGGCTCACCGCCAATTCCTTCACCGCTGTCTCGCTCGATCCGCCATTGATCGCCTGGAGCCTGTCGGCGCGGGCGCGCAGCGCGCAGGCCTTCCTGGCAGCGCGGAGCTCCGCCATCCACGTGCTCGACGAGGCGCAGGAGACGCTGTCGCAAGGCTTCGCAGGGCCGGTCGAGGACCGGTTCGCCGGGCTCGACTGGGAAGCGGGAATCGACGGCGTGCCTCTGATGCCGGACTGCCCCGCGCGCTTCGGGTGCAGGACCCAGCAGTACATCGCTGCCGGCGACCACATCGTGTTCCTGGGCGCGGTTCAGCGCTTTCAGTATCGCGACGGCGCGCCGCTGGTGTTCTTTGCCAGCCGCTACGGCTTGCCGGCCGCCGACGGGCTCGTGGCGTAAGGGCCGCCGCAGTGCGCAGCCTGCTGCTGATTGCGCTGCTGGCGAGGGCGTGGTCGATGCCGGCCGCCGCCGCCGAGGAGGGCAAACGGCTCGGTCCGGTGACGCACGAGGCCACCCGCAAGGAGTGCGGTGAGTGCCACATGGCCTTCCAGCCCGGCCTGCTGCCGGCTGCGAGCTGGCGGCGGGTGATGTCCGGCCTCGCCACGCATTTCGGCGAGGATGCCAGCCTGGACGCGGCCAGGTCAGCCGACATTGAACGCTATCTGGTCAGCCATGCGGGCAGTGGCGACGGCGCGCTGCTGCGCATTACCGAGCAGCGCTGGTTCCTGCGGGAGCACCGCCGGATCACCGCGGCAACATGGGAACGGCCCGACATCAAGACCAGGTCCAACTGCGTCGCCTGCCATCTTGGAGCCGAGCGCGGACTCTACGAGGACGAGGAGGAGTAGAAGTCGTCGGCGGGATTGTTGTCAGCATTCGATCCCGACCGTGGCCCGAATCGGCGCCGCCCGAGGCCTCTGGCGCCACGGTCACCGGGGCTGGATTGCGGGCGGCCGGGCCGCGATGCTAAACGCGTCCCACTGACGGCAAGAGCCGCTTCCGGACGGGTGGTATGTCGGAGCGCCCGGATTATGGCTTTCATGCCCTGACTGAAACTGAAACCATGATGCCGGGCCGCGGCGAGAGTTACGCGGCCGAGTCCTGGCCGTTGCCAGTATGAAAAGATCAGCACCATGACCCGAGGCATAAGAGCCGCGTGGGGGGAGTCTGGCGGTCGGCTCCCTGGTCCTCGCACTGAAATTCGGCGCCTGGTGGCTGACCGGTAGCGTGGCGCTGCTCTCGGATGCGCTCGAGAGCATCATCAACGTGGTCGCGGCCGGTTCCGCGATCATCGCCCTCACGATCAGCGCCCGCCCGGCCGACGCCAGCCATCCTTACGGTCATAGCAAAGCCGAATACTTCTCCGCGGCGATCGAAGGCGCCCTGGTGCTGGTCGCAGCGGTGTCCATTTTCCGCGAGGCGTATTTCGGCTGGCTCGACCCGCAGGCGCCGTCTGCCCCCTTCGAAGGCATGGCGGTCAACGGGCTGGCGACGTGCATCAACCTCGTCTGGGCGCTGTTCCTGATCCGCAAAGGCCGCGCATGGCGGTCCCCCGCCCTGGTTGCCGGCGGCCAGCATGTGATGACGGATGTCTGGACGTCGGGCGGCGTGCTGGTCGGCTTTGCGCTGGTGCCGCTGACCGGCTGGCTCAGGCTCGATCCGGCGATCGCGGCGCTGGTCGCGGTCAACATCCTCTGGACCGGCTACGCGATGCTGCGCGATGCCGCCGGCGGGCTTATGGACAAGGCGGCCGAGCCCGGGTTGCTTGCGCAAATCCGCACCGCCATTGCGACCCAGGCGACCGGCGCCATCGAGGCGCACGACGTCCGCACCCGCCAGTCCGGCCGCACCACGTTCATCGAGTTCCATCTCGTTGTGCCCGGAGAACTGACTGTGCGCGAGGCGCACGGGATCGCCGATCGGATCGAAGCCGGGTTGCGCGAGGCACTCGGAGAGGCGGTGATCACCATCCATGTCGAGCCGGCAGAGAACGCGAAGCGGCGGGGTGTGCTCGTGTTGCCCTGAGCGATCACAGGAATAGCGGCTGACCCGCGCAGATACGCTGGTGCCAACGGAGACGGCTGGCAACGCCAAGCACTCGCACGTCAACTCGGCGTCTGCCCCTTGGCTGCCGCTCGGCACTGCGCCACGAGGGCATCGATTTCGTCTCTCCCCGCCATGGCCCTGTAGTGGGCGTACGTCTTGATCTCTCGACCCGGAACGTTGTCCGAAGCGACTTCACCTGCTTCTGCCGACCAAGACGGGACCAAGCCGTGCGAAATCTCAAGAATGAACCCCCGCGCATCAGGGTTCTCCAGAGCCTCCTTTGACAGCATACAGCACGAAATGATAAATGGTGCAATATTCTTGCTGGCTTTCTCGTTCCGATGAAGCCCCTTGCGGAAGGCCTCAGCGATTGCCTTCTCGCCATTCTCAATGGCTGTCGCGAGGCTGATCTTCTTATTGATACTTTTCTTTGTCGACTCTACGATTTTCTGTGCCATGGCGACCGGGACGCCGAACTTCAGCTCTGCATCCTCAAAGTAAGCATAGAAGTATGTAATGCCGTCCGATCTCGTGCTCATGTGCCGCGGGTATCATGATTTCCTACCTGATGGAAGCGTGTCGCGTCGTCTGAAGGCCGAGTCAATCGCGTGCTGCCCCGCCACTGCCTGCCGGCTGCGAGATGACTTCGTTGCGACATCCCCCTCTATGGTGCGACTTTGTCCCCAGTATCGTGCCCTCCTCCGTCGAAAGCCCGCTTTCCGGCGGCCCTTGGGCTGGCTATTCCCGGCGTCCGAGGCGGGAGCAGCACGATTGAAATTCGGGGGTCGCGTGATCCACGCGGCACCTCCCATGAACGCGGAATACTGACGCAGGGTTTTGGCTTCTCGGGCGAGAGGCAGTACGATGACGGCGGCCCTGGGTCAGCGCCCATCCGGCCTTCAGCGACCCGGAGCCGGCCGGGAGGGTGGCCCGGTGCGCCAGTTCGCGGTCGATCGCCAGCTTCTCCAGGGCCGACGGCCCGGGCGCCACCGTCAGGTCGGCCCACACACTGAGAATGACCTCGATGGCCCGTACGGCGCGTTCACCATCGACCGCAACCCGGCGGACATGCACGCGTTGGCCTGAAATGACGAGAGAGATGGGCCCCGGGTGTGACTGAGCCGTGCGGCCTGTCCGCAGCGCGTGGATGCGGAATGCCTTGCCACCCCCGGGGCCGTCTCCATCAGGCTGCTAGTGCTCCACCGCCTCGGCCACGCCGATCCCGGTCTGCGACCGGATGTACTGCGCCTCGAACTGCCGCTTGGCCCCACGCGCTGACTCGCTCCGATCGAGCACCGACACCAGCCAGGCCGCGAAGAACGCCAGCGGCATGGAGAACAGCGCCGGCGCATCGTACGGGAAGATCGGCGTCGGATACCCCAGCACCTTCACCCAGATCGCCGGGCTCAGTACCATCAGCACCACCGCCGTCACCAGCCCGAGTGTGCCACCCACCACGGCGCCCCGCGTGGTCAGCCCGCGCCAAAGCATCGACAGGATCAGCGGCGGGAAGTTCGCGCTGGCCGCGATGGCGAAGGCGAGGCCCACCATGAATGCGATGTTCTGCTTCTCGAATGCGATGCCGAGCAGGATGGCGAGAATGCCCAGCGCCACGGTGGCGAGTTTGGAGACCTGGATCTCCCGCTTCTCGTTCACCCGCCCGCGCCGGAAAACGCTCGCGTACAGGTCGTGCGACACCGCCGTGGCCCCGGCGAGCGTAAGACCGGCCACCACGGCAAGGATCGTGGCAAACGCCACCGCCGAGATGAAGCCAAGCAGCAGGCTGCCGCCGACCGCGTCGGCCAGATGCACCGCCGCCATGTTGTTGCCGCCGATCAGCACGCCCTTGGCGTCCAGGTATTGCGGATTGGTGGACACCAGCACGATCGCGCCGAAGCCGATGATGAACGTCAGCAGATAGAAGTAGCCGATGAAACTGGTTGCCCAGAACACGGACTTGCGCGCCTCGCGAGCATCCGCGACAGTGAAGAAGCGCATCAGGATATGCGGCAGGCCGGCCGTGCCGAACATCAGCGCCAGGCCGAGCGAGATCGCCGACACCGGGTCCTTCACCAGCGTGCCGGGCTTCATGATCGCGGCGTGCTTCGGCGAGACCTCGACGGCCTTCTCGAACAGCGCCTCCACATTGAAGCCGAACGCGTACAACACGCTGAAAGCGATGAAGCTGGCGCCGCCCAGCAGCAGGACCGCCTTGATGATCTGCACCCAGGTTGTGGCCAGCATGCCGCCGAACGTCACATAGACGATCATCAGAACGCCAACGATGATCACGGCGTAGACATAGTCCAGACCGAACAGCAGCCGGATCAACTGCCCGGCGCCGACCATTTGGGCGATCAGATAGAACGCAACCACGGTCAACGTGCCCGCTGCCGACAGCACGCGGATGGGCGTCTGCGACAATCGGTACGACACCACGTCGGCGAAGGTGAAGCGGCCGAGATTGCGCAGCCGCTCCGCCATCAGGAACATGATGATCGG
>Ga0302279_10008029_pt1 | contig 10534 bp, 9 predicted proteins | sample III_Bog_N3_3_FD_194541 | JGI IMG/M metagenome (GOLD analysis project Ga0302279, IMG submission 194541) | Peat permafrost microbial communities from Stordalen Mire near Abisko, Sweden - III_Bog_N3_3 | ecosystem: Environmental > Terrestrial > Soil > Wetlands > Peat | place: Sweden: Abisko...
GACTACGCCGACCGCGGCTCCTACGCCGAAGAGACGTTGCGCGCCAATCGCGAGGACCTGCAGCAGATCAAGTTCCGCCAGCGCATCCTGGTGGACATTTCGCACCGCGACCTCTCCACCACCATCATCGGCGAGAAGGCGAACCTGCCGCTGATCCTCGCCCCCGTCGGATCGACCGGCATGCAGTATGGCGACGGCGAGATCCACGCCTGCCGCGCCGCGCAGGCGGCGGGAATTCCCTACACGCTGAGCACGATGTCGATCAATTCGATCGAGGACGTCGCCGAAAACGTCGAGAAGCCGTTCTGGTTCCAGCTCTACGTCATGAAGGATCGCGGCTTCTGCAAATCGCTGATCGAGCGCGCCATTGCCGCCAAGTGCAGCGCGCTGGTGCTGACCGTCGACCTGCAGGTGATCGGGCAACGCCATGCCGACATCAAGAACGGCCTGTCGGTGCCGCCAAAACTGCTGAGCCCGCGCAACATCGTCGACATCGCGACCAAGCCCGGCTGGATCATGAGCATCCTCGGTGGCAAGCGCCGCAACTTCGGCAATATCGCCGGCCACCTGCCGGGATCGCAGGATCTCGCCTCGGTGTCGGGCTGGGTCGCCTCGCAGTTCGACGCGTCGCTGAACTGGAAGGACGTCGACTGGATCCGCTCGATCTGGCCGGGCAAGCTGATCATCAAGGGCATCCTCGATGTCGAGGACGCCGAAGAGGCGGTCAAGACCGGGGCACAGGCGCTGGTGGTTTCCAACCATGGCGGCCGGCAGCTCGACGGCGCGCCGTCGTCGATCGAGGTGTTGCCGGAGATCGCGGATGCGGTCGGCTCGCAGATCGAGATCCTGATGGATGGCGGTATTCGCTCGGGCCAGGACGTGATGCGCGCGCTGGCGCTCGGCGCCAAGTCCTGCATGATCGGCCGCGCCTACATTCACGGCCTCGGCGCCTTCGGCGGCCCCGGCGTCGCCAAGGCGATCGACCTGATCGCCAACGAACTCAGCGTCACCATGGGCCTGTGCGGCGTCAACAAGATCGCCGAGATCGACGATCACGTGATCGCGGTGTGAACCTCTCCTCTTAGCATTGAACTTCGTCATTCCGGGATGGTCCGAGGGACCAGACCTCAGACGTGCAATTGCACATCGGGGAATCTCGAGATTCCGGGTTCGCGCTTCGCGCGCCCCGGAATGACGCTTCGCGTCACATCGGCGGGGTGATGCCGTTGCGGCCGACATTGACGCGGTTGGCTTCCAGCGTGCCATCGTCCTTTTTGGTGGCGCCGAAGATAATGATACTGGCGCCGGGCTTCAGTTCCGACTTGTCGCCGGGAACGAAGGTGACGATCGGCGTCCCCGGCGGCACCACGACTTTCTTCTCGCCGTCCTTGTACTTGACCAGGATGTTCTGCCCGTCGGTACCGGCGACCGTATCGGCCACGGTGGCGTTGGTCATGGTCGAGTTGGGACGCAGATCCCAGGCCCGGAAGCCCTCGCCCGTGCCGCGCTGGGCCTCCGGGAAGATATGAACGGCGATCGCCTTCTGGGTGCCGTCGGGCTCCGGCATCGCGGTGACGCCGATATAGGAACCCGGCTTGATTTCCGACATCGCGATCGCGGTGACGCCGACCACCACGGCGTTGTCGGTCATGCGCACCTTCATCTCGGCGCCATCGCGCGATTTCACCGTCAGCAGGGAACCATCGACCGCCTCGATGGTACCGCGGATCCGCACCGTCGGCGCCGGCTGCGCCCACGCCGCCGATGCGAGGGTGCAGATCACCGTCAGCGCAGTTAGCGCACGCGGCAGCAGTGATGATCGTTTCGACATGGTCTGTTCTCCCCGGGGGTTCTTGTGACTTAAAGCAGAACACCGCTCCGCGCGGACTATTCCGACGTGGCCTCGGCGCGCCGTCCGGCGTCGGATCACATCGGCGGCGTCAGGCCGTCGCGGCCGACGCTGACGCGGTTGGTTTCGAACGAACCGTCCGGCAGCGGCTTGACGAAGGCGATCACCCTGGCGCCGGTCTTGAGGTCGGACTTGTCGGCGGGGACATAGGTCACGACCGGCGTATCCGGCGACACAACGACTTTCTTCTCGCCGTCCTTGTATTTGATCATCAGGGTGTGACCGTCATTGCCGGCCACGGTCTGTGCCACCGTGGCGTTGGTCATGGTCGAATTGGGGCGCAGGTCGTAGGGCCGCGATCCCTCCCCGGTGCCGCGCATGTCTTCCGGAAACACATGCACCTCGACCGCATTGGCGCCGCCATCGGGGCCGGGCACCGTGGTGGTGCCGATGAAGGAGCCGATCTTGATGTCGGAAAGCGAGATCCTTGATATCCCGACCACCCGCGCATCGCCGGTCAGGTGCAGCCTGACGTCTTCGCCGCTACGCGACTTTACCGAGAGAACGTCGCCGTCGACGGCCTCGATGGTGCCGCGAACCCGCGACGGCGTCGGCGGCTGCTGCGCGATCGCATAAAGCGATGACGCTGCGACCGCGGCGAATATGACAAGGGGACGAACGAGCGTGGAACGGCGAATGGGCATGAAGGGATCTCCGGCTGGAGCGTTTTCAAGCGAAGCGGAAAAGGCTCTGGGCCTCATCTAGCACTGGACACCGGCGTATCCCCGATATTCCGGCTCAAACATTCGTGAGATCGGCCTCGACCAGCGCGCGCAGCTCCGCCGTGACCTCAGGCCGTCGACCGAACCACAGTTCGAAGCCGCGCACCGCCTGGTGCAGAAGCATGCCGAGCCCGTCGGCCGTCCGCAACCCGCGCGCCCGCGCCGCCGCGAGCAACGGCGTCTGCAGCGGCACATAGACGAGATCGGCGACCACGGCCAGCGGCGGCAGCCGGCCGATATCGAGCTCGAGCGCGCCCTGGCCATACATGCCGAGCGAGGTCGTGTTCACCAGCAGTTTTGCACGCGGCAGCAGGTCGGCGGCCTCGTCCCAAGACACCGGATGAACCTGCGCGCCGAACTGATCCGCCAGCACGCGGGCGCGGTCGATGGTCCGGTTGGCCACATGGACACGCCTGACGCCGCGCTCGATCAAGCCGAACACCACCGCGCGCGACGCCCCGCCGGCGCCGAGCACCAGGGCTTCCTCGGCGCCGTCCCACCCCGGCGCGCAGGCGTCGAGGTTGTTGATGAATCCCTCGATGTCGGTGTTGGTCGAACGCAATTCGCCGTCCTGGTACCACAGCGTATTGGCGGCGCCGACCGCGCGCGCGCGCTCATCCGGCCTGGTCAGCGCCAGCGCGCGCTCCTTGTGCGGAATGGTGACGTTGGCGCCGACGAAGCCGTGGGTCGAAAGATGCAGCACGAATTCGGCAAAGCCTTCCGGCGGCACCGCTTCGATATTGTAGCCGCCCTCGATGCCCAGCGTCCGCAGCCAGTAGTGATGGATCAGCGGCGAGCGCGAATGCGCCGCCGGCCATCCAATCAGACACGCGGCGGGGGGTCTTGTCACCTCTGTCATGGCCCATCCTGTCGCGGCGCCGTGAAGCCGGCGCCACCGCCGCTCAGATCGGACAAGCCGCGGGCGCTGTCAATTGTTATCGATGCACGGTCACGGCGACGATCGCACTCAGCGCCAGCGCGCTGGCTGCCGCAAACCAGATCGCGGCAAGATTGATCCAGTGATAGGCCAGAGCGCCGCACAGCGAACCCGCCACCAGCGCCGCCCACAGCAAAAGGTTGGGCCACCAGTCCCAGCGGGCGCCGCCGGTGATAGCTGCGGCGGCGAGCTGGCCGACCTTGACCAGCGCGCCGGTGACGTAGGTAAGGCCGAGACCGCCGCCGCCATGGATCTGGAACACGGCGTTTTCCATCCCCATCGCCAGCACGATGGCGGCGACCGCGGCATTGGGCAGGGCGAAGGCGTAAGCCAGCGCGCCCGCCGCCAGAAGCAACGCTTCCGCCAGCAGCACCCAGGGCTGCCGGTTGACGCCGCGGCCGAGCACGATCAGGCTGCCGGCGGCGGCTCCCGCCACGAACAGCGCGATCAGGCCGAGCGACTCGGCTGCGGCCGCCCATTGTCCCTCGGCCAGACTGACCCCCATCCGCGTCGAGTTGCCGCTCATGAAGGAGACGAACAGGCCGAGCGACTCGGCTGCGGCCGCCCATTGTCCCTCGGCCAGACTGACCCCCATCCGCGTCGAGTTGCCGCTCATGAAGGAGACGAACAGGCCGCCGAGATGCAGGAAGCCGATCGCATCGACATAGCCGGCCAGCGCGGCGAGCGCGCAGGCCAGCGATATGTTGCGGCGTGTATCGAGCATCGTTTCGGCACCCAGCCCGGACCGTCATTCCGGGCGGCGCCACTTGGCGCTGACCTCAGATGTGCAATTGCACATCGGGGAATCTCGAGATTCCCGGTTCGCGCTTCGCGCGCCCCGGAATGACAGGAGTGCCTACGCCGCGACGCGATGGGCGGCGATGATCTGGTCGGCGGCGCGGCCGGTGACTTCGGCCATGCGGTCGAAAGCCCGCGTGAAACTGCCGGCGCCGGCGGTGGCCGAGCGCAATTCCACGATCAATTCGCCGATCTCGGCCTCCGGCATCATGGCGCGGACGCGATCCCATCCCGGCCAGCCCTCGCGGGTGTCGAAGCCGAGAATCTGCCCGCGCCGTCCCGACAGGATGGCGTTGATCTTCGCGGTGGCGTCGGTCGGACAGACGATCTCGACCACATGGATCGGCTCCAGCAGCACCGGCTGGCACTGCGGCAGCGCCTCCGTGACGCCGATCCGCGCCGCGGTGCGGAAGGCGAGATCGGAGGAGTCGACGCTGTGATAGGAACCGTCGGTCAGCGTCACCTGCACGTCGATGACGGGAAAGCCGAGCGGCCCGCGCAGCAAGCCGTCGACCACGCCCTCTTCCACCGCGCCGATGTAATTGCGCGGCACCGCGCCGCCGACGACCTTCTCGTGGAATTCGAAACCACCGCCGCGCGGCAGCGGCATGATCTCCAGCACCACGTCGCCGAACTGGCCATGGCCGCCGGATTGCTTCTTGTGGCGGCCGCGCTGACTGATCGATTTGCGGATCGTCTCCTGATACCCGATCGCCGGCGGATGCGATTTGACGTGGACGCCGAAGCGGTCGCTGAGGCGCTCCAGCGCCACCCGCAGGTGCATCTCGCCCTGCCCCCACAGCACGATGTCGTGGGTCCGCGGGTTCTGGATCATGGTCAGCGACGGGTCTTCCTCGTTGAGCCGCAGCAGCGCCTGGCCAAGCTTGACGTCGTCCTTGCGGTCGGCTGCGGCAAGCGCGATCGACAGCACCGGCGGCCACGGCTCGATCGTGACGAGCGCCTTTGGTGCGGTCTTGCCGCCCGACAGCGTATCGCCGGTCTTGATGGTGTCGAGCTTGCCGAGCGCGATGGTGTCGCCGGCCTCGGCGGCGGGACGCTTGGTGTCATGGGCGCAGCTCACCGCCGATATACCGGATACCCGGCCGCTTTCACCCGAAGAGGATTGCAGCGTCGCGCCGTCGTCGAGATGGCCCGCCAACAGCCGCGTCAGCGACAGTTTGCCGCCGTGCTGCAGATGCACGGTCTTGAACACATAGCCGAGCGTATCCTTGCCCGAGGGCGCACCGAGCCGCTTGACGGTCTCGGCCACCCCCGGCGCTTCGTGCCGCAGCGCCTTCATCAGGCGCAGCACGCCGTTCTCGCGCGCCGCCGAGCCCAGCAGCACCGGACAAATCTGGCCCTCGCGCAATTCGCGGGCGAGATCGTCGAACACCGCATCGCGCGGCGGGGCGATGTCCTCGAGCAGCTGCTCCATCAGCGCGTCGTCGTGGTCGGCCAGCTTTTCCAGCATCGAGAAGCGGGCTTCCTTCTCGCGGTCGAGATCGCCGCCTTGCAGCGCCACCACTTCGGAAGCCTTGTGCTCGCGATAGACGAAGGCGCGTTCCAGCGCCAGATCGACGAAGCCCGCGATCAGGTCGCCGTTCCAGATCGGAATCTGCCGCAGCACCAGCGGAATCCGCGACGCCGGCTGCAGGGTCGCGAGCGTCTCGCGGATGCGCTTGTTGGCGCGATCGATCTTGTTGAGAAACAGAAAGCGCGGAATGCCGAGATCCTCGAGCTCGCGCAGGATGATCTGAAGCTGCGGCAGCTTGCGTTCGTCGGCCTCGCAGACCACGACCGCGGCATCGACCGCCGGCAACGCGGCGCGCATGTCGTGCGCGAACTCGACCGAACCGGGGCAATCGATAAACGTATAGCTGTCGCCCATGAAACTCGTGGAGGCGGCGGTCAGGCCGACGCCCATCTTGTGGCGGCGGGCTTCGGGGCTGGAATCGCCGACCGAGGTTCCGGCGTCGACGCTGCCGACGCGCGGGATCGCGCCGGTGCGCGCCAATATCGCTTCGAGAAGTGTGGTTTTACCGCTTTGGAAAGGGCCCACCAGTGCGATGCACCGTGGACCGCGGGGACTACTGACGTCCTGTCCCATTGCCGCCTCCTTGGTTGGAGCTCGGCCCTTGATTGGGTCGGCGGAACAGATGCTCCCCCTCCCTTCGCGATTTGGCAAGCCGGAAAAACGTCGCTGCGGTGCATCGCGCCGCGCCGGCTTGCCGCTGAGTGGCGTTCGCAAGCAGCGATCGCGCGCTTAAAACTCTCGCGCCGCGCGCATTCCCCGCCGCGCTCCCGCAGGCGCGCGGCCAGGAAATAAAAGGGAAATAAAAGTTTACCGACCCGGTCGCAGTTCCAGGCTTTCCAGTCCGGCGGCGACGCTGACGCCGACCTGGCCCTGCAGGCTGAGCGGCTGCAGCGCGATCGAATTGTTCGAGCCGCCGACCAGCACGTTGCCGCCGGCGCCGACCCCGAGCGTCGCACTGCCCTGCGCGCCGGCATAGTCGCCGGTGAGATCGCCCGGCCCGAGCCGCGCCACCGGGGCAAACACGCCCCAGGCCAGCGCCGATTCCTGGGTGATGCCGAGATCGAGGCCGACCTTGCGGATGGTGGCGACATAGCGGTCGTCCGGCATGCCGTCGACGCGCAGCACGCAACCGAGGTTGGTCACGGAGCCGACGATGAAGCCGACGCTCGCGCCGCCGCGGCATTCGAGCACGCCGACCTGCACGCGCTGCATCGGCTGCTGCGCCGGGGCGGCGGCAAAGGAGGCGGCCAGCGTGGCCATGGCGACACCGGCAAGGATGAGTGAACGGCGCATGAAAGAGATCTCCGGCTGAATAGATGTGATGCGAGCAGAGAAATTAACGCGCGCCGTGCCCCGGCGCTCGCCTCTGTATGGCACAACAATGGCGGTGGTGCCAGATTTTGCCGAGATCAAACCGTCATTCCGGGGCGCGCAAAAGCGCGAACCTCAGATGCGCAATTGCGCATCGGGGAATCTCGAGATTCCGGGTCTGGTCCTTCGGACCATCCCGGAATGACAAGGTTAAGAGCGTCAAACAAAAAGAGGCCCGCTTGGCGCGGGCCTCTTCCGTCAGTCCGGCGACGACTCAGCCGTGACGATGATGATGCCGATGCTGGGAGTGCCGCGGCGCGAAATGCACCGGCTCCAGCTCGATCGAGGCCACGCCCGCCGCGACGTTCAGCCCGGTCTGGCCCTGCAGGCTGATCGGCTGCAGCGCGTAGGCGTTCTGAGGACCGCCGACCAGGAAATTGCCGCCGCCGCCGATCCCGACCGAGGCGTTGGCGCCGACGCCGCCGTAATTGCCGGCGAGATCGCCGCGCCCGACGCGCCCGGTCGGCGCATTCACCGCCCAGGTCAGCTTGGTCTGGTCGGTGATGCCGAGATCCAGTCCGACGCGGCGAAGGGTCGCCAGATAGGGCTCGGGACGGCGCCCTTCGCTCTGGAACACGCATTCGAGGCTGGTCGTCGAGCCGACCACGAAGCCGACATTCTGACCGCCTTCGCATTGCAGGAGACCGGCGCGCATCGGCGGCATCGCGTTGGCGCTGGCGAGGGGAACCGCGAGCGCGGCGATGGCAATACTGAGTGTCGAGAGTCGCATTGGTCTGGTCTCCGCATGACTAATTGAACTTGCGGAGCGGACAGAAAGGAAGCGCCGTGTCCAAAACAAGGCGCTTCCGAAAATTCGCCGTCAAAACATCAGGGTTCGACGGCCGCCTATTCGAGACGTGATTTGACACGCCTTTCTTCTGACGCGTTTTCTTCACGCGAACCGGCGACCACCCCCGGGTCAAGCCCGAGGGCGTGCTTCGCTCGAAAACGCTTTATCTCAAATTGCCACAAAAACGCTGGATGCGGTTACAGGCGTCCTCGAGATCGGAGTTCTTGGTCGCATAGGAAATCCGGAACGCCGGGCCCAGCCCGAACGCCGAACCCTGTACCACCGCGACGCCCTCGGCTTCCAAGAGCTCGGTGACGAAGTCCTCGTCTTTGGCGATCACCTTGCCCGACGGCGCGGTCTTGCCGATGGTGCCGGCGCAGGACGGGTAGACATAGAACGCGCCCTGCGGCCGAGGACAATCGATGCCTTTGGCCTGGTTGAGCATCGACACCACGAGATCCCGCCGCTCCTTGAACGCCTTGTTGTTGACCGGGATGAAATCCTGCGGACCGTTGAGAGCCTCGACCGACGCCCATTGCGAGATCGAGCACGGGTTCGAGGTCGACTGCGACTGGATGGTCTGCATCGCCTTGATCAGTTCCGCAGGGCCCCCGGCGTAGCCGATGCGCCAGCCGGTCATGCAATAGGCCTTCGACACGCCGTTCACCGTCAGCGTGCGATCGTACAGTTTCGGCTCGATCTGCGCCGGCGTCGTGAACACGAAGTCGTCATAGACCAGGTGCTCGTACATGTCGTCGGTCATCACCCAGACCGAGGGGTGCTTCACCAGCACGTCGGTGATCGCCTTCAATTCGGCGCGCGAATAGGCCGCACCGGTCGGGTTCGACGGCGAGCACAGGATGATCCATTTGGTCTTCGGCGTGATCGCCTTCTCCAGCGCATCCGGCTGCAGCTTGAAGCCGTGCTCGGCCGTGCACACCACCGGCACTGGTTCGCCGCCGGCCAGCGCCACCATTTCCGGATAGCTGACCCAATAGGGCGCGGGAATGATCACCTCGTCGCCCGGATTGATGGTAGCCATCAGCGCGTTGTAGAGCACCTGCTTGCCGCCGGACCCGACGATGATCTGGTTCGGCTTGTAGCTAAGGCCGTTCTCGCGCTGGAACTTGCCGGCGATCGCCTCCTTCAGTTCGGGAATGCCGCCGACATCGGTGTACTTGGTCTTGCCGGCCTCGATGGCATGGATCGCCGCCAGCTTGATGTTGGCCGGGGTGTCGAAATCAGGCTCGCCGGCGCCGAGGCCGATGACGTTGCGGCCGGCCGCTTTCAGCGCCCGTGCTTTATCCGTGACCGCGATCGTCGCGGACGGCTTCACACGGTCGAGCGCAGCGGACAGAAACGGCATCATTGTCTCCAGACTTCTCGATGAAAAAACGCGCACAAAGCGCCCTATCTTTTTAAAACGGTTGCGGTGCAGCGGCAAGCAAAAATCTACAGGTTTTCTGCACTTTTGCCGCCGTCGCAGGGCCGCGGGGTTAACCCTGCGCAAAGATCGCGTTGCCATGGGTCGGAACCCCGAAAAAAGCCCACGGGAACGCGGATTCACGAAATCCGGTCACGATTAATTGCAACGTGCCAATGTCACGGTCTGGATGACGATCGGCGTCATCGCGCTCGCCGATGCCGGCTTCCCGCTGCCGGGCCACATTGAACTCGATTTTCGCTCATTTCTGATTCCGACGGCCGCCGCCGCCCTGCTCGCCGCCGCCACCTCCGGTTTTCCCTTGCGCGATGCGACGCTGGAAGCATGGGATCGTCAGCTCGGGATCGACTGGACGCAGCCGCTGACCTTCGTCTCGTCGCGCCCCGGCCTGCAATACGTTTTGTCTTTTGGCCATTCGAGCTTGGTGGCGTGTTGTTTCCCGTCGCGCTCTGGCTTGTCGGCGGCGTGCGATGGATCGCGCTCGGTCTGAACGGTCTGTTGCTGCTCGCCACGCCCGCCTATGGAAACCATTGTGTCGTCGGCGTCGTCGCCGGGATGGTCATCGCAGCAGCGTGCTGGTTTGCCGTCGCGCGCATCTTCGATGCCGCTCCCGAGACACGGCCGGCGCATACCCCGGTAGTTTGCGATCCGCCCTCGATCGTTCCGGAAGCCGCAACGGCGACCCTCACGAGAACGTTTGAACCTGTCTGACGGCAGGTTCTCGACCGCGGGATCCCGACTGCGTGGCATGGCGTGCTACGCGGTTGCAGTGCGGTAGAGGTTTTCGACCTTTTGCATCGTTCGGGTCTTGCGACGCATCGGCTTCGGCATCATTGTTTAGCCGCGTTGCGGGGTGACAAGGCGGTCGCTCCGCGTTCGCGGGGTCAGGTCTCAGCCGAGCCTTCTCAACCGAGTCTCGGCAAGTCTCACCGGTCGAAACGAATCCGAATGTACAAGCTCTATTCGATGCAGCGCTCCGGCAACAGCTACAAGGTCCGCCTTGCGCTTGCTCTCCTGAACGCGCCCTAT
>Ga0302279_10008032_pt1 | contig 10526 bp, 8 predicted proteins | sample III_Bog_N3_3_FD_194541 | JGI IMG/M metagenome (GOLD analysis project Ga0302279, IMG submission 194541) | Peat permafrost microbial communities from Stordalen Mire near Abisko, Sweden - III_Bog_N3_3 | ecosystem: Environmental > Terrestrial > Soil > Wetlands > Peat | place: Sweden: Abisko...
CCGCATCGCGCTGGTACTGCTTGTCCTTGGTGTCGATAATCTTCAATTTCGCGGCGCGCTCTTCATCGGACAGCGTGGCCGGCGCGGCCTGCAACTGCTTCTTCAGCGTGTCGATCTCGCTCGCCAAGGCATCCATCTTGTCCTTCTGCGGCTGATACTTCTTCCGGACCTCTTCGACGGTACGCTGCCCCTCATTGGTCGAGTAGACAGCCTGCTCGAACGCAACCAGGGCAACCTTGGCCGGATAGGCAGACGGTGCGACCGGGGCCGGAGCCTGCGTTGCGGCTGCGGTAGAGTCTGCTGGGGCGGGGGCGGCGGGGGCAGCCTGAGCAACGGCAGCCACCGGGAGAGAAGCCGCGGCCAGCGCGGCGATCAGAACGAACTTGGAATTCATGCGGTTTGCAAAGCTCCTTGGAAAATTGATGTGCCCTTGAACGGGTGCGATGACAGACTGGTGCGATGACGGATGTGGTCGGCAGTCCCTTTACTGCTTCGGCGCAGCTGGCTTGGGTGCGGCCGGACGCGGACGCGCTGCTGCTGGCGCGGATGGCGCCTGTGCGGGAACACCTGAGACTACGTTGTAGGCGTCTACCACTGCCTGCGAGATGTCCGTCCCCGGCGCCCAGAGAACTCTCAGGCCTCCCTGGAGCGGCTGGCCTGTACTGTCCAGGGGAGCCGAGTTGTCCAGCAACATCGTAAAACCATTCTCCTGGACATACTTCACCACCACTGGCCCAAGCTTCTGGATGATCTTCCCAATTGCCTCCTGGGCCTCGCCGGCATAGGCATTCTGGGTATCATCGGCATCCCGCTGCAACTGCTTCTGCTTGGTATCGATCGTCCTGGCGCGCGAAGCCTTCTCTTCGTCGCTCATCGTCGCCGGAGCGTTCTGCAACTGCTTGGTCAGCGAGTCGATCTCGCTCTTCAGCGCCTGCAGCTTCACTCCCTGTGGCTCATACTTCTTCTGGATATCGGCCACCGCCTTCTGGCCCTCGTTGGTAGCAGCTGCGGCAGCTTCCAGTTCAATCAGGGCAATCCGGGCCGCAATGGCCTGGGGCGGTGCAGGGGCGGCTGGTGCTGGTGCTGTCGCAGGAGCGGAAGCGGATGGAGCTTGGGGGCCGGCCGTCTGCGCCATGCCTGCGGTGGCGATCATTCCCGCGGCAAAGGCGGAGACAAGTACAAACTTGGAATTCATGTGTGGTGTGGTGCTCCTTCGGGATCCTACGGGATCATCTCTTTCGTCGAGCCAGGCGAATGCCCATCCTCGTGTCCTGCATCCGCTCCATCCAGGGCCACGCTTTGGGCGTAACCCAATCCCTATTGCTTCGCTCAACCTTCAACGAATTCCAGAGCAGTTTGGAAGGGCTGCCGTAACGCCTCGATTATATGGCTCGATTCCGGCAGGGTCAAACCCATCTACCGAAATTTGGAGCCATTTGAGAGCATTCTCCTGTTTCTTGTGAACTTCCGGAGGCAAGTACGATCAGATATACGGATTTGGCGTGTCTCTTGCAGATAGCCTTTGGCATTCGGATTGCTTGTAAATTGGCACGCAGCAGCGATGCCGCAACTGGCTTTCGACTTGCCCTCAAGCCGCTACTCCTCTGGAGCGCGATTTAGGAGCAACCGCAATCTCCAGGCCGATAGGAATGTACCCACAGCAGGTACCCACCGGTTTCAGATTCCACTCCCGCAAGGGAGCCACTCCAGGAGGCCTTTGACAGGCCATTATTGTAGTGAGCCGCCCTCTTCGGGGAGCGGCTCTTACAGTCTTACAACTTAGCCTTGTAGCTCAGCCTTGTAGTCCCCTTTCGCCAGCCCCAGCCAGCCCCGATAGGTTTTTCTTGCCTTCGCAGGGGTTTCGGCGTATCATCGATCTTGCTTTGTGAACCGGCTGTGGGTGCCGACTTTTGTGTGGTCGCTGACCTTGTCCGATAAGGCAGTGGACCCGCACATTGACTCCGAGATCTTGGCGGCTGCGAGTCGAATCGGTGTATCGATTCACGGAAGTACCGGATTCACGGAATACCGGGATTCACGGAATACCGGGATTCACGGAATACCGGGATTCACGGAGTGCCGGGATTCACGGAGTGCCGGGATCGAGGCCGTCAAGGTGCCGGGAGCCGGATCCGTCAAGAGTCCCCAAACGCGTCGCAAACAGCGATAAGGGTAAATCGGTTGCCGTCGCTGGCGATACACAACTTGGGCGATCTTCGGGATGATCGTTGGGCATCCCGGTTGCTTGTGGCAATCCAGTCGCTCCGGCAATTGGACTCTATCAGGTGGCGTGCAAAAGCAATTTGCCGACCGGTCGCATCCTGACCGATGCAGTAGAACGCAGGTTCGAGTACAACTTGATACCGTTTCCACCGACACTTTACATTCCGTCTTGCTTCCTCTCCGCACACGCTGCGGGGTACAAGCGGGTGTGCAAGCGTGGGAAAGAAACGCGAATCGTTAACCAGCAATAGGAAGTGGATACATGAGTTCAGAGCAGAATGCACCTGAGGTGCAGGAGCACCAGGGCCCACCACCGTCCGCTCCGCAAATGGACGGCCAGATGGGCCAAAACGACCTCGCGCAGGGCTCCTCCCAGGATTCCGGCCATAGCATTCAGCACGGCATGGGTCAATCCAAGAGCAGCCGGCGACGACGGCGCAAACGGAAGAATAAATCGCCAGAAGGCGCTCAGCAGGGCGCCCAGGGCGGTGGACAGTTCGCTGGAGACATCCAGGGGAACGCGTCTGCCACCGGCCAGCCGCAGAACCTCCAGGCCGGCGCACCGCAGCAGCAGAATGGCACAGGCCCCGCCACCAAGCGATGGAAGAAAAAGTTCCGCGATCGCGACCGGCAGCGCCCGGCGGAGAATCCCGGCAACCAGGTCGCCAGCAACGGCGTCAGCAATGGCAATGGCGCGGGCTATCGCGACAAGGATACGCATCAACCGGGCAATAGCGCTGGCGGATTCAAGCGCAAAGGCAAGCAGCAGCGCGGGCCCCGCAGCTTCGTTGGCCCCATGGACCACAGCTACCGCGTGGCCAATGGAAACTTCGCCGATTCCCCCCCGTCCACCATCGAGACCCACGGCAACTACCAGGGCCGCAGCAATGGCGGCGGACGCAGCTACGTCAGCGATTCGCAGCCCATCGATTACTCCGTCGGACGTCCCATTCCGATTCCTGACGACGCGCCCACCAAGATCTTCTTCTTCATCGAAGACCTCTTTTTCAACGCGAAGATTACAGAGACGGCCCGCAAACTCGGCGTCAAGGTAGCCTTCGTCAAGAATGATAAGGACGCCATCGCAGAGCTTACAGCCGGCGTTGAAGCCGACCGGCCCGGCCTGATCGTCTTCGACCTGAACAATGCCAACGTCAAGCCGCTGACTTTGATTCCCAAGCTGAAGGCCAAGCTGAAGAAGAGCACGTCCATCATCGGCTTTCTCTCGCACCTGCAGAGCGATCTGAAGGCCAAGGCGGTAGAAGCGGGATGCGATACGGTGATGCCGCGCGCAGCCTTCTCGCAGAACCTGCCCAACCTGCTGCGCCGTTACGGCATCCAGCCAGAGGAAGAAGAGAACTTCAACCAGTAACGACGAAGAAGAAACGTGCAAGACGGCCTGCCATCGCGCAGGCCGTCTTTATTTGGATTTGTGTGCGACGGCCGCGTGCACCGCGAGCAGTTGTTCCAGCACCGCTTTCAACTTGTCCAGACGCAGTGCATTGGCCCCATCGGACTTGGCATGCGCAGGGTCGTCGTGGACCTCCAGGAAGACACCATCGACGCCCGCCGCAACGGCAGCGCGCGCCAGCACCGGGATAAACTCCGGCTGGCCGCCAGAGACTCCACCAGCCGCGGAGGGCGTCTGCACGGAGTGCGTGCCGTCGAAGACCACCGGCGCAAACCCGCGCATAATCGGCAGCGAACGCATGTCCACCACCAGGTTGTTGTAGCCAAAGCTTGCGCCCCGCTCGGTCAGGAACACACGCGGCGGCTTGCGGCTTGCACTCTGCTTCGCCGCATCGCGCACCTTCTCCACCGCGTGCAGCATGTCCCTGGGCGCCACAAACTGCCCCTTCTTGATGTTGATGGCACGGCCCGTGTGCGCAGCGGCAATCAGCAGGTCGGTCTGCCGGCACAGGAATGCGGGAATCTGCAGCACCGCCTCCACATCGCCGAGCGCCCGCGACAGCCGCAGGCAATCTTCCGGCGTATGCACGTCGGTCAGGATAGGCAACCCTGTACTCTCCGCAATCGCCTTCAGCATCCGCGCACCTTCCACCAGCCCGGGTCCGCGAAAGCTATGGATGCTGGTACGGTTCGCCTTGTCGTAGCTCGCCTTGAAGATGTAGGGAATGCCGAGGTCGGCGGCAATGCGCTGAATCGCGTCCGCCAATCCGCGCGCGTGGCTCTCCGACTCCAAAACGCACGGGCCGGCGATAAGAAACAACCGCCCGCGGCCCACAGGGACTGCACCGATATCAAAGGGATGACTCACGCAGTCCAGTATAGAGGTCGGCTGATCGAATCCGGCGCCTCACTTCGCGGCTGTTCCCGCGTCCATAGCGTATTGCTTGCTCCAGACGGTATACGCTGCAACCGCTTGCTGCTCGCCGCTGCTGTACCACCCATAGCCATTGCGGCGCTCCAGCGACAGCTCCGCCTCATCGTCATGGATGGTCTTGTCGCGGTCGCCGAAGATCGGCTTCCCGGTGGTCAGGCTGTAATACCGTGCCCACAGCGGTCCCGCTCCCGGGGCAGGCGCCAGTTTGCGGCCCTCGGTACCCGTCCTGGCAAAGGAGTATCCGTAGATGGCGTTGGCCTTCAGCCATTCCACCCCGGCCGTGATGGACGCCTTCACTGCGGCACTGGGATTGGGCAGCGACATCAGGTACAGCAAGACGTCGCTGCTCTCGCTGGCCGACAACGCGGCCGGTTCGTAGTTGCGGCCAGAGACAGGGGCCAGCGTCAGCGCATCATGCTGCTGCGCCCAGATCGTGCGTTTGCCGCCGATCACAATCTGCGCCTTCAGGATGACGTCCAGCGCGCGTGCCGCAGCGGCCGCAGCCTGGCGGCGTAGCTCCGCCGGCACAAAAGCATAGTTGCCTGTGCCGCTGGCGGCGCCGGTCAGCACCGTTGCAGCCAGAGTCACCGCATTGTCGTTGAAGGTGATGGCGTCATGGTATCCGCCTTCCAGCGGCCACACCTGCGGCCATCCGCCGTTGGGAAACTGCGCATCCAGCAGATAGTGAATGCCACGCAGGCAGGCGGCGCGATACGGCGTGCCCTCCGGCCCGGGATTGGCCGTAGCCACCAACGCCAGAAAGCAGATCTGCGTCGTCGTGGCATCATTGTCCAGGGTGCTGACGTAGTTCCAGTCCTTATCGCGCGGAGTGTCAAAGTCGTCCCGGCCAAGGTAGCGGGAGATGTTATTGGTCGTGTAACTCTGGCCCGGCAGGCGCAGCGCGCCGTTCATGGGAAAGTTCTTCGACCATCCGCCGCCTGGAGTCTGGAAGCTGACAATCACGTCGCCGGTGTGGCGTGCCTCCGCCGTGGCGTACCACGCCGGTTCGCGGTCCAGCGGCATCGAGCGGCTGGTGCCCGGCCCTTCATGCGACTCCGGCGCCGGCGGAGTCGTCGCCAGCCCCTTGCGTTCCTCCGCCAGCGAACCGCGGTCGCGCATCTCCTGCTGGTGTGAGCGCTGGAGATAGGCCGTCCAAACTGCGCGCTCCTTTGCCGGCAGCTTGTTCACGCGTTCCTGCGTCAGCGAAGGCGCTGCCACGCTGACACCCACAACCGTGGCCGACAGCTTAAAGGGCGCGGCGACGACGAGACCGAGAAGCACAAACCGCAGAATCCAGGGGCCACCAAAACGATTTTGCATACCGGAGAACTTTACTCCTGCGCTTGCCGGTCCTGCGAGGCTGCGATCGGCGGGAAGCGCTGCTGCACAATCGCCATCGCCTCTGCTCTCGTGGTGGCTGCGCCCTCCAACTGTGCGTCCTCGGCCAGCGTCAGCATTGCCTTGAACTGCGGCGACGGCTTGTACCCTGCTGCGATCAGGTCGTCGCCGGTCAGCAGCGGCGCGGGCCGCATCGTCTCCGCAGGCTCAGCCTCATACTGCTGCCGGGCAAAGTCGTACAGCGTCAGGTCGCCGTGTGCGGAGCCGGCATCCAGCCGATGCAGCTCCAGATGCTCGTCGAATCGCGGCAGCCTTAGGAACCGCCTGCGGGTCGACTCGCGCATCTGCAGGATGTCGCCAAAGCGCATATGGTTCTTCACCAGCGCCACAATCTGCGCGGTGTCCTCGTTGGAAAAGCGCAATCGCTCCAGCACTACCTCCGCAATCCGCACCCCCACCTCCACATGCCCGTTGAAGCGGATGCGGTCGCCGGGGATCGCCGGGTTCGGCGGCTGATACGTCGCGGGCTTGCCAATGTCGTGCAGCAGCGCGCCCCATGCCAGCGTCGGACTGCAGCCCGCCGGCAGCTTCTCCAGCAGCAGCATGGTGTGCGTCCACACGTCGCCCTCCGGATGGAACTCCGGCGGCTGCGCCACGCCGCGCATCCGCACCGCCTCCGGCAGCACCCGCGCCAGCAGGCCCAGGTCGTAGAGCAGCTCAAACCCGCGACGCGCACCGCCCTCGGTCAGGATTCGCGTCAGCTCATCGCGGATGCGCTCCTGGCTCACCTGCAGAATCTCCCCGGCATGGCAATGAATCGCCGCCACGGTCGCCGGCTCAATCTGGAAGTGCAGCCGCGCCGCAAAGCGGACCGCGCGCAGCATGCGCAGCTTGTCCTCCATAAACCGCAGCTTGGGTTCGCCGATCGCGCGCACGATTCCCGCCGCCAGGTCGTCGCGACCATGCACAAAGTCCAGCGTCGCCGCCGCGGCATCGCCCGTCGCCTCGTATACTTCGGGGCCCAGCAGCATTCCGTTGATGGTGAAGTCGCGGCGGCGAACGTCGTCCTCGGGCTCCGAGGAAAAACGCACCGCATCCGGCCTGCGCCCGTCCGAATAGGCGCCATCGTTGCGAAAGGTGGCCACCTCCGTCGCGACCTCGACCTCGGCCGCCGTCTCGCTTACGGTCTCGCACACCAGCACCACGCCAAAGTGAGCGCCCACCGTGTAGGTCTTCGGGAACAGCGCCACGATCGCATCGGGCGTCGCGGACGTCGCCACGTCGTAGTCCTTGGGCTCCATGCCCAGCAGCAGGTCGCGCACGCAGCCGCCGGCAAAGTAGGCCGCATGCCCAGCCTCGCGCAACCGCCGGGCAATCCCCAGCGCAGCGCCGTACTTTGGATCAGACTCGCAATGCCCGCGCATATCCCTATGGCTGTTCATACTCCCCTTGCCTGTTCCTATCCCTATGATAGAGAGATGCACACCGGCAGCGGACTCATTCTTGGCATCGAGAGCTCGTGCGACGAGACCGCCGCAGCGGTCGTCCGCGGCGGCACGCAGGTGCTGGCCAACGTCGTCGCGTCGCAGATCGCCCTGCATGCCAACTACGGCGGCGTAGTGCCGGAGCTGGCCTCGCGCGAGCATCTCCGCAACATCGTGCCCGTCGTCCGCGCGGCCATGGCCCAGGCGCAGCTCAGCTTCCCCGACCTCGACGCCATCGCCGTGACCGAGGGCCCAGGCCTGGCCGGCGCGCTGCTGGTCGGAATCACCTACGCCAAGGCGCTGGCGCTGGGTCTGGACAAGCCGCTCATCGCGGTCAACCACCTTGAAGGCCACATCCACGCAGTGTTGATGGAGGCTCACCAGAAGGAGCTCGCGATGCAGATGCCGCTGCTCGCGCTGGTCGTCTCCGGCGGCCACACCCACCTGTATCTGGCGGAAGAAGAGGACGGCACCTGGCGCTACCGCAACGTCGGCCGCACGGTGGACGATGCCGCCGGCGAGGCCTTCGACAAGGTCGCCAAGCTGCTCGGCCTCGGCTATCCCGGCGGCCCGTGGATGGACGCGCTCGCCAAACACGGCAACCCAAAGGCAGTCGAGTTTCGCTTCCAGGAGATCAAGCGGCGCGACAAGAGCGAATCACAGAGAACACAGAGTCCAGGAGCCAACACGGAGCAAGGTGACGCAGCCCGCAGCTTTGACTTCTCGTTCAGCGGGATCAAGACCGCCGTCCTTCGCTATGTGCAGACGCATGCGATGCAGGAGCGCGTCGAGGCCCGGCGAGCAGCACTGACTGCTGCGCTCCGCGTGAATCCAGCGCTGAAGGTCGCGGAGGCAATGCAGTTGCTTCCCTCCGTCTTCGACCAGCAGACGCTGGACCTGATCGCCAGCTTCCAGTACTCCGTCGTCGGCAACCTGATGCGCCAGACCTTTGCCGCAGCCGAGGCGTTTGGTGCGCGCGGAATCGTCGTCTCAGGAGGCGTAGCAGCAAACAGCGAACTCCGCCTCCGCCTGACCGGCGAAGCCAACCGCTGCGGCCTCCCCGTCGCCTTCCCCACCCTCGCCATGTCCACCGACAACGCCGCCATGATCGCCGCCGCAGCCTGGCCCAAGTACCGCGCCGGCAACCTGGCGGGCGATAGCCTGGTCGCCACCCCGCAGTTGCGGCTGGGATGACGTGGCGTACGGCGATCCAACTGCAAACCTGACCTGGTCGCCACCCCGCAGTTGCGGCTGGGATGACGTGGCGCACGGCGATCAAACTGCAAACCTGACCTGGTCGCCACCCCGCAGTTGCGGCTGGGATGACGCACGCAGATTTACAAGCAAACAAAGCAAAGAACTTGTCATTCTGAGCGGAGCGAAGAATCCCCGCATTGGTTTCATCCACACGAGGGTCGGCAACGCCGGCTATAGACTCGGTCGTTGGATGGCCGCCGGAGTAATGTTGGGACTTAATTCCCTGGTCTTTAATCCGCGCTCCTCCGTGTTGATCCGTGGTCGCGTCTTGTTACCGCCTGTAGAATCTTAGGGAAGCGATTTCAGGGGAAAGTGTGGACTGCACGGGGCGTCGTTCTGGCGCGCCGGATGCGGCGGTGAGTGAGCGCGTGGCGTCGTTGGAGCTTTTCAACACATTGAGCGGTAAGGTGGAGCGGCTGGAGCCGGTGGGCGCTCCCGCGCTGCGCATGTATGCCTGCGGGCCCACCGTCTATGACTACGGCCACATCGGCAACTTCCGCACCTTCCTCCACGTCGACGTGCTGCGCCGCTTTCTCCGCCAGCAAGGCATCGCCGTCAATCATGTGATGAACGTGACCGACGTGGACGACAAGATCATCCGCAACGCGCTCGCCGCGGGCAAGCCCATCGGCGAGTACACAGCCCGCTTCGAGAAGGCCTTCTTCGAGGACCTGGACGCGCTCGCCATCGAACGCCCCGAACACCTGCCGCGCGCCACCGAGCACATTCCGGAGATGGTCCGCCTGATCGAGACGCTCGCCGCCAAGGACATTGCCTACCAGACCGAGGATGGCAGTTGGTACTTCCGCATAGCGCGCGATGCCGACTACGGCAAGCTCTCCAAGAAGGACTTCGAGGGCATCGAGGACGGCGCCCGCGTGGATGTGGACGAGTACGAGAAGGATGCCGCGCGCGACTTTGCGCTATGGAAGGCCGTGAAGCCACCCACGGAAGGTGGCCAGGAGCCGCACTGGGACACCACCATCGGTCCCGGCCGGCCCGGCTGGCACATCGAGTGCTCCGCCATGGCCACCTCCATCCTGGGCGAGAGCTTCGACCTGCACGCCGGCGGCGAGGACCTGATGTTCCCGCACCATGAGAACGAGATCGCCCAGTCGGAGTCCGCCTCTGGCCACACCTTCGCGCGGCACTGGATGCATGTGCGCTTCCTGCTGGTTGAGGGGAAGAAGATGTCGAAGTCGGAGGGCAACTTCTATACCCTGCGCGACCTGCTGCTCAAGGGTCACCGCGCCTCGGCCATCCGCTATCTGCTGCTCTCGGTCCCCTACCGCCACCAGATGAATTTCACCTTCGAGGCCCTCACCGCGGCCACCAACACCATCGACCGGCTGCGCACCTTCCACGACCGCATGCTGCGCGGCGGCTTCGCAGCGGACGTCGCGGACGCAGCCGTCTCCGCCGCCACCGCAAAGGCTTCCGCGGACTTCACCGCCGCGCTCGCCAACGACCTCAACACCGCCGAGGCCTCCGCCGCCATCAGCGAGATGGTCCGCTGCGCCAACTCCGCCGCGGACGCCGGCACGCTGGGCGCGGAGAATGCCGCCGAGATTCTGCGCGCGCTCAACCTGTTCGACGGCATCTTCGCCGTACTGGTCGACCGCGACGCCGAGCTCACCCGCGCCGCTCTCGCCTGGGCGGAAGCCGAGGGCCGCATCGGCGAGGCCACGCCGGAGCTGGTCGCAAAGATGGGCCTCGACGACGCCGATGTGGAAGCCCTGGTGGCAGAACGCACCGCAGCCAAGAAGTCCCGCAACTTCGCCCGCGCCGACGCCATCCGCAACGAACTCCTGGCCAAAGGCATCGTCCTCGAAGACTCGAAAGACGGCGTCCGCTGGAAGCGCAAGTAGGTTGTCAGTGAG
>Ga0302279_10008035_pt1 | contig 10522 bp, 10 predicted proteins | sample III_Bog_N3_3_FD_194541 | JGI IMG/M metagenome (GOLD analysis project Ga0302279, IMG submission 194541) | Peat permafrost microbial communities from Stordalen Mire near Abisko, Sweden - III_Bog_N3_3 | ecosystem: Environmental > Terrestrial > Soil > Wetlands > Peat | place: Sweden: Abisko...
AGAGAATCCCCGACGCCGCAATCGGCGATGATGCCGGTACCAGCGCCACCTCGCCCAGCCTCCGCGCGCCATCGTCGGTCGAGATTAGCCGGTTCAGCACATCCTCACCCGCCGTCGCCGTGGCCTCGACAATCTTCCCGCCAGCGAACCGGCAGCGGATGTTCTCGATCAGCGTGCCCTGGTGCGAAAGCGGTTTCGACGCCTTCACCACGCCATCCACGCGATCTTTATGCGGCGTAGTAAAGCACTCCTCGGTGGGAATGTTCGGCTGGCAGTACACCCCGTTTCCCGCGGTCGTCCCGCCGCCTGCCCACAGATGCTGGTCCGCCAATCCAACTTTCAGGTCCGTCGAGCCATCTGCCGACTTGAAGTGCAGCGCCGCATAGCGCTTCGCGTTCAGCAGATCCACGCGCTGCTTCAGGCGCGCGCCATGCGCCAGCCAGTCCGCCACCGGATCGTCACCAGTAATCCGCGACGCATGGAAGATCGCCTCCCACAAGTTCGCCATCGCTGCATCCACCGGCTCGTCCGGAAATACCAGCTTCGCCCACTCCGGCGTCGCCGCGGCCACAATCGTCCAATTGATCTCGTGCCGCGTAATCAGTTCCATCGCCGGCTTGGCCGCCTTCGAGGCAGCTACATTTGCCCGCGCCACCTTCGCCGGGTCCTGTCCTCCGAGCAGCGCCGGGTTCGTCCCCGCAATCGCCATACGCGCCGCCCCATTCTTGAAAGCCGTCGCAATCCCATCCTGCAACCACACGGGCGCATAGTCGAAGCTCGCGTCCGGCGCATGCTCATACCGCGACAGCACGCAGGGATCGTCCGCATACAGCGTCGTCACGAGGAGCGCCCCTGCACGGTAGGCATGATCGGTAATCCGCCGCACCAGCGGCAGCGCTTCGATCGGCGCCGTCAGCACCAACTCCTGCCCTGCGCGGAGTCCCAACCCCACGCGCACGGCCACCTCGGCCAGCCGGTCCAGCTTTTCATCAAAGGAAAGCGAAGCAAACGAAGGCGCGGAAACGACAACGGAAGCACTCATACCTACAGATTAAGCGCACCACCCAACCCGCGCAACTTGCCTGCCCTATAACTTCTCCCACACATCGCGGAAGTCGTAGCACCCAGTCCGTCCCGCAAGCCATTCCGCCGCACGCACCGCGCCTTCCGCAAAACCGCGTCGCGAAAACGCCTCATGCGTCAGCACCAGCCGGTCCGCCTCACTTGTCGCTTCCAACGCATGCGTGCCCTTCGCATCGCCCTCACGCACCGACTTGATCGGCACATCCAACTTTTTCCCCGCACCCCGTTCCACCATCTCTGCAATTGAGATCGCCGTCCCCGAAGGCTTATCCAGCTTGCTCACGTGGTGCGTTTCTACAATCGAAAACTTATATCCAGCGGCAGCCAGCGACGCCCCCATCTGCTCCGCCAACTTCAGCATCACCTGCACACCGACGGAATAATTCGTCCCATACAGCAGCCCCCCATGTTTGCGCTCCGCCAGCGCGCGCATGTCTGCCAGTTTGTCGTACCAGCCCGTCGTTCCTATCACCATCTTCGCGCCCGTCGCTAGGCACGCGCGCATGTTCTGCACGACTGCCTCGGGTGTCGTAAAGTCGATCACCACATCAAATCCCGCGACAAATGGAGGCGTCAACGCCCCCGCAGCAGTGTTCTCATGCACGTCCAGCACATGCACTCCGTGGCCGCGTTGCGCCGCTACTTCCGAGACCAGCTTGCCGGTCTTGCCCTGCCCAAGCACCAATATCCGCATAATCAAAGTCTAGAGCATTCCCCGAATTTGCGGCCATCCGAACCCTTCCCACGGTTGCGATAGTGGCCTTCTCTCTCCCCGGGGTACAGTAGTTGTGCACCCGCACCACACTTCAGTCCATGCCGCGTAAGCCGAACCCCCGCCTACTCACGACCGTCTTCCTAGTGGCCTCCGCCGTGCTCTCCGTCGCAGTGCTCGCCGTGCGCAATTTGTACGACGACGAGATATCCTCGTTCGACCTCATCGCCAGCCCCATCACCGCCATCCTCCGAACCACAGCCGACGTCGGTATCCACCCGCCCGGCATGTATCTGCTGACACATCTTGCCTACCGCATCCTGCCTTCCTTTCGCTGGATGGACCTGTTTCCCTGCCTATTCCTATACGCCGGTCTGGCGATCTTCCTTTACCAGATCACGCCACTCTTCGCCCACACGCGCTCCCAGCTTTGTTTGCTATTGCTCGCCACACTGCACCCACAACTCCTACTGTGGAGCACCACCTTCCGCTGGTATAGCTGGTGGACCGGACTCGCTCTCATCACCCTCATCGTCGCTCTACAGCCACGCATGCCCCGTCCCGCCCTCGGCGTCGCGCGCGCCCTCACGCTGGCGCTCCTGCTGGCGTGCCTCTTCTACCTGAACTACATCACCCTGCTCTTTATCGTGGCGCTTGGCGCCGTCATGCTGCTGCGCTACCGCGCCCACCCCTGGAAGCGCCTGCTGCTTCCCGCTCTGCTAGCCCTCGGAGTCTTCATCGCGCTCATCGTGCCTCAACTTCATACCATGGTCGCCGTCCACCTCGCGAACAGCAGCGACCAGCGCAACGGCGTCGCCGGCTCCACTCTCCGCCTGCTGCAATCACTCGCCACGTCAGAGGCCTACCTGCCCTGGCATCCGCTGGCCATCCTCGCCGGCCTGCTCTTCGCGTGCCTATACGTCGCGGGCCTGATCGAGCTGCTACGTCTGCACCGACAACCGCCTTCAGATAACGCAACCGACAACGGCCTCGTCTCGATCTTGACCTTCGGCCTGCTCTTCTTCGTACTCGTCGCGGTCACCGGCCTGGGCGGCAAACCCCGCAACGGCCTCCTGCTCATCCCTGTGCTCGCCCCTGCCGAGGCGCTCATCGTATCGACCCTGCGCCCGCGCGCACAGAACGCCATCCTCTTCTTCATAGCCGTCTGGAGTACCGTCGGCATTGCGCACGTCTTCGGCCGCCAAGGACTCGCCAAGGCCAGCATGAACGACCGCCCCGAGCAGGTCGTCGCCTTCGTCCGCCAAGCCTCCGGCCCCGGTTGCGCCGTCGTCGTCACCTACGACACCGGGCTCACCTTCTCGCTTGCCCAGGCCAATCTTCCCCGCACGCTCATTGTCTCGCCAGTCTGGAGGCCCATTTTCGGCGGTCTCCAATCGTTGCCCGCCGCCAATTGTTTGCACACTCGCCTCTTCGCGGTCCAATCCTACCTGGCACCAACGGGCGACTGGGCGCAATCTCTCAGCGACGAACTCCGGGTTTCCACTTACCACATCGAGGGCCGGCCACGCACCGATTCGTTCAACTTTGACGCCGACGGCCGCCGCAAACGCAGACTCGCTCGCATCCCTGGCCTCAGCGGCGCTCTCGCCTCCGCAGCCGCGCTCCCCGACTATCGCTACGTCGTCACTTCCGGCCCGATCAACAGCGCAGATGTCGATGTCATGCTCAAAAACATGCCCGACTTCCTTAGTAACGAAGCAGTCCCCAGCGATACCCCGCCTATGCCTTAGCCGAAACCACCCTGGCCTCGACGTCGAACACCGTCGGGTCCGGATCCGCAAAGAACTCCGCATGCAGCGACCGGATCGTCTCTTCCACGTCCGATTCCTCGATCATGAAGCTCATGTTGATCTCGCTCGCACCCTGCGAAATCATCCGCATATTGACGTGCCGGATCGCCGAAAATACGCGCCCGGAGATCCCGCTGCGCCCGCGAATGTCCTCGCCCACCATGCAGATCAGCGCTTTGTGCCCCTCCAGTTTAACGTCCGCAATCTTCTCCAGCTCCGCACATATCTCAGGCAGTCGCTCGTTCGAATCCACCGACAGAGAGATGCTCACCTCGCTGGTCGACACCATGTCGATCGCACAATGATATCGGTCGAAGACGTCGAAAACCGATTTCAGATACCCATGCGTCATCAGCATCCGGCTCGCCACAATGTCAATGATCGTCAGCCGCTTTTTCGCCGCGATGCTCTTGAACGGGCTCGCGCACGGCGGCGCCATCGCGGTAATCTTGGTGCCCTCGTTCTCCGCATTGCGCGAGTTCAGCACCCACACCGGAATGCTCTTCTGCACCGCCGGCAAAATGGTGGCCGGATGTAGCACCTTCGCTCCGAAGTACGCCAGCTCCGCCGCCTCTTCAAAGCTGATCGTCTTCACCCGCAGCGCGTCCGGGCAGATGCGCGGGTCGGTCGTCATAATTCCGTCCACGTCGGTCCAAATCTCAATCGCACCTGCGTGCAGTCCGCCGCCCACCAGCGCAGCCGTAAAGTCGCTGCCACCGCGCCCCAGCGTCGTCGTAATCCCTTCGGCGGTTGAGCCTATAAACCCGCCCATCACCGGGATCTGCCCCGTCTCAACCAGCGGCAGTACAATCTCCGTCAGCTTTGCCTCAATCGCAGCTTCCTGCGGCGCCCCCTTGCCAAAGTGGTCGTCCGTGATGATGCACGACCGCGCGTCCACGTGCGCGCCATTCAATCCATGCTGCGCAAAGGCCGCCGCCATCATCTGCGACGACATCCGCTCCCCGTAGCTCACCACCTTGTCGCTGGTTCGCGGAGTCAGCTCGCCCACCGCCGCAATCCCCCGCAGCAGATCGTCCAGTGAATCGAACCGGGCCCGGATCGCTTTTTCAATTGCTACATACTGCTCCCCGCACAGCAGTGCCGCCGATGTATCGATGTGCCGGTTCCGCAGCCGCGCCGAAATCGCCAGCGCGCCCGTCTTGTCACCACGCCCCGCAGCCGTAGCCGCGGCCAGCAGCAGGTCAGTCACCTTGGCCATCGCAGACACTACCACTACTGGCGAAAGCCCCTTCTCCAGACGCCCGCGCACAATCCCCGTCGTGCGCAGCATCGCTTTGGCATCCTCCACCGAGGTGCCGCCAAACTTCATTACCACCAAACCGGTCCTGGCCTCGCCCACCCGCTCCTCCGCCCTGCGCACCGCACTCATACCAGCACCGCGTCCCGCACGACCGCCGCCTTCTTGAAGTCCAGCTTGCCCAGCCGCGCCAGCACCTCGGCGTTCAGCACTGCCGCTCCGGCAGCACCGCGAATCGTATTATGCGACAGCACCACGAACTTCCAATCCAGCAGATTGCATTCGCGCAGACGTCCCACCGTGGCAGCCATCCCATGCCCGCGCATCCGGTCCAGCCGCGGCTGCGGACGATCAACACTTGCGTCAAACTCCACCGGCTGTTCCGGAGCGGTTGGCAGTTTCTGCCCAGCCAGCGGCGCAAACTCAGCCCACGCTGCCAGCACATCCTCGCGCGTCGCCTTCCGTTTGAACTTGATCGACACGCACTCCATGTGCCCATCTTCCACGGCCACTCGGTTGCAGTGTGCGCTCAGCTTTGCATCCAGCATCTCGATGCCGCCGCGCCCAATCTTGCCAAGCAGCTTGCCTACTTCTTCCTGCAACTTCTCTTCCTCATTCTTGATGTACGGGACCACGTTGCCTAGAATATCCAGCGAAGCCACGCCCGGATACCCCGCGCCGCTTACCGCCTGCATAGTCGACACGAACAGGCTCTCAATTCCGAAGCGCTCCTCCAGCGGCTTCAACGCCAGCACCAGCCCAATCGCGCAGCAGTTCGGATTGGTGACGATGTACCCACCCGGCAGCCCGCTGGCCACGGACTCGCGCCGCCAGCTCTGCCGCTCGATCAGCGCCAAGTGGTCCGCGTTTACTTCGGGGACGACCAGGGGGACATCCTCGGACATCCGGAACGCGCTCGAGTTCGATACCACCGCGCACCCCGCCCCAGCAAACTTCGGCTCCAGTTCGCGTGCAATATCCGCGTCCAGCGCAGCAAAGATGATCTTCGGCAGTTCGCCTTCAGGCGTCCCCTCGGGGACATTCGGCATCACCGTCATCGCCGCAATATGCGCCGGCAGCGGCGTGTCCAGCCTCCACTTGCAGGCTTCGCCATACGTCTTGCCCGCGCTGCGATCACTCGCGGCAAGCCACGCCACCTCAAACCACGGATGGTGACTCAACAACTGGATGAAGCGCTGCCCCACCATGCCGGTAGCGCCGAGAATGCCAACTTTTCGCCGTTCCATATCTCTAAAGAATACCGCAGAACGCTCGTATTCCGCCGCTAAACAGGACGTACTGACCCGTCTTTGCCGCTACCGAACCTGGTCCCCTACGGGGCAGTTCTGCCGATCCATCGCCGCACCCGGCTTGCTGATGGTGAAGCTGTACTCGCAACTGATGTGCGAGTTCCCCTCGCCCACCCGAGGATACACATACAGCGTATGGTTCTCCGGGCTGAACACCGCCAGCGACTGCTGCGGCCCGCTCCCCACAAATTGAAACGCCAGGTTCGCGTCCGCCGAAGAAGACGATCCCGACTTCTCGGCCAGCACGGCCGTCCCCGCGCCCCGCCACCACCAGCCAACCGCAACGGCCAGGCACAGCAAAGCCAGGTCGCGAACAACCGAACCGTGACGCATCATGGAATTGTCCTCGTGGAATGAGATGATTGCCCTCCGAGAGACGTTCCGCCCACCGCGTCCGTTATCCAGCTGCCGCTAATAATCGTTCCTGCGTCGCCGCCGCGAATAGTATCCGCCCGATCCACCCCACGCCAACACCGCCGCCAACAGGTGAATAACGAACCACAAGCTGATTCCCTGGTCCATATAGATCAGGTAGAGCACCAGGATGCGCGGCAGCAGGACCGCAACCACCAGAGGCAGTAATCCATGCAGACGAAACGCAGCCAGCGGCCCATCCAGCCATAGCACAAACAGCGCCACCCGCGGTAGGAACAGCGAGAACACCAGAAACCACAGCGGCAACGTATGGATCACCATCAACACCTGCAAGCTCATATCGCCTCACCGCCCATTTCAAAAGTGACCAGCGAACTCCACGGCCCAAATCCACTCTACGACCAACGGGAGTACCACGCGAAGCATTAACGGGGCGTGTGAACGCCGCAGGGGCCCGTCCGACAGGACAATTCTTACTCCGATTCCATCGCCGCGATCACCGCATCCCCAAACGCAGCCGTTCCGCTGGTCCCGCCCACATCCCGGGTTAGAACCTTGCCCTCCGAGTACACCTTCTCCAGCGCCGTTTGCACCCGCTCCGCTGTCTCTGTCTCGCGAATATGATGCAGCATCAGTACCGCGCTTTGCAGCAGCGCCGTGGGATTTGCCAGGTCCTTACCCGCAATGTCCGGAGCCGACCCATGTACCGCCTCGAAGATCGCGCACTCCGTCCCCAGGTTCGCGCCCGGGACCAGTCCCAACCCGCCAACAAACGCGCTGCACAGATCGCTTAGAATATCGCCGTACAGGTTCTCCGTCAGCAGAATGTCGTACTGATAAGGATTCATCACCAGCTGCATGCAGGTGTTATCGACGATGTGCTCCGCATAAGTCACCTCCGGATACGTCATCGCGACGCCCCGGCAGCAGCGCAGAAACAGCCCATCCGACAGCTTCATGATGTTCGCTTTATGGATCGCGTGGATCTTCTTCCGCCCATGTTTGCGCGCGTACGCAAATGCAAACTCCGCGATCCGCGTCGACGCCTTCTCCGTAATAATCTTCAGCGACTGCACCACGCCCGGAATAATCTCATGCTCCAACCCCGCATAAAGATCCTCTGTATTCTCCCGCACAATAATCAAGTCGATGTTCGGATAGCGCGTCTTCAACCCCGGCAGATTCTTTACCGGCCGGAAGTTCGCAAACAGTTCAAACTTCTGCCGCAGCGCCACGTTGATCGATGAAAACCCGCCGCCCACTGGAGTCGTCACCGGCCCCTTCAGTGCCACCTTGTTCTCTTCAATCGAACGATAAAGCGCCTGCGGAATGTACTCGCCGAACCGCTCGAACGCCTCCGCCCCCGCCGCAAACTTGTGCCACTCGAATCCCACGCCCGTCGCCGCGCCCGCAGTCTCAAGAACCCGCACTACCGCCGCCGTAATCTCCGGCCCAATCCCATCGCCGGGAATCAACGTAATCGCATGCTTCAAATCAGACATCGCACTCACCATTCTCAAACCCTGGACATCGTTCTCAACTGACAACCTGCAACCTGCAACTTCCTTTATCTTCGCTTCCGCGTGTCTTTCCCACTCAGCAACTCTTCCAACTCCACCTTGAACTCCCTCACGTCCTTGAAGTCCCGATACACGCTGGCGAACCGTATATAGGCCACCGTATCGATATCCTTCAGCCGAGACATAATCAGTTCGCCAATCTCGCTCGTGGTTCTTTCCCGCTCAGCGGAGTCCACCACGAACGCCTCGGTCTCATCCACAATCCGCTCGAGCGCCACGCCGGAAATCGGCCGCTTCTGGCACGCGTGCAGCAGCCCGCCCAGGATCTTCTGGCGGTCAAACTTCTCCCGCCGCCCATCCTTCTTCACCACCATGTACGGAATCTCGTCGATGCGTTCATACGTCGTAAAGCGCTTGTTGCAGCCCTCGCACTCGCGGCGCCGCCGGATCGCATCCGCCTCTTTGCTCTCGCGCGAATCCACCACGCGGTCCTGCGCAAACCCGCAATAAGGGCACTTCATCGGCCGCACATTGGCAACAAATTCACCATCTCACTCAAACCACGATTCTACCAGCGCACCGGCCAGTGGTCAGTGACCCTTTGTTTGTCATTCCCGAAGGGAATCTGCTTCTGCTTTGCCTTGGCTCGTCATTCTGAACGAAGTTCAGAATCTCGGTCGTTGCACTTGTGGTCGGCTTGTCATTCTGAACGCAGCGAAGAATCCCCGCATTGGCCGTTGTCGTTGCCCGTTCTTAGCTCGCGAACCGCGTCACCGTCCTCGATCATTGCAGCCCCAACCCGCTCGACTGTGGGCCCGGCCGAATCACACGATAGATCACCGCGGTCGCAAGTACAGGTCCCCCATAAAAAAGAGCATTGCTCGCACTGATGAAGAGCCAACCCATAATAGCGACTACCGGAGACGCGTTATCCAATCCCATAGACAAGATTGAGGAGGGGCAAAGGTAAAAAAGCGGCGCTGTGCTCGGATACTTACCGAAATGATCTGCGATGGCGTAGAACGCCACGAATATCCACGGCAAAATGAACCCAACAGACGCAAAGCCAACCACGACCTTTGTGCTCTTGCGCATATCGTTCAGACGATCCAACCGCCACCCACCACCTCGTCCCCGTCATAAAACACCGCACTCTGCCCCGGCGTAATCGCCCGCTGCGCCTCATCAAACTCCGCAGTCACCCCATCCACTCCCGAAGCCCGCAGCGTAGCCCAGGCAGGCTCATGCCGGTGCCGAATCTTCGCCCGCACCCGCATCTCTTCCCCCTCGGCCACCCCCGCCACAGAAATCCAGTTCAGCCGGTTCGCCCTCAGCTCTCGCGACATCAGCTCCTCATCTCCACCCACCGTCACGCGATGCGAATCAGGATGAATCGCCAGCACATACTTCGGCCCCGAATTCGGCGCAACCGCCAGACTCCCGCCCAACCCCTTCCGCTGCCCAACCGTAAATCCGTGAATCCCCTCATGCAGCCCCACCACCTCGCCGCCAGCGGTCACAAGTTCGCCCGCCGAATCCGGCATCGCCTCACCCTTCTCATCCAGATAAGCCGCCAAAAACGCCGAGTAGCTTCCGCCCGGAATAAAACAAATCTCCTGCGAATCCGGCTTCTGCGCCAGCGCCAGTCCAGCCTCCGCCGCCATCATCCGAACCGCGGGCTTCTGCATCTCGCCCAGCGGAAACAGCGTCCGCGACAACTGCTCCTGAGTCAGCCCAAACAGAAAATACGTCTGGTCCTTTGTCTTATCCTCCGGTCGCGACAGAATCCACCGCCCGCGCGCCTCATCCCAACGGTTCCGCGCGTAATGCCCCGTCGCCACCTTATCCGCGCCAATCTGCCGGGCCGTAGTAATCAGCGCGTCAAACTTCAAATGGTTGTTGCACAGCGTGCAAGGAATCGGCGTCCGCCCCGCCAAATACTCGTCCACAAACGGCCGTACCACCTCTGCCTCGAACCGAGCCTCCTGGTTCACCAGATAGTACGGAATCCCCAGGTGCTCCGCCACCGCCCGGGCGTCATACACGTCGTCGATGGAGCAGCACCGCCCCCGCACCGCTTCGGGCATGCCCTCCTGCCCCGCCAGCCGCCGCTGGTTCCAAAGCTGCAGCGTCAGGCCCACAACCTCGTGCCCCTCGGCGCGCAGCAACGCCGCAACGGCGGAAGAATCCACCCCTCCGGACATGGCAACGGCAATGGTCTCAGACTGCGGCATCCTGCTTCGGCACCTTACCTCAAGGATAGCGTGTTCCGCCACGCCCCGCAGCCGGCGAACCGGCATTTCGCGCCGCTAATTCAACGCCTCACCCTATTGCGCCGCCCCGGTGTACGGCTTCACATCCCCGCAGTCCGCGCCCACGTACTTGTAAGTCGACGTGCCATCCATCGTCATACTCATTGCCCTTCCATTTGCGGTCGCCGACACGGTCATATG
>Ga0302279_10008038_pt1 | contig 10520 bp, 3 predicted proteins | sample III_Bog_N3_3_FD_194541 | JGI IMG/M metagenome (GOLD analysis project Ga0302279, IMG submission 194541) | Peat permafrost microbial communities from Stordalen Mire near Abisko, Sweden - III_Bog_N3_3 | ecosystem: Environmental > Terrestrial > Soil > Wetlands > Peat | place: Sweden: Abisko...
GCTGGCCATCGACATCGCCGAACAGGAAGTGCAGGCCTCGATCAATGCCGCCGGCAACCTGCTGCCGGCCGACCTGCCGGCGCCGCCGATCTACGCCAAGGTGAACCCGGCCGACACGCCGATCATCACCCTCGCGGTCACCTCCAAAACGCTGAACCTGACCGACGTCGAGGATCTGAGCGACACAAGGCTTGCACAGAAAATCTCGCAACTTGCCGGAGTCGGGCTGGTCAGCATCAGCGGCGGGCAGCGGCCCTCGGTGCGCATTCGCGTCAAGCCGCAGGCGATGGCGGCATACGGGCTGAACATCGACGACGTGCGCACCACCATCGGCAACGCCAACGTCAATACGCCGAAAGGCAATTTCGATGGGCCGACGCAGGCTTCCACCATCAACGCCAATGACCAGTTGACCAGTGCCGGCGACTACGGCGCGGTGGTGCTGGCGTACCGCAACGGCGCGCCGGTGCGGCTGTCCGATGTGGCCGACATCGTCAGCGGGCCGGAGAATTCGTTTCTCGCCGGCTGGGCCAACACCACGCCCGCGGTAATCCTGAACGTGCAGCGCCAGCCCGGCGCCAACGTGATCGGCGTGGTGGACAGCATCAAGGCGCTGCTGCCGCAGATCGAAGCCGGGCTGCCGACCTCGCTCGATGTCGCCATTCTGAGCGACCGCACCACGACGATCCGTGCCTCGGTGTCGGACGTGGAGTTCGAATTGCTGCTGGCCGTGGCGCTGGTGGTGCTGGTGATCTTTCTGTTCCTGCGCAATCTGCCGGCAACCGTGATCCCGAGCCTTTCGGTGCCGCTGTCGCTGGTCGGCACGCTGGCCGTGATGTACATGCTCGGCTTCAGCCTCGATAATCTCTCGTTGATGGCGCTGACGATTTCGACCGGCTTCGTGGTCGACGACGCCATCGTGATGATCGAGAACATTGCCCGCTTCGTCGAGGACGGCGAGCAGCCGTTGCAGGCGGCGCTCAAGGGGTCGGCGCAGATCGGCTTCACCATCATCTCGCTGACGGTGTCGCTGCTGGCGGTGCTGATCCCGCTGCTGTTCATGGGCGACGTGGTCGGGCGGCTGTTCCATGAATTCGCCATCACGCTCGCCATCACCATCGTGATTTCCGCCGTGGTGTCCTTGACATTGGTGCCGATGCTGTGCGCCCGGCTGGTGCGGCACCGGCCGGACGCCGAGCGCAGCCGCTTCGACCTGGCGGCGGAGCGCGCGTTCACCTGGACGATCGCGCGTTACAGCCGCGGACTGGATTGGGTCCTGGACCGGCAGGCGGCGACGCTGGTGGTGGCGGTGCTGACGCTGGTGATGACGCTGGCGCTGTATGTGGTGATTCCGAAGGGCTTCTTCCCGGTACAGGACACCGGCGCCATCCAGGGCATCTCCGAGGCGGCGCAAAGCACATCGTACGCGGCGATGGCCGAGCATCAGGAGGCGCTGGCGGCGGCGATCCTGAAAGATCCCGATGTGGCCGGCCTGAGTTCGTTCATCGGCGTCGATGGTTCCAATACCACGCTGAACAGCGGCCGCTTCCTGATCGTGCTGAAGCCGCACGACGATCGCAGCCTGAACGCCAGCGACATCATCCGTCGTTTGCAGACCGAAGTGGCGGGCGTGCAGGGCATCACGCTGTACATGCAGCCGGTGCAGGACCTGACCATCGATTCCACGGTCAGCCGCACGCAGTATCAGGTGGTGCTGGAAGACGCGAACCCCGCCGAGTTCGCCGTCTGGGTGCCGAAGCTGATGCAGAAGCTGCAGGCGCGGCCGGAACTCGCCGATGTCGCCAGCGATTTGCAGCAGCAGGGGCTGGCGGTGGATCTGGTGATCGACCGCGCCACCGCCGCGCGCTTCGGCATTACGCCCGCGACCGTCGACAACGCGCTGTACGACGCGTTCGGCCAGCGCATCGTCTCGACCATCTACACGCAGTCCAACCAGTACCGCGTGATCATGGAGGCCGATCCGTCGATCCAGCATTCGCTCGCCGGACTCTCGCAACTGTATCTGCCGTCGTCGGCATCATCGACCGGGCAGGTGCCGCTGAGCGCGCTGGTGACGGTGCAACAGCGCAGCGGGCCGCTGCAAATTTCCCATCTCGGCCAGTTTCCGGCAACCACGGTGTCGTTCAATCTGGCGCCGGGCAGCTCGCTCGGTGCCGCCGTCGATGCGATCAAGCAGACGGAAATCGACCTCGGCCTGCCTGAAAGTTTCATCACCGCGTTCCAGGGGGCGGCCGCGGCGTTCCAGTCGTCGCTGGCCAACGAGGCGTTCCTGCTGCTCGCGGCGGTGGCGGCGATGTACATCGTGCTCGGCGTGCTGTACGAAAGCTTCATTCATCCGATCACGATTCTTTCCACCCTGCCGTCGGCCGGCGTCGGCGCGCTGCTGGCGCTGATGATCGCCGGCGACGACCTCGACATCATCGCGATCATCGGCATCATTCTGCTGATCGGCATCGTCAAGAAGAACGCGATCATGATGATCGACTTCGCCCTGGTCGCCGAACGCGAGGAGGGCAAGCCGCCGCGCGAGGCGATCCATCAAGCCTGCCTCTTGCGATTTCGCCCGATCATGATGACGACGATGGCGGCGCTGCTCGGCGCGCTGCCGCTGATGATCGGCACCGGCACCGGCTCGGAACTGCGCCGGCCGCTCGGTGTCGCCATCGTCGGCGGGCTGATTGTCAGTCAGGTGCTGACGCTGTTCACCACGCCGGTGATCTATCTGGCGTTCGACCGGCTGGCGGTGCGGCTGGCCGGCCGGCCGGAGCGGCGGCTGACGGCCGATGAGGCCGCGCCGTGAGCCTGTCGGGGCCGTTCATCGCGCGGCCGGTGGCGACCACGCTGCTGACCATCGGCATCGCGCTCGCCGGCATGCTGGCATTCTTCCGGCTGCCGGTCTCGCCGTTGCCGCAAGTGGATTTCCCGACCATCTCGGTGTCGGCCTCGCTGCCCGGCGCCAGCCCGGACACGGTGGCGACGTCGGTGGCAAGCCCGCTGGAGCGGCATCTCGGCGAGATTGCCGATGTCACCGAGATGACATCGCAAAGCTCGGTCGGGCAGGCGCGCATCACGCTGCAATTCGGCCTGGATCGCGACATCGACGGTGCCGCGCGCGACGTGCAGGCAGCGATCAACGCCGCACATGCCGATCTGCCGGCCAGCCTGAAATCCAATCCGACCTATCGCAAGGTCAACCCGGCCGACGCACCGGTGCTGATCCTGGCGCTGACGTCGAAAACGCTGACGCGCGGCCAGCTTTACGATTCCGCCAGCAACGTGCTGGAACAAAGCCTGTCGCAGATCAGCGGCATCGGCCAGGTGATCATCGGCGGCTCGGCACTGCCGGCGGTGCGGGTGGAGCTGAATCCGGGCGCGCTGTTCAAATATGGCATCGGCCTGGAGGATGTACGCGCGGCGCTCGCCTCCGCGAATGCCAACAGCCCCAAGGGTGCGATCGAGGCAGGCGACCGGCACTACCAGATCTACACCAACGATCAGGCGAGCCTTGCCAAGGACTACGTGCCGCTGGTGGTCGCCTATCGCAACGGTGCGGCCGTACGATTGTCCGACGTCGGCGACGTGCAGGATTCGGTCGAGGATCTGCGCAACGCCGGTCTGTCGGATGGCAAACCCGCCGTGCTGGTCATCCTGTTTCGCCAGCCCGGCGCCAACATCATCGACACCGTCGATCGCGTGAAGGCGGAGATGCCGCATCTGATGGCGGCGATGCCGCATGATGTGGACCTGACGCTGGCCGCCGACCGCACCACGACGATCCGTGCCTCGCTCGCCGATACCGAACGCACGCTGATCATCGCGGTCGGTCTGGTCACGCTGGTGGTCTATCTGTTCCTGCGCGATGTGCGCGCGACGGTGATTCCGTTTGTCGCCGTGCCGGTGTCGATCATCGGCACGTTCGGCGCGATGTATCTGCTCGGCTACAGCCTCGACAATCTGTCGCTGATGGCACTGACGGTGGCGACCGGCTTCGTTGTCGATGACGCCATCGTCGTGCTGGAGAACATTGAGCGGCATCTGGAGGCGGGGATGCCCCGCATGCAGGCGGTGCTGCTCGGCGCGCGCGAGGTCGGCTTTACCGTGATGTCGATGTCGCTGTCGCTGATCGCGGTGTTCATCCCGATCCTGCTGATGGGCGGCATCGTCGGGCGGCTGTTCCGCGAATTCGCGCTGACGCTGTCGCTGGCGATCCTGATGTCGCTGCTGATTTCGCTGACCACGACACCGATGCTGGCCGCGCTGATCCTGCGGCGGCGGCCGGCGAAGACGGGGCGCGGCCTGTTCGACTATATCCTGGCGGGCTACGAGCGCACGCTCGGCTGGGCGCTGCGGCATGGCGCGCTGGTGATGCTCATCCTGCTGGCCACCATCGGCTTCAATGTCGTGCTGTACATCAAGATTCCGAAAGGTCTGTTCCCCGAGCAGGATACCGGGCGGCTGACCGGATCGATCACGGCGGACCAGAGCATCTCGTTCCAGGCGATGCAGACCAAGCTCGCCGAACTGATGGACATCGTCCAGCACGACAAGGCGGTCGACAACGTCGTCGGTTTCAGCGGCGGCGGCGGCGGCGGCCGGTCGCAGACCAATTCGGCCTCGGTGTTCGTCTCGCTCAAGCCGTTGGCGCAGCGCAGCGACACGGCAGGGCAGGTGATCGCGCGGTTGCGGCGCGCGCTGTCGCGTGTCTCGGGCGCGACGCTGTATCTGCAAGCGGTCCAGGACATCCGCGTGGGCGGACGGCAATCCAACGCGGAGTATCAATACACGCTACAAGGCGACAGCACGTCGGAAGTCTATACCTGGGCGCCGAAGCTGACGGCGGCACTGATGCGCGACCCGGCGCTGGCCGATGTCAGTTCCGACCAGCAGCAGAAGGGGCTGGAAACCGACGTGGTGATCGACCGCGACAGTGCCGCGCGGTTCGGCGTGACGCCGAGCCAGATCGACAACACGCTGTACGATGCCTTCGGCCAGCGGCAGGTTTCGACGATCTACAGCGCGCTGAACCAGTATCACGTCGTCATGGAAGTGGCGCCACGCTACTGGCAACGGCCGGATACGCTGCGCGATCTGTATGTCAGCACGTCGGCCGGCAACGCCAGCGGCACGCAGAGCACGAACGCGCTGCCCGGCACCGTGACGACGGCGGCGAATGCCACCGCCACCGCATCGGCATCCGCCGCATCGGTGCGCAATGCGGCGACCAACGCGCTCGCCAATGTCGGCAAGGGCAGCGCGTCGTCGGGCGCGGCGGTGAGCACGAGCAAGGAAACCATGGTGCCGCTTGCGGCGTTCACGCATTACCAACCGGGCAACACGCCGCTCGCGGTCAACCATCAGGGCATGTTCGTGGCCACCACGCTGTCGTTCAACGTGCCGCCCGGCAAGTCGCTGAGCGATGCGACGGCGGCGATTGCGCGGGCGCAGGCGCAGATCGGCATGCCCGCGAGCATTCACGGCACGTTCGCCGGCACCGCGCAGGTGTTCCAGGATTCGCTGAACAGCGAGCCGTTGCTGATCCTCGCGGCCCTGGCGGCCGTCTATATCGTGCTTGGTATTCTCTACGAGAGTTTCATCCATCCCATCACCATCCTCTCGACGCTGCCGTCGGCCGGCGTCGGCGCGGTGCTGGCGCTGATGCTGTTCAAGACCGATTTCAGCATCATCGCGCTGATCGGCGTGATCCTGCTGATCGGCATCGTCAAGAAGAACGCCATCATGATGATCGACTTCGCGCTGGCCGCCGAGCGCACCGGCCACGCCACGCCGCGCGATGCGATTTTTCAGGCTTGCATGCTGCGGCTGCGTCCGATCCTGATGACGACGATGGCGGCGATGCTCGGCGCCGTGCCGCTGGCGCTGAGTTTCGGCGACGGCGGCGAGATCCGCCGGCCGCTCGGCATCTCCATCGTCGGGGGCCTGATCTTCAGCCAGATCCTGACGCTCTATACGACGCCGGTGCTGTATCTGTATCTCGCGCAATTCCGCTTGTGGGGCCTGCAACATTTTGGACGCGCGTTCCCGTCGCTTGCCGCCCCGCCGCCGGAGGCCGCGGAATGACGCCGCGCGCGCGAAGCTTGGCGCTGAGCCTCACCGTGTTGCTCGTCGGTTGCAAGGTGGGGCCGAACTACGCGCGACCGACCGCGCCAGTCGCGCCAAAATTCAAGGAACTGGCGGGCTGGAAGCCGAGCGAACCGCGCGACGGCATCGACCGTGGCGCGTGGTGGTCGGTGTTCGCCGACGCCGATCTCGACCGGTTGGAGCGGCAGGTCGAGGTGTCGAACCAGAACGTCAAGCAGGCGGAGGCTGCCTATCGGGAAGCCGTCGCGCTGATTCACGAAGCGCAGTCGAGCCTGTTTCCGACGCTGTCGGTGGCGCCGGGCGTCGCGCGCAGCCAGTCGAGCGCCGGCGGTTCCAGCTTCGGCGGTGGCCTGCGCACGCAGTATTCGGTCGAAGGCACCGCGAGTTGGGACCTTGATGTCTGGGGCAAGATCCGCCGGCAGGTGGAGAGCCAGGCGGCGGCGGCGCAGGCGAGTGCCGCCGATCTGGCGAATGCCAAGCTGTCGGCACAAGGCGCGCTGGCCACGGCGTATTTCGAGTTGCGTGGCGCCGATTCACTGGAGCAACTGCTCGCCGATTCCGTCGGCGACTATCAACGCTCGCTGCAAATCGCGCAGAACCAGTACGACGCCGGCACCGCATCGCGCGGCGATGTCCTGGCCGCCGACGTGCAGGTGCAATCCACCAAGGCGTTGCTGGTGGCGGCCGGTGTGGCGCGGGCGCAATACGAGCACGCGATTGCCGTGTTGACCGGCCATCCGCCGGCCGATCTGACGCTGGCCGCCGCGCCTTTGACCGTGCACGTGCCGGTCGTGCCGGCCGGCGTGCCCTCGGAATTGCTGGAGCGTCGACCGGACATCGCTGCCGCCGAGCGGACCTTGCAGCAGCAGCATGCGCTGATCGGCGTCGCCATCGCCGGCTACTATCCGACCATCAGCCTGTCGGCATTGTTCGGCTATGCCGGCAATCCGTTGGGCTCACTGTTCAATGTCGGCAATCAGGTCTGGTCGCTCGGCGCCTCGGCCAGCGAAACGCTGTTCCAGGGCGGCTATCAGTCCGCCACCGTCGCCGCCGCGCGCGCCGGTTACGATGCCTCGGTCGCGGCGTACCGCCAGACCGTGCTGACCGCGTTCCAGCAGGTGGAGGACGAACTGTCGGATCTGCGCATTCTGCAGCTTCAGCAGCAGGCCGAGGACAGCACGGTCGCCGCGGCGCGGCGTGCGGTCGATGTGACGCTGAACGAGTACCGCGCCGGCACCGTCGCCTACACCAGTGTGATCACCGAACAGACCGCGCTGCTGTCGGCGCAACAGGCGCAGTTGACGGTGCAGCAAAGCCGGCTGGTGGCGAGCGTGACGCTGATCCAGGCGCTCGGCGGCGGCTGGGATGCGGCGCAGTTGCCCGACACCGGGCCGGAGATCGCGCTGCCGCCGTGGCCTTAGTGCGACGCCTCAATCCGCCAGTTCCGGCACGCGGGCCAGCAGCGCGTCGTGCAGGTCGTCGCGGCGGTTCCACAGGTCGAGATACCACGCCGCGCGCTGCGGAATCTGATAGGCCAGCATGCGTTCGTCGCGCACATAGGCGCGCGCATTGTCGCCGATGGCGCGGGCCATGTCGGGGTTGGCGACCAGCAGCGACAGGCGGTGCCGCAATTCCTCGGGCGAGCGGAAGATCACGCCGGTGCGGCCATCCGCGATGCTGTCGGCATAGACGACCGGGCTCGCCAGCGACACCGCGCGGAAGGTCGCGGCCTCGATGAATTTCAGGTCCGACTTGGCGCGGTTGAACGGCGTTTCGCTGAGCGGCATGAACGAGATGTCGCAGTGTTGCAGGATCGCGCGATAGGTGTCGTAGTCGCACAGCGGCGTGAAATGCTTGTGGCGCGTGCGCAGCGCGTCGAAGAAGGCGCGGTCGTTGATCACCTGGAAGCGCAGGCGCTCGCCGGCGCGGTCGGCGACCGCGTTGATCGCCTCGATGTAGTCCGGCCAGTCGTCGTCGCGGTTCAAGCCGGCGAACAGCATGGTCAGGTGATCGTTGCCGCGGAAATTGGCGATGTCCGGCAGGCGGCGCACGGCGTTGGGGAAGGCTGCGACCTCCGGGTTGTATTGCCGCAGCACCTCGGCCAAAGGGTCCGTCGTGGTTTGGATGGCGTGGACACCGCGAAAATTCTGAATATCGGGGCGTTGCAGCACGCGCAGAAATTCGGGGTGGTCGTCGAACTCGCAGACCACGACCCAGCCGCCGGCGATCAGATCCTTGATGCGCTCGATGCCGATGTCGCCGGCGAGCAGTGGCCGATGGAAGATGAAGATGCGCGGCCCCTCGATGTCGAGAGGCGGCCGGTCGGACGGGCCGATCACGCTGGTCAGCAGGCGCGGATCGGCGCGCAGCGCCTGCATCGGTTCGGTCACGCGCACTTCGCTGACGCCGCCGACCGGCTTGAGCATGGTGGAGACGATGGTCATCGGCTCGCCCATCGGTTTGCGGGCAGCGCGCCAGACATGCTGGAGCGGTGCCGCGCGGTCGCGATAGGCATCGGCGTCGATCCCGAGATTCTTCAGGCCCGGCGCGATGGCATCGACAAAATCCTCGCAGGCCGGCAGATCGAAAATGCGCGGCGCGCAGTCGATCGGCACCAGCCCGGAGCGTCGCAGCAGGCTGCGCACGCCATCCGCGTTGAACCAGCGCAGATGCGTCCAGTCCAGCAGCCCCTGGCCCTGATAGGCGAAGGTGCCCTTCAGCAGCCGTTCGACAAAGCTCCAGTGCTCGACATTGGGCATGCATACCAGCACCAGCCCGTCCGCGGACAGGTACTCGACATGCTGGCGCAGGATGCTCCACGGGTCGCGGAGATGTTCCAGCGTGTCGCCGTAGATCAGGCAATCGACGCTGCCCTTGTCGATGTCGGCGGCGAACGGCAGCGGCGTGGTGTCGAGATCGACGGCGTAGACATGGTCGAGCCGGCGGCGCGCGATGGCGACCGCATCGGCGTCGCTTTCGATGCCGAGCACCTGTGTGGTCGGGTTGATGCGCTTGAATTCCGCGCCGAGCGCGCCGGTGCCGCAACGCACGTCGAGCACGCGGCGGGCATCGCTCGGGATGCGGCTCAGCAGGTCCGGGTTGAAGGTGTCAGGGTAGGTCATGGCGTCCCGAGTATCTGGCTCGGGACTGGTTAACCGAGGTCTGACGGCCGGCGTCAAGGGCCGCGTTGGCCGCTTGAATCGCGGTCACGACCCGGAGACGGGCAATGCCGGGTGCCGGCGACGGTTCGCACGGACCGGCATAATGTTCTGATATACTAACCAATAGGACGTGCTTCGGCCACGAGGCTCAGGCCGGGTTAGGGACGGGGGGCGGGGGTGGCATGGCGTGTTGTTAATAACAATGCCTTAAATAGGAAAGTAAAAATGACATCGGCGTTTAGAATTGAGGCGTGTGGCAGCGGCTCGGGCCTTGGCCCCATGCCGCCCGGCGCGCGGCGCGCTCGAATTTCACTTAACCGAACTCACGGCCGCGCGTAACGTATCGCACACCGTTCGCATCGCGCCGGACCATACGGGCCGCGATTCGGGCGAGACGCGGCTGTTTGGGGAATGACAATGTCCGGATCAACGTATCTGTGGCGCGGCGGCCAGGGCGGCACGTCGGAGCCGAACGACGTCACCGTCGCTGCCAACTGGTGGGTGCTCCAGGGCAGCAACAGCGTCGAGGCGACGACCACGCCGCAAGCCGGCGACACGGCGGAAATCCTGTCCGGCACCGCCGATTTCCTGTTCCAGCCGAGCCAGTCGGTGGAAATCCCCGGCATCACCTTCCTGCTCGGCGGCACCGGCACGACGGCCGTGTTCCAGAACCTCACCCTGGACCCCGCCAACCAAGGCCCGAAGACGCCGATCTCGGTGCTGTCCGGCGGCAACGTGACCATCGACATCGACGCCTATGTGTTGAGCCACGTCACCATCAGCGTCGCCAGCGCCAGCACCTCGCTCGCCATCGACCTCAACGGCACCTTCGACAACCAGAACGTCATCCTCGCCACCAATGGCGGCACGGTCGCGATCCACGGCACCAGCGGGTCCACGTTCGACAACGAGGGCGGCGTCGTCGCACTCGGCGGCGACGTTACGGTCACCGCGTCGATGCTCGGCGACGGCATCCTGCTGGTGGCGAACGGCGTGCTGACGCTCGACGGCTCGGTGTCGGGCGCCCAGTCGGTGGTGTTCTCCAAGACTGCGGTGGGCACGCAGCAGACGCTGGTGATCGGCGACGCCTCGCAGTTTTCCGCGAAAATCCTCGGTTTTCAGATCGGCGATACCATCGATCTGGCGAACGTGCCGTTTGCCGATGCCCCGACCGTGACCGTCGTCGGCAACGTCGCGACCGTCACCGACACGGCCGGGCTGCATGTCACGCTGAGTTTG
>Ga0302279_10008040_pt1 | contig 10518 bp, 8 predicted proteins | sample III_Bog_N3_3_FD_194541 | JGI IMG/M metagenome (GOLD analysis project Ga0302279, IMG submission 194541) | Peat permafrost microbial communities from Stordalen Mire near Abisko, Sweden - III_Bog_N3_3 | ecosystem: Environmental > Terrestrial > Soil > Wetlands > Peat | place: Sweden: Abisko...
GCGCGCCGCCGGTGGTGGAAGTGCTGCTCTCGCAGGACAGCGTCCCCTGGGCCGGCCACACCGCCCGCCACGCCATGCCGGAGGTCTATGAGGCCATCCGCGGCGCGCGCACGGCGCTCATCTTCGTCAACACGCGCTTCCAGGCGGAATTCGCCTTCCAGGAGCTGTGGCGCCTCAATGAGGATGCGCTGCCCATCGCCCTCCACCACGGCTCCCTCGCCGCCGAACAGCGTCGCAAGGTCGAGGCGGCCATGGGACGGGGCGAGCTTCGCGCCGTGGTCTGCACCTCAACCCTGGATCTTGGGGTCGACTGGGGCGATGTGGACCTGGTCATCCAGCTGGCCTCGCCCAAGGGCGCCTCGCGAATGGTCCAGCGCATCGGCCGCGCCAACCACCGCCTGGACGAGGCCAGCCACGCCCTATTCGTGCCCGCCAACCGCTTCGAGATGCTCGAATGTCAGGCCGCCCGCGAGGCCATCGCCGAAAATGCCCTCGATACGGAAGAGCCGCGCACGGGCGCCCTGGATGTCCTGGCCCAGCACATCATGGGCTGCGCCTGTTCGGAACCCTTCGACCTTGTCGCCCTCCATGATGAAATCCGCACCTCCGGGCCCTATCGCGATCTGACCTGGGAGGACTTCGAGGGCGTGGTTGATTTCGTCGCCACCGGCGGCTACGCCCTGCGCGCCTACGACCGCTTTGCCCGCATCGTCAAAGGCCGCGACGGTCTGTGGAAAGCGCGCAACGCCGAGACCGTCCTGCGCCATCGCCTCAACGTCGGCGCCATCGTTTCGCCGGCCATGCTCTCGGTGCGCATCGCCATGGGCCGGCGCGCCAGACCCGGTCTCAAGATCGGCGAGGTGGAGGAGGGCTATCTCGAGGTGCTGGAGGCAGGCGACACCTTCATCTTCGCCGGGCGAACCTGGCGCCTTGTGGGCGTGACCGGCGTGGATGTCCTGGTGACGCCAGCCCCCGGCGAAGAGGCCAAGATGCCGTCCTGGGGCGGCTCCAAGTTCGCCCTTTCCACCTTCCTGGCGCAGCGGGTGCGGGCGATGATGTCGGATGCCCATCACTGGGAGGTCCTGCCGCACGACGTGCGCGAATGGCTGGAGATCCAGCGCGACCGTTCCGCCATTCCGTCTACGGATGAAATGTTGCTCGAGACCTTCCCGCGAGGCCACCGCCATTTCCTCGTCTGTTATCCCTTCGAGGGACGCCTGGCCCACACCACCCTGTGCATGCTCCTCACCCGGCGCCTGGAGCGCCTGGGCGTCGGGCCCCTTGGGTTCGTGTGCAACGACTACGCCCTGGCGGTCTGGGCCCTCAAACCCCTGGATGGTCTCGACATGGCCGACCTCTTCGCCGAGGACATGCTGGGAGATGATCTGGAATCCTGGCTGGCGGAGAGCACCATGATGAAGGCGGCGTTCAAGGCCTGCGCCCTCATCGCCGGCCTGATCGAGCGCCGCTTCCCCGGCGAGAAGAAGTCCGCGCGCCAGATCACCTTCTCCACCGATTTGATCTACGATGTCCTGCGCCGCCACCAGCCCGATCACCTCCTTCTGCGCTGCGCCCGGGACGACGCCGCCAAGGGTCTCATCGACGTTGCGCGGCTGGGGCTGATGCTGGCGCGCATCCGTGGGCGGATCCGTCACGTGGCCCTGGATCATCTCTCGCCCTTCTCGGTGTCGGTGATTCTGGAGATCGGCCGCCAGCGCTCTCCCGGCGAAGGCGCCGGGGAAATGATCCTCAGCGACGCCGCCGAGGATCTTATCGCCGAGGCGGTTGCATGAGCGCGGTTCGGCATGCTCCGCATCCTGACGGCCTGGAGGTGGAGGTGGCGCAAGCCGCCGTTGTCTGCCGGCCATCGGGCGCGCTCTGGCTGCAAGGAGAACGGGCCCTCATCGTTGCCGACCTGCATTTCGAGAAGGGCTCCTCCTACGCCAGGCGCGGCCAGATGCTTCCGCCCTTCGACACCGGCGAGACCCTGACGCGGCTCGAGGCGGAGGTCGAAGCGCTGGCCCCGCGGCTGATCGTGTTCCTGGGCGACAGCTTCCATGACGGGGACGCGGAGACCCGTCTCTGCGCCCATGACGCGCGGCGGATCGGCGCCCTCGCCTCAGGAGCAACCTTGATCTGGGTGGTGGGGAATCACGACCGCGACGGTCCGCGCGGCCTGGCGGGCGAGGTTGTCGCCAGTCTGGCTCTGGGCGTCCTTAATCTTGTCCACGAGCCTGCGGCAGGACCCTCCCCCGGCGAGCTCGCCGGACACCTGCATCCCTGCGCCAGGGTGCACGCCCCCGGCGCCAGCGTGCGGCGCCGCTGCTTCGTCACTGACGGCGAGCGGATGATCCTCCCCGCCTTTGGCGCCTACGCCGGCGGCCTCAACATCCGCGACCCCGTCTTCGCCCGCCATCTAAGCCACGCGCCGCTTGCTGCGGTGCTGGGCGCGCGGACGGTGCATGCCGTGGGGTGGCGGAGTTTGCGGCGGGATTGAGGGAGTCTCTCTTCAGCCAAGGCGCTCCTGGCCTTGCGCCCCCTCCACCACCCCGCAAGACGGCGGGGCGGTCCCCCTCACCCCCTAAGCTTCGCCCCCACCGCCTTCGCCGCCGCGGCGACGATCTTTGCCGAGAGCGCCTCGATATCCGCATCCGTGAGGGTCCGCTCGCGCGGCTGCACCGTCACCTCGACAGCGACCGATTTAAAGCCCTCAGGCACGCCGGCGCCTTCATAGACGTCAAACACCCGCGCGTCGGCGATGAGAGCCCGGTCCGCGCTGGAGGCCGCGCGGGCGACGTCGGCGGCGGGAGTGCTCTGGGACACCACGAAGGCGAAGTCCCGGCTAAGCGGCATGAACGACGAGAGGCTCAGAGCCGGCCTCGTCTTCACCGCCTTCTTCTTGCCCTCCGGTATGGCTTCAAGACGAATCTCGAAGGCGTAGACCGGCCCTTCCACATCCAGGGTTTTGAGCGCCGTGGGGTGGATTTCGCCGAACGACGCCACCACGGCCTTGGGCCCAAGCTGCAGACGGGCATAGCGGCCCGGACGCCACCAGGGCGGCGCATCCTGCTGCACGGTCTGAAGAGAGGTCGTCGGGGCGCCCAGCTCATCGAGCAGGGCCACCAGGTCGGCCTTCAGGGTGAAAATATCCTCACGGTTGCCGCCGTCCCAGCGCCGTTCGCCGTGGGGGGCCAGCACCGCTGTTATGGCCGTGCTCTGGTCGCCTGGCTCGTCGCCGGCGAAAACCGGGCCGATCTCGAAGAGGGCGCAGTCAGGGAATCCGCGCCGCGCGTTTCGACCCACCGCCTCAATGAGCCCCGGCAGGATCGAAGGGCGCATGCAGTCCAGATCGGAAGCGATGGGGTTTTGCAGCACCAGCGCCTCGGCGCCGCCGCCGAACAGGGTCGCCACCGGTCGGGCGACGAAGGACCAGGTGATGGCCTCCTGATACCCCAGCGCCGCCAGGGCGCGACGGCCGATCCGGATCCGGTTCTGGCGAACCGTGAGCAATCCGCCGATGGGCCTCTGCGCCTCGGGCAACGGCGAGTCCGGCAGGGCGCCATAGCCCGCGATCCGCGCCACCTCCTCCACCAGATCGGCCTTGCCGCCCACGTCCATGCGCCAGGAGGGCGGCTGAACCTGATCGCCGGCGCGCGCAAAGCCCAGATCGCCGAGGATCTTCCACACCCGGTCGGCGGAGACCTCCAGACCGGATAGCTGGCCCACATAGGCCGGGTCGAATGTGACCGGCGCAGGAAGCGGGGGCGCCTCACCGGCGAAGACGATGTCGGAGGGTTCGCCCCCGCACATCTCCAGGATCAGACGCGTGGCCAGCTCAACGCCTGGAACCAGGGATTGCGGGTCCACGCCCCGGGCGAACCGGTACTGGGCGTCGGAGCTGATCCCGGTATCCCGCCCGGTCTGGGCCGTGCGCAGGGGATCGAACCAGGCGCTCTCGATGAAGACGTCGGTGGTTGCCTCCGAGCAGCCGGTGGAGATCCCGCCCATGACCCCGCCCAGGCCGATAGCGCCCGAACCGTCGGCGATGACGCAGATCTCCGGGGTCACGGCGTAGGTCTTTCCGTCCAGCGCCTCGACCGTTTCGCCAGCGTGGCCCAGGCGCGCCTCTACGAAGCCGCCGGTGATCAGGGCCGCGTCATAGACATGCAGCGGCCGCGCGCGATCGAGGGAAATCAGGTTGGTCACATCCACCAGGGCGTTGATCGGACGCAGGCCCACGGCCTTCAGCCGCTGCTGCAGCCAGGCGGGCGAGGGTCCGTTTTTCACGCCCCGGATGAGACGACCGGAAAAGGCGGGGCAGGCCTGCGGCGCGGGCAGGCGAATCTCCACCGGGCAGGGGAAAACGCCCGGCGTCGCGGCTATGGTCAGGTCCCTCAGCGTCCCGATCCCGGTCGCGGCCAGGTCTCGGGCGATCCCGGCCACGCCCAGCCAGTCGGGCCGGTTGGGCGTCACCTCGAAATCGATCACCGATTCCAGGGCCAGCGCCGCCGCGGCGGGCGAGCCGACCTCCAGGTCTTCGGCCAGCTCGAGAATGCCGTCGGACTCTTCGGCCGTCTGCAGTTCGGCGGCCGAGCAGAGCATGCCGTTGGAGACGACCCCGCGAACGGCGCGGGGCTCCAGGGTGATTCCCGTCCCCGGGATGAAGGTTCCGATCGGCGCATAGACGGTCACCAGACCCGGCCGGGCGTTGGGCGCCCCGCAGACGATCTCCTTGCGGCCGTCGATGGTATCCGCCTGGCACACCCGCAGACGGTCGGCGTTGGGATGCTGCACCGCCTCGACGATCCGCGCCACGGTAAAGGCCGCCAGCTTTGTCGCCGGATCCTCGACATGCTCGACCTCGAGCCCGGCCATGGTCATGGCGTCGGTGACCTGGGCCACCGTGGCGTCGGTATCCAGGTGTTCCTTGAGCCAGGAGAGGGTGAATTTCATACGGCAATCTCCGACGCCAGGCTGGAGCCCCCTTCCCCCGCTTCGCGGGTACTTCCCCCAGAGGGGGAAGAGAAAGAATGCTGAAGCGGCGTCTCTCTTCCCCCCTTGGGGGAAGTACGGCCGAAGGCCGGGAAGGGGGCTCCAGCGGAGTGCAGACTCACAGCCATCCCCTAACTCAGCCCTGCCGCCGGACTGGGCGCCGCGAAGGCGGAGAAGCCGTAGTGGGCAAGCCAGCGGGTGTCCGACGCGAACATGTCGCGCAGATCGGGCATGCCGTATTTCAGCCGTCCCAGCCGGTCCACGCCGAAGCCGAAGGCGAAGCCCTGCCAGATGTCCGGATCGATGCCGCAGTTTCGCAGCACATTGGGGTGCACCATGCCGCAGCCGACAATCTCCGACCACTCGCATCCCTGGCCGATTTTCACCTCGCCCCCGGAGGTGTCGCACTGCACGTCCATCTCCGCCGAGGGCTCGGTGAAGGGAAAGTGGTGCGGGCGAAAGCGGGTGACCACGCTCTCCAGCTCGAAAAAGCGGGCAATGAACTGGTCCACGGTCCATTTCAGGTGGCCCATGTGGATGCCGCGATCGATCACCAGGCCTTCGATCTGGTGGAACATGGGCGTGTGGGTGGCGTCGCTGTCCATGCGGTAGGTGCGGCCAGGCGAAATGATGCGGATCGGCGGCTCACGCCCTGCGGCGATCCAGGACGCGGCCGGCGGCGTGTTGGTCCTCTGCATGGTGCGCACCTGCACCGGGCTGGTGTGTGTGCGCAACAGCTTGCGTTCCCCGTCCGGACCCGGCTGCAGGAAGAAGGTGTCGTGCATCTCCCGCGCGGGGTGTTTGGGCGGGAAATTCAGCGCCGTGAAGTTGTGGAAATCGTCCTCGATGTCCGGCCCTTCGGCGATGGAGAAACCAAGCTCGGCGAAGATGGCGATCATCTCGTCCATCACCTGCATGGTCGGGTGGACGCAGCCCTTGCGCCGCGGCGGCGCAGGCAGGGAGAGATCGAGCCGACCGGCGGCGAGACGCGCATCCAGCTCGATCGCGTCCAGCACCGTCTTGCGCGCGGTGATCGCGAAGGCGACCCGATCGCGCAGGCCGTTGATCAGCGGCCCCTGCTCACGGCGTTCGTCGGGGCTCATGGACCCCAGGGTCTTGAGCAGGGCCGATACCGCGCCGGTCTTGCCCAGAGCCTCAACGCGCACGGCTTCCAGCGCGGTGGTATCCGCCGCCGCCTCGATGCGGGCGAGAAGATCGGATTCGAGATTGGTCAGGTCAGACATGTCGTTCCTCCTCCCTCCCCTCCTGGCGCTTGGGCAATAAAAGATTGGGCTCGCCGCCTTGCGCCCCCTCCGTCACGGCGCAAGAAAGAGCGCCGCGCCACCTCCCCCGTGAAGAGGCACAGGGGAGGAGGGTTTGCGCGCTCTTCTCCTCCCATGCGCGTCTTCGCGCGGGGGAGGGGGACCGCCCCGCCATCTTGCGGGGTGGTGGAGGGGGCGCAAGGCCGCAAGCACGAGCTGCGGAAATCGTGCCTGATCCGGCAGACTCCCCAAGGGGAGGCAGGACGGTTCAGCCCAGCGCCGCGCGGACCTTGTCGGCGATGACCTTGAACGCGGCCGGGTCGTTGCCCGCGATGTCCGACAGAACCTTGCGGTCGATGTCGATCCCGGCCAGTTCAAGGCCGTGACTAAATCGCGAATAGGTCATGCCTTCTTCGCGCGCCGCGGCGTTGATGCGCTGGATCCACAGCGACCGGAACGAGCGCTTGCGGACCTTGCGGTCGCGGTAGGCGTACTGACCGGCCTTGTCCACGGCCGCCTTGGCGGCGCGGATGGTGTTCTTGCGACGCCCCCAGAAGCCCTTGGCTTGCTCGAGAACCTTCTTGTGACGGGCGTGGCTGACAACGCCCCGTTTGACTCGCGCCATATCGAATAGCTCCTAAAAGATCACAGGCCGTAGGGAAGGAAGGCTTTGATGGTCTTGGTATCAGCCTCGCTCATGACCTTGGTGCCGCGGTTCTGACGGATGTATTTGGCGGAATGGCTGATCAGCCGGTGCCGCTTGCCCGCCACCCCGGCCTTGATCTTGCCGGTCGCGGTGATCTTGAAGCGCTTCTTGGCGCCTGACTTGGTCTTCAGTTTGGGCATTTCGCATCGACGCCCGATCAAGGCCGCCGTCCTCTTTGAGAGTCGCATCAATGAACCGCCATGGCATGCCTTTTGGCCAGGCGGCTCGAACGAAGGCGCGGTGCTAAAGCAAACAGGCCGTCAAGGCAAGGTTGGCGGGCGAAATCCGCCTCCCTCCTCCCTCCCCTTCTGGGGAGGGTCGGTCCGCAGGACCGGGGTGGGGCTGTTTGGGATAGCCCCCGGCTATCGGGTATCTCAGACGTGCCCCGCCCTGGCGGCTTCGCCGCCTGTCCCTCCCCAGGAGGGGAGGGAGGGGGCGCAAGGCGGCGCGCACCACCCTCACAAACACCCCTCCACGAGCGCGATCGCCCCCGCCTCGCCCGCGTCGATCTGTTCGACCTTGCGCTTTTCACTTGTTGAAAACTTGATCCCGCGCCCGGTCCTGGCCTCAATGGCCGTGAGATAGGCCGCCGGGGGCGCCTCATATTTGTGGGGTTCCACCTTGAGCCCGGTCCCATAGAGCCGGCGAACCTTCGCTTCGGGATCACCCACCTTCACGCCGCGACCGGCGGCGATCCGGCTTCCGGTCAGGAGCGAGATTCGCGTCAGACGCCCGGACTGGAACATCAGGCTCATGCCGGGGTAGCGTTTGACGCTCGCCTGCTGGCACGCGCCGTCGCTCGCGCCCGGATCCAGGGCAAACCCCGCGCCCATCTTCGCCGTCACCTTCGCCGGCGTCATGCCGATGCGGATCGGGCCATAGCCGTCCGAGGTCAGGACGAGGGGCGCGGCGGTCGCTGGTCCCGCCGCAAGCGCCGCGATCACGATCCAGGCCAATTTGGTCATCGTCCCCTCACGCCCTCGCCTGGCGATCCACCGCGCGCCCGGCGGCGATGGCCAGCCAGATGGCCGGAGCGACGATGGCGGCGCCCAGCCAGTAGGGACCGTTCACATTGACCGCCGAGAAGAAAAAGCTCGCCGCCTGCGGGCCCACCACCCTGGCGAAGGCGCCGGCCGCATTGTTGAGCCCCGCGATCTGACCCTGATTATGCTCGTCGATGGCGCGCGACATCATCGCCCCGGCATTGGGGAAGGCCACGGACGAGGAGAGCGCCGTCATGGCCATGAGGGCGTAGGTCACCCATCCGCCGTCGCCGAAGGGCTGCAGCGCCATGGCGATCACAGTCCCCGCCATGCCGATGGCCAGCATCCGCGCTTCGCCAAAGCGTCGGGACAGCGATCCGGTAATGAAGAACTGCGTGGGCGAGGCGATCAGGCCGGCAATCCCGAAGCAGAGGCCCACCTCCCGCGGCTGCCAGGCATAGCGATGGTGCGCCCACAGACCGAAGACCGACTCGATCCCGGTGAAGGCGAATCCCACCGCGAAGGTGAGCAGCATCAAGGGGCCGATCACGGGATGGCGCGCGGCGTAGCCCACCATGGCCCAGGGGCTGGGCGGATTGGGGTCGGCCGGCCGGCGCACCCGGCTTTCTCGCACCACCAGGGCGATGCCCAGGGCCGAGAGTCCCGCCAGGGCCGAGGCGGCCAACAACGGAATCTGGAATCCGATCGGCCCGACGGAGGGCTTGGCCAGCATGCCGCCCACGAAGGGGCCCAGGATGAAGCCGATATTGTAGGCGGCGCCCAGGCGCGCCATTCGCCCCGCGCGCTCCTCTATGGGCGTCACATCGGCGATATAGCCCTGAACCACCGAGCCATTGCCCGCCGCCATGCCCCCGGCCAGGCGGATGAAGAAGGCGAACCAGATGCTGGGAGCGAAGGCCAGGGCGCCATAGCAGACGCAATTGGCCAGGACGGTAAAGACCAGGATCGGTTTGCGCCCCACCCGGTCCGACAGGCGACCCCAGAACGGCTCGCCGAAGAAGGTGCCGATGGGGTAGGCCGAGAAGATCAGGGCGATCTGCCAGGGCGCGGCATGGAAAGAGGCGCCGTAGAACGGCAACAGCGGCACCACGATGCCGAAGCCGATGATATTGATGAACATCACCGACAACAGGGTGTACATGGCCCAGGCGGAGCGCCGGGCCTCGGGAACGGGCGCCGCCTCGGTCATGGGCGGGTTGATACGGCGGTGACGCTCGCGCGGCAACCCGCGTCCGCCGGGCATATTGGAGCGGTGGATGCCGAAGACTGATCCTGCGACACCGCCCGCCAGGCTGTCGCGCCAGCCCTGGATGAGCCATCCAGCCACTCTGGCGGTCATGGAAGCCCTGAGCCGGGCCGCCGGACCGGACGGGGCGCGGTTCGTCGGCGGCTGCGTGCGCAACGCCCTGATCGGAAAGCCGGTGGCCGACATCGACATCGCCACGGTGCTGACTCCGGACGCCGTGATCAAGGCGCTGGAAGCAGCCGGGCTGAAAGCGATCCCCACCGGTCTCGCCCACGGCACGATCACCGCCGTCGCCAAGGGCCGGCCCTTCGAGATCACGACCCTGCGCCGGGACGTGGAGACCGACGGCCGCCGCGCCGTGGTGGCCTTCACCGACGACTGGGCCGAGGACGCCGCCCGGCGCGACTTTCGCTTGAACGCCCTCTACGCGGACGCGGAGGGTCGTCTGTCTGACCCCACCGGCAGCGGGATCGCCGACGCCCTGGCCGGCGCCATTGTCTTCGTTGGCGACGCCAAGATGCGCATCCGCGAGGACGCGCTGCGGATCCTCAGGTTCTTCCGCTTCTTCGCCTGGTACGGGCGCGGGGAGCCCGACGCCGCCGCCCTGGCCGCCTGCCGCGCAGGGAGCGCCCTGCTGGAGACTCTCTCGGCCGAGCGCGTCTCCAAGGAGCTCCTGACCCTTCTGGGCGCCGATGATCCGCGCCGCGCCGTGGCCCTCATGGCCGGCGCCGGCGTCCTCTCCCTGGCCCTGCCCGGCGCCGTGGGCCTGGCGCGGTTCGAGCGCCTCGTGGCCATCGAGACCGAGATGCTGTTCACCAACGATCCGCTCCTGCGCCTTGCCGCGCTCCTGCCCGACGATCCCGCGGTCGGCGAGGCGACAGCCGCGGCCCTGCGCCTTTCCAACGCCCAGCGCGACCGGCTCGTCGCCGCCTTGAAGCCCGAACCCGCCATCGTCTCCTGGATGAGTCCGCGCCAGGTGCGCCAGGGTGTCTGGCGCCTGGGCGCCGAGGCCTTCTGCGACCGGGTCATGCTGGCCTGGGCGGCCTCCGACCGTCCCGCCGCCACGACCCAATGGCGCGCCCTCCTGCCCATGGCGCGGGGCTGGCCCCGCCCCACCTTCCCCCTCACCGGCGAGGAGGTCATGGCCGCCGGCGTCCCGAACGGACCGCTGGTGGGTAAGGTCCTGCGCGAGGTGGAAGCCTGGTGGGTCGACAACGATTTCGTCAGCGACAAGCTGTCGGTGATCGAGGCGTTGAAGGCAGTGGCGCAAGGGATGGCGTATTAGAAACCGCTGAGCGCGCGGCCTTG
>Ga0302279_10008042_pt1 | contig 10516 bp, 7 predicted proteins | sample III_Bog_N3_3_FD_194541 | JGI IMG/M metagenome (GOLD analysis project Ga0302279, IMG submission 194541) | Peat permafrost microbial communities from Stordalen Mire near Abisko, Sweden - III_Bog_N3_3 | ecosystem: Environmental > Terrestrial > Soil > Wetlands > Peat | place: Sweden: Abisko...
CAGGAGAGGATGGCGCTCCTGCAGATTCTCGCTATTGGAGACAAGGAGATCAAGGACGGAAAGACATACACGCCGAAAGACGTCGTCAGAGACCTGCGCGCGCGGCAGCAGCGCCGAGGGCCGGCGGAATCTGCGGCTCCTTCTGCTGCTGCGCCCCGCAGCCGGGCACGGAGCAAGAAAGTCTGAAAGTTTCCCGGCCTGCTTCGGCTCGATTCCCTGCTACCCTGAATCCATCGCCATGCCGATACTTTCCTCGACCTCGGCATTCTCACGCGTGACAGCATTGGCTGCGCTAAGGCCGATTCACGCGGCATTCTCGTGGCTGCACGCGAATCCCAAAACCATCATGGATTGGCAGATCGATCTGGTGGGCATTGCCGCGCCCACCAATGGCGAGCAGGAGCGGGCGCGATGGCTGGCGGCGCGTTTTGCTGAAGCCGGCGTGACGGCGGTGGAGACCGACACGGCGGGCAATGTGCTGGGAATTCTGCCGGCCACGAAGTTACCCCCGGAGAGCACGGGGCCGGTGGTCCTGCTTTCGGCGCATCTCGATACTGTGTTTCCCGCCGATACGCCGCTGCACCCAGTACTTACGGACGATCGCCTGGAAGCTCCGGGCGCCTGCGATAACGCGGCCGGGGTGGTGGGGATGCTGGCCGTGATTCATGCTCTCATGCGCGCCGGGGTGGAACTGCCGGCGCCGTTGGTGGTGCTGGGCAATGTGGGCGAAGAGGGTGAGGGGGATTTGCGCGGGGTGCGGCACTTTTATGAGCACAGCGCACTGGCGGGACGCGTGGCTGCGCATATCGTGCTGGATGGCGCGGGCGCGGACGCGGCGGTGACGCAGGCGCTGGGCAGCCGCCGCTTCCGGGCTACGATCACCGGGCCGGGCGGGCATAGCTTTACAGATGCGGGGACGCCGAACCCCATCGCCGCGCTGGCAATGGCGCTGGCCGCATTGGCAGAAACGCCGCTGCCCGAAGAGCCGCGGACCACGCTTAATGTGGGAACAATTCGCGGCGGAATCAGCGTGAATTCGATCCCCGAGAGCGCCGAGGCAACCGTAGATTTTCGATCCACCGCCGGAGATCAGTTGCTGCGTCTTGAAGTTGCGCTGCATCGCGCGGTGGAGGATGCCGTGGAACATTCGAATACGCGGTCGAAAGGCCCGCGAGTTGGTGCGCGCGGACGGCTGAATTTCGCGATTGCGAAGATTGGCGACCGTCCGGCGGCGCGTTTGGCGGATGATTCGGCACTGCTGGCCGCGTTGCGCGCCGTGGACCGGCACCTGGGCCTGCGCACCGACCTGCGGCTGGGATCGACAGACGCCAACCTGCCGCTCTCGCTCGGCGTTCCGGCGCTTTCAATGGGCGCGGGGGGAGAAGGCGGCGACGCGCATACGCTGCACGAGTGGTATTCGCCGAAGAACCGCGAGTTGGCGCTGAAACGCGTGCTGCTGTTGACGCTGGCGATGCTGGAGTGGGCCGCGGAGCAGTAGTTCTCCGATCACGTAAATTGGATTCAGCAGAGACCATGCTATCCCACCCATTCGCCCAAAAACCGGGCGAATGGATGGGGCACAGCTGATGATGCTGGGTTGGCTTCGAGAGAATGCGGCTGTTTGGCCATTCGGAGCGTCTAATTGGACAGGCGTGGTTTGGCAATTCGGGATGCGGTGCAGGCGGAAACAGACTTCGGTAACGAACGGAAAGAGCATCGGCTGGCTATACTGAGAAGAGAGGCCGCCACCAGCATTCCGGCCGACCGGCCGGGCGCCTCAAGAGGTCAAGGAAACGTATGAAATTGCTCTTTGAACGGCTGCGCTCGCGCCGTCTCGCATCGACTTTCGTGCTGCTCGCCACGCTTTCGGCCGCGATTGTGGCCGGCTCCTTTGCTGCCCACGGAGTGCGCGGGCAGGAAAAGCAAAACGACAGCGGAGACGCAACTCCGCTCAAGGTCGTAAATTCGACGATACCGCCGAACGATTTTGTGCGCATCGCCAAGGCGGTGGGACCGGCGGTGGTGAATATCAACACGCAGACGCTGCCCAAGGAAACGGGCAACCACAGGCCGCACAACTTCCATTTCCGGCAGCAACCCAACCAGCAGAGTCCCGATGACAACGGAGACAACGATCAGCAGAATGGGCCGGATATTCAAAACTTCTTCGATCGTTTCTTCGGCGGCCAGGCTCCCGGTGGACCGGATGAAGGCGATAACGGCCAGGTGCAGGAGTCGCTGGGCTCGGGCTTCATCGTCGATGCCAAGGGATACATCATCACCAACGATCATGTGATCGACAAGGCCGACAAGATTTACGTGAAGCTCTCGACAGACCCCGACTCGCAGGATTTGGGACGTCCGGCGCGCGTCATCGGCGTGGACAAAGCCACGGACCTGGCGGTGATCAAGATCGACACCAGCGAGCCGTTGCCGACGGTGAAGATGGGCAATTCCGATACGGCGCAGGTGGGCGATTGGGTAGAAGCCATAGGCAGCCCGTTCGCGCTGGCGCAGACCGTGACGGCGGGCATCATCTCCGCCAAGAACCGCACTATCGATCAGGGAGCGCCGGGACAGTTCCAGCACTTTATTCAAACCGACGCGGCCATCAATCCGGGCAACTCCGGCGGACCGTTGCTGGACATGAACGGCGAAGTCATCGGAGTGAATACGGCCATCTACACGCAATCGGCGGGCTACCAGGGAATCGGTTTCGCCATGCCCTCGAACACGGTGGTTGCGGTGTACAACGACCTGATCGGAGCGACGCACAAGGTAACGCGAGGCTCGATCGGCATCCAGTTCCGCCAGGGACTTCCGGGCGCGGTCAATCGCGAGTACGGTTTCAAGAACGGCGTTCTGGTGCAACTGGTTCAGCCCAATGGCCCAGCGGATAAGGCGGGCATCAAGGCGCTCGACATTATCACGACTGTGGATGGACGGTCGATCAAAGACGGCGACGATCTGGTCAACGAAATTGCCAGTCGCAGACCGGGATCGACCATCCGGCTGGGATACATGCGCGACGGCAAGCCGATGGATACGACGGTGACGATCGGCGACCGCGACAAGGTGTTTGCGGAAATGACCAATCCGCAACCTGAAACGGCCCAGGAAGGCGAAGGCGACGCCGGCGAAGCCAAGCTGGGCGTCGTGGTGCGCGATCTTCCGCCGGCAATCAGCGCGAAAATCCACGCATCCGGCGTGCAGGTGGAATCGGTCCACACCGGCTCGTTCGCCGACCTGCAAGGAGTGGAACCGGGACTCGTGATCACGCGCGTTAACAAGCAGCCCACGGGTACCAAAGAGCAGTTCGATGCGGTGGTAGGCAAGCTCAAGACGGGCGACGATGTGGTCTTCGAGGCGATCGACCCGCACCATCCTGAGTTGGGCATCGATATCATTGGCGGAACCTTGTAAACCCATGGAAACAGGCGCCGGATGCGACTAGGAATGCCCGGCGCCCTTTCCAAAGTAAGCCCCATGGCCTCGGTTAGTTGTTTTTCTCCTTGCCGGAATGCGGTACGTTGACTACACTTGAGTGAATAGTCCGGAAAAAATTGGGCAGATTATTCAGGCGGAAAAGCTATGATTTCATCGCGAATTCCTGCGGCACTTTTGGTTGTTGCGGCCCTTGTTGCGCCGCCCGCCTTCGCAACAAACGTGCACCGGTCGCCGACCAGCGGCCTGGCGAGCACGCACAAGCTGTCGAAATCGAAGCACAAAGCAGCAGCGCGCCACACGCGCGGCCAACAGGCCATTGACCCAGAGCGGGTGACGCAGATTCAGCAGGCGCTGATCCGCGAGAGCTACCTGACGGGTGATGCCACCGGCAAGTGGGACGCCTCGACAGTAGCCGCGATGCAGAAGTATCAGGCAGACAATGGATGGCAAACCAAGCTGATGCCTGATTCGCGCGCCCTGTTGAAGCTTGGACTCGGCCCCGATTACTCATCGGCCATCAATGCCAAGGGTTCAAGTTTCGCCGCTCCGACGCCCAACCCGGCTCCCTCACAGACTTCCGGTTTTGTGGTTGCGTCTGGCGTGAATCAGTAGAACCTTGCGGGATTTGATCAGGGACGACCGGCCGGCATCTCACCCGACAAAAACTCATACCGCGCTCGGGTCGTGTCAGGGCTGGCGTGTGTCTCGCGATCGAGGTGCATGACTGCGCCGGTTTTGTCGTAGCGCGGCCACGCGGGCAGCCCCGGCCCATTGGGATCGCCGGTCTTTGCAAAGTTCGTCCAGTAGTCCATCATCAACTCGCTCAACTTGCGATCTTCATCGCGCCACACGGCTCCGGGCCGCGTGTCCAGCGCCCCAAAAACATACTCTATGTCGTCGGAATGAAAGGCGGCGGCGTCGGGATCAAACTTGCTGACCGGTGCGGCCAACTCGAAATGATAGCGATAGACGGGCGCCTCGCCGGTCTTCACCTGGGCCTCAATCCATTTCCAAGTGCCGAAGGCAATGAACGTGTCCCCGGAATAGTCAATGGAAGAGCGCGCTGCCTGCTCATCGTCTGTTGCCGGATAAAGCTCCAGAAACTCCGCTGCATGATCCGCGAAATTCATTGCGGCTTGTGACTGCCATTGCGCCACCGTCATTCCTTTCGCGGCTTCCATGTTGCCCTCATCGCGATTCCAGCCGGCCAGCAGCGGAACATGCGCCTGCTTTCCCTCCGCATACGTAGCTGCGACTGGCTCCGTCAGCACTTTCCCATCAATGATCTCGGAAAACCTTGGCGCCCCGGACTTGTGCGACGCCTGGAGGATGGTTTCGGCCGGGAGGTCGCGCAGCGCAGCGAGCGATTTCGCACCCAGTGACTGAGCCCAGTCGTCACCGGCCTGCGTCTGCTGGGCCAGTGTTCTGCCGCCGAGCTGGTCGTCCAGCGCCCCGCCGCTCTCACCAATCGCCCTGGTGAACAGCCCTTGTGCCATGGGCGATGCCATCAGCGTACTCACCGCGAACGATCCTGCGCTCTCGCCAAAGATGGTCACATTCTCCGCATCGCCGCCGAATTTCGCGATGTTCGCTTTCACCCATTGCAGCGCCGCGATCATGTCCATCAATCCGTAGTTCCCAGCCGAGCCGCCGCTCTCCTGCATCAATTCCTTTGTCGCCAGAAAGCCAAACACACCCAGCCGGTAATTGATCGTTACCAGCACCACACCCTTGCCGGGGAGAAAATCTCCGTTGTGCCGCGGTTCGGATGCTGAACCGCTGAAGTATCCGCCGCCATGGATCCAAAACATGACCGGCAGTTTGCTGCTGCCCTTGGCATTGGCCGGCGTAAAGACGTTCAGGTAGAGGCAATCCTCGCTCGCGCCCGCATCCTGAAAGCTCATATCCTCAAACGGAGTCTGCAAGCAGTGCGCTCCGTATTTCGTCGCATCGTGCTCGCCCTTCCAATGCGCTGCTGGTTCCGGCGCCTTCCAGCGCAAAGCGCCAACCGGTGGCGCGGCAAAGGGGATGCCCAGAAAGGCGCGCACCTTTCCAACGTTGATCAACTTGCCGTGAAGGTTGCCCTGTTCGGTTTTGACTTTCAACGGATCGGCGTTTGCCGGTGCGGAAAATTGAACTGCCATCAATGCCAACACCAGTGCGCAAGGCATTCTTGCCCGGACTCGCATGGAATATCCTCCCGCAACACCATATCATCGCGACTTCTGCATTGGAGGCGCCAACCAGTACTCAGTGCTGGCCGCCGGTTGACGCGCCCTCCAACAAAAATTCATAGCGCGCTCGCGTGTTGTCCGGGCTGGCGTGCGACTCGCGATCGAGATGCATGACTGCGCCGGATTTGTCGTAGCGCGGCCACTCGGGCAGCCCTGGCCCGTTGGGGTTGCCCTTCTTTGCAAAGTTCGTCCAGTAGTCCATCATTTCTTCGGTCAGTTTGCGATCTTCCGGCCGCCATACCGATCCGCGGCGCACATCGAGCGTGCCGAATACATACTCCAGATCGTCGGAGTGCCAGGCGTATTTTCCGTCAGGATGCATTTCGCTCGGAGGCGCAGGCAGTTCGAAGTGGTAGCGGTAGACGGGCGCGCCGCCCGTCTTCGCCTGCGCTTCGATCCACTGCCAGGTTCCGACGCCGAGAAATTGATCGGTCGTATAGGCATCGGCAGAGGCAACGGCTTCGGCGTCGGTCTTTCCCGGATAGACGGCTAGGAACTCATCGGCGTGCGCGCCAAAATGCTCGGCGGCGAAGGCCTTCCACTTTTCCGCAGTCATGTCTTTCGATAGCGTGCCTGCGCGTTCGTCGCGATTCCATCCAGCGAGAAGCGGTACGTGTGCCTGATGGCCGGCCGCGTAGATTTTCGGAACTGCCTCCGTCAGCAGCCGCCCGTCGATGACGGGAGAAAAACCTATCGCACCTTTTTTTCTTGCGGCGTCGATCAGCGCGCCGGTGGGCAGCGCGCGCAACTGGGCCAGGTTCTTTACGCCGAGAGATTCGACCCACGCCTGATCGCGGGTTGCGCGAACCTCCACGGGATCTACGCCAAGCACGCTGCCGAAGGGCGCGCCGCTTTCTCCGATGGCTTTTTGAAAGAGCCCCTGCGCCAGCGGCGACGCCATGAGCGTGCTGACGGCGAACGAGCCTGCGCTTTCGCCGAAGATGGTGACATTGCTGGGATCGCCGCCGAATTGGGCGATATTGCCGCGCACCCATTCGAGCGCGGCGACCATATCCATCAGGCCGTAGTTGCCTGCCGCGCCGCCGCCCTCCCGCCGCAGATCTTCGCTGGCCAGAAAACCAAAAACTCCCATGCGGTAGTTGATGTTCACCAGGATGACGCCGCGGTCCACGAGGGGAGAGTTGGAATAGCGCGGCTCGGAGCTTCCGCCGGCTACATAGGCTCCGCCATGAATCCAGACCATTACGGGCAGCAAGTGCGGTGGCAGCGGGTGCGCGGAGCGCGCTTTGGCCGGCGTGTAGACGTCGAGGTAGAGACAATCCTCGCTCGGGCCTTGATCCTGAAAAATGTAATCGGCCCAGATGGGCCACTGTTCGCAGCGCGCGGCAAAGTTGGTGGCATCGCGCACCCCATTCCAGTGTGCGGGCGGCTGCGGCGCCTTCCAGCGCAAATCGCCGGCGGGTGGCGCGGCGAAGGGAATGCCGAGAAAAGCTTGCGTCCGGCCATCGTTCACGAGCTTGCCGTGCACGATGCCCTGCGCGGTCTTCACTGTCAGCGAATCAGCGTGGGCAGATGGCGAAATCCCCCAGGCAAAGCCCAGCAGGGTGAGGGCACACACACAACGAAAACCCATGGCGAAATCTCCCGCAAAACACCATAGCAGGAAGGGTGCGGTTCCGGCATCGATTTCTGGATGGTCGCAAAGGAAATGTATTGATTCGTCGAAGGAGACAACCGCATATCCTTCGACTTGGTTTGGCGCATTGCGCCAGACTTTGCTCAGGATGACAGCGCATCATTCTTCCGCAAGCTCAATCGCACGCGGCAGAATGCGCGCGAATTCAAACCACCTCGGGCGAGAGGAGATCTTCTATGCTTTCGCGGCGGCGGATGAGGCGCGCCTTGTTGACTTCGACGAGGACTTCTGCGGCGCGCGGACGGGTGTTGTAGTTGGAGCTTTGCGCCATGCCGTATGCACCGGCATCAAGCAGGGCCACCAAGTCGCCGGGGTCTACGGGCGCGAGTTTGCGGTCACGCGCAAAAAAGTCGCCTGACTCGCAGACCGGACCAACGACATCGACGATCCGCGGCTTCCCTGCCCCCTTCCCTGTTCTCGTCCGTACCGGAACGATCTCGTGCCAGGCCTGATACAGCGCCGGGCGGATGAGGTCGTTCATGGCCGCGTCGACGATGACGAAGGTCTTTTTGCCATTGCGCTTGACGTAGAGCACGCGCGCCAACAGGGCGCCTGCCTGGGCGACAAGGAAACGGCCGGGTTCGATGAGGAGGCGGCCCTTGAAGCCGTCGAGGGCGTGTTCCAGGGCCGAGGCGTACTCCTCGACTTTTGCCTTCGCGTCAAAAGCGCCCGCGTGATAGTCGATGCCGAGTCCGCCGCCGGCGTCGATTGATTGAAGTGCGATGCCTTGGCGGCCGAGCTGCTGCACCAGCTTGCTGACGCGCTCAATGGCCGCGCCGAACGGGACTGCGGATCGAATCTGCGAGCCGATGTGCACGCTGACGCCATGCGCTTCAAGCCAGCGGTCGTTGGCGGCTTCCTTGTAAATTGCACGGGCGTGGCGAATGTCGATGCCGAACTTGTGCTCGCGCAGGCCCGTCGAGATGTAGGGATGGGTGTCGGCGAAGACGTCAGGATTGACGCGCAATGCGAAGCGGGCGCGGATCTTGAATTTGCGCGCACGGGCCGCGAGCAGCTTGAGTTCCGCCTCGCTTTCCACGTTGAATTGCAGGATGCCGGTCTTGAGGGCGAGGTCGATTTCCGCGGCGGTTTTTCCCACGCCGGAAAAGACCACGCGGCCGACGGCTTCCGGTGCGGCGGCCAGCACGCGCTGGAGTTCGCCACCAGAGACGATGTCGAAACCGGCGCCGTTCTGCGCGAGCAGCTTGAGAATGGCCAGCGCGGAGTTGGCTTTGACCGCGTAGCAGACAAGATGGTCCCGGCCGGCGAGAGCCTGCTGAAAGAGGCGCAACCGCGCCACGATCTGGCCGGCCGAATAGACGTAGAGCGGCGTGTCGAAGCGGCGTGCAAGAGCTTCAAGCGAGACGCCGTCGCAATGCAGGGCAGCGCCGGGCTGCGGATAAGAAAACGGGCGCGGGGATGGGATTGAAGTTTGTGCCACGAGTGACTTCCAACGGCAAGAAAATCCTGTTTAGAGCGTACAGCATGAAGCGCACCGTGATGAAGGAGGATTGCACCCGATGTGGCGATGCGCACAACGGCGTCCCCTGCCGCCCATTACAATAAAAGATTGCATGACTGAGTGTCCTCAAGTTGACCTGGTGGGCGTGGGATTGAACGCGACCGACACGCTGATTCCTCTGCCTGCGTACCCTGAACGCGGCTCGAAGCTGGAGTACTTCGCATCGAGCGTGATGCCGGGTGGGCAGGTGGCGACGACGGTGGTGGCCTGTCAACAGTGGGGATTGCGCACGCGCTACGTGGGCAAACTGGGCGACGACGATGCGGCACGGCTGCACGAAGAGGCGTTCCGGCGCGCGGGGACAGAGGCGCACCTGATCAAAGTGGCCGGCGGTGTGAGCCCGCAATCACTCATTCTTGTGGACGCGGGCGGAGAGCGCACCGTGCTTTGCCGGCGAGACGAGCACATGACGCTCAAGCCCGAGGAATTGCGTCGAGAGTGGGTGACCAATGCGCGCCTGCTGCACCTGGACGGGCACGACACGGCGGCAGCGACACTGGCCGCAAGCTGGGCGCGGGCCGCGGGCATTCCCGTGGTGGCCGATCTCGATGACACGTACCCCGGCATCGAAGAGTTGGTTTCCAATGTCGATTACTTGATTGTCAGCAAGGATTTTTCGTGCCGGTTGATGGATGACAACAACCTGGAGCGCGCGTTGCGGCACATGCTCTCGCGTTATGGCTGCAAGCTGAGCGCGGCGACTCTGGGCGAGGACGGCGTGCTGGCGTGGGACGGCAAACAACTGGTGCACTGCGCTGCGTATCGCGTTCCGGTGGTGGATACGACCGGGGCCGGCGACATCTTTCGCGCCGGGTTCATTTACGGACTGATGCAGGAGTGGGGGCTGGAACGTCAACTGGATTTCTCCTGCGCGGCTGCGGCGATGAATTGCATGGCGCAGGGAGCGCGCGGCGGCATTCGCACCGTGGATGCGATTGAAAATCTGAGGTTGACAGTGGCGCGGTATGAGAGCGCGTACGGGTTGTCGGCGTTCGATTGAGAACTGAAACGACGCATATGGCAGCGTTCCGCCGTTATATTTAGAATGAAAGCAGCGAGCCAGGCGGCTGCACAACCTGGCAATCCACCAAATCTGTTTCGAACAACGGAGAAAACCCATGGCATTGTTCAAGACTTCGAATCCGGCGCTTGGCCAGAACACTTTCAGCGATGCTGCGCGCAGCCAGTACGGCGGCAGTCTGGTGGACGCCTCGGCGCGCATGACGCTGAGCGGCACGGTGAACAAGACCGGCATTCTGCTGCTGTGCGCGATCGCGACGGCGGCGTGGACGTGGAGCCAATTCATGCAGACGCACGACATGGCCACTGTCGCACCGGAATTAATGCTGGGCGCGCTGGGCGGATTTATTGTCGCCATGGTGACGATCTTCAAACAGACCTGGGCGCCTGTAACTGCGCCGATCTACGCGCTGCTCGAGGGCCTGGTGCTGGGCGGGCTGTCCGCAGTCTTTGAAGCGCACTATCCAGGTATTGCCCTGGAAGCCGTGGGGCTGACGTTCGGCACTCTGTTCGTGATGCTGTTCCTTTACCAGTCCGGCGTGATCAAGGTGACGCAAAAATTTCGCATGGGCGTGGTGGCGGCTACGGGCGGGATCATGATCTTCTATCTCCTCACGTGGCTGCTCAGCATGTTCC
>Ga0302279_10008046_pt1 | contig 10512 bp, 8 predicted proteins | sample III_Bog_N3_3_FD_194541 | JGI IMG/M metagenome (GOLD analysis project Ga0302279, IMG submission 194541) | Peat permafrost microbial communities from Stordalen Mire near Abisko, Sweden - III_Bog_N3_3 | ecosystem: Environmental > Terrestrial > Soil > Wetlands > Peat | place: Sweden: Abisko...
GTCGGCCAAGCTGCCGAACGTCACCACGTTGCCGCACCCACCGCGGGTCAAGGTCACGATCGGCCCACCGGTGCCCCTCGGCGGGACCGACGCCGTGGAGGACACCACCACGTTGATGGCCGCGATCGTCGACCTGCTCCCGGACGAGGCCCGCCGACCCCACGTCCCGACCGAAGAGGAACTGGCCGCCACGCGCCCGTCGGCGTGAGCGTCCGGACCATCCGTCCGGACCCGGTCCCCGCTCGTCCGCTGCGCTCGTCGGCCGCGGTGCTGACGGTCAGCGCCGTCAACCGTCTCTCCCGCGCGCTGGGCAGGGGCAGCGGGACGGTCGCCGGTGGTCGGGCCGGTCTGCTGGTCGACCCGGGACTGCTGGCCGTACTCGCCGACGGGCACCTGGTGGCCCTCGTCACCGGGACCAACGGGAAGACCACCACCACCCGCCTGCTGGCTGCCGCACTCTCGCCGGGCGACGGGGCGCCCGCTCCCGTCAGCAACGACACCGGGGCCAACATGCCGGCCGGACACGTGGCGGCACTGGTCGGTGCCCCTGCCGCCGCGGTCGCCGTCCTCGAGGTCGACGAGGGGTACCTGGGCCGGGTGATCACCGAGACCGCACCCGAGGTCGTGGTCCTCCTCAACCTGTCACGTGACCAACTCGACCGGATCGCCGAGGTGCGGATGCTGGTCGACCGCTGGCGCACGGCGCTGGCCGGCCTGACTCCGCCCGTGGCCGGCGCCCGGGGCACGGTGGTGGTGGCGAACGCGGACGACCCGATGGTCGCCTATGCGGCCTCGACCGCACCCGAGGTCCACTGGGTCGGTGCCGGCCAGGTCTGGCACGAGGACGCCGTGGGCTGCCCGGCGTGCGGGGGCCGCATCGAGTTCGCACCCGATGGCCGGTGGGCGTGCGACCGCTGCGCCTTCGCGCGACCCGACGTCGTGGCGGACGTCGAGGGATCCGATCTGGTCCTGGCCGACGGGGCGCGGCTCCCGATCCGGATCGCACTGCCCGGCCAGTTCAACCGGGCCAACGCCGCCATGGCCGCAGTGGCCGCCGCCCCGGTGCTGGTGGCGACCGGCCAGGCCCGCGCGGACACCGGCCTGTCCACGGCGCTCGATCGCCTGGGCGGCGTCACCGAGGTGGCCGGTCGGTTCTCCGTGATCAGCCGGGGAGGGAACCCGGTCCGACTGCTGTTGGCCAAGAACCCGGCCGGGTGGACCGCCATCTTCGACCTGCTGGACGAGACGGGTGATCCGGACGCCGCCATCGTCCTCTCCGTCAATGCCCGCACCGCCGACGGGTTCGACACCAGCTGGCTCTGGGACGTCCCCTTCGAGCGCCTGGCCGGACGGTCGGTGGTGGCGACGGGGGAGCGACGACTCGACCTCGCCGTGCGGCTCCGCTACGCCGAGGTGGACCATGCCGTGGTCGACGGTCCGACCGCTGCGCTCGACCACGCCGTCTCCCGGGCCCCGGAGGGGACGGTGGTCGAGTTCCTGGGCAACTACACCGCCTTCGCCGATCTCCGGAGGGCCCTGTGACCGCGGGATCGGGCCGGCTGACGGTGGCCGTGGTCTATCCGGACCTGCTCGGCACCTACGGCGACGGGGGGAACGGGCTCATCCTGGCCCGACGGGCCTCCTGGCGGGGGATCGACGTCGACCTGCTCCAGGCCCCGTCCGACCGACCGCTGCCCGCGGCCGACGTGTACACCATCGGCGGCGGTGAGGACGGGCCCCAGGTGCGGGCGGCCACCACCCTGCACGAGGAGGGCACCCTGGCCGAGCGGGTGGCGGAGGGCGCGGTGGTACTCGGCGTGTGTGCCGGATTCCAGTTGATCGGCCGCTCCTTCCCGGACGCGGTCGACCGGCCTCAGGAAGGGGTCGGCCTCCTCGACGTGACCACCACCAAGGGGACCGGACCCCGTGCCGTCGGCGAGCTGATCGCGGTGCCCGTGCCCGACGCCCCCCGGACGGCGACCGGTGAGCGGCTGCCGCGACTCACCGGCTTCGAGAATCACGGCGGGGTCACCCGGGTCGGACCGGGGGCCCACCTCCTGGCCCATGTCGAGCGGGGGGTCGGCAACGGTGGAGGGGACGGAAGTGAGGGTGCCTGGTGCGGCCGTGTAGTCGGCACCTATCTCCACGGCCCGGTCCTCGCCCGCAACACGGCACTCGCCGACCTGCTGCTCGGTTGGGCCCTGGCGCCACCCGGGTCGCCGCCGGGGGCGGCGGAGGTGTTGGAGCCGCTCGGCGATCACGAGGAACTCGCTCTGCGCGCCGAACGCCTGGAAGCGGTGGACGCCTCGCCCGGGGCCGGCTGGCGGGGGAGGCTCGCCCGGATCCGCGGGCCGCGCTGAGCCGGAGCGGGGCCGTCCCGCTCGTCAGGCCCGCAGACACCGGGTGGTGGCTACCATCCGGGCGTGAGGATCAGCACGGTCATCCTGCCCCACGAGCGTTGGCGCGATGCCCGGGGTACCTGGACGGCGGCCGAGGAACTCGGACTCCACGGTGCCTACACCTACGACCACCTGAGCTGGCGCTCGTTCCGCGACCGCCCCTGGTTCGAGGCCATGACGACCCTGGCCGCGGCCGCCGTCGCGACCTCGAGGCTGCGGATCGGACCCCTGGTCACGTCGCCCAACTTCCGCCACCCGGTGCCCCTGGCCAAGGAGCTGCTCACCCTCGACGACCTGTCCGCGGGTCGCCTGGTCGTGGGCATCGGCTCCGGCGGCACCGGATTCGACGCCGACGCCCTCGGGCAGCCGTCGTGGTCCGCCGCCGAACGGTCCCGGCGGTTCGCCGAGTTCACGGCACTCCTCGACCGGCTGCTCACCCACGACGAGTCCACCGCGGACGGCGAGTACTACGCCGCCCACGGCGTCGTGCGCCATCCTGCGCCGTTGGTCGTGCCCCGGCCGCCGTTCGTCGTGTCGGCGCTCGGTCCCCGCGCCATGGCGGTGGCGGCCGAGTTCGGCCAGGGATGGGTCACGACCGGTGTGGCTCCGGCGGATGCACCGTCGTCGACGGAGTCCACGGTGGCCCTCCAGCTGGCCGATCTGGACCGGGCCCTCGCGAACCGCGGTCGTGACCGGTCGTCGATCGACCGTGTGCTGCTCGACGGGTTCGGCGACGAGCCCACCCTCGACTCGGTCGACGCCTTCGTCGACGTGGCCGGGCGCTACGGCCTCCTCGGCATCGACGAGCTCGTCGTCCACTGGCCGATCCCCGACTCACCGTTCGCCGTCGACCAGCTCCTCTTCGAGCGGATCGTCACCGAGGGGACCGCCCAACTGGACGGGTGACGGCCCGCTCAGCGCCGCTTGCGGGGCCACTCGTTGCCCTCGGCGTCGATCGGATCGTTCCGGTCCGGTGACGGGGTGAGCGCCCACGAGCGACGCCAGGCGGCGACATCGGGGCCCTGGAGCGACGGTGTCGTCCCGGCCGCCGCCTGCCGGCGGGCGGTCCACCAGTCGGTGGTGGACTCGTTGGCCAGGGTGGCGATGGCGGACTCGATGCGCGCCGCGAACCGCCGGGCGTCCTCCCCCTCGGTCGGCCACAGTGGCGTGCCGAAGGTGACCGTGGTCCGGGTGCGCTTCACGGTGCCGCCCCCCTTGGGGAGGATGTGGCGGGTGCCGTCGATGTGTACGGGGACGACCGGCCGTCCGGTGCGTGCGGCCAGGTAGGCGGCCCCGCCCCGGAACTCCTGGGCCCATCCGTCCGGGGACCGCCCCCCCTCGGGGAAGATGACGAGATTCCAGTCGTCGGCCAGGAGTTCGGCCGCCAGGTCGGCCGACCGGCGGTTGACCTTGGTCCGCTCGATGGGGATGGCCCCGAGCACGAAGGAGAAGGTGTCCGCCTTCCAGCGCCGGTCGAAGAAGTAGTCGGCCGCGGCCGCCACGACCGTCCGGTGCCGGAACCGGAGGGGCAGACAGGCCAGCAGGAGCGGCGTGTCGATGTGACTGGCGTGGTTGGCGGCGAAGATCACCGGTGACTCGAGGTCGCGCAGTCCCTCCTCGCCCCGAAGTTGCGGTGACGCCACGACCCGGGCCAGGGGTCGGGTGACGTTGTCGAGCACCATGGCCCGGGCCAGACGCACCGGGTAGCGACGCGACCAGGCCGTGTCGTAGTGGACGCCGAGCTCGGGTTCGGGTGCGGGACGGGCCACGGATCCGGGCCACGTGGGTGCGGCCAACGGGAACCGGGCGCGACCGGCCCGGGCCACCAGGGCGGCGGGACTACGACCGGTCACGCCTCCACCGGCGGCCGAGTCGCCGAGCGCGGCGTCGGTGCGCACGGCCCGGCGGGACCGGAGGGATCGCGAGGTGTCGCGAATCTTGCTCATCGCATCGGTCTCACTGCACGTCGGCCATCATGATCGGCGGGGCGTGGAGATGGGTCAGCGTGGGGGAGGTGCCGACCACGTCGCGGGCCATCTCCAGGGCGTCGGCCAACGTCGAGGCGGCCCGGAACCCGAGCCGGTGGACGGCCTTGGGGTCGCCGCCCACGATGATGACCGCACCCAGGTGCTGGAGGGCGTGGGCGCACCAGTACCACATGTAGAACGGATGGACCCCGTGGTAGGCGTGGCCGGTCCGGTAGAGGTGGATGTACCAGGGGTCGGTGGCCTCGCTCAGCACCTGCTCGAAGAAGTCGATGTAACTCGGGTGGTGGACCGGGTTGAACTCCCACGGCGTCGGGTGGGTCATGATCAGGACACCGCCCTCGCGTACCAGCGGCCTGCCCCGGTAGAGGTTGAAGAAGTAGCCGAGGCCGAGACACGCCACCAGGATGGGATTGAGGATCGAGTTGACGTTGTAGGGGCTGATGTAGGGCAGTCCCATGGTGAGGATGTCGGTCTGACCCTCGACGACCACCCCCTGCTGCTCCCATACGTTGGCCGTGGTCACGGCGTGGACGGCCTCGACCTCGCCGGCCTGGACGGAGGTCATGCGGTGCGGCGCCTTGACCGTGTGGAAGATGGACCGGGCATGGCGGGCCGGCACCCGGTCCAGGGCGTTGGACGCCGCCACGTAGGCCAGGCGGTCCTTGGCCTTCCACTCCCACTCACGCTTCTGCAGAAACTGGAACGCTCCCGGAAACGTGTCGTTGTTGAGGGTCGTCTCGATCTGGAAGACCTTGACGCCCGAGTCGCGGATGAGCCGGCCCATCCGCCAGTTGGCCGAGTGGAGCTCGCTCTTGTGCTGGTCCATGAAGGACTTCGACCGGCGCATGGTCTCGGGATTGTGGTGGTGGCGCAGGCTCTTGTAGCTGGCGAGCCCCGTGGCCACGCTCTTGTGGCCACCGTCCATGGCCACCAGGTTGATGTTCACGTAGACGAGCAGGTCGCTCTCGGCGGCGCGCTTGTTGATCTCGACGTCCTCACCCTGGTCGGTCTGCCCGAGGTGGACGAGGTTGGACGGGTCCTCGGCGTCGTGCTGGGTGAGCAGCCCGTTGGGGGCGAAGGCGTCGTAGATGCGGTCCCCGATGGCGTGACGGAGTTCGGGCTCGGTCATGCGCCGGTGGAGGGCCAACGCCACGATCAGCTCGACGTCGTCGACACCGGCCTCGGCGGCCAGGTCGAGCACCTGTTCCATCACCAACTGGCGGATGTCGGGTCGCTCCATCGGAGGTAGCGGGAGGGAGATGTCGTCGAAGGCGATGGTGAGCCGCATGCCCGGGAACAGCAGGGCGGGCAGGGGCTCCTGGTCCCCTTCGGGATGGGTCAGCGCGTGACGGATGGCGGCCTGGGGATCGGTCAGCGGGTCGATCGGCTCGGGCGCATAGATCACCCGGCTCCCTTCGGGCAGCTTCTCCAGGCTGAACCGCTCCCCGTGCCAGAACAGGGTGGGGGGCGTCGAGTGGTCGACGTCGAGCACGAATCCGGGCCTGGGGCTCATCGGGTGCGTCCTTTCGGTTTGCGGAGGTCGAAGGCCACCTTGACCGCACCCCGGCGGCCGGCGGCCCCGGCGTGGGCCAGAGCCTCCTCGTAGCGTTCGAGCGGGTAGAGCGCGGACACCAGACGGCCGAGCGATGCCTCGCCCACCAGGTCGATGGACAGCTCGAAGCTGCGTCGGTCGGGGGCTCCCGGTTCGGGGGCGGCCTCGGAGCCGTAGGCGTAGGCACCGACGAGGGTCAGCTCGCGATGCCACAGCGGGGCGAGGTCGACGGTCACCTTGGACGGCATGCCGACAAGGACGACGCGCCCGCGGGCACGGACCAGCGACAGCGCCTCGGTGATCGAGGCCGCGCTGCCGACGCAGTCGAAGACGACGTCGGCCCCCTCGGTGAGCCGGCCGCCCAGCACGAGCGATCCGGCCCGGCGCCGCACGGCGCGGACCAGTTGGTCGGGTGGCACGACGAGATCGGCGCCGAGTGATGCGGCGAGCTCCCGTTGGCGGGGGTGCTTCGCCCCGACCACCACGGTGCACGGGGTGGTGGGGCGGACCAGGTGGTGGAGGGCGGCGACCGTGGTCTGGCCGAGGGTCCCGGCGCCGATGACCGCCACCAGGTCACCCGGGGTGACGTGGGCCGACAGTGCGGCGTGGACCGCGCAGGCGGTCGGCTCGATCATCACGGCGTCCTCGTCGGACAGTGTGTCGGGCACGGCGTGGAGCTGGCTGGCGTGGGCCATCAGCGGTGCGGTCGACCAGCCGCCGCCGGTGTCGGTACAGAAGCCGGTCTGCAGCCCCGGTTCGAGCGCCCCGGAGGCCAGATTGCCGCAGAGTCCGGTGTGCCCGGATCCGCACTGGGCGCAGGGCGGCTCGATGTGGCGTGGGGCGCAGCCGAGCACCGGTTCGATCACGGCCCGGGTGCCGGGTTCGAGGGTGCGGCCACTGAAGTCCACACCACCGTCGTCGAGCACTCCGACCACCTCGTGCCCGGGCACGAAGGGGAAGCTGACCATGTCCTCGAAGTAGCGCGAGGTCCGCCCGTCCACGGTGGCGAGGTCGGACCCGCAGATCCCCGACAGGAGTGGACGCAACGGGTACCAGTCCTCACCCGGGCGCTCGGGTGCCTGGGCGTCGAGCAGCTGCAGCGGGCCGATGCCCGCGCCCCGGCCCGAGCCGAGGAGTGAAGCCACCCGCGAGGCGGCGAAGCGGGGGAGATTGCGCTCCAGGACCAGTGCCTTCATCGCGCTACCCCGGCCACGTCGCCGGCCACACCGCCCGATCTGGCGATGCGGCGGGACTGTCCGGCGCGCGCCGCCGGACTGGTGCGCCCCCGACGGGCCGCGCCCCGGTGGTCGAGGGGACCGAGCGGCAGCACGGGCTGACTGCCTCCGTCGGCCTTGTGCCAGGTCTCCACGTGCCAGCCCCGGCGGCGGGCGATGGCGGCCAGCTTGGCTTCGGGATTGACGGCCACGGGGAAGCCGACGGCTTCGAGCATGGGGAGATCGCTGGCCGAGTCGGCATAGGCCATCGACTCCTCCAGTCGGAGCCCCTCGGACTCGGCGTAGTCGGCCAGCACCAGGGCGCGGGCCTCGCCGATGGGTGGTAGCTGCTCCAGGCGACCGGTGAACACTCCGCCCTCCTCACCCAGTCGCGCACAGACGATCTCGTCGAACAGGGGCCGGAACGGCTCGACCACGAAGTCGAGGGCTCCCGTGATCAGGATCGTCCGGTGCCCGAGGGCCTGATGGGCCCGCACCCGGGCGATACCGGCCGGGAACGACTTGGCCAATAACAGATGGTGGAAGAGGTCCCAGCCGTCGTCGTGCAGTCGGGCCACCGGTGCCCCCTCGTAGCGGCGGTAGAAGGAGCGCAGGAAGTCGCCCCGGTCCCGGCGGTCGAGGGCGAGGAGCGCCGGGGCCTCGGCGACGAGGTCGGCCACGAAGGCGGTGCGTTCGGCGGCGGGGAGGTGCCGGGACGCCAGCCAGGCGTAGGAGTCGACCACGTTCGAGGCGATGAGCGTGTTCTCGAGGTCGAAGGCGGCCAGGTGGCGGTCGGGGGACAGGATGTTCTTCCGGGCCCGGTCGGCCCGGTTGGTCTTGACCGACTTGCCGCCCGGCGACGTCCGGACCCGGGCGTGCTCGATGATCGAGGGCAGGTGGATCTCGCGCACGTAGGTGGACCAGTCGATGGCGCCCGGGTCGAGGCAGAAGGCGGCACGGTCGTCCTCGTCCATGCGGTCCCACAGCGCGAGCAGGCGATCGACCCGGTACAGCGCCTCGGTCTCGGTGTAGGCGCCGTAGAGCTCGACGTAGCCGAGGGCCCGGTCGGCGAGGAGGTGCTGCTCTTCGAGCGCGGCCATCCACTCGGCCTGCTTGCCCCGGATGGGCAGCGACCCGACCACTCGTTCGGCCAACGACATGGCCTTCGAGGCCCGGGTGAGCTGGCGCTGCACGCGTCCGCGTCCCGGGAAGGACCACTCGGGCACCACGATGGGTTGGCCGTCCTGGTCGTAGAGCGGATGCTCCTGGAACCACGCCGTCACCAGCTCGACGAGCTTGCCGTAGCGGAACGGGTTCCGCACGCCCGAGGCCACGTGGTACACCGACGGTCCGGTGTAGGCGTCGGCCGGGTCGTCCGAGCCGGCGTTCAGCAGCGCCTCGCCGGCCACGGCGATGATGGCGGCCACGACGAGGTCGACCGGGATGACGTCGGTCACGCCTTCGGGCACCCCCGGAAACTCCCGTAGGAGACCCCGGGCGTAGGAGATGATGATCGGCTCCGCCATGCGGAAGCCTCGGATCCAACCGGGGCGCGGCTCGGCGAGGGCGGACTCGATGATGGACGGTCGGATGATGGTGATCGGGACCGTGTCGCCGTATTGGGACACGAGCGCCCGCTCGCCCAGTGCCTTCGTGTACGGATAGGCGTCCGGCCATCCGAGCGAGAGCGCCCGGGCCTGTCCGATGCTGACCATCTGCTTCTTGACCCAGTCCTCACGCAACCGCTCGGCCCGCTCGGCCAGGAGGTGGAGTCCGGCTCCACCCAGCTCCTCGCGGGCGGCCTTGTGGAATGCGGTCAGGCGTTCGGGACGTCGGGATTCGGCCTCGGAGTCGCCGCGCTGGCGACGGGCGGCGGTCACCTCATGACGCCAGTCGACGTCGATGGTGAACGGGTTGGCGTCGAGCAGCTCTTCTCTGGCTTCGCCCTGGTGGGTGCTCGCCACGTACGCCGTCGACACGGGCAGGTAGTGCACCGGCCCGGACCTGCCGTCCGCCTGGGCGAGGGCCCGCGCGGCGACGAAGGCCTCCGCCACCCGGGACGGACCCAGCAGGTTGACCTCGACGGCGGCGTCGAGCGGTGAGTCGAAACTTACCGAGGCGGCCGAGTGAACGACGATGTCGCAACGCGACATGGCCTCGAGGCCGTCGGCGTCCATGCCCAGTCCGTCGGTGGTGACGTCCCCGGCCACGGCACTCACCCGGGCGGCCATCGCCTCGTCGAACCCGTCACCGAGCTCGTCGCGCAGTCGGTCGAAGCAGTCGTTCTTGAGGATCTCCTTGGTGGCGCGCTGCCACGGGGTGGCGCGCCGGCCGGGACGGATCAGGAGGACCACCTGGCTGTCGGGCACGCTGCGCAGGATGCGCTCGACGAGTGCGGTACCGAGGAAGCCGGTGGCGCCGGTGATGAAGAATCGCCTACCGGCGAGGGCGTCGCGCACGCGGGTCACCCGATCTGTCTACCATATGGTAAGTGACCGGGTCGACCACAGGACAGCGTGCGTCGGTGGGCCGCGACCGGAGCCGGCCCCGACCGGTACCGGCCGGGGGCCGGACCGACGCGGACGGGGTCACGACGTCCGAACGGATCCTCGATGCCGCCCTGGCGTCCTTCGCCTCGCGGGGGTATGAGGCGTCCTCGCTCGATGCCCTGGCCGTCGGACTCGACATCCGCAAGCAGACGATCCTCTACTGGTTCCCCAGCAAGGAGGTGCTGCTCGAGGCCGTCATCGACCGCAGTGCCATCGAACTGTCCGCCGTGCTCGAGGCGTCGTTGGCCGCGGCGGGCACGGGGTGGTCCCGGGTGGAGGCGGTGGTGAAGTCGGTGTTCCGGCTGGCGGCGCGCCGACCGGAACTGTTGGGTCTGGTGCGCGAGATGGGCCGGTTGGGTACGCCGGCGTCCACCCGGTTCGTGACCGCCATCGAACCCCTGGTGCAACGGGCGGCGGGGTTCCTGGAGGCCGAGATGGATGCCGGGCACATGCGCCGCCACGATCCCCGGCTGCTGCTCCTGGCCATCTATTCGACGGTCATCGGCATGGTGACCGAGGTCGAGGTGCTGCGGGCCTTCGGCGAGGAGCCCACGGCCCGGTCCCTGGTCCGCCGCCGCAACGAGATCCTGGAACTCCTCCGGTCCGCCCTCGTCACCGACGCCGCCTGAGCGTTCCCGTCCGGCCGGTCCGCGGCGGTGTCAGTCGATCGGGTCAGTCGATCGGGTCAGTCGATCGGGTCAGTCAGTGGCCTTGGCCGACCGCCGCTCGCGCCACGAAGGCTTGGGTGGCGGGGGAGCGGGCCGGGTAGGCGCCTTGGGGGTGTACCGCTTGTTCCCCGTGGGAGCGGCG
>Ga0302279_10008051_pt1 | contig 10506 bp, 9 predicted proteins | sample III_Bog_N3_3_FD_194541 | JGI IMG/M metagenome (GOLD analysis project Ga0302279, IMG submission 194541) | Peat permafrost microbial communities from Stordalen Mire near Abisko, Sweden - III_Bog_N3_3 | ecosystem: Environmental > Terrestrial > Soil > Wetlands > Peat | place: Sweden: Abisko...
CAGATTTCAGGGCCTGACCCCATTCTGTCACGAGGTGCAAAACGCGCTTCCCAGGGGCCGGCTTTGCGGTAAGACCTGAGTCAACCCCGTGTCCACGCCAAGAGCCGAACTCCTGACCGCGCGCCTCGACCGACTTCCGGCGTCCCGGCACCTTTGGGGGCTGGTCTTCCGGATTTCGCTGGGCGCCTTCTTCGAGATGTTCGACCTGTTCCTGACCGGCTACCTCGGCCCGCTCCTTGCCCGCGCCGGCATCTTCCGCGCCGGAGCGCGGGGATTCGCGGGCCTCACCGACCAGGCGACCTTCGCCGCGATGACCTTCCTGGGGCTCTTCGTTGGCACGCTCCTCTTCAGCCCGGTCGCCGACCGGCTCGGCCGCCGGCCGGTCTTCACCGGGTCCCTGCTCTGGTACACCGCCGCGACGCTCCTGATGGCGGCGCAGTCCACGGCCCTGGGCGTCGACCTGTGGCGCTTTGTCGCGGGGGTGGGCATCGGGGTCGAGCTGGTGACAATCGACGCCTATATCTCCGAGCTGGTGCCGAAGGGCGTGAGGGGACGGGCTTTTGCCGTGAGCACGGCGGCGCAATTCCTGGGGATACCGGCCGTCGCCCTGCTCTGCTGGATCTTCACGGCGCACCCCCCGGCCGGGCTCGCCGGCTGGCGCTGCGTGCTGCTCTTCAGCGCCCTCGGCGCGATCGCCGTCTGGCTCGCGCGCGCGGGCCTGCCGGAGTCGCCGCGCTGGCTCATCCGGCGCGGCCGGATGGAGGAGGCCGAGCGCGTGACGGCGGCGATCGAGGCCCGGGTCGGCGCCGACATCGGAAGGCCGCTCCCTGAACCCGCGCCGCCGACTCCGGCCGAGACAGCCGCGCCGGGATCCTTCGCGGAGATTTGGAGGCCGCCCTACCGCCGGCGGACCCTCATGCTCGCCGTATTCAATTTCTTCCAGACGATCGGCTTCTACGGCTTCGGCAACTGGCTGCCGCAGTTCCTCGCCGCACAGGGGGCGGGCGTCCTCCAGGGCCTGCGCTACGCGTTCATCATCGCGCTGGCCTACCCGCTGGCGCCGCTCGTCTTCCTGCCGCTCGCCGACCGGCTTGAGCGCAAGACCCAGATCGTGTGGGCCGCCATCGGGGTCGGCGTGGTCGGCCTGGTGTTCTCCCAGCAGCGCCAGCCGGTTCCGCTGGTGGCCTGCGGAGCGCTGGTCATCGTCTTCAACTGCTTCATGAGTTTTTCCTTCCACGCCTACCAGACGGAGCTTTTCCCAACGAGGGTCCGCGCGCGCGCCGTTGGTTTCTGCTATTCGTGGAGCCGGCTCTCCACGGTGCTGAGCAGCTACATGATCGCGTTCTTTCTCGCGCAGTTCGGCATCCGGGGCGTCTTCGGCTTCATCGCGGCGAGCATGCTTGCCGTCGTGGTCGCGATCGGCGGGTTCGGCCCGCGGACAAGGGGCCTGGCGCTCGAGGCGATCTCACAATAGCGGCCGGGTAGGGAAACAGCCCATGGCGGGTGGAACCCGGACGGGGTACCCTCGGTCGAAACCACAAAGATCCAAGGTCATGCCATGAAATCAAACACTTGCCGATTCACCCGCCGCACCGCCATCGCCGCCGCCACGGGCGCGCTCCTCGCCGCTGCCATCCTCACCACGTCCGGATGCCTCGCGGTCGCCGCGGGTGCCGGAGCGGGTGCGACAGTGGCCTACGTGCGCGGCGACCTCGACGCGACGCTCAACGCCGGGTTCGAGAAGTCCGTGCGGGCGACCAATAGCGCCGTCTCCGACCTCCACTATGCGAAGGTCAGCGAGAAGCGCGACGACCTCCAGGATACGATCATCGCGCGAAACGCGGCCGACAAGAAGATCGAGCTGCACATCGAGCGGCTCGGCGACGACGCGACCAAGCTCAAGATCCGGGTCGGGACCTTTGGCGATAACGCCATCCAGGTTGAGGTACTTACCAAGATTCAGTCCGAGCTATAAAGAGTTGGAGTAAAAAGGGTTCCAATCGTACATCTCTGTCGGGGCCTTAATCTTCGGCGAATTGAGCCGTTGTAGTCCCCATGGACGCAGAGGCGCAGATCGACAGGGAGCTGCTCCATGTCGCCGAGAGGCTGCCCACCGCCCCCCGTATTCTTGTCGAATTGGGAGGCATCATTGACGACGCCTATGTGGAAATGGACGACGTGATCGAGCTGCTGCGGCAGGATGCGCCGCTCGCCGCGCAGATCATCCGGATGTCCAATTGCGCGATCTACGCCTCGCCGATCCCGGTCGGCTCGCTTGAGCGGGCCCTGATTGTCCTGGGATTCGCCGAAGTCCACCGGCTGGTCGGAGCCGTGGCCGCCTCCCAGCTCGCCGAGCAGGAAATGCGGATGTACCCGATCGACGGGCCCAGGCTGCGCATGAACACGCTCTTCGTGGCGGTGTTCATGGAGGAACTTGCGCGGTGGACGGGCGAGCGGCCGCGGAGCTGCTACACGATCGGGCTCTTGCGCCCGATTGGGATGATGGCGCTGGAGCGGATGAAACCCCGAATCGAGGGATTGCGCCCCTTCCTTGAGAGCGGGGAGACCGTCCTCGACGAGTGGGAGCGGAAGACCTGGGGCATCACGAACTCCGAGGCCGCCGAGCACATCCTCACCCATTGGAGGCTGCCGCACGACACGGTCTCGGCGATCCGCCACCATTACCGGCCGACCGGCCTCCAGCATCCCCTCATCCACCTCTTGACGCTCGCCGCCTCCGCGGCGGCCGACATCGGCTATGCGATCCCCGGCGAGCAGCACTATTGGGAGCTCTCCTCAAAAACCTTTTCCAAGGCGGGCCTCGACCCGAGCCTCCTGCCGATCGTCACCGAGCGCGCGCAGCGCAAGTTTGCGCAGCTGAACCTGCTCGTCGAGTGACCGGGGGCGCAGAGTCTTGATTCCTCGGGCGGCCTGTTGAGGGAGACCGCCGTCCCGGCGCCGACCGGCAAGTCAGGAGACCGTCAGGCTGTTCAGGAGCTGCACCGCGTTCTCGTAGTCGCCCTTGGTCTCGACGCGGAGCTGCTCAAGGTCGTTCGCGCAGAGGCCCAGGCAGGCCAGGATCGGCGGCTCGGGCAGCGGCGGGATGGCGTCGGGGGCCGCGTGGGCGGCCTCCTTCATCCACTTGGCGACGTGGAGCACGCAGGCGAGCGGCACGTGGATGCCGGCCTCCTTCGGGGCGAACTGCCAGCGGATCGGCTGCACGATCGCCGGATGGAAGGACCAGCGCCGAAGGAGCACCGCCGCGGCGGCCGCGTTCGTGAAGCCGAGGACGCGGTGCTCCTCGTCGATGCTCCGCCGGGGGAAGGACCCGTGCCTGAAGCTGAGATTCTTCGCATTCTTCGTGTTCCAGGCGTCGATGGCGATCAACCCGACCATGTGGAAAAATCCCACGGTGTACGCGGAGCGGCCCTCAAGCCCGACCAGCACGGCGATCTTCTCGGAGGCGAGCGCGCAGGTGAAGGACTGGCGCCACAGCGAGTCACGCCTAATCGAATAGGTCGGCAGGTCCCAGGCGAGGAGCTCGGAGGCGACGGCATTGGTCACCAGCTCGCAGACCTTGACGAGCCCGACGCGGCTCACGGCCTCCTCGATTCTCGATGAGCGCTCGCCGTTGTTGTAATAGGCGCTGTTGCTCAGCTGGAGGACGGCGGCGGCCACTCCCTGGTCGAAGCTGATCAGCGCGGCGATGCTGTCGATTGACGCGCTGTCATCCTTCAGCGCGTCCATGACCTTGGGCAGCACCTCCGGGGAGGAGGGGAGATGGTCGAGGCCCGAGACCATCTCGTCCGGTCCGAGCAAGCCGTCCGAAAACTTGGGCGTGGGGAAGGTGCGCATGCGTACGTATTTTCCTCTTATACGGCGCAGATCCCGGCGGACTTTAGCCTAAGTCTCGGAATTTGCGTCGGATAAAACACCTTGTAGGCTGGCCTTCTCCGGACCAATTATCGTCCCGAACCGCCCTCAAAGAGATGGAATACGCCCTTGGAATAGACTTCGGCACCAATTCCGTGCGAGCCCTTGTCGTCCGCTGCCGCGACGGGGCTGAAGCGGGATCCTGCGTGGTCGATTATCCCGGCGGCGAGCAGGGAATCCTGCTCGACAGGACCGACCACAACCTGGCCCGGCAGGACCCCGCCGACATCCTCTTTGGCCTGGAAAAGAGCGTCCGGGGCGCCCTCGCCGCCGCGAAGCGGCGCCACGGGGTTTCGCCCGGCAGCATCGTCGGGATCGGTGTTGATACCACTGGATCCAGCCCCATCCCCGTGGATCGCGGGAACCGTCCCCTCGCCCTTTCGGCCCGGTGGAAGCGCAACCTGTCGGCCCATTGCTGGTTGTGGAAGGACCACACGAGCTGGCGCGAGGCGGCCCGGATCACGGAATTGGCGGCCCGGATCAGGCCCCGGTACATCGCCAAGTGCGGCAACACCTATTCCTCGGAATGGTGGTGGTCAAAGATTTGGCACTGCCTGCGGACCGCTCCCGATGTCTTTTCGGCCGCGTATTCATGGGTTGAGATGGCCGACTGGGTTCCCTCGGTCCTCGCCGGGGTGGACGATCCCCTGAAGGTGGTCCGCGGCGTCTGCGCGGCCGGGCACAAGGCCCTCTACAGCGACGAGTGGGGCGGGCTTCCGGACAAGAAGTTCCTGGCGGCCCTGGACCCCCGGCTCGCGTCGCTCAGGGACCGGCTCTACGCGCGGGCCCACGACGCGTCGCAGGCGGCGGGAGCGCTCTGCCCGGCCTGGGCCGGGAAGCTCGGGCTGCCGGCCGGAATCCCGATCGCGATCGGGGAGTTCGACGTCCACTACGGCTCCATCGGGTCCGGGGTGAGGGAGGGAACCCTGGTCAAGGTGATCGGCACCTCAACATGCGACTGCGCCGTTGTCGCGGCCGGCCGGAATGTGCCCGACATTCCCGGGATCTGCGGGATCGTCCCCGGGGCGATCCTGCCCGGCTTCCAGGGGATCGAGGCGGGGCAGTCGGCGGTGGGAGACATCTTCAGGTGGTGGGTCGAGGGGGTCTGCGGCGGGGACGCCGCGATGCACCGCGACCTGACCGCCGAGGCGGCCCGCCAGAAGCCCGGCGCGAGCGGGCTGCTCGCCCTGGACTGGCAGAACGGAAACCGGACGATCCTGGTCGATCCGCTGCTTACCGGCCTGCTCGTCGGCTGCACGCTGCACACGACGCGCGCCGAGATCTACCGGGCTCTCATCGAGGGTACCGCCTTCGGCGCCCGGGCGATCATCGAGCGGATCCGCGAGTACGGGGTCCCGATCCGGCGCGTGGTCTGCGCGGGTGGGATTGCCGAGAAGAATCCGCTGCTCATGCAGGTCTATGCCGACGTGATCGGCTGCACGATGCACGTCGCCGGCTCGAGCCAGGCCTGCGCCCTGGGCGCGGCGGTCTCCGCCGCCGTCCTGGCCGGCGTCCACCGGGACTTCCCCGCCGCGCAGCGGGCGATGACACGGCTGAAGGCCGCCTCCTACCGCCCGATTCCCGCGAACCGCAGGGTTTACAACCGGCTCTACGCGCAATACCGCTTGCTCCACGACGGATTCGGCGGGAAGGCCAAGGCGGTGGATTTCTCAAAGACAATGAAGGTCCTTCTCGCGGAGAAAGCCGCGGCAAAATCGTGATCAAGCAACTCCCCCCCTCCGAGGTCTGGTTTGTGACCGGATCGCAGCACCTCTACGGCCCCGGCCCCCTCCGGCAGGTGGCCTCGAACGCCCGGGCGATCGTCGCCGGGCTTGGCGCCTCGGGGCGTCTGCCGCTCCGGCTCGTCTTCAAGCCGGTCGTGACGACGCCGGCGGAGATCCGCGCCCTGTGCGGGGAGGCCAACGCCGCCCCGGCCTGCGCGGGCCTGGTCCTGTGGATGCACACCTTCTCCCCGGCGAAGATGTGGATCGGCGGGCTGTCAGCCCTCCGCAAGCCCTTCCTGCACCTCCACACCCAGTTCAACCGCGACCTGCCGTGGGAGACGATCGACATGGATTTCATGAACCTGAACCAGGCCGCCCACGGCGACCGGGAGGCGGGTTTCCTCCACACGCGGATGGGCCTGCGCCGGAAGATCGTGGTCGGGCACTGGCAGGACGGCGAGGTCCAGGACCGGCTCGGGGCCTGGATGCGGGTGGCGCGGGCCTGGCACGACTGGCAGGGGGCCTCGTTCGCGCGTTTCGGCGACAACATGCGCCAGGTCGCCGTCACCGATGGCGACAAGGTCGCCGCGGAGATCGCATTTGGCTGGTCGGTTAACGGATACGGCGTGGGCGAGCTCGCCGCGGAGATTGCGGCGGTCGGCGAGGCCGCGCTCCGCCGGCTCTGCGCGGAGTACGAGGAGCTCTATGCGGTCTCCCCGGAGCTGCGCAAGGGCGGCGCCCGGCACGACTCGCTGCGGGAGGGAGCCCGTATCGAGATCGGACTGCGGTCCTTCCTGAAGGCCGGCGGGTTCAAGGGATTCACGACCACCTTCGAGGACCTCCACGGCCTCCGGCAGTTGCCGGGGCTCGCCGTCCAGCGGCTGATGGCCGAGGGCTACGGCTTCGGCGCGGAGGGGGACTGGAAGACCTGCGCCCTCCTGCGCGCGATGAAGGTGATCGGGTCGGACCTGGACGGCGGTACCTCCTTCATGGAGGACTACACCTATCACCTCCACCCCGACGGGCACCTGGTCCTCGGCGCCCACATGCTCGAGGTCTGCCCGTCGATCGCGGTGGGAAAGCCGTCGCTCGAGGTCCATCCGCTGGGAATCGGGGGCAGGGAGGACCCGGTCAGGCTCGTCTTCAGCGCCCCCCCCGGGCCCGCCGTCAACGCGTCGCTCGTGGACTTGGGTGGCCGCTTCCGGCTCATCGTGAACGAGGTCGACGCGGTGGAGCCGCCGAGCCGCCTGCCGCGGCTCCCGGTGGCCCGCGCCGTCTGGAAATGCCGGCCGGACTTCAAGACGGCCTGCGGCGCCTGGATCCGGGCGGGCGGAGCCCATCACACCGGTTTCAGCTTCGCCGTGACCGCCGAGCATCTGGGCGACCTCGCGGACCTGGCGGGAATCGAGGCGGTCGTGATCGACGGCTCGACGACCCGGTCGGGCTTCGAGAAGGAACTGCGCTGGAACGAGGCGTACTTCCACATGGGACGGGGCCCGTCGCCATGCTGACCGAGCTCAAGCGCGAGGCCTGCGAGGCGAACCGGAGCCTGCCCGGCCACGGGCTCGTCCACCTGAATTTCGGCAACGCGAGCGCCCTGGACCGCCGCCGCGGAATTTTCGCGATCAAGCCGAGCGGGGTCGACTACGCGCGGCTCCGGCCCGCGGACATGGTCCTCGTCGACCTGGAGGGCCGCAGGGTCGAGGGCAGCCTCCGGCCGTCGTCGGACACGCCCACGCACCTGGAGTTGTACCGGAAATTCGAGTCGATCGGCGGGGTCGTCCACACCCACTCCCTTTACGCGACCGCCTTCGCCCAGGCCGGGCGGCCGATCCCCGCGCTGGGCACGACCCACTCCGATTTTTTCCGCGGGAAGATCCCGGTGACCCGGCTGCTCCGCAGGCGCGAGATCGCCGGCGACTACGAGACGGAGACCGGACGGGTGATCTGCGAGGCCTTCCGGGGCCTCGATCCCGCCGCGGTTCCCGGCGTGCTGGTGAACCGGCACGCCCCCTTCGCCTGGGGGCCCACGGTCGCAAAGGCGCTGGAGAACGCCGTTGCCGTCGAGCTTTGCGCGCGAATGGCCTTCCTGACCCTGCAGCTCAGGCCGACGGTGGGCGCGATCGACCCGGTCCTTCTCGACCGGCACTTCCTGAGGAAGCACGGGGCGCAGGCGTACTACGGCCAGCCCTGAGGCGGCCGTTCACTTGCCCGCGTACCAGAAGGACCGGCGCCAGTTGTGGCGGCGGAGCCGGGCCAGGAGCTCGGGCGGGAGGTCGGGCAGGTCGCTGACCGCGCAGTTCGCCTCGGCCTGGGACACGTTCCGGATCCCGGGGATCACGGTGGAGACCGCCGGATGCGCCAGCGCGAACTTGATCGCTGCCTGGGCAAGCGTGTAGCCGGAGCCCTCCAGGTCGCGGCGCACCTTCTCGACGCGCAGGACCGTGCGGTTCAGCCGGTCGCCGGCGAAGTAAAACGAGCGGAAGTCGTCCGGGGCGAACCGGGTCGCGCCGTTGAATTTTCCGGTGAGCGATCCCTCGTCGAAGACGACGCGGACGATGACGCCGACGCCGCACTCCAGCGCCGCGTCGAGCAATTCGGCGGCCGGCTCCTGCTCGAAGATGTTGTAGATGACCTGGACGGAGTCGACCCAGCCGTTGCGCATGAGCTGGATCACGCTGTTCTGGTCGTTCTCCGGGGTGGAGATCCCGACCAGCCCGATCTTCCCCTCCTTCTGAAGATCGCGGAGGACCCTGAAGGGCGTCGGGTTGCGGTTCCACGCGCGCGTCCAGGTGTGAAGCTGGAGCAGATCGATCCTCGCGGTCCCGAGGTTGGCGAGCCGCTCCTCAACGCTGCTGCGCAGGTAGTCCTCGGGATAGCGCTCGTCGGCCTTGCAGTAGGGCGAAGGGGGCCAGATGCCGGCGACCGGCGGGGTCTTTGTCGCGACAACGATGCGGGATGTCTGGTCGGCCGCGGCCCGCTCCCGGAGCATCTGGCCGATCAGGCGCTCGCTGCGGCCCTCGCCGTAGCCGGCCGCCGTGTCGATGAAGTTCACTCCGCATTCCAGCGCCGCGTGGAGCGCGGCCAGGGAGTCGCGGTCCGACTGGGCGCCCCACGAGCCGCCGATCGCCCAGGCGCCGAAGCCGACTTCCGAGCAGGAGAACCCGTGCTTTCCAAAGGGGCGGTATTTCATGGGGTGGCGGGCCCGTCAGCCGGGAAAGTGCTGCGCTATCTTAGCCTTGAGAAAGCGGACCGACTCAAGCAAATCCTCCCGGCCGTTCATCCCGTCCTCGATCGAGATCCAGGAGTTGAAGCCGACCGCGGCGAGGGTGGAAAAGATCCGGTCGTAGTCGTTGAGGCCCCGGCCGATGACCCCGTGCGAGAGCCGGCTCGCGTAGCCCAGCGAGTCCTCCTCGCGGCGCAGGTCCTCGATCGTGCCGGACTTCAGGTAGCGGTCGCTCGCGTGCATGGAGACCACGCGGTGCTTCACCTTCTCGAGCAGCACGAGGGGATCCTCCCCGGCGAGGATCGTGTTCGAGGGGTCGTAGTTGACGCCGAACCACGGGGACTCGATCCGGTTCACGATCTCGACGAAGACATCCATCTTCTGGGCGAACTCGGGGTGCTTCCAGTAGTTGTCCTTGTAGTGGTTCTCCAGCGTCAGGATCACCCCGTGGCTCTCCGCGAAGGGGAGCAGCCCGGTGATCACGCGCACAACCTGGTCCACGCCCGCCGCCCGGGTCAATTCGGGGCGGCGCTGGCCCGACAGGACGCGGCAGAACCGGCCCCCGAAGTAGGCGGTGATCTCGATCATCCGCCTCTCGCGGTCGATCTCCCGCTGGAGCCGCTCCGGGTCTGTCTCGGTGAAGTCCGGCGAGCAGCAGAGCATCGGCATCTCCAGGCCGTGCCGGTAAAGGCTGTCCCGGGTCCGCTCGAGGAATCCGGGGTCGTCGTCGATGAAGCCGGAGTAGAACTCGAGCCCCTCGACGCCGAGCGTGGCGCCGATCCCGATCCACTCGTCGAGCGTCATCGTCCGGTCGACGACCAGGGCGTCGATGAAGCACTTGGGAAAGGCGGCGAGCCGGGGTCTCATTGCGGGGTGAGGACGCCCTTCACAATCCGGCCGGAGTGCATCTCCTCGAAGGCCTCGTGCCATTGCGCGAGCGGCGAGATCCGGTTGAGGACCAGGTCCAGGTTGAGCTGCCCGGAGGAGAGGAGGGCGATCACCTTCTCCCACACCGGCCAGTTGTGCGAGAAGCTGCCCTGGAGCGTGACCGCCTTCTGGACCAGCGGGTCGAGCGAGAAGTTCAGGGGCTGCGGGCCCCATCCGACCTTGGTGATCTGGCCGGCGGGGCGGACAATCTCCATCGCCAGCTTGAGGGTCGCGGACACGCCGGCGGCGTCGATCACCAGGTCGAGCCCGTAGCCGTCGCCGAAATTCCTGACCCAGGCGGCGACGTCCTCGCCCGCCGCCCCCAGGGTGACGTTCGCCCCCAGTTTGCGCGCCGTGTCAAGCCGGTGCGCGTCGGCGGGGATGCCGATCACGATCACGGTCCCGGCGCCGGCAATCCTCGCCATCATCGCGCAGAGCAGCCCGATCGGCCCGGGCCCGATCACCGCCACCGTGTCGCCGGGCCGGATGTGGGAATTCACGCAGCTTGCGTTGTAGGCGACGCAGCAGGGTTCCGTGAGGGCGGCCGTCTCGAAGGCGAGGTGGGGGGGGATCCGGTGCAGGCAGCGCTCGGGCACCTTGGCGAAGCGGGTCATGGCCCCGTTGACGCCGTAGCCGAATCCGAGCCGGTTCGGGTCGAGGTTGTAAAGCCCCTGGCGGGAATAGGGCGAGGCGGCG
>Ga0302279_10008053_pt1 | contig 10505 bp, 10 predicted proteins | sample III_Bog_N3_3_FD_194541 | JGI IMG/M metagenome (GOLD analysis project Ga0302279, IMG submission 194541) | Peat permafrost microbial communities from Stordalen Mire near Abisko, Sweden - III_Bog_N3_3 | ecosystem: Environmental > Terrestrial > Soil > Wetlands > Peat | place: Sweden: Abisko...
CTCCAGCCCAACCTCGCCAACCGCGCGCTCGCGTAGTCAATGAGCTTCTCACCCGAACCTCGCCACTGGAAGTTGATCTGTACGGTGACGTCGTCGAGGCACTGGGTGCCAGGAATCCCGTCCAGGCTGTCGACTCTCGGTTCATCGAAAAAGGCCATGTAGATCGGCGAACCCTTCGGCACGGCGTGTGCGACCAGTCGCAACCGCGCGAGGATCCGACCACCGGGGTCCCCGGGGGGATTGAGTAGATCGAGAGCCAGGGCGACAGTGGCTGCGACGATGACCGCCAGCGAGACGACCATGACGGCGGTGCCACGGAGCTCGCGCCAGTCGCGAGTGGTCGACGTTCGACGTGACAACCGCAGCGGACCGCGACGACGCCTACGGGTGTCGCGCGTGACCCGACGCGTCAAAGACGTCCGTCAGGGGGTGCGCGCGACTCGTCACTTCATAGCGCGCGATCTCGTCCTCACGACGAAGGCTGATGCCGATGTCGTCCCAGCCCTCGAGGAGGCGCTCTTGGGTCATCGGGTCCAGGACGAACGTGCGTCGCCACCCAGTCTCGGGCACCTCCACGCTGAGTCGTTCGACGTCAATCACGAGCAACCTCGAAGGGTCCTCCTTGACGGCGGCCATCAACCCCTCGACGTCCTCTAAGGCCAGCTGCACGATGACCAGACCTTGCTTGGAGGAGTTATTGCGGAAGATGTCGCCAAAAGACGGCGCGATGACGGCCTCGAAGCCGTAGTCCATCAGCGCCCAGACGGCGTGCTCGCGCGACGAACCGGTACCGAATCGCGGTCCCGCAACGAGGATCGATGCCCCCACGTACTGGGGTTGATTCAAGACGAAGGTGGTGTCGTCGCGCCACTCGCTGAAGAGTCCTCGCCCGAAACCCGTTCGCTCGACTCGTTTCAGCCAGTCCGAGGGGATGATCTGGTCGGTGTCGACGTCGGAACGTTCGAGGGGTACCGCGCGTCCCTCGAGGACCCGTACCGGCTTCACGCGTTCACCTCCTCGGGCGAGGCGAATCGACCCATGATGGCGCTCGCGGCGGCGACGACGGGAGAGACGAGGTGCGTGCGGCCGCCACGACCCTGGCGGCCCTCGAAGTTCCGATTCGACGTCGAGGCGCAGCGCTGCCCGGGCGTGAGGATATCCGGGTTCATCCCGAGGCACATCGAGCAACCCGGCTCGCGCCACTCGAACCCGGCCGCGATGAACACGCGATCGAGGCCCTCGGCTTCGGCCTGGTTCTTCACGCGGCGCGATCCGGGTACCACGAGCGCGCGTACGCCGGCTTTGACGCTGGCCCCGCGCGCGACCTCGGCGGCCGCTCGCAAGTCCTCAATTCGAGCGTTGGTGCACGAGCCGATGAACACGACGTCGATGGGGATCGAGCGCAGAGGCGTGCCGGGCGTCAGGTCCATGTACTCGAGCGCGCGAGTGATGGTGTTCCTCTCATCCGCGTCCTCGACACCCTCCGGGGAGGGAACGACGCCCGACAGCGCTACCACCTGGGCGGGGTTCGTCCCCCAGGTGATGAAGGGGACGAGGGCGGCGGCGTCCAACGTGACCTCGGCGTCAAAGACTGCGTCGTCGTCGGAGACGAACGATCGCCAGCGGGCCGCGGCCTCGTCGAAGGCGTCGCCCTCGGGCACGCCCGGTCGTCCGCGCAGGTAGTCAATGGTCGTCTCGTCGACCGCGACCAAGCCGGCGCGGGCGCCCGCTTCGATGCTCATGTTGCACACCGTCATGCGACCCTCCATCGAGAGTCGCTCGATCGCCTCGCCGCGATATTCGATCACGTACCCCGCGCCGCCGCCGGTACCTAAGCGTCCGACGATCCCTAGCACGATGTCCTTGGCGCTGACGCCCGCGGGGGGTGTCCCTTCGACGGTGACCGACATCGTCTTAGCACGCTGCTGGGGGAGGGTCTGAGTGGCGAGGACGTGTTCGACTTCGCTGGTGCCGATCCCGAAGGCCAGCGCGCCGAAGGCGCCGTGGGTGGAGGTGTGCGAGTCGCCGCAGACGATGGTCATCCCGGGCTGGGTGACGCCGAGTTCGGGTCCGATGATGTGGACGATGCCCTGGTTCTCGTGGCCGCGCGGGAAGACGGTGATGCCGAACTCCGCGCAGTTCTCATCGAGCACCTCGAGTTGTCGTTTCGAGATCGGGTCCATGACCGGCACCGAGAGCGGGTCGGTGGGGACGTTGTGGTCGGCGGTCGCGAGGGTTAAGTCGGGACGGCGTACCCGTCGGCCGTTGAGGCGAAGTCCGTCGAAGGCCTGGGGACTCGTGACCTCGTGCACCAGGTGCAGGTCGATGTAGAGCAGGGTCGGCTCCTCATTCGGCGCCGTGACGACGTGGTCCTCCCAGATCTTCTCGTAGAGGGTCTTACCGGCCACGGCTCAGCGCTGCCCGATGATCTTGACCTTCAACACTCCCGAAGGCGCTTCGTACTCGACGCTGTCGCCGACGCTGCGACCGAGCAGCGCCGAACCGAGCGGCGAGGTCGGCGAGGCGACGAGGACGCCCTCGGGCTTCTCCTCGATCGATCCGATGAAGAACTCCTGGAAGTCGCTCTCGTCGTCGCCCTCGTAGACGACCTTGACGATGGAGGCGTGCTGCACCGTGCCCGCGTGCTCGTCGCGCTGGACGAGTTCGTGGTTGCGTATCACGTGGTCGATCTGGCGGATCCGCGACTCCATCTTGCCCTGCGCGTCTTTCGCCGCGTGATAGTCACCGTTTTCCGAGAGGTCCCCTAAGAGTCGGGCCGCCTCGATGACCCGCGCGATCTCGGTGCGGCCCACCGTCGTGAGCTCGAGGTACTCGGCCTCGAGCTTCGCGAGCGTCTCTTTGGTAATCCGGTGAATCTCGTCGGCCATGCCGCACCCCTGGTTAGTGAGGTACCGATTCTACTGTTGGGGGCATTCGCGACCCCTCTGGGTTTGCCCCAGTTGCCTTCGAACGAGCAAAATAGGAGAAAGAGGGAGAGCAATCGATGAGTGAGCGGCGGAGCCATCGCGTGGCCGTCATCGGTGGCGACGGCATCGGCCCCGAGGTCACCGAGGCGGCCCTCGAGGTTGTCGCGAGCGCGGGGGTCGACCTAGCGACCACCTCCTTCGACCTCGGTGCAGCGCGCTACCTGCGCGACGGCTTCGTGTTGGACGACGTCACGCTCGAGGAATTGCGAGGTTTCGACGCAATCCTCCTGGGCGCCATTGGACCGGCGATTGGCGACACGCGCATCGCGGGCGGCGTCTTGGAGCGGGGCCTGTTACTACGGATGCGCTTTGGCCTCGACCTCTATATCAACTTCCGACCCTTCCGCGGGGTGGCGGGTTCGATCGGCGCGGGGAGTGAGTTCGCCATCGTGCGTGAGAACACCGAGGGGCCGTACGCCGGTGAAGGTGGCGTGCTGCGCTTAGGCACCGAGCACGAGGTCGCCACGCAGGGCTCGGTGAACACCCGCTTCGGGGTCGAGCGGTGCGTGCGCTACGCCTTCGCGCGCGCCGACGAGTTAGCGCGAAAGAAGGTCACCCTCGTGCACAAGACCAACGTGTTGACCTTCGCCGGGGACCTCTGGCGCCGGGTGGTCGCCGAGGTCGCGGCGGAGTTCTCCGAGGTCGAGGTCGACTATCAGCACGTGGACGCCGCCTGCATCTACCTCGTCGAAGCCCCGAAGCGCTACGGCATTATCGTCACCGACAACCTCTTCGGCGACATCCTCTCGGACCTGGCGGGCGCGGTGACCGGGGGTATCGGCTTCGCGGCGAGCGCGAACTTGAACCCCGCGCGCACCGGCGCGTCGCTCTTCGAACCGGTTCACGGCGCGGCCCACGATATCGCGGGCACCGGTAGGGCGAACCCCTTGGCCGCGGTCTCCTCCGCTGCTCTGATGCTCGAACACCTAGGGGAGCTCGACGCGGCCCGGCGCATCGCGGCCGCGGTGGCAGACTTTGATGACGACGTGGCCGCCCTCGGCACGAACGGCGTCGTGAAACGCTTACAAGAGAGGTTGTAGATGCCCATCACCCCGACCAAGAAGATCTGGATGGACGGGACCCTCGTCGATTGGGATGACGCGAAGGTGCACGTGCTCAGTTTCACGCTGCACTACGGCATGGGGGCCTTTGAGGGCATCCGCGCCTACAAGACGCCCAACGGCGTGGCGATTTTTCGCCTCCGCGAGCACATGGAGCGCCTGCTGCGTAGTTGCAAGATCTTGATGATCGACGTGCCCTACACGTTGGACGATCTCTGCGAGGCGGCGAAGGAGGTGGTGCGGGTGAACGACCTGCCCGAGGGCTGCTACCTCCGTCCGATCGTGTACCTGGGATACGGCGAGATGGGCGTCAACCCCATCGGTGCGCCGGTCAACACCGCGATCGCGGCGTGGCCCTGGGGCGCGTACTTGGGCGACCACGCGACCAGTGGCGTGCGGATGAAGATCTCCTCCTGGGCCCGTCACGCGCCGGGGGCCATGCCCACCGCATCAAAGACCATCGGCGGCTACGTGAACGCGAGTCTCGCCAAGGCCGAGGCGATCCGCGCCGGGTACGACGAGGCGATCATGCTCGGACCTGACGGCAAGGTGAGTGAGTGCACGGGCGAGAACCTCTTCATCGTGCGCGACGGTCACCTGGTCTCTCCGCCGCCCTCGGACGCCGGGGCCCTGCGCGGCATCACCCAGTCGAGCATCGTCAAGATCGCCAACGACCTCGGTCACGAGGTGAGCTTTGAGGTGCTGCGCCGCGACGACCTCTACGTCGCCGACGAGGCCTTCTTAACCGGCACGGCCGCCGAGGTCGTGCCGCTCGAGTCGGTGGACGATCGGGTGATCGGCGACGGCAAGCCCGGTCCGATCACGAGCGAGATCATGACGACGTACCACCAGGCGATTCGCGGTGAGCGGCCGCAGTACGAGGACTGGCTGACGAGAATCTAGCGAGCGAGGAACAGGTAACCTCGACCCGTGGCCCAACCATCGTTTTCCCCCGTTCCCATCGCCGGTGAAGTCCGGCCGATTATGACCACCCCGACGCCCGAGATCGGCCGTCGGCCCAAGCCGGGCTTGGAGCGTAGCGCCCACCGCGTGGACGGTCCAGGCTACGGGACCCCCGCGCCGGGCGAGGGCTACGCCCTCACCATTGCCGAACGCGAGTGCGCGAAACTCACCTTCGACCACCCCCACGACCTGCACGACGTCATCGTCGGCGTAGGCGTGATCGCGGCCAAGCGGGCCAGTCTCGTTGGTCGCCAACCCACGCTCGGCGACGTGCACGTGGCGATGGACCTGTTCACCTTGCGCACGACGTCGCCGGTGTCGAGGGCCACGACCAGGGTCTTCGCCGGACTCTCGCACAGTTACGTCGCCCAACGTCGGTTCGCCGACGCCGTGTCGCCCGATGAGTTAACCGCGGGCGGCAACGACGCCGCGTCGCAGCACTAGAACCCCTTAAAGGACCACCATGAGCTTTGACCTCACGGACGAGCAACGAAGTTTTCGTGACGTGATGCACGACTTCGTCGACCAGCGCGTCGCCCCTCACGCGGCGCGATACGACCGCGAGCAGGTCTTTCCCCAGGAGAGTTTTGACGCGTGCGTGGAGATGGAGCTGCCCTCGCTCGGGGTGCCCGAGGCCTACGGCGGGGCGGGGGCGGACATGGTCACCCAGGCGATCATGGCCGAAGAGCTCGCGAGGGGTTGCGCGTCGACCTCGGTGACGATACTGATCTCGAAGTTGGGGATGTTGCCGATCATGAACTTCGCCTCCGAGGAGATCAAGCGGACGTACCTCCCGCGCATCGCCACCGGCGAGATCCAAGCGAGCTACTGCTTGTCGGAGGCCGACGCCGGATCGGACGTCGCGTCACTTCGCTGTCGCGCTGAACGTGACGGTGATGACTACGTGCTCAACGGCTCGAAGTACTGGATCACCAACTCGGGGGTCTCTGACACCTACACGGTCTTCGCCAAGACCGATCCCGGTGCCGGTGGACGCGGGATTAGTTGCTTCTTAGTGGAGAAAGAGTGGGGCGTCGAGTTCCCCAAGCACGAGGACAAGATGGGGCTGCGTGCGTCACCGACCGGTGAAGTGGTCTTTCACGACGTGCGGGTCCCGGCGACGCACCGGATTGGCGAAGAGGGCGAGGGATTCAAGATCGCGATGCACACGTTGGACCGTTCGCGGCCCACCATCGGCGCCCAGGCGGTCGGCATCGCCCAAGGCGCCATCGACTACGCGGGCACGTACATGAAGGGTCGCAAGGCCTTCGGTGCGCCCATCAGTGATCTACAAGGACTTCGCTTCATGTTGGCCGACATGGCGATCCGCACCGAAGCGGCGCGGGCCCTGGTGTACCGGGCCTGTTCGACGATCGACGCGGGCGACCCCGACGGCTCGCTGAGCTACCTCGGCGCGGCGGCCAAGGCGTTCGCGTCGGACACGGCCATGAGCGTGGCGACCGACGCGGTGCAGTTGCTCGGTGGCTATGGATTCACCAAGGAGTTTCCGGTGGAGCGCTTCATGCGTGACGCGAAAATTACGCAGATTTACGAAGGGACCAACCAGGTGCAGCGCATCGTCGTTGCTAAACACCTACTCAAGTAGTTGTTCCAGGAAGTGTTCTTTCCCACTCGAGCGAGTGCCGGTGCAGGCTCGATCCGTCTTACCTAACATCGCTCACTACTGTAAGGGGTGTTCCCGCAGCACCGCCTTATACTCCCTAGTCCCGGAGTAGGGTGCGAGCCCGCTTTACAGGGTGTCTGTTTCTTCGGAGCCTTGCAGGCTGCGGCATCGGTCGTCAACTTGTTAACCGTTATCTCCAGCTTGGCCAGTGCCAACGCATACAACCCCTCGGCGGTGGTGAGAGTCTCGTCTTGCAGGCTGACATTCTTCGCACCATCCTCGTAGGCATCGACTGCCTCGTGCACCTGTTGGGCCAGACTGGCGAGTCCCAAGATTCCACTGGCCGTGGGGCCGCTGACGGCCGACTGCCACTTAGATGCCTCACTGCCAATACTGATGACGCCTTGCAATTGAGCGGCGAGACTCAAAGTGAGATCTCTTACGTCGTCGTTACTACTACTCAACGATCCTTGGGCCACTACTTGCAGGATTCGCCCGATCTCTGATGTAATCGCAACCAAGAAGTTGGTCAGTTGTTTGAGGGTCTCCGAAGCTTGGAGGCTAGCGAGGGCCTCAGGCGATTTCTCGGCCAAGGCGATCACCGCCGCTTTCGCGGGGAGTGTCGCGGCGAACGTGGCAAGTTGAACGATCATGACGCCGGCGCGCGTGGCGACCTCACCGGCCTGAATTGCCGAAGCATTGCCGAGCGCAGCGGCAGCACTGAGAATGCCGTCGTAGGCGCGATCTACAGCGTCCTCTTGAGACAGTGCGAGGCTGTAGTCGTCGAGCGCATCGGCGCAACCGTTGTCCACCGCACGGGTGTAATCGTTGTTGAGGAAGTCCCGAATGAGTTGTTCGAGGGCGACCTGTTCGTTGGACGGTTCAGGTGCTCCCTGGGCCCAAGTGGGTAGCCAGCTCGCTGAGCCTACGGCCTCAGACGGCGAGGTAACGAGGCCTAGCGAAGCGATCACCGCGATGCTGAGAAGCGTTGTCCACTGTGCTTTGAACGTCACGCGCCGAAACCTGTAGTCCCGCCGGCGGTCCCGGTAATGGCGTCGTGCGCCTTTGCCCACCAAAAGCGGACAATAGCACCGACACGGCGATTTTCGTTGCCCACATGGTTATCGAATGTCCGGTGTTGCGTCCAATCGATACCGTGATAGTTGAGCGCGCTGGCGTCTTGGGTCGTACCTGGCTGCCAAGCCATCGAGCAATCGACAGTGCGGATCTCGCCATCGCCGCAACGGCGATGATCACGGAATGCCAATTGCTTACCTGCAACGTCGAACGCTTTCCGATGTTCGACGGCTTGGAGAGACCCTATTGACGTCGAGGCCTCGAGCGGCGGCTGAGGTCGAGCGGATGTGCCTACCGACACCATTTTCTGGCGGGAGTTTGCCTCGTGACGGGGCCCGTTGGTGTTGGCGGCGCTTCAAGCGAGGGCGGGGCGCGCTGCCATAATGGACCGGTGCACTTTCTTGCCTTGCTCCGAAATCCTCGAGAGTTCGTCGCGTGGCGGGCCTCCTTCAATCAGAACCAGCAGAAGTAATCAACCGTGACCGACTCTTCGTCGAGTGCGAACACCGTGGCGCGCGCAGCCATCCTCAAGATCGACCCCCGTACGACGCTCAGTGCTGTTGACACATTGGATTTGCGGGCTCACTCGAAAGTGAGTGCGGTCATCGGCGTGCCACTTCGACAGCTTCAACAAAAGCGCGATGTCGCGTCCTTTGCCTCGGCGGCGCCAGTGGCGGCTGTCAAGGCGCTCCTCGAGTTGCTCGCCGCGGCGCCCCTCGAACGGGTGATCGAGCAACTCGGCGAGCACGCCGAGAGCCCCAGTTACGAAGAACTCGCCACGGCGATCGACGAACTGCTCGCCAAGGACCTCACCATCGATGACGCGGTCGCGGTCCTCGCGTATGCGGTGGGCGAGTCGTTCCCCGCCGCACCGCACTGCCGTCGACTCTTCGAAGAGCGCAAGGAGTTCGCGTTGCCCGCGCTCCCGGAGATCACGACCTCGGGTGCGTTGGTGAGTGCGCGCGAAGTGAGTCCCGAGATTCGCGAACAACGACGGGCGAGACGTGAAGAGCAGCGGCGCCGCAAGAAGCCAGGTGCCCCGACACGTCCGCCGCGCCCGAGCAAGCAAAAAGGCGTCACGCCGTCACACCCTTCGGCGCAATCGACCACGACGGGAGAACTGGCGCCCGCGCCCGAACCCCGTCGCCGAGCTCTCTTCACACCCCTTGAGACGTCCCGATTCGACGCCGACCATCCGCTCGCGGGGACGATTCTGTTGGTCGATGTGCCCTTCGACGCCCAAGACCCCACCCAGCCCGACGTCAAGTCAAAGGAACGTCCCGCACTGGTGGTGGCCGCTTCGAGCGAGGCGTTGTTGGTGCGCCCGATCTACTCCAACCAGTCACCCTCGCGCCGCGTCTTTACCGCCTGGCGACGAGTGGGGCTCGATCACGTGTCCTTCATCGACGACGCGCGCATCGCGGTGCCCGTTACCAGCGCGGACCTCCGCCAACCCCTCGGTCAACTCACGACCGCGGAGTGGAACTCACTCTTTTAGGGACCGCCCTGCGGCGGGCGCACCATTGACGGATAGTTCATTCGAGTCGGTGCGTCGCCGCGGCCAGTGGACCAACAAGGTGGCGACGCCGGCCACGGCGAGGGCGATTCCGGCCAGTTGGACGCCGAGCGAACCGCTGTGAGACTCCTGACCGAGTAAGAGGCGTTCGTCAATGGCGCGCGCGAGTCCCCACACGATCATTCCGATCGCGCTGATCATCCCCACCAGGTTCTTCACGCGCGTGCGCTCAATCGCGATGAGCGCCAGCCACAACAAGGTGTCCTCGAGACCCTGGATGAGCGGCACCGGAACACGTTTGCCGACCTGACCGGCGTAACTGAGGCCGAACCACTGGTGTGTCAGGTGACCGCCGCCGTCGACCATGAACTGGGGACCTAGGAACCGTCCGATCGCCCAGCCCGCGATCAGCGCCGGTATCAGTGCGTCGGTGAAGTTCGCGAGTTTGCTCTGTGGCCACCAACGTCGCTGCAGGACCACGCCGACCACCAGCGCCAAGGCGATCCCCCCGAAGCTCGCGAGTCCACCCTGCCAGACGGCGATCCAGCGCCCCGGGTGACCACGGTAGTAGCCCCAGTTGGTCGCGATATTCGCGAGCCGTGCGCCGACCAGACCCGCAACGATCAGCCAGAACGAGTAGCGCGCGAAGGGCTCGACGTCGGATCCTCGTCGTTCGAGCCGGCGACGGGCGTAGAGGAACGCGACGTAGGCCGCAATCGCCAGGCCGAAGCCGTAGGTGTGAAAGACGAGGGGACCGAGGTGAAAGGAGGTCGGGACGCCCCGCACCCCTAGCCCCGTACGCGGCCGAGACCCGCGAAGCCGTAGCCGAGGCGCACCGGGGTGATGTGGACGACTTCACCCGTCTCGGGCGCTTCGATCATCTCGCCGTGTCCGACGTACATCGCGACGTGCTCGTCGCCGTTATAGCCGTAAAAGAGTAGGTCGCCCGGTTGGATGTCGTAGAGCGGCACGCGCTCAGTGTCGTCGAACTGAGCACCCGAGTAGTGCGGCAGGTCGACGCCGGCGGCCTCGTAGGCGAGCATCACCAGTCCCGAGCAGTCAACCCCCCCGCGGCTGGCCCCGCCCCAGACGTAGGGCACGCCCAAGTAACTCTCGGCGGCGCGAATGGCAATATTGGCGACGGAATCGGGTGGTGGCGCCGGAAACCCGGCGATGGGTGCGGCGCTATTGAGGTCGCTCGACGACGCTGCGTTCGCGGCCGCTTCGTCCTGGGCGACGTAGGCACCGATCTGGCCCTTCACCTGAGCGAGGGTGTT
>Ga0302279_10008054_pt1 | contig 10503 bp, 6 predicted proteins | sample III_Bog_N3_3_FD_194541 | JGI IMG/M metagenome (GOLD analysis project Ga0302279, IMG submission 194541) | Peat permafrost microbial communities from Stordalen Mire near Abisko, Sweden - III_Bog_N3_3 | ecosystem: Environmental > Terrestrial > Soil > Wetlands > Peat | place: Sweden: Abisko...
GTAGTCGCTCGGGTCGGTGACGACGGTGACCCGCGCGTGGTTCTTGGCGGCCGAGCGGACCATCGAGGGGCCACCGATGTCGATGTTCTCGATGATCTCGGCGTGCGACGCTCCCGGCTTGGCGACAGTCTCCGCGAACGGGTAGAGGTTGACGACGACGAGGTCGATGGGTCGCCCCCCCAGGCGCTCGAGGTCGGCGTCGTCCACGGCCCCGCGCATGAGGATGCCGCCGTGGACGCGGGGGTGGAGCGTCTTGACGCGGCCGTCCATGACCTCGGGCGAGCCCGTGTAGCTCTCGACGCTGGTGACCGCGATGCCGGCCGCCGCGAGGGCCTTGTGGGTCCCCCCGGTCGAGAGCAGCTCGACGCCGCGGGCCGCGAGGGCCTGGGCGAAGGGGACGAGACCAGTCTTGTCGGAGACGGAGAGGAGGGCGCGCCGGATCATGCCGGCCTGCTAGCGCGGCAGAGGGCCCGGCGGAAGCCCCTGCGAGGCGGACAGCGCGCGTCGCCGATGCCCTGCGGAAAGGCCGCGGGGGTTTGGGGGCAGAGCTCGGCGCTGCGCCGAGCCCCCAAGCGGGAGGACGTCGGGAAACGCTCTCGGGCGTTTCCCAGGATGACTACGCCCCCGGCTGCTCGCCGACGACAGGCAGAGGCGGCAATGCGGCGCTGGGGGGCAGGGCAGGGGAGCCGCCGGAAGAGCCAGCAGCGACCGGCTCGCCATCGACGTAGAGGAGCACGCTGTCAGGGCGCGGGCCGAAGACCGCCTCCGGGTCGGGCAGCACCAGCGCCTCCCGCAGGACGTCGTCCACGTGCTCCACGAGCACCAGCCGCAGCGCCTTGAGGACGCGACGGGGGACATCACGCAGATCCTTGCGGTTCTCCTTGGGGAGGATGACCGTGCGGATACCGCCGCGGTGGGCCGCGAGGAGCTTCTCTTTGAGACCGCCGATGGGAAGCACCCGCCCGCGCAGCGTGATCTCGCCGGTCATCGCCAGGTCGTGGTGCACGGCGACCTTCATCAGCGCGGAGGCGATGGCGGTCACCATCGTGACGCCGGCGCTGGGCCCGTCCTTGCGGACGAAATCGGGGAAGTGAACGTGGACGTCGACCTTCTGGTAGAAGTCCTTCTCCAGCCCGAGCTTGTCGAGGCGGCCGCGCACGTAGCTCATTGCCGCCTGCCCGCTCTCTTCCATGCCCTTCTCGAGCAGGCCGGTGATTACCAGCTTGCCCTTGCCGGCGACGACGGTGGCCTCGGCGGGGAGCAGGTCCCCGCCGAGGGAGGTGACGGCGAGGCCGGTGACCAGGCCGATCTCGTCCTTTTCCTCCCTCTTGCCGAGGCGGTACTTGGGCACGCCCAGGTAGCGGGGGACGGCCTTGGACTCGATCTCGATCGGCTTGTCCTTGCCCTCGGCCACCACCTTGCGCGCCACCTTGCGGCAGATGCTGGCGATCTCGCGCTCGAGGGAGCGGACGCCGCTCTCCTTCGTGTAGTGGTGGATGACCGTCCGCAGCGAGCCCTCGGTGAAGTCGAGCTTCATGTCCTCGAGGCCGCAGTCGCGCTTCTGCCGGGGGACCAGGTACTTGACCGCGATGTTGAGCTTCTCGAACTCGGTGTACCCGGAGAGCTGGATGATCTCCATGCGGTCCTGCAGCGGCACCGGGATGCCGCTGAGGGTGTTGGCGGTGGTGATGAACATCACGTCCGAGAGATCGTAGTCGAGGTCGAGGTAGTGGTCGTTGAACGCGTGGTTCTGCTCGGGATCGAGCACCTCGAGCAACGCCGCCGCCGGATCGCCGCGAAAATCGGTCGACATCTTGTCGACCTCGTCCAGCAGGAAGACGGGGTTGTTGGTGCCCGCCTTCTTCAGCGACTGGATGAGCTTGCCGGGGAGCGCCCCGATGTAGGTGCGCCGGTGGCCGCGGATCTCGGCCTCGTCGCGGACGCCGCCGAGCGAGAGCCGCACGAATTTGCGGCCGGTGGCGCGCGCGATCGATTTGGCGAGGCTGGTCTTCCCGACGCCGGGCGGGCCCACGAAGCAGAGCACCGGGCCCTTGAGCTTCTTGGTGAGCGCCTGCACCGCGAGGTATTCGAGGATGCGCTCCTTGATCTTCTTGAGGCCGTAGTGGTCCTCCTCGAGGATCTTCTCGGCCTCGACGAGGTCGTGGCGCTCTTCGCTCTTGTCGAACCAGGGGAGCTCGAGGATCCAGTCGATGTAGTTGCGCACCACGGTCGCCTCGGCGCTCGTGGGGTGCATCATCTTGAGCTTCTTCAGCTCCTTCTTCACCTTGGCGGTGGCCTCCTTGCTCATCCGCTTGGTCTTGAGCAGCTCCTCCACCTCCTGGATCTCGTTCTTGAACTCATCGCGCTCGCCGCCGCCCAGCTCCTTCTGGATGGCCTGCATTTGCTCGTTGAGGTAGTACTCCTTCTGCGTCTTCTCCATCTGCTTCTTGACGCGGGAGCGGATCTTCTTCTCGACCTGAAGGATCTCCACCTCGGCCTGCATCAGCTCGATGAGGCGCTCGAGGCGCTTCTTCGCATCCTCGGTCTCGAGCAGGTTCTGGCGGTCGGCGAGCTTCACCGTCGGCAAGTTGGCGACGATGGTGTCGGCGAGGCGAGCCGGGTCGTCGATGGCCTGCACGCTCATCAGGACCTCGGGCTGGATCTTCTTGTTGAGCTTGACGTAGAGCTCGAACGTGCTCTGCACCGAGCGCATCAAGGCCTCGACCTCGACGCCGGTGCTCGCCACCTCGGCGATCTCGTCGAACTCGACGAGGAAGAACGCGTCGGAGGCCAGGTAGCGGCGGATCTTCGCTCGGCGCTTGCCCTCGACGAGCACCTTGACGGTGCCGTCGGGGAGCCGCAGCAGCTGCATGATCACGCCGACCGAGCCGACCGCGAAGATGTCCTCGGGCGTGGGCTCGTTGGTCTTCGCGTTGCGCTGGGCGGAGAGGAAGATCTCCTTGCCGCGGTTCATGGCCTCGTCGAGCGCGGCGATGCTGCGCTCGCGGCCGACGAACAGCTGCGACACCATGTGCGGGAAGACGATGATGTCGCGGAGAGGCAGCAGCGGCGCCGCCCCTCGCTCCGGTCCCGCCGCCTTGCCGCGTTCGTTGTCGTTCTTCGAGAACATCCCCACAGGGCTCGTCCCTTCGCCTCCCGGGCCCGCCGGGCGGCTCATCTGACCAAGGTCGCTCGTAGCACAACCTCGGCGAAACCGCTCCGGCTACCGGCCAGGCGTGCTCACGGACGAGCGCGCTGCGAGGAGCCCAGGGTGACCGAGTCGAGAACGCTCGTTCGCGCTACTCAGGGTGGCCGAGCCAGGGAGCGCTCTCGGGCGTTCCCCAGGATGCCCCGTCGGGGAACGCTCTCGGGCGTTCCCCAGCCTGCCTCAGGCGAGCTCGGCTTCCTTCGTGTAAACGATGAGCGGCGCCTCGTGTTTGACGATGACGTCCTCGCTCACGACGACCTCTTTGATGCCCGTCCGTGACGGCACGTCGTACATGATGTCGAGCATCGCGGATTCGAGGATCGCGCGGAGACCGCGGGCGCCGCTGGCGCGCTCGAGGGCCTGCTTGGCCACGGCGATCAGGGCGCCGCGAGTGAACTTGAGCTTGACCCCGTCCATCTCGAAGAGCTTTTGGTACTGCTTCACCAGGCTGTTCTTGGGCTTGGTGAGAATGTCGATGAGGGCCTCCTCGTTGAGCTCGTGGAGGGTCGCCACCACCGGCAGGCGGCCGATGAACTCGGGGATCAGGCCGAACTTGAGGAGGTCCTCGGGCTGGGTCTGGCTGAGCAGATCGCCCAGCTTGTACTCCTTCTTGGACTTGATGTCGGCGCCGAAGCCGAGCGTGTTCTGACCGATGCGACGCTGGATGATCTGGTCCAGCCCGACGAAGGCGCCGCCGCAGATGAACAGGATGTTGGTCGTGTCGACCTGGAGGAAGTCCTGCTGCGGGTGCTTGCGGCCGCCCTTGGGCGGCACGTTGGCGATGGTGCCCTCGATGATCTTGAGCAGGGCCTGCTGAACGCCCTCACCCGACACGTCGCGGGTGATGCTGGGGTTGTCGCTCTTGCGGCTGATCTTGTCGATCTCGTCGATGTAGACGATGCCGCGCTGCGCGCGCTCGACATTGTAGTCGGAGGCCTGAAGCAGCTTGAGGATTATGTTTTCGACGTCCTCGCCGACATAGCCGGCTTCGGTCAGCGTCGTCGCGTCCGCCATCGTGAACGGAACGTCGAGAATACGCGCCAGCGTCTGCGCCAGCAGCGTCTTGCCCGAGCCGGTCGGCCCAATCAGCAGGATATTCGACTTGGCGAGTTCCACGTCGCTGTGCTTCGTCGCGTGATTGAGACGCTTGTAGTGGTTGTGAACCGCCACCGACAGCACCCGCTTGGCCTGGAACTGGCCGATCACATAATCGTCGAGAACCTTGCAGATTTCGCGCGGGGTCGGGATGCCGTCCTTGCTCTTGACCAGCGCCGTCTTGCTCTCTTCACGGATGATGTCCATGCAGAGTTCCACGCACTCGTCGCAGATGAAGACGGTGGGGCCGGCGATCAGCTTGCGGACCTCATGCTGGCTCTTGCCGCAAAAGGAGCAATAGAGGGTGTTCTTAGCGTCGCCGTCGGCCTTTGCCATTATCTTATCTCCGTTCCAGCCGAACCCGTCATTCAGCGATTCGCACCGCACACTGACGCACCAGCCTAGATATGTCGCCCTAACAAAGTGTAGCCATGGGTTGTGTCTTTATCGGACTCCCACGGCCATCCCCGGCGCACGATGCAAATCTCGAGCCGGTTCGGGGCCCAGTTCGCGCTAAGCAACCATTAATCCGCCCGTAAGATCAAGCCCCAAAGCGGCAGGTCAGCGTCGCCCTGATTCCGAGCGACGCCGGCCGAGTGTGCCATTTTGGGACTAAAGACCTGAAATCAAACCGATTTCGGATCTTCAGGCTCGCCGGCGCGCTTCGACATCACTTCGTCGATGATTCCGAAAGCCTTGGCTTCCTCGGCCGACATGAAGTGATCGCGATCGAGCGTGCGCTCGATCGTCTCGTAATTCTGGCCGCTATGCAGAACGTATATCTCGTTCAGCCGGCGCTTGACCTTCATGATGTCCTCGGCGTGGCGTTGGATGTCCGACGCCTGACCCTGGAAGCCGCCCGAGGGCTGATGCAGCATCACGCGCGAGTTAGGCAGGCTGTAGCGCATGCCCTTTTCGCCCGCGGTCAGCAGCAGGGAACCCATCGACGCCGCCTGACCCACGCACATCGTGGTCACCTTCGGGCGAATGAACTGCATCGTATCGTAAATCGACAGGCCGGCGGAAACGACGCCGCCCGGCGAGTTGATGTACATGGCAATTTCTTTTTTCGGATTGTCCGCCTCTAGGAACAGCAATTGCGCCACGACCAGCGAAGCGGAGGTGTCGTCGACCGGACCGACCATGAAGATGATCCGCTCGCGCAGCAGGCGCGAAAAAATGTCGAAGGAGCGCTCCCCGCGCGCCGATTGCTCGATGACGATCGGCACCAGATTGTCGTAATAATAGCTTACCGGGTCTCGCATGGCATCTCGCTAAAGCAGAATCAAAAGGTCCGACGCTGGTAACATAGGCGCCGGACCTTGCCTCGAAAAGGGGGCGCCCCGTTATTCGACGGCGGGCGTCGACGGCTCCGGCTGTTCGGCGGCGGCCAACTCCGTCGGCGCGGCCGTCGTCAAGCTCTTGACCTCGTCGTCCGCCTTCAACAGGTCCTCGCGGCTGACGCGTCGGTCCTCGACCCTGGCGAGGCCGATGATGTGGTCGACCACCTTCTCCTCGAAGATCGGCGCGCGCAGCGAGGCCAGCGCCTGCTGATTGCTGCGATAGAATTCCCAGATTTCCTTTTCCTGGCCAGGATAGTTCCGGGCCTGGGCGATCAGCGCCTGGGTCATTTCTTCGTCGGTGATCTTCAGTTCGGCCTTGGCGCCGACATCGGCGAGCAACAGGCCCAGGCGCACCCTGCGCTCAGCGATGGCGCGGTATTCTGCGCGGGCGGCTTCTTCAGTCGTGCCTTCGTCGGCGAAGCTACGGCCCGAAGACTTCTGCTCCTGCTCGACCTGGCCCCAGATCTGCGAAAATTCCTGCTCGACCAGACCCTCGGGTACTTCGAACACATAACGCTCGGCGAGCGCGTCGAGCAGCCGCCGCTTCACCTTGTCGCGGGAGGCGCGGGCATATTCGGCTTCGATGCGCTCGCGCAGCGTCTTGCGCAGCGCTTCCATCGATTCCACGCCGAGGCCCTTGGCGAACTCGTCGTTGAGTTCGAGCGCCTCGGGCCAGGCGATCGCCTTGACGATCACTGCGAAATCGCCGGTCTTCCCGGCGAGCCTCGCCATCGCGTAATTCTCGGGGAAGGTCGCCTTTACGTCGGGCGTTTCGCCGACACGCACGCCGAGCAGGGCGTCCTCGAAGCCGGGAATGAAGGTGTTGGTGCCGAGAATGACTTCGATGTCGGTCGCCGTGCCGCCTTCGAACACTTCGCCGTCGATCTTGCCGACGAAGTCGACCGTGACGCGGTCGCCCTTCTCGGCGTACTGGCCTTCGCTACGATCGGTGAACGCGCGCCGGCTGTCGGCCATGCGCGACAGTTGCGCTTCGATTTCGCTTTCGTCGACGTCGGCGACCGGACGCTCGAGCGCGATGTCACTGAAATCGCCGACTTCGAAATTCGGCAGCACTTCCAACGCGATCTTGAACGAAAAATCGCCGCGCGCCTCCAGCGCCGCTTCGATCTCGGCCTGCGCGGTCGGCAGTTGGACCTTGGGCTCCAACGCCAGACGGAGACCGTTGGTCTCGACGATCTGCTTGTTGGCCGCCGTGACCTGCTCCTGGACGAAGTCGGCCATCACGGAGCGGCCGTAAACCCTCTTCAGATGCGCCACCGGCACTTTGCCGGGACGGAACCCGTTGATGCGCACCTTGTTTTTAAGGTCTGAGAGCTGGGTGTTGAGCTTCGACGCCAAGTCTCCGGCCGAGATGACGACGCTATATTCCCGCTTCAGGCCCTGGCTCAGCGTTTCCGTGACTTGCATAATCCTGTCCGCCCTATCTCTCGCCACGCTCGGCCCGCGTCGCATGGACGGCGAACCGAACCCTTGTCCAAACCTCAGAAGTCCAAGCCACGACCGCCGCGCCCGAAATGCGCGTCGTTCGAGCGGATGGTGCGGGCGAAGGGACTCGAACCCCCACGACTTTGGGTCACCGGAACCTAAATCCGGCGCGTCTACCAGTTCCGCCACGCCCGCGTAGGCGCACGCCCCCGCGAGGGGACGGCGTTTTCGCTTTGGGCGGGCTCTATATCAGCTTGGGCCACGGGCGCCAGCGAAAAATACGGCGAACCCTGTCCCTTCTCCGCTTGTCTCCCGCTTGCGGGACTCGCCGAACGCGGGCCTTCGCTCGGAGGGCGTGAAGCCCCGGATGAAGGCCCGTAGGCGCAAACTCCGCATTCGAGGCCTTCCCGAACTCCCTACTTGGCCTTGACAGTCAGCGTCACCGCGCGAGAGATGGTCTTCTGTTTGCCGTCGGCATTGTTGAAGGCAATGGCGCCGGCATATGTTCCGGGCGCGAGCTTGTTGGCGCTGGCGTTGATCTTGAAGTTGAGGGTTTTCCCCGAAGTCGTCACGGTTCCTGATGTCGACGACGCGGTGAGCCAGCTCGGCGCGCCCGTGATCGTATAGTTCACGTTCCCGCTCGTCGCGCTGAGCGTGTAGCTGAAGGAGGACGGCAAGAACGGGCCGCCCAGCGTTCCAGAAGCGGCGGCGGCGGCGTAGGGCGCGACTTCCAATGGCTGGACAAAAACCCACGCCGCCCCGGTGCCCGCGTTATTGCCAACGTAATGGTAAGGCCCGCCCACGAGGGCGGTGTCGCCATCGCCGGACAGCGCGACGGAGTGGCCTTGCTGGGCGTCTTCAAACACGTCGCCGCTCCCGACCAGCTTCGCTCCCTGCTGCTTCCAGACGCCGCCACTACGGGTGAACGCCCAGGCCGCCCCGGCGTCCGTGTCGTCGTTATCGAGACGCCCGCCCTCCATGGCGGAGCGGCCGTCGGCGGACAGCACGACGGAGTAGCCCTGGTTGGCTTGTCCCACCGCGCCGGTCCCGACCAACTTGGCTCCCTGCTGGGTCCAGACGGCGCCGCCGCGGGTGAAGACCCACGCCGCCCCGGCGAAATCTTTGTCGGAAGGGCCGCCTGCCAAGGCTGTGTCGCCGTCGGCGGACAGCGAGACGGAGGCGCCTTGCGCGGCGTTTCCCACCGCGCCGGTCCCAACCAGCTTCGCGCCTTGCTGGGTCCAGACGCCGCCGCCGCGGGTGAACACCCACGACGCCCCGACATACTTGTTGTCGGCAGGGCCGCCCACGATGGCGGTGTCGCCATCGGCGGACAGCGCGACGGACCAGCCCTGCGAGGCGCCATAGGGCGCAACCGCGCCTTTGCCGACCAGCTTGTGGCCCTGCTGGGTCCAGACGCCGCCACTGCGCGTGAAGACCCACGCCGCTCCGGCATAACTCGGACCCAGTCGATTGTCGAAGGGGCCGCCCACTATGGCGGTGTCGCCGTCGGCGGACATCGCGACGGACCAGCCTTGGTACGGTGCTCCCTTCCCGAGCATGCCGACCAGCGGCTTCCCATCTTGCGTGAACTGCGCCAGCGCCGCTTGCGGTAAGAGAAACGGCAGGGCCCAAAACAGGACCGACGCCCTGAACATTCGCGACGACATCGCGCATGCAATCCGCCAAGTCCGCACGGTCATTGGGTCCCCCAAATGATATTGACGCATCATCGACGAGCCCCGGCGCGATTTTCGGCCACGTAATCCAGCGGCTTCGGCAAGCCTTTTCGGCCTCAATCCTAGTCCTGTATCAATCGGCCGCGCAAGCGACTTACGTTCGCGAATAGCGCGGCTTTTAGCCAGCGACCCGCAGCGCAAAGGTCACGGTATAGAGCCCCCCTGCGAACGCGACGTCGCTGTAATGCGGCGCGCCCTCGGCGAGCAGGCCGCGAAGGAGTAGAAGGGCGCAGATTGCGAATCCGGCGACGAGGCCGGCTCGGATCCAGGACATGACCATGACGACGCAAACTCCTCGGCCGATTTCGGCGCCGACGCGCAGGGTTGACGAAGTGCAAACGCCGAGCCGACCCTGATGCGCCAGAATGGGACATGGACTCGCCGCCGCCTGCTGCGCGGCGGCTGGGCGGCGGCGCTGTGGATGCTCTCGCCCGGCGCCTTCGCGGAAAACCGATCGCTGGCGGCGGGGCCGATCGAGCTGAAGCTCGCGCCCGCCCCCGCCCCGGCGACCGCGGCGCTCGGCTACGAAGGCGCCTGCCCCGGCCCGCTTTTACGCACGCATGTCGGGGAAAAGCTCACCCTGAGCTTTCGCAACAGCCTCGTCGAACCGACGTCGCTGGCCTTCCCCGGCCTGCGCGGTCCCCGGGCGGAACTGGCGTTCGGCGGACTCGAAGCCGGCGCGACGCGCGAGATCGCGCTGACGCCAGCGGAGCCCGGCTTCCAGATCTACGGCGCCCTCATCGGCCCCGACCCCCACCAGCAGTTTACGCGGGGGCTCTATGGGCCGCTGATCGTCGACGAGCCCGCTCCGCCCGAGATCGACGTCGAGGCGATCGCCCTCATCTCTGATTGGCGGCTCGACGTCCGTGCCGCGCTGGAAAACCTCGGCGATCCTGCTTTGGCGCAAGGCCCGGGCCGGATCGGCGCGCTGGTCACCGCCAATGGCGCCCCGGCGCCGTTCCAGCTTTCCGGGCCGCCGGGAGGCCGGGTGCGGCTGCGGCTCGGCAATTGCGCGACGGCGCGGGTGCTCTATCTCTCGATCGAAGGGGTGAGGCCGCTGATCGTCGCGGTCGACGGCCAGCCGAGCGCCCCCTTCGAGCCGCTGCACAATCTGCTGCCCGTGGGAACCGGAGCGCGCTTCGAATTGATCTTCGATCTGCCGCGCGAGCCCGGCGCGCTGATCCGCTTCTACATGCGCCCCGACGATACGCGCTCGCAGGTGCACGACGAGGAGCTTCTGGTGTTCACCACGTCAGGCGCCCCGGCGAAGGAGCGGCCGGCGATAGCGGCGCTGCCCGACAATCCCCGCCTACCGCCGGAGATCGCGCTGGAAACGGCGCACCGGGTGGAATGGGCGCTCGGCGGCGGCGGCGCGGCGCCGCTAACGATCAACGGCGTCTCGTCGCCTTTGAAACCCGCCTTCACCGTCCCGCGAGGCGCGCCCGTAACGCTCGCCTTCGTCAACAAGACCGCCTTCGTCCAGACGATGCGCCTCACCGGCCATGTCGCGCGCCTGCTGCACCCGCTCGACGACGGCTGGGACCCCTATTGGCGCGACATTTTCATCGTGCCCCCCGGCAAGACCGTCCACGCCGCCTTCGTCGCCGACAATCCCGGGCTTTGGCCGCTGGAATCGGCGAGCCCGGAACGGCGGAACGCGGGGCTGTTGGGGACG
>Ga0302279_10008063_pt1 | contig 10493 bp, 9 predicted proteins | sample III_Bog_N3_3_FD_194541 | JGI IMG/M metagenome (GOLD analysis project Ga0302279, IMG submission 194541) | Peat permafrost microbial communities from Stordalen Mire near Abisko, Sweden - III_Bog_N3_3 | ecosystem: Environmental > Terrestrial > Soil > Wetlands > Peat | place: Sweden: Abisko...
TAGCCGAAGTCGTCTTTGCCTTCCTTGACCTTGTTGACCACGATCGAGCCTTCGAGGCCCGCGTTCGCCACGATCTGGCGGAGGGGTTCCTCGATGGCGCGGCGGATGATCTGGACGCCGAACTTCTGCTCGTCCGAGACCTTGAGGCCGTCGAGCACGCTCTGGGCGCGGATGAGAGCCACGCCGCCGCCGGCGACGACACCCTCTTCGACCGCGGCGCGCGTCGCGTGGAGCGCGTCTTCGACGCGAGCCTTCTTCTCCTTCATCTCGGTCTCGGTGGCAGCGCCGACCTTGACCACCGCGACGCCGCCGACGAGCTTGGCGAGCCGCTCCTGGAGCTTCTCACGGTCGTAGTCGCTGGTCGTGTTCTCGACCTGCGCACGAATCTCCGCGATGCGGCCCTTGATCTTGTCCTTCGAGCCGGCGCCGTCGACGATCGTGGTGTTGTCCTTGTCCATCGTGACGCGCTTGGCGCGACCGAGGTCGGAGATCGTGACGTTCTCGAGCTTGAGGCCGAGCTCCTCGCTGATGACCTGGCCGCCCGTGAGGGTGGCGATGTCCTTCAGCATCTCCTTGCGACGGTCGCCGAAGCCGGGGGCCTTGGCTGCGGTGCAGTGGAGCGTGCCACGGAGCTTGTTGACGACGAGGGTCGCGAGAGCCTCGCCCTCGATGTCCTCCGCGATGATGACGAGCGGCTTCTGCTGACGCGCGATCGCCTCGAGCACGGGGAGAAGATCCTTCATGTTGCTGATCTTCTTCTCGCTGATGAGGATGTACGCGTCCTCGAGCGCGGCCGTCATGCGCTCCGGGTCGGTCACGAAGTAGGGCGAGAGGTAGCCGCGGTCGAACTGCATGCCTTCGACGACTTCGAGGATCGTCTCCGCCGTCTTGCTCTCTTCGACGGTGATGACGCCTTCCTTGCCGACCTTCTCCATGGCCTCGGCGAGCTTGTCGCCGATTTCCTTGTCGCCGTTCGCGCTGATGGCGCCGACCTGGGCGATTTCCTTCGGATCCTTCGTCTGCTTCGAGATGCGCTTCAGCTCGGCGACGATGGCCTCGACGGCCTTGTCGATGCCGCGCTTGATCTCCATCGGGTTGTGGCCCGCCGCGACGAGCTTGGACCCCTCGCGGTAGATCGCCTGCGCGAGGACGGTCGCCGTCGTCGTGCCGTCGCCGGCCACGTCGCTCGTCTTGCTCGCGACTTCACGCACCATCTGTGCGCCCATGTTCTCGAAGCGGTTCTCGAGCTCGATCTCCTTGGCGACGGTGACGCCGTCCTTGGTGACCGTCGGCGAGCCGAAGCTCTTCTCGATGACGACGTTCCGACCCTTGGGGCCGAGCGTCACCTTCACTGCGTCGGCGAGCGCGTTGACGCCTGCGAGAATGTAGTTACGAGCCTGCTCGGTATAAACGATCTCTTTTGCTGACATGTCTGGTGCCTCTTACGGTTGATTCTGGTTCAAAGCTTGGGGGAAGGGCGCAGGGCGACCTTCACTTCTCGAGGACACCCAGGATGTCGTCCTCGCGAAGGATCAGGCGGTCTTCGCCGTCGATCTTAACTTCGGTCCCGCTGTACTTGCCGAAGAGCACGCGGTCTCCCACCTTCACGTCGAGCTTGCGGATCGTGCCGTCCTCTTGGACTTTGCCGTTTCCGACCGCGAGCACCTCACCCTCGATCGGCTTCTCCTTGGCCGAATCCGGAATGATGATGCCGCCTTTGCTCTTCTCCTCCTCCTTGACGCGCTTGATGATGACGCGGTCTTGAAGCGGACGGATGTTGCTCATGGGTGCGATTCTCCTCGGGGTGACGGTCGATTGTTAGCACTCCACCTGGCGGACTGCTAACGGGCGCCGTGCAATCTAACCCTGGCCGGACTGCCGTCAAGGGCCGCCCGGTCACGCGTGGTTGAGCCCGGCTTCAACCGAATCAAGTACGCGTAGTTACGACGAAAAACCGGCTCCGCGCCGAAGTCCTGCACATCCGTAGCCTGTCGAGCGCGTTCCGTGGCGCTCCTTGAGGTCGAGTGCCAGTGCTCGGCGTCGGGGTGCGAATGCAAGCTCGCGAGCTCTGGCGGGAAATTGCGATCGACGCCGTTAGGCCGTACGAGATCTGTGAGGCCCACTCGGTGTTCAGCCGAGCAAGGGCCGATGGATCGGAGGATGCGGGCATGACGATCGTGGCTACGGACTCAATCTCCACGTACTTCCACGGGGTCGTCGAAGAGGCGATCAAGGCGCGCCACGTAGAAGCCACCAACGGAGCGACGAGCTACCTCGTCGGGCTCCTGAGCGACTACGCGCACCCGGACAATCGCGCAGGCGAAGCGCTTGCACGCCCCATGGCCTTTCTCCTGAGCGAGGCGATGCAGACCCCGTCGCCCGCCGAGCGGTTCGACAAGCTGAGGTCCCTGGGCGACGGCGTTCTCTATTCGTGCGGCTTCTTCCGCGACCACTTCGAGGCGCGCGGCGTCGACCAGAGCTACCTCATCGGCATCGGCGCGACCGCGTATGGGGCTGCCGCCGGCATCCTCCACGTCCCCGCCTCGAGCACACCCGACAAGACGGGCGCCCGCATCGACATATACCGCGAGCTCGCCGACAACTTCCGCGCGTTCGTTGGCGTTCTCATCGAGATCGCCGACCGCACGATCACGGCTGGAGTCCAGGGCTCGAAGGATCTCATTCGTGTCTACGAGCGCTGGCTCAAGACGGGGAGCGAAGGTCTGGCCCAAGCGCTCGCCGCGCACGGTCTCGTCCCGGTTCGAGGAGCGAAGGGGATCGTTCAGTGACCCGCGCGGGGCGCGCTCCCGCATCCGGCCACGCGCCCGCGCCTAGCTCGCAGCTGCTCGAAGGCAACGGCGTAGGGCTCCTCCGCGAACGCGCGCTGGCGACCGCCATTCAGGGGGGGCTGGAGCGGCTCTACCAGCTCGACCGCGTCGCCGACATCGACGCGTTCGTCGCCCCCGCCGCGGCGGGCGAACGTGAAGCGCTCATGGTGAGGGTGGCGGGTGACGGCGCCGTCGAGATGTCGCTCCGTCTTCCGGAGCTCGCTCGTGGCGAGTTCAACGTCCTGTCCGATTCGGACCTCGACCCGCTCTGCCAGCTCATCGAAGGGGTGAGCCACTTCGTCTACCTCGCCGCTCGCGCTCATGAAGACCGGCGCACCACGCAGCTCGAGCTCGAGGTCCAGGCAGAGGTCGACAAGTACGTCGTGCTCGTCACGGCTCTTGGCGCGTGGGGCGAGCCCGCGAGCGCGAGGCTTCGCGGTCGGCTCTACGAGGACGTGTCGTACGTCGATGCAGCAGGTACGGAGACCGGCGATCGCTACCGCATCGCGAATCACGTCGCGGCGAAGTTCGTGAGACGGCTCGAGCAGAGCTACTCGCGCATCGGGAGCGTGCGCCATGTCCACGGCGAGCTGCGACGGTTCCATCGGTATGGCCAGGAAGAGAAGCTTCGCGCGGCCGACGGCGGGTAAGCCCTTCTGCCGCTACGCAGGCGCAGGGAGCGTCACGATGAAACGTGCCCCCCCCTCGAAGCTCGCGTCGAGCGTGATGGTTCCCCCGGTCGACTCGACGATGCCGCGGCACACGGCGAGCCCCAGCCCCGTCCCCTTTCCGACCTCCTTGCTCGTCACGAACGGCTCGAAGAGCTGCTCCTGCATCGACACGGGGACGCCCGGGCCGTTGTCTTCGATCTCCAACCGAACACCGTCGTTCTCGCGCCGCGCCCGCACCGCAATGCGCGCTTCGCGGCTCGTCTCGGCGCTCGCCATCGCGTCGACGGCGTTGAGCACCAGGTTCAAGATCACCTGCGTGAGGCGCCCCGCGGACAGCGTCACGAGGATCGTCTCGTCGGTGACCTCGTTCGTGAGCACGACCTCCTTCAATGTGCGTTGAGGACGAATGAGAGCGAAGACGTCGACGACGACCGCAAGGACCGCCGCGGGGGGATGATGACTGTCGGCGGGTCCGTCGGCCTTCTCGGGGCGCGCGAAGTCGAGCAGATCGCGAAGGACGAGGTGAATCCGTTCCGTCTCGCGCTTCATGCGTCCGAGGAAGTCTTGCTGCGTCTCCCTCGGCAGATCGTCGTCGAGCAGGAGATCCTGCATCCCCATGAGCGCCGCCAGCGGATTGCCGATCTCGTGGGCGAGCCCTGCCGCCAATCGACCGACGCTCGCCATCCGTTCGCTGCGCACGAGCTGCGACTGCGTCTCTGTGAGCCGCTTCGTCGTGCGCGTCAGCTGGTCGACCTTCCATCGCATGGCCTCTTGCTCGCCCGCGAGACGGACGGTCATCGCGTGCAGGCTCGAGGCCAGCTCCACGATCTCGCGCGGCCCCGAGCGGGGGATCTGGATGCCCGCGCGCGCGCTCGCGACTCGGTCGGCCGCGTGCACGAGGGCGTCCACGGGCTTCACGATAAGGCGTGTGAGGGCGAAGTACGCGAACACGAGGAGCGCGAGGAAGAACGTGAGCATGTAGAGCGCCACGAGGCGCACGAGTGGGGCGGCCTGCGCGGTGCTGTCGTCCGTGCGGACTCGTGCGACGATCGCGTGCTCCCCTTCGGGCACGACGACATCGAGCACGCGCCCCATCGCGCCGTGGACAGAGCGCGACGACTCACCGTACGGCTGGTGCGGCGCGATCATCATCGACAGCTCGACGGTCTCCCCCGCCTTCGCGATGCACTGCCCGCTCTGGTCGAAGACGATGATCGCCGCGACCCCCTGCTGCCCGATGTGGCTCTCGAGCCTCTGGCGCACGGCCTCCGGGGTCTCCCAGCGGTCCGCCTCGCCGACGTCGGCCGCGACGGCCCGCCCGAGCGACTGCGCCGCTTCCGCGCGCGCGTCCCGCAGAGTTGCCCGCGCGAGGCTCGCGACCGCGAAGAAAAGCGGCACGAACGCGAGCGCCATGAGCCCCGCCAGCGCGAGGATGATCTGGGTCCGGAGACCGGGAGCGCGCAACTCCGCCACCCCGGTACGCTACGCCCCGCCGAGCGCCTTGCCCATCGTGCGATGCTGAAGCCCGATTTCGACGAAGGGAGCGCCTCGTATAGCGTACCCGAGGTGCTCGTAAAAACCGATCACGTCGGCGCGCGCGTGCAGCGTTACCTCACGAACGCCGCGAAGCGCGAGCGCCTCCTCCAGCCGGCGAACGAGCCTGGCGCCGATCCCCGCGCGTTGCCTCGACGGGTCGACCGCCATCGCGCGAAGCCGGCCCGTCGCGAAGTCGAACAGGACGGTACCCACGACGGCGCCCCCTTCGGTCGCCACCACGTGCAGCGCGTCGAGCTCGCCAGCGATCGTCACCTGGCACCGCGCCATCCCGAGCGGCTCGCGAAGGACACGGTAGCGGAGGTCGAGCACGAGCTCGTAGCGAGCGTCCGCGCGAGGGTCGAGGATATCGAGCTCCATGGACCGTCAACCCGCAGGCGCGAGGTAGTCTACGAGGGCCGTCCACTGCGTCTCGCTCAGATGTACGCGCTTCCTGTGGCGACTCAGCGCGATCTGAAGGGCGTCTCGGGTCCGGGTTCCTGGCTCGACGCGCACGTGGCATGCGCCGCATCGAGCCCGGTGGACCGCGCCGACGTCGTCGGTCGCGCCCGCGCTGGCGGGGGTCGCCGACGCGGGCTCGTGGGCGCTTGGGGGGGCCCGCGGGACCGACGTCGCCTCGGCGCCGCACGCGCAGGCGAGTAGGAAGATCGGTACGGCAACGCGACGAGAACGGGCAAGCATGGACCGTCTGTCTTTTACGAGAGGCCGGCGAGTCCGCCCAGCTGGAAAATCAGGAACGCCACGACGTACGCAACTCCGTACGTGTAGACGAGCACGAAGATGGGCCAGCGCCAGCTCTTCGTCTCTTTCCGGATGGCCGCCACGGTGCTCATGCACTGGCAGGCGAAGACGAAGAACGCGAGGAGCGCGAGCGCGGTTCGCATCGAGTACGCGGGCGTACCGTCCGGCCGCTTCGCCTCGCGGATCTTCTGCGACAGGGGAGAGACGTCGTCGCCCGCGTCCTCAATGCCGAAGATGACCCCCATCGTCCCGACCATCACCTCGCGCGCGCCGAACGACCCGATGAGCCCCACGTCGATGCGCCAGTCGAAGCCGAGCGGGCGCGTCACGGGCTCGAGACGATGGCCGATCGCCGCGGCGATGCTGTGCTCGATCGGCGGGGCCGACTCCGGGGCCGTCTGGAGCGCAGCCGGCGCGGGGACCTTCAGCAGCACCCAGAGCACCCCCGCGACCACGATGATCATCCGCCCCACGTCGCGCACGAAGCGGCTCGCGCTCTGCCAGCCCTTGCGCGCCACCATCTTCCACTCGGGCATGCGGTACGAGGGCATCTCGAGGAGCAGCGGCAGCGAGCGCCCCTTGGTCGCCGTGCGCCGCAGCACGAGCGACGCGACCAGCCCTGACAAGATGCCCGTGAAGTAGAGCCCTACGAAGACCGCGGCTTTGAACCAGGCGCCGCGCCCCGCGAAGAACGTCGTGAGAATGAGCGCGTACGTCGGGAGCCGCGCCGAGCAGGTCATCAGCGGTACCACGAGAATCGTCGTGAGCCGCTCGCGAGGGTCACGGATGATGCGCGTCGAGGCGATCGCCGGGATCGCGCACGCGTGCCCCATCAGCAGAGGGAGGAACGAGCGCCCGCTGAGACCGAGGAGGCGCAGCACGCGGTCGAGCAGGAACGCGCCGCGCGCGAGGTAGCCCGAGGCGTCGAGGACCTCCATCGCGACCGAGAGGATCGCGATCTGCGGGACGAACGCGAGCACCGTACCGGCGCCCGCGATGACGCCGTCCGTCAGGAACGACGTCAACAGCCCAGCCCCGAGCACGCGCGTGAAGAGGCCGCGGAGCCTGCCCACGGAGCTGTCGAAGAAGGCGGTCACCGGATCGGCGATGAGGAACACCGCGGCGAAGACGAGCGCCATGAGCGCAAGGAAGAGGAAGGGGCCGAAGATCGAGTGCAGCAGGACGGCGTCCGCGCGCGTCGTGAAGGTGCGGCGTCGGGTGGCTTCGGGCGAGACCTGCGGTGCGTCGGAGAGGACGCTCCGTGCGAGGGCGGCGGGCTCCCAGTCGGACACGGGCTTCGCGAGCGGCTTCGCGAGGAGCCCACGGACCGCCTCCATCACCACCCCGCGCGCGTCCCCCACCCGGACGCTGACGAGGACCACCGGGGCGCCGATGGCCGCCTGGAGTCGCTGCACGTCAAGCGTGCGCCCTTCGCGCTCGAGCACGTCGCTCTGGGTGACGATCACGAGAAGCGAAGAGCCGCGGGCGAGGATCTCGCGCGTGAGCCGCAGCCCGAGCGCGAGCTGGGTCGCGTCGATGACCTGGGCGACGATAAGCGGCTGCTCGCCGGCTTCGGCGCGGTCGAGGAAGCCTCGTGCGATCCCCTCGTCCGTCGCGGGGTCGATGACCGCGTGGATCGAATAGAGCCCGGGCAGATCGGCGAGAGTGGCCACCCCCCCTCCCGCCCCTGGAATGGCGACGCTCCCCTGGAGAATGTCCACCGTCACGCCGGGAAAGTTACCGACCCTGGCGCTCCCACCGGTGAGCGCGTTGTAGAGCGACGACTTGCCGGAGTTCGGCCGTCCGAGGAGCGCGATCATCGGAGACGGCGCGGGGGCCGCGACTCGCGCGGGGGGGGCGGCCGGAGCGGAGAGACCCTCTCGCGCCGGCGAAGGCGCCGCGCTCACGCGACGCGTCCCGATCTGGCGGGGTCGGGAGCCCCCTCGGCGGACGCGCGCGGTTCGAGCGTCGTGACGCGGATACAGCGCGCGAGGTCTCGGTGAATCGCGAACTCGCCGCCGTCGCTAGAACGAAGGTGAATGGGCCCACCGAACGGCGCACGGCGCAGCACCGTCACCTCGGCGTCCTCGTGCATCCCGACCGCCCGGAGCCAGGCCGTGTGCTCGTCGTCCTGCGCGATGCGCACGATTCGAACCGCCTGCCCCGGGGGGGCCGACAGCAGCTCAGTCTCCGGGGTCGCGGGCCTCATGAAAGTGACTTTCATGTGGTACCGCGAAGGAAGAGCCCGTGCAACCCCGGGGACGGCTGTGCTGGCGAGGGTGACAGCCCGGACGCTCGGTCAAGGGTCGACGAACGTCACGACGCCGGTCGCCAGGTCGAGCACGGCCGCGACAATCTTCACGCGCCTTCGATTCACCAGTCCCTGCAGCACCTCACTCGACGTGGAGAGCTCGCGAGCCGATGCGACGGCGTTCACCCGTACCGCCTCCGCCATGCGCACCTCGTCGTGAGGCGACGTCCCGCGGAAGTCCTCGATGTGAGGCGCGATGCGGCTGACGATCGACTGGATGTTGAGCGACTCGGGGCTGTTGGCGTGGGTCAGCGCGCGGACCGTAGCCTCGACGGCGCCGCAGTGGGTGTGCCCCATGACAACCACGAGCCGCGTGCCGAACTGGCTGGCGGCGAACTCGACCGACCCGACGAGCGACGGCGCGATGATGTTGCCGGCGACGCGGATGACGAACAGATCGCCGAGCCCCTGGTCGAAGACGTATTCCGCGGGGGCGCGCGAGTCGGCGCAGCCGAGGATGACCGCGAACGGCCACTGCCCGTCGACGAGCCCTGGGCGCCACTGGCGGACGGCGCTCTCTTGCCCCGATACGAAGCGACGGTTGCCCGCCCGCAGGCGCTCGAGAGCTTCGTCCGGCGGGAGCGAGTCGGATGCGAACGTGCGCGACATTCCGGGGACGCGAGATCGGTCAGTGCGCGAGGCTGCGCTCGGACGGGGGCGACGACGAGAGGCGTGCGCGAGCGGGGGGGATGGATGCCGGGGGCGCCCCAGGGAGCACGCCGGTCGACTCCTCCGCGTCGCAGAAGAGGATGGCGCAGTGACGGCTGTCCCCCGCTTGCATGCGGCTGCAGAGCGCGACCAGATCCTCGTCGGCGTCGACGACGCTCCCTTCGATCGGCTGCGCGGTGCGGGCGTCGTAGCGGCACTCGTCGAGCGCTACCCACAACCCTCGGTACTCGTCACTCTGCTTGATCTGCGGCCACGACAGTCGGCTGCCCATGCGAGTTGTGCTTCTCCCACTTGGAGGTCGGTTCACGCGACGAGGAACTAGCATCGCAGGTTTCGCGGGGTCAAGCGAGGGGCCCCCGCTCCTCAGGCGGCCGCCGGCCGTCACTCGCCCCGGCTCCTACTCGATCGTGTATTCGATCGTGACTTCGGCCGTGCCCCCCTTGGCGTCGACCCCCTGCACGCCGCGTGGCGCGTGCAATGTCGCCTCGGCGCAGCACTGACCCACTTTGCTGAGCTCCTGACTTGCCACGCCCTGGGCGCTCGTGATCGCCCCGGACGGTACAAACGCGAGCTTCAGGTCCGCGTGCCCTTCGAGATGCTTCTTCGTGCGCTTGAGCTCGCGTTGGTAGCAGTCCTGGTAGCGGCCGACGGGCAAGGCTGTCTTCAAGGCGGCCTCGGTGGAGCCCGCCACCTGCATCACTCGCACGCTCGCGCGCCCCTGCGACCATTGCACCGGCGGGTCGACGTTCGCGGGCGCGACTGCCGTCACCGCGGGAGCGATCGCCGCCGGGTCCGGTCGGGCGGGGATCTCGCGGGCGGAGGGGGCCGTGGTATCCGCTGCGGCCGCAGGTGGGGCTGCGGCGGAAGCGGGCGGGGGAGCGGGCAGAGGTGTCGACGAGAGTGTCGAAGGGAGCGCGGCAGGAACGGCGGGATCACCCGCGACCGCTGCGGTCGTGACGGGGAGTCGCGAGACCTCCCCGCGAACCCACGTGATCGCGAACCGCGTGATCCCGAAGACGACGGCGGCGACCAGCCCCAGCTTCAACCATCGGGTGCCTCCGGAGCCGCGGGCCACAACGGGGGCCGTCGCCGTGACCGGCGTTGTCGCGGTTCCGAGCGCCGTCGCGGTCGCACGGAACGGCTCGAGATCGTCCGTCACGTCGATGGACAGCGTCTGTGCCGCGTGCAGCGCGACCACCTGCGGCCTCGAGCCGACCTCCGGGGGTATCGGATGCGCGGCGCCAACGATCGACATCGGCGGAGCGTCCAGAACGGACCGCAGGGCGGCACGCAGCTCGCGCGCAGACTGGTATCGCTCGTCCCTCGACTTGCTCATCGCCTTGACGCAAATGTCCTCGAGCCGCGGGTCGACGGCCGGGTTGATCTGCGAGGGGCGCGGAGCCTCCACCGTGATGTGCTTGACGACGATCCCGATCGCGGTGTCCCCCGTGAACGGCACTATCCCGGTGAGGAGCTCGAAGAGGATGACGCCCATCGAGTAGATATCCGTCCGCGCGTCGATGGGCTCGCCACGGCACTGCTCGGGCGACATGTACTCGGGGGTCCCGATGAGGATTCCCGCCGTCGTCTTCCCGTGGCCCCCCTCCGAGCCGCCCGACCTGTTCATGATCTTGGCGATGCCGAAGTCGAGGACCTTCAGGACCTCGGTCGACTGCCCATCTTCGTCGGAGCCCGCGATGATCATGATGTTCTCGGGCT
>Ga0302279_10008071_pt1 | contig 10485 bp, 9 predicted proteins | sample III_Bog_N3_3_FD_194541 | JGI IMG/M metagenome (GOLD analysis project Ga0302279, IMG submission 194541) | Peat permafrost microbial communities from Stordalen Mire near Abisko, Sweden - III_Bog_N3_3 | ecosystem: Environmental > Terrestrial > Soil > Wetlands > Peat | place: Sweden: Abisko...
CTCACCTGCTCATTCGGATGGCTATGCAGCGGGACATGCGCGCCCTTGAGCAGCACGATGCGGGCCAGCATGGTCTTTGTGCCGGTCACATACTGCCGAGTAATCTGCGGATTCATCTGCTCCGGGTCGATCTCGGCCCAGCGATGGTGCGTGAAAGCCTGAGGCGCCACGCCGGCATCGGCAGCGGAAACGCTGATCGCCCGATTTGTCGATTGCGGTATACCTGGACCCATGATGCGCTTCCCTCTTTTCGTCGAGCAAACAGCGGCGTCCGTATTTTATCGGCTGCCCCTTCCCGCGCACCCGGTCGCATGGCAGAGCTTGCCAGCGATTTCTTCGCCTGAGTTGCGCGGCCATGAGAAACAGAGTGTCTCTGCGTTGAGGAACGGACACTTGCCGCATCGAAGCCGTCGAAATCTCAATTGGCATTCTCGGCCTGAGGTCCGGTTTCAAAGGCCATTGGCTACGGCCCAGGTGCGCGAATAACACCAGCACAGCAGGACGTAGTAATTGTTCGAATCGTGATACCCCTTAATGAGCTTGAGGACATCTTCTTGTTTCTCCGCCGAGAGTTGCTGGCCGGGACTCGTATATTTGCCCAGGCTCGTATACACAAAATTGAGACCCTTAAAGTTACTCTTGATCGCCGCCTCGTCCAGGGCAAACGATGTAACACTTACACCCCCGACAGCGACAACGGCCGAACCCTGCCAGTAGGAAGGGTTGGAGGCGTCTGCCGGCTTTTCCACGGCCCGCTGGCCGGCTGGCACTCCCGAGGGGTTAGCGCCATGCACTCCCCCAAAAAGCGCCACTTTCTTCGTCGGCCGGGACTTGGTTGCAAGGCTGTAAAGGACCTGCAAGTCCGCCTTGTTTTCGGCTATGTCGGTGTCCAGGTCGTATGCGTACAAAAACGGCTTTCTGGGGCATGAGGCAGCGATCATCTTGGAATTCTCCTGTCCGGGTCATTGATTTGGAGCCTATGCGGCAGTCCTCCACCGACCCCGAATTATACGGCTGGCTGCCTCGGCAAAGCATCAAGAAAATTGCGGATGGGGCGCCCGGCTGGCCTGCTCGGCTCGGTCGGCCTTGCAGCTTGGCGAAAAACGGGTCGTCCGTGCTTCGTAATGGCACGCGACTTCAGTCGCTCCGCCAAAACCAATCAAATCGTTGCGGTTTAGCCCATGTGGGACGTCCAACGCGCCCCGCCCCGCCCCGCGACCTCGATTTGTGGGCCTTTCTCAACAAACCCCTCGGCAACCTGCGCGGATTTACTGCTCCACTGGCCCTTTGCCCGCTCCCAGATTCACCGGCTGAGTCTTTCCCTTCTGCGGATCGTACTGGTGCTTCTCCATCCACTCTTTAAAGGCCGCGGCTGGCTCCTGGCTCAGGTTCCCGCCCTTGCGGTAATAGGCGAAATCCTTCATCGCCACTTTCAGTTCGCACGAATTCATCGCATCTGGCTTGCCCATTACCGGCAGCAGAATCTCCAACAGCCGTCCCTCCGTCTTCCACCGAGCTGGGTAGGTTTCAAATCCCGAAGACGTCATCAGCCTTCCGCCGCAATGAAATCCGAAGTCGAAGCCCCGTGCGCCGCCGCCTTCAAAGAGGTCTGCCTTTCCCTCGCCCTCCACCCAATCCACGGTTCGATGGGAAGAGTGCGCCTGTTCGGTGCGCTGGAAAATATGCACCCGCAGCGGATACTGCGCCAGATTGTAGCCGCCCGCGAACACGGGCGCGGCCGGCGAGAGGAAGAGCGCGATCATCAGGACCGCGCGAGACCAGGAACCGAACATGAAAACACCTCATCCGATGGACGCCGGAATGGGCCCATCGTAACTGCGATGGAGTTGGGGCGGCAAGGTACGGGGCGCGCTCGATCGCGGCACGTCAGTACTCAATACCCCGCTGCGCCAGGATGCCTTTTTGGTACGCGTGCTTGACCTCGCGCATCTCGGTGACGGTGTCGGCGATTTCAACGAGACTGGGGTGGGCGTTGCGGCCAGTGAGGATGACGTGGACCATCTCCGGGCGCTCTTGCAGTGCGGTCACAACCAGTTGCGGGTCGAGCATGCCGTAGCCGATGGCGTAGTTGATCTCATCCAGGATGACCAGGTCCCACTCCCCGGAGAGGATGGCCGCGCGGGCTTCGTCCCAGGCGGCATGGACCATGCGCAGGTCTTCGGGGTCGGTTTCCGCGCCGCCCACTTTGACAAATCCGCGGCCTAGCTGCTTCAGGACGAAATTGTCGCCAAAGGGCAGCACGCCATCGAGCTCCCCGTAGTGCCAGGAGCCCTTGAGAAACTGCAGCATCAGCACTTTCATGCCGCAGCCGACGGCGCGCAGCCCGGTGCCGAGGGCGGCCGTGGTCTTGCCCTTGCCGGGGCCGGTATTGATGAGGATGAGGCCTTTGCGCGATTCGGTCATGGGTTTTAGCGGAGCTTCCTCAGTGCCCTCCGTGGTAGGGATGTCCAGCCAGAATTGTACAGGCGCGGTAGAGCTGTTCGGCGAGGACGAGGCGGGCGAGTTCGTGAGCCATTGTGATGGGACCAAAAGAGAGGAGGAGGTGGGGCTGCGCGTGAATCTGCTCGCGCGTGGCGGGGGACCATCCATCCGCCGGGCCGATGGCGAAGACCAGGTGCTGCGCTCCGTCGTCGCGCCGCGCGCCGAGCCAGGCCGCGAGGGCCGTCGAGGAAAGCTGCTTGCCGGCGCTGTCGAGCAGGACCGGGAAGGCGGGAAGGCGGCCGCGCTGGCGGGCGAGCCAGTCGAGCAAGTCGCCCTCGGTGCGAAACGCCTCTGTGTGGATGAGCGTGTAGGGCGCGATGCGCTCGACATACATGCGGGTAAGCGTGTCGAAACCGGACTTTGCGCCAGATTTGGGGGCCTTGGGTCCGATGTGGGCGAGGGTGAGCAGCATGGCTAAAGGCAGTGTACCGGGCGCAGCATCATCGGATGACACCTGCGCGCGGGATGGGATAGACTTGCGGAGTTTGGGTAAGCGTTTTCCGGAGGTTTCCATGCCCCTCGTCGCCGGCGTAGATTTTGGTACTTTGAGCGTTCGCGTAACGCTGGTGCACAGCCAGAAGGGGCCGATCGGCACCGCTTCCGCCGAGTACCCGCTGCATCGCAAGCGCGAAGACCCCGACTACGCCACGCAATCGCACCAGGATCAGATGCGGGCTCTGGTGAAGGCGACTCGCGCCGTGCTCGAAAGGACGGGTGTTGCGGGCGAAGGCGTGGTGGCCATCGCGCTGGATACAACCGGTTCGAGCGTGATTCCGGTCGGCGCCAATCTGGAGCCGCTGGACGACTACTACCTGTGGTGCGACCACCGCGCCAAGGCCGAAGCCGAGGAGATTACCGCCAGGGCCCACGCCGTGGGACTGGAGGCGATCGACTGGTGCGGCGGGACCTACTCGCATGAGTGGGGATTTGCCAAGCTGCTGCACTGGCTGCGTCACAATCCCGCCAAACGCGGGCAATTTGTGACCGCGCTGGAGCACTGCGACATGGTGGCCGCGACACTTGCCGGCGTGACGAGCACCGCCGACCTGAAGCGCAGCGTGTGCGCGATGGGGCACAAGTGGCTGTGGAATCCGCGCTGGGGCGGGCTGCCTCCGGAGGAGTTTCTGGTCTCGCTGGACCCGCTGATGGCCGGGGTGCGCGCCAAGCTGGGCGGCGAATACCTCACTTCCGACAAGATCGCCGGGCATCTTTCGCCTTATTGGGCCGGAGAACTCGGCCTGCATGCGGGCATCCCCATCCCTGTCGGCGCGTTCGACGCGCACTGGGATGCGATCGGCTCGCATATCCGCGAGGGCGACGTGGTGAACGTGGTGGGCACCTCGACCTGCATCATCGCCATGGCCAAGGAGACTGAGCTGGTGCCGGGCGTGTGCGGGGTGGTGCCGGGCAGTGTGCATCCGGGGTACACGGGGATCGAGGCGGGGCTTTCGGCAACTGGCGATATCTTCGAGGCCATCGCGCGGCGCGCGGGAAGCTCGGTCGCCGAGCTATCGAAAGGCCTGGAGAGCTATCGCGCCGGACAGACCGGGCTGCTGCGCCTGAGCTGGGACAACGGCGACCGCACCGTGCTGGTCAATCCCGAGCTGGGCGGGGTCACGCTCGGCTGGAATCTGCTGCACACGGCGCAGGACGAGCTGTTTGCGGCCATTGAGGGCACGGCCTTTCACACCCGCATCATTCTGGAGCGGATGGCGGAGCACGGAGTGAAAGTGGACCGCGTAATCAACGCCGGCGGCATTCCGCAGAAGAACGAAGTGCTGAATCAGGTCTACGCCAACGTGCTGAACAAGCCGGTGCTGGTGCCGGCCGGTGTGCCGACCAGCCTGGGTTCGGGGATCTTCGCGCTGCTGGCGGCGGGGGTGTACCCGAGTATTGAAGCCGCGCAGGAGGCCGTCTGCCTGCCGCTGCGCACTGTCGAGCCGAATCCCGAGGCCGCGGCGGTCTATGAGCAGCTATACGCGCATTACCGCAACGCGTACTTCACACTCGGCCGCCGCGACGCCGCGCTGGGGGCCGTGCTGCCCGCGCTGCGCAGCGTCGCGGCGCGGGTTTTGAAGGGCTAGTTGATCCCCAAATCCGTAATCAGCTTAGGATTGGCTTCGTCGACGGCGAGAAGATTGTGGCACGTCGCGCAATCCTGCGGAATGCTGTTCGCCTTCTTGTCGTTGTGACTGCCGTCGTGGCAGCGGAAGCACCCAGGCGAGTTCGTATGCCCCACGTTGTTCGGATGCGTGCCCCAGGTGACCTTCATCTCCGGAAAGACGTTTGAACCGTAAATTGTGACCAGAGTTCTGGCCGCCTGATCGATCTGCGCGCGTTGACCGCTCCACACCGCCGGATACTGCGCCCGATAATACTGCTCCAGACCAGACTGAATCTTGGCCGCCGCTTCCTCCTGCGAAGCATACGTGGCTTTGATCAGCTGCAGCCCCTGCTTATGGATGAACGGCAGCGAAGCGCTCGGGCTGCCCTCGGACATGGCCCGGTTCAGCGCGTCTTCCGGCGTCTGGAAGGTATGCGCGGCGCGGTTGTGGCAATCGATGCAATCCATGAGGCGTTTTTCGCCTTTAATGGGCCCCTTGGCGTCAGTGGAGACGAACTCGGTGGTGGAGCCGTCGGCGTTGCGCTTGCTCACCCAGGGAATCGTCTGGCGGGTCGAATCGGAGGCAATGTACTCGATGTGGCCGAGATGGACGCCGTGAATGCCGGTCAGGTGCGAGAGCGAATCGCGCCCGCCCAGATGCAGCAGCACCAGGGTGCGGGTCATCGAGTTTTTCTCATCGTCCGCGTAGTCGGTCTTGACCAGCAGCTTCTCGCCAATGAACCGGGCTGGGGTGTGGCAGCCCTCGCAGATTTCGCGCGCCGGACGCAGGTTCTTTACCGGCGACTCAATCGGGTGGGGATAGGTGTGCAGCACCACCTCCACCAACTGCTTGGTCCCGTTGACCTTGGCCTGGACGAACGAGGAGACGCCGCTGCCCACGTGGCACTCCACGCAGGGGACATGCGAGTGCGGCGAAACCTGGTAGGCGGTCCACTCCGGCTGCATCGGCACATGGCAGGTGGCGCCGCAGAAGGCCGCCGAATCCATGTGATCGACGGCGCGATAGCTGGCGGTGCCGACGATGATCACGTTGATGAAGGTGGCGACCAGGACAAAGTCGATGCCGTGCCGGAAGACGGGGTCCGCCATATCGATCTGCGGGTAGACGGAAGGAATCTTTCCGGCTTTGAGCAACTGGCTTCGCCGCAGCCCGATGCCGATGGGAATCATCACCAGGCCCAGAACGAAGAGGGCGGGCAGGCCGAAGGTAAGTACCAGACCGATGTAGGGGTTGGTGGACCCGCTGTGGCCAAAGATGTCGACAATCCAAAAGCCGATGAGAATCAGAGCGGAGGCGCTGGTGATTGCGCCTCCGATCAGGCTGATTGGATTGTTGCCAAAGAAGAGAAAGGGCCGGAGCCAGTTTTCTTTGAAGTTGCCAGGATTGCTCATGACTCAAGCCCCTCGTTCCTTAATTATTTCTGCAGAGTGCGGATGTATCCGACAACCGCCTTGATGTCCGTTTCGCTGAGTTTGCCGGAGTAGGCGGGCATCTTGTTCTTGCCAGTGGTGGTCGCCGCGATTAGTTCCGCGTCGGTTTTCTTGACGATATCCGGCGAGTTGAATGGCTCGGCTTTCATGGCCTTGCCGGTGGGTGTGCCCAGGCCGTCTGCGCCGTGGCACATCTTGCACTTGGCGGTGTAGATGTCGGCCCCGGAGCCTTGAGCGAAAGCTCCGCTGCCCAAAGTCAAAGCGACCAGACAGAGGGTTCCGTATTGGATAACAGTCTTCATCATGAAACATTCTCCTTCATTTCGGTTGTCGATCGGAGGCAGGCATCGCCCGGTGCATCTAGAACGCGTACCGGACGCTGAGCGTGTAAAGGTTGCCGCGAAAGTTGCGCGGGTTGGTAGGTCCGATGGGAGTCCCTTCCCCGTAACCGTAGTAGTTGTACTCGCCCTTCCATTGAAAGTTCTTTTCCAGGTCATAGACGACGTTGAAGTAGGGAGTCTGATAGATAGACTGGAGTGACCCATCCACCTGGCGAGCATTGATGACATCCGCGTTTCCATCGACGCCCGTGGCGCGATAGCCAAAGCCGCCGTGAAACTTGTGGATGGGCGAGAGGACAAATCCAAGAGAGCCGGTCTGCGTGGGAACGTTGTAGACCGCGTTGGTCTGATAGGGAGTTCCGTTGGAGACGCAGGCTGGATCGAGCGCCGGAATGGGCGTAACCGGCGCCGGGGTAACCGTGTAACACTCGGTGATCGTCGAGTAAACGCCATCGTGGGCATAGTCCAGGTCGAGAGACCACTTGTCGCTGGGAGCGATGACGGCCGCAAGCGAGAAGTCGCGGCTGTGAGCCAGGTAATTGACAAACTGCACATTGTCGCGGCTCTCATGAAGATTTGCCGCGCCGGCAAAGGTCAGCCATTTCTCGGGCTTATAAGTCGTGCGCACCTGATAGTGCTGCAGCTGGCGGGGGCTGACCCGGGTGAACGAGTTATCCGCGTACATGGCATCCGCGTTGAAGTTGATTCTCCACTGCGGTGTGGGTTGCATGGTGGCGCCGAAGAGGCCCCAGTGCTCGTGGATGGGGATGATATCGCCGCCGGCGTCGGTAATGAGGCGGCTGCGATAGCGGTAGCCGAGGGAAAGCCGTACGCGCGATGCGGCATCCCACGCGCCAAGGACTGTGTCGGTCTTGGTCTTTTGATTCACGAACTGAAAGTCGGGCGTGGTGGTGACGGAACTGGGCGTCTTGCTGGGGGGCACCAGCATCGACTTGCCGAGGTAGTCGGATTCCGTGAAAGTGTTCGTCCCGGGCATGTGGAAGAAGGCGAAGTCGAAGACATTGGAAATGGTGACTTTGGGCGCGATCTGCCACACGGCGGCAAAGTCGCCGTTGGTGTTGATGCGGCGTACCCGCGCCTGACCCTGCACCAGGAATTGCACGATGCCGCCGCGCTCGAGGCCGTTGAATGTTTCGTTGAAGTTGTCCAGCTTGCTGCGGGTGTCGCTGTAAATGATGCGGCCATTCAACGCGATCTTTGGGATGGCGGCCGACTGAAAGCGAAACTGATCGGAGGGCGTATCCGCGCGCGTCGGAGCCTGGCGCGTGTACGACGTGAAACCGATGCAGGTTGGGCTGTAGACGCCGCCCGCCAGGAAGGGCTTTGCGCACGGAGATGCGAAGACGGACGAGAAGTCGATGCCTCCGCTGACCGGCGTCCCATTGGAGAGCGCGTAGTTGAGGCCGGTGAGATCCCAGGTGGTCTGTCCGCGAAAATCGGTGATGAAGTGATCGTAACTGAGGCTGGTGCGCAAGGGGAGCTTGCCATCGAGGCCGAAGTCGTAGTTCTCGGTCAGGTTATTCCAGTTCTGCTTGAGCAGGGCCTCGGCCCCGTAGTGAACCGAGCTATAGGAGGGGCCGGAGCTGGAGTTGAAGTTGTAACCCAGGCGTACGCTCACCGCGGAAAGCGGAGCCAGGGTCAGGTTGGCGTCCGTGTTGTGCCGCACGGTGTCGAAGCGATGCGGCGAATCGAGTTGCGGAATGAACGGCGTGGAGGCGGGCGGAATGAGTGGATTGTCCAGCAGATCGTAGTTGAAGAACGACCGGCTGCGGCGGAAACTGCCGCGAAAATCGTAGAACTTCCCCTTGCTGACATTGAGGAACGAAACGCTGGTTGGATCGCCCCCGTAGCCGAAGCTGTTGGTGGAGAGCGCGTCAAACGGGGTGAAGCGCGCGCCGGGTCCCGTGGCGGGCTTGGCGCGCATCTCCAGCGACTCGCTTAGGATGCGCGGCCCGGAGTGCAGGTTGATCATGGTCGAGTAGACCGCGTCGCTTCCCGAACGGGAAGAGATATGGCCGCCGAGTTCAACCGACTGATGGATGTCGTACAGGTCGGCGAGCTTGATTTCGGCCGGCGGCTTGGGCGCGGCCTGAGCGGGCTGGTTTGCGGCAACCGCGCTGGGCTTCGCCGCATCCTGCGCGAAAGCGGGGACGCCGGAGTGAATTCCGAACGCCGCAAAGGCGGCGCAAAGGAGGAATCCGCGATATTGTGCGCTTGACCGGAGGTCAAACACGAACTGCGTGGAAAGAATTTTGTTGTTCATGATCGACCTCCTCACTTGAAAAAGATGCTGCTGGCATTCGAGCCGTGAATCTGGGTGTGGCAGACGGTGCAGGCCTGGTACTGATTGGCCTGGTTGTGAAACGACGGAGTGCCCGGCGCGGTGAAGTTGACCGAATTCGTATGGCACTGCATGCACATCGTGTTCACATTGTTCCGGACAAGCATGCGCGGATTCTGCGAACCGTGGGGCGAGTGGCAGGAGACGCAGCCCTCGGTCTTGATGGGCGGATGCTCGTAGACGAATGGCCCGGCGGTCTCCGAGTGGCACTTCATGCAGACCTGGTTCTGGTCGGCCGCGGCCTTGAGATTGTTCTTCTCAAAGGTGCCGTGCGGGTCGTGGCAATCGGTGCAGGTCATCAGGCCTTCGTTGACTTTGTGATGAAAGGCCTGCGCGAAGGCCGGCTTCACATCCGTATGGCAACTGGTGCATAGCTTGACCTGGGGGGCCTTGAGCAAGCTCTGCTCGGCTTCGGCGCTATGTACGCTATGGCAACCGACGCAGCTTACGCCCGCCTCCCCGTGCGCGGAATGCTGAAAGTTGGGATGCGCGGCTGCGTGGCAGCCAATGCATTTGGCATCCACCTGTTTTGCCGTGGCTTTGGTGAAGGAGAAGATTTTGGTAGCGTCGCCGCCTCCATCCACATGCGCTTTTCCGGAGCCGTGACAGCTTTCGCAGGTGACGCCCTTGCCACTGTGCATCAGCGCCAGGCGCGAGTGCGGGTTAGAGTCGAATTTCTTCGCAACCTCGGCATGGCAGGTAGCACAGGTATCCGCGCCCACCAACTCGGTTGACGCAGGATTCGGAGGGGGAGCCGTTTGCTGGGTGGCCTGAGCGGAAACGTGAGACCAGCTCACGCTTCCGAAAACCCCCAACATGAAGAAAAGTCTCGCATATAGGGAAACCCGTCGCATTTTTCACTCCGTTTCAAGAGCTGATCCAATGAATTTCGCGATGACTCCGGTTTGAGGAACCCTTCGATGGTTTCCTATTGCTGAGCCAGATTACGAAATCGCCCATCGTTTGTTTGTGATTGTCATCACGCCCGATTTCATTTTGTGGGTTGTTGGGCGCTCGGCGACCCATTGGCACGATCGGAATTGCCCGTCGGTTCAATTTGGGAAACATCGGAGCCGAAAGCCCATGGCTTCCCGACTGCGGCAGACCTGCAGTCAACTTTGCAGCGAAGACAACACCAAGTTAGCGGTATCGCCTGGACTTGACTGTCCGTTTCGGCACAGTTCTTGCGATGTTTGGCAAATGATCGAGAGCTGAGAACGGCAATTTTCACAGCTGACCCAACGTCCCCGGCCAGATGCCCGTCAAGCGGTCCAGCGGGCTTCGGCGGCAGCCGGGCGCAGCGCTGGCAATGATATTCTTGAGCGGAATCGCTCCCCGGTCCTGGCCGCTGGGCGCCCTTCCCGAGGCCTCACTCTTCATGTCCGAATCCGAAGTTGTCTCCGCCCCCATCTCCGAAGCCATTGAACCAGTTTCTTCGAGCGACGCCGAATCGCCGGCGATCGAACATTCTCCCGAGCCGGTCGCCGCGCTGGTCGCGGAGCCGGCGCCCGTCGCGGAGGCTGAAGCGGAACCCGAAGCGGAGCCCGAGCCTCCGGGTGAGTCGTTTGGCGAGATCTTCTCAGAGTTTCAGCGCACGCACTCGCGGCGCGAGGGCGACGACAGCCGCCAGATTCGCGGTACGGTCGTGAAGGTGGACGCGGAATCGGTGTATGTCGATATCGGCTTCAAATCCGAGGGCATTTTGCCGCTGACCGCCTTCCCCG
>Ga0302279_10008072_pt1 | contig 10483 bp, 5 predicted proteins | sample III_Bog_N3_3_FD_194541 | JGI IMG/M metagenome (GOLD analysis project Ga0302279, IMG submission 194541) | Peat permafrost microbial communities from Stordalen Mire near Abisko, Sweden - III_Bog_N3_3 | ecosystem: Environmental > Terrestrial > Soil > Wetlands > Peat | place: Sweden: Abisko...
AGAAGCTTCGTTCACGTGATCGGGGGCATCGGCGACCCAGAATGCGACGCGCGCCACGGAGTCCCCTTCGCGCCACGACAGCTTCTGCAGCTCCTCGAGGCCGAGATCGGGCGACTCCGGAGTATCCCCTCCGTTCGCGGCGGTCTGCCCAGCAATCGTCATCGAGAAGGAGCCTAGATCGCTCGTGAAGTCGTAGTGCTTGACGATGTACTCGTCGCCCGGATCGGTGTCCGGCCTGTCGCGGTAAAGGACCAGCGCCCATCGCTGGTCGGCATTCGGGTAGGCGGCCGAGATGGCAGTCCCGATGTTCGCGAACTCTGCCGTCAGATACGCCATCTCGTCCCCCATGCTCCCCGTCGAGTCCAGGACGAGCACGGCATCGACGACCGTCTTCGGCGAGCGCGTCGCAGACTGAGCGTGGGCCGCGTCGTAGTCGGACGTCTCGAAGCCCGGATTGCCGGCAAGCGTCGCCTTCCCGCTCAGGTAGGTCGTGAAGAAGTCGTAGTTGAGGTTGTCGTCCCACATCCCCTCGGTCAGAACGCCCGCTTCGCCCTGCGTGGTCCCCGCGTCATCTCCGACGGCGGTGCCGTCGCCGTTACCCGTCGAGCTCGGCGAGCCCGTCGCGACCGCTCCCGATCCCTCCCCCGAGCCCCCGGCCGCGGCGCTGCCGCCCGTCCCGTCGGTGGCCGTCCCGCTCAGGTCCACCTCGGACGTGCCCGAGGTCGACGAGCCCGAGCTGCATCCGCCCACCCCAAGACACGCCAGCGCTACGACAACTGCCTTTCGCATAAGCTCGTTCCTCCAGGCAGGCGCTAAGCAGCGAGCGTGCCGTCGCGAGGATCGAAGAACACGCCGATTTCGCGCGTGCGTGCGTGTGTCAATCCGTGCCGGGCGGGCTCGATTGTGACAGGCGAGACACGTCTCGCCGCGGGCTCGTCTATGCTCCGGGACCATGCCCTGGGACCTCTCGAGCCGTGCGCGCCTCGGGCCCCGCTCCGCCGCGCACTTCCCGAGCGACTCGCTCTTCGACCGCATCGGTCGCGTGGTGTGCGAGGCGGATTGCCTACCGCGGAAAGAGCTCTACGAGTCGTGGGAGGTGGCCCGTCGCGTACGGCGCCGGTTTCGCGGCGGCCGCGTGCTCGATCTCGCGGGGGGGCACGGGCTCCTCGCGTTCCTCTGCCTCGTGCTCGACGACACGTCGCCGTGCGCGCGCGTCATCGATCGTCGCATTCCGAAGAGCGCGGGCAAGCTCGGCTCTCACCTGGTCGCCGCGTGGCCCCGCCTCGAAGGACGCGTCACGTTCGAGGAGGGGGACCTCGCGAACGTGACGATCGTCCCCGACGACCTCGTCGTCTCCGTGCACGCGTGCGGAGACCTCACCGACATCGTGCTCGCGCGCGCCATCCGAGGCCGCTCTCGCGTCGCCGTCCTGCCGTGCTGCCACGACGCGCGTCGGAACGACCAAGGGAGCCTCGGGGGCTGGATGGACTCGGCCCTCGCGATCGACGCAACGCGCGTAGGCGTGCTGCGAGTTGCGGGTTATCGCGTGACGACCCACACGATCGCGCCGGGGATCACCGAGAGGAGCCGCCTAATCCTCGCAGAGCCGACGCGAAGCTGAACGATCGCGAGGGCAAACCGCGCATTCACGCAGGATCCCGGCGCCTAACTGGCCGTCTTGCGCTTGGTCAGCGTCATCTGCAGCCCGTACTTGAAGCGCAGCGTGATGGACGGGTCGGGGACGACGCGATGTCCCGGCACCACGCGAAGCCAGAACTTCTGGGTGATGGTCGCGAGCATGAGCGCGGCCTCCATCAGCGCGAACTGGTTGCCGATGCAGACGCGGGCCCCTCCGCCGAACGGCATGTACGCGAACTTCGGGAGCTTCTTGGCGAAGCCGTCTTCCCAGCGCTCGGGGCGGAACACGAGCGGGTCGGTGAACCAGCGTGGGTCGCGCTGGATGGTCCAGGGGAGCATCCAGACCCATGTGCCGGCGTCGAAGTGATAGCCGCCTAGCTCGATGGGGGCCGTCGACTCCCGCCCGAGCGACCAGGCCGGCGGGTGCAGGCGGAGCGACTCGCTGACGACGCGCGCGGTGTACTCGAGCTTGGGGAGATCCTCGAACGTGGGCGCACGCCCGCCGAGCACGCGGTCGACCTCTTCGTGAAGACGACGCTCGACCTCTGGATTGACCGCGAGCTCGAACAGCGTCCACGACAGCGCGAGCGCCGTGGTCTCGTGACCGGCGAGGAAGAGGATAAGCACCTCGTCGCGGACCTGCTGGTCGCTCATGCTGGAGCCGTCGTCGTCGCGCGCTTGGAGGAGCATCGCGAGAAGATCGTGGCTGTCTTCGCCGGCGGTCCCGAGTGAACGTCGCTTCTCGATGAAGCCACGCACGATACGGTCGAGACGCGGCGCGGCGGCGCGGAAGCGCCTGTTGATTGGGAGAGGGAGCTCCCCCGCCGCGGGGAACGCGAGGAAGAGCGGGTTGGTGAAGCGCTCCATGACGGCGTCGATGCACTGCGCCACCTCGGACACGTCCCCGGCGCTGGTTCCGAAGAGGCAGGCGGTCACGATGTCGGCCGTCAGGTGCATGAGCGCCTGGTGCACGTCGAACGACTCGCCGTCTCTCCAGGAATCGATCGCCTTCACCGTGTGGTCCGTCATCACCTTCGCGTAGCTCGCGATGCGATCGCGGTGGAACGCGGGCTGGATGAGCCGTCGCTGCCGTTTCCAGAAGTCCCCCGAGCTCGACAGCAGCCCCTCTCCGAGGACCTTCTTGAGCGCCCGGAGGAACATGTCCTTCTGGAAGCTCCCGGCCGACTTCACCAGGACCTGATCGACGACCACCGGATCGCTGACGAGCAATGCGTCATTGCGAAGGAAGCGGAGCCGGGTCAAATCCCCGAGCTTCGCAGCCCCCTCGAGGTACCCGAGCGGGTCACGCACGTAATAGGGGAGGGCTCCGACGATCGGCAGGTAGGGGCTCGCAGGGAGCGAAGCGATGTTTGCGTCTTGCATGGGCCGACCGAACTCTACCTGGAAGGCGGCGAGCGCGCTGAGCAAGCGGAGCGGCCGTCGCGAGTGGTACAATCAAGGCACGGATGGCAGCCGTCGGCATCGATCTCGGAACCACGCACACGGTGGTCGCCTACTCGCAGGATGGCGAGGTGCACGTGCTCGCCGACGACGAGGGGAATCGACTGCTGCCGAGCGTCGTCAACTTCCACCCGGGCGGGGACGTGCTGGTGGGGCAAGAGGCGCGGAACAGGCGCCTCGTCGACCCGAAGAACACCATCGCGAGCGTGAAGCGCCTCATCGGGCGGCCGTGGGACTCCGCGGAGATGCGGAGCGCGCGGGCACGCTTCGGGTTCGAGCTCCGCGAGAGCGCCGGGCAGGAGGCGCTCGTCGTCGCGCGGGGCGAGACGTACACGCTGCCGGAGATCAGCGCGTTCGTGCTCCGGCGCGCCCGGCAGATAGCAGAGGCCGCGCTCGGCGAGACGGTCGACAAGGCGGTCCTCACCGTGCCTGCGCACTTCAACGAGCTCCAGCGCGCGGCGACGAAGGTCGCGGGCCGCATCGCCGGGCTCGAGGTGCTCCGCATCGTGAACGAGCCTACCGCGGCGGCCCTCGCGTGCGGCTTCGGCATCGACAAGAGCGCGCGCGTCGCCATCTACGATTTCGGCGGCGGCACCTTCGACTGCTCAATCCTCGACCTGACTGGCTCGCTCTTCGAGGTGCTCGCGACCTCGGGCGACACGTTCCTCGGCGGCGACGACATCGACACCGCGATCGCCGAGGCCATGTGCACGGCGTTCGAGGCGCGACACCATCATGATCCGCGCGTCGACCCGAAGGCCTTCGAGCGGCTCCGTGCCGCGGCCGAGGAGCTGAAGAGGGCTCTTTCGACGAACTACCAGGCCGAGGTCGACGTCTCGGAGATCACGCACGGCGACCAGCGGGCGCTCGGGTTTCACTTCGGGATGCTACTGGGGGACCTCGAGGCCATCGCCGCACCGTTCATCGACCGCACGCTGCAGGTCACGCAGGATGCGCTCAACGTCGCGAGCCTCTCGCCGTCGTCGCTCGATCACATCATCTTGGTCGGCGGGTCGACGCGCATGCCCATCGTCGCGCGCCGCGTGGCCGCGTTCTTCGGGACCTCGGTGCTCAATCAGATCGACCCGGACGAGATCGTCGCCATCGGCGCCGCCATCCAGGCCGCCGCCCTCGTGGACCTCACGCGCACGCGCAGTATCCCAGCAGCCCCAAGGCCGGGCACCATCGGGCCGCCGCAGCTGCTCGAAGAGGATGACGACTCGTCGTCCACGCTGTCCGTGTCGCCGGGGAGCCGCCGGTCGCAGCCACCACGAGGACGACGCGCGACGCTCCCGATCCCGGCGCCTGCACTGCGAACGCTCCTTCCACCGGTCCAGGCGGTCCCGCCCCCTGCGGCGCCGCTCCGGCCCGACGCATCCCCTGCGACGCTCAACCACCCCCACATGCATCCCGGGGAAGAGCGCTCCTTCGTCACAGCGACGCGCGGCCTGCCGCTGCCGCCTCCTCCCCAGTACAAGCCGCGCATCTCGCGCCCGACGATTCCGGCAGGGGCGGCACCTCCGGCGCCTCTCGGGACCAACACGTCGAGCCTTCAGCGACCCCACACTCCGCTCACGGTCCCGGGCAACCTTCGGCCGGGCCAACCAAAGCGCGCGGAGTCGTCGCCGTCGCTCCCGCCATCTCCGCAGCCCAGGCCTCTCCTGTCGCGGTCGAGGACGACGCCGCAGGACGAGGCCCCGACCTCGGTCCGCCCTCCGACCCAGAACCCTCCCCCGCCGAAGCCCGCGCCGTCGAAGCCGTCAAACGCCCCCCCGAACGCGGCGTGGGCCGCGATGAACCCGCTCGATACCGACGACATTTCGATCATTTCGCCGAGCACGCGCAGCGTGGACGAAGACGAAGAGCGGACGCAATCGAGCCACCCGAGCCACTCCCCACCAAGCGGGCCCCTGTGGGCGGGCGCGCGCGGAGCCGACGTCGGTCCCCTCGCGACGGACGAGATCTCGATCATCGCCGCACCCGCCAAGAACCCGGCGGCCAATCGCGGCCCGGTCGAGTCGCCGCGGCGCGGGGCGGTCCCTGCCGCGCCGCCGTCAAGCCCGTCGGGCATCTCGGCGACCCTCCCGTCGCCTGAGCAACCGAGGCGCGTCCCGCCCCCGGCGAAGTCGTCGCCCGAGATGGCTCCGAAGGCCCACGAGATCTCGGCTCGCTCCCCGACGCCACCACCGCTCGCCCGCCCCGCGAAGCCACCCACCGCGGCGCCCCCTCCGTTACGCCCGCCCACGCAGCCTCCGTCGCCCGCCGCGTTCGACCTCTCGTTCGATGCGCCGCCGGCGCCTCTCGAGATTCAGGTCGAGGAGTCGTCCATCGCGCACTACGCCCCCGTGCAGCCTTCCCCGCCGTCCCCTCGAGGCGACCACGGGACGCTCGGGAGCCGGCTCGGGCTCGAGGGCCCTCCGCCGCAAGGGGTCGTGCGTGAGGGTTTCCCGGCAGACGACGAGGACTACCCGCCGCCGCGACCGCGCACGCAGTCCCCGGTGCTGATCGACGTGACGCCGTCGACGCTCGGAGTCGAGACGGTCGGAGGCTACTGCGACGCCGTCATCCGACGGAACGCGAGGATCCCGTGCGAGCACACGCGCGTGTTCGCCACGGGGCGCGATCTCCAGACGACCGTGCACGTTCGCGTCGCCCAAGGGGAGTCGGACAAGTTCGACGACAACCAGTACCTGGGCGAGGTTGAGGTCACCAATCTCCGGCCGGCGACACGCGGGGAGATCCTGGTCTCGGTGACGTTCGAGCTCGACGCCAACGGGTCGCTCGTCGTCCGCGCCACGGACGCGTCCACCGGGCAGAAGGCGCGCGCCACCATGAAGCTCATCACCGTGACGCAGACGGACCAGGAGATCGACGAGCTCACCGAGCGCAGCCTGTCGCTCTCGGTGAAAGCTCGCGTCAGCTGAGGACGCCACGCAGCGGCTTTGCCGTGTACGCTCGAGGGCATGGCACCGAAGCCTGGGCTCGGAAAAGAGGCGATGCAGCTCCGAAGCACGCTGGAGCGCGCCGTCGAAAAGGGGGATCGCGAGTCGGCGGTGGAGGCTCTGCAGAGGCTCGCGGCGCTCGAAGCGCGTGAGCCGCGCTGGCCCCATCGGCTGGGCGCGACGCTGGTGCGCCTGCACCGCGCCCCCGAGGCGGAGCGCGCCTACGTCCAGGCGTCGACGCTCTATGCATCGCATGGGTTTCTCGCGCGCGCGATCGCGGTCGCCAAGCTCGCCGTCGAGATCAACCCAGCCCGGAAGGACCTCCTGACGAGCCTCGATCCCGAGCCTGCGCAGGCCTACAGGCGCGAGACGCGCAGCGTCGTGCCGAAGCCGGCCGCGCTCCAGCCGGCGTCCGCGAAGCCGATCCCCGTGCCCCCTCTCGAGCGCCTCGAAGGGGCCACGGCCAACCCCGAAGAGACGGGCTTCGAGGATGCCCCGGCGTCGTGCACCGTCGAGGTCGAGATGGTCGATTTCGACATCTCGACTCTCCCGGATGAGGGCGACGAGAGCGACGCCGACGACTACGCGCCCCAGATCGAGGTCGGCGAGGTGCTCGACGACGAAGCGATCTCGATCCGTGACACGGACGAGCTCGATGCCGAGAAGCTCTCGCGCATGTCGGGAGCGACGCTGTTCGCGGACGTGCCTCGCGAGGCGCTGGTGGAGATCGCGCACGAGGCGGAGCGTCTGGCTCTCGCCGACAAGGGGGTCATCTTCGTGGCGGGGGAGCCGGCCGACGCGCTGCTCGTCATCGTCGAGGGGAAGGCGCACGTGCGCTTTCGCGGACGGCCGCTCGTCGAGGTCCGCGAAGGGGACGTGCTGGGGGAGACGACGATTCTCGAGAACGCGCTGCGCACCGCCGACGTGAAGGCGCGCGGCGTGTTCGTCGCGCTCCGGGTGCGGAAAGCAGCGCTCGATCGCATCGTCGCGAAGTACCCCGCGGTGGGGGAGGTCCTCTTCGGCCTCCTCGCACGGCGTCTCGTCGCCGACACGATCGACACGTCGCGCATGTTCGCGGCGTTCGACGCGCCGACGCGGGCCGATATCGCGAGGTCCTTCGAGGTGCGACGGGCGCGGGCGGGGACGGTGCTCCAGGAGAAAGGGAAGCGAAGTGACGGGCTCTACCTCGTGCTCTCCGGGGCGCTCCAGGCGGTCGATCGCGAGGGGGACTCTCCGGAGGCACTGCCCCATGACGCGCTCATTGGCCACGAAGCGCTCGTGTCGCGGGCGCCGGCACCGCGGACGGTGACCGTCGCGAGCGAGTCGGTGCTGCTGCGACTCCCGGCGACCAAGTTCACGAGCTTCGTCCTCGAGTACCCGCCGGCGCTCGCCCACCTGGCAGAGCTGGCCGCCTCAGAATAGAGGGCCCTTTCATATTTCTTGCGTGATGTAGGGAAAGGAGTACAAGCCGCCGCATGCGAAAGCGTGCTCGTCGTCTTGCCGAACGTCTGCGTGCCCTGTTCCCGCAGCTCGTCATGCCGAACGCCGTCGGCGCCTGACATTCGTTTCAGGTAAGCTCCGCGCGCTTTGAGCGACGCCTCGCCTGCGCCCCCCGCTGTGCCGGAAGAGCCGACCGAGGCTCCGGCCGTCGGCGATCCTAAGCCTACGGAAGAGCCCGTCGTCGCGGAGGCGCGCACCGCCGAAGCGCCCGTCATTCCCGAGCCTGCGCCCGAGCCTGCGCCGGTTGAAACGCCCAAGTACCAGGTCCCCGCGCTGGCCACGCGTGTTTCACCTCTGAAACGCTTCGCCTTCCTCGCGATCCCCGCGATCGCGCTGCTCGAGCTCGGAGCCCACGTCCTGCAAATCACGAACGTGGTCACGAACACGCAGTGGATGGCGGCGCGAGACGCGGTTCGCACGCTGGCGAAGCCAGAGGACCTCGTGGTGATGGCGCCGTACTGGACCGACCCGATTGGCCGCGAGCTCTTCAAGGACGAGATCCTCTCGATCGCGCGCGAGGCACGCCCCGACTCGAGCCGCTTCCCGAGGGCCGTGGAGGTCTCCATCCGTGGCAAGCACCTGGACGAGCTGGCCGACTGGAAAATCGAGAGCAAAAAGCAGGTCGGCCCCGTGACGCTGACCGTGCTCGACAATCCGTCGTACACGCCGCTGAAGGATGACCTCGTCGACCACGTGGCGCCTGGAAAGATGAGTGTCTCGGTCGTGTCGGGCGCGGGCGCGGTCGAGTGCGCGTTCACGCACGGCCCGGTCGAGACAGGGGGGCTCGGCTTCGGCCCGGCGATTCCGTCGTCCCGCTTTGCATGCCCCGGGGGAGCGACGCTCTCGGCCACCGTCATGATGCCCGGCGACTACCGCCCGCACCGTTGCCTCTTCATGCCGCCGATGGGCTCGGGGAAGACACTGCGGGTGCGCTTCCTCGGGGTGGCGTTCGGTCAGCTTCTCCACGGCCATGCGGGCATCGACTGGGACTCGACCGCCCACGCGGAAGAGCCCCCCGTGACGTTGGTGTGGAAGCTCGGCGACCGAACGCTCGGGCGAATCGTCTCGGGCACCGATGACGGCTGGAAGCCATTCGCGCTCGACACCCGGGAGCTCGACGGCCAGACCGGGGAGATCGTCGCCGAGGTGTCGACCCCGGCCACGCACAACCGCCTCTACTGCTTCGAGGCTGACACTCGATGAGCGCCGCCGCCGCCGTGGACAGCAGCACGCGCCGCTCGCGGCGCATCGTCCTTCGCGACCACGCCATCGGCTTCGGCATCGCCGCGGTCTATGTCCTCTGGCTCGTCATCACGGCGCGCTCTCTCGGCTTTGCGCGCGACGAGGCCTTCTACTTCCGGGCCGGGCAGGACTACGAGCGCTGGTTCGAGCTCCTCCTCGCGGGGAAGAAAGAGGCGTTCGAGGCGGCCACGGCGGACGGGATCTTCGGGTACAACCACGAGCATCCGCCGCTGATGAAAGACCTCTTCGGTCTCTCGTTCACCTACTTCCACCAGAAGTTTCGCCTCTTCAGCGACGCGAGCACGGCCTTCCGCTTCCCCGGCATGTGCATGGGGGGGCTCACGCTGTGGGTGACGTACCTCTTCGGCGCGCGCGCGTACGGTCGCTGGGCGGGCTTCATGGCCGCCGTGCTGCTCGGGTTGATGCCCCGCGTCTTCTACAACGCGCACCTCGCCTGCTTCGACGTGGGGATCATGGCGATGTGGACGCTGTGCATCTACGTCTACTGGCGCGCGACCGCATCGGGCGGCCTCGGCTGGGCGCTCGCGACGGGGGTCGTCTACGGCCTCACGCTGCTGACGAAGCACAACGCGTGGATCTTGCCGGGGGTTTTCATTCCGCACGCCATCATCGTGCAGGGTCGCCCCATGCTGCGTCAGCTCGCGGCCGGTCGGTTGGTGCTGCCGATGTCGCTCGTCGCGATGGCGACGATAGGGCCGCTCGTCTTCTACTGCGGCTGGCCTTGGCTCTGGCACGACCCGGTGGGCCGCGTCGCCGAGTGGTTCGCGTTCCACCTGCACCACGATTATTACAACATGGAGTTCCTCGGCCGGAACTACAACGCCGCGCCCTCCCCGCCGCTCTACATGCCGGTGATGATCCTGGCCACGGTGCCGGCCGTCACCCTCACGCTCTTCTTCGTCGGCGCGACCGAGCGACTGCGCGTTCTCGCATATCGGTTCTCGCGCTTCGTGAAGCGTGGCCTCGTCGCCGTCAGCGGTGAAGGGCATACGGGTTCGGCCGTCGTGGTCGCCCCCGCGCTGGCAGACCACCCGACGCAGCTCCCGGTCGAGTCGGTCATTCGCAGCCACGACCACGCGCAGACCGATCTCCTCTTCTTCCTCTCGATGGCCGCGTCGCTCACCGTGTTCCTCCTGCCAAAGACGCCGATCTTCGGCGGCACGAAGCACTGGCTCACCGCCTACCCGTTCCTGGCCCTCTTCGCGGGGCGCGGCTTCGAGCTCGTCGCGGGGGCGATGGAGCGCGCGTGGCCGAAGATCGTGACTGTGGCCAGGTGGCGCACGCTCTCGTGGTCCGGGCTCGCCGCGGTCATCGCGCTCGGCCCGCTGCTGGTGACGTCGCATTCGCATCCGTTCGGCCTCTCGTCCTACGTGCCTCTCGTGGGGGGCACGGCGGGCGGGGCGGATCTCGGGCTGAACCGACAGTTCTGGGGCTTCACCACCGAGAGCCTCGCCCCATGGTTCACGACCCACGGGCAACGCGGTGCGTCGGTCTACATCCACGACACGGTCTGGGACGCCTGGAGCCACCTCGTCGAGGAGCACCGGATGCGCCCCGACATGCGGATCGTCGGCTCGCCCGGGGAAGCCGATTTTGCCATCGTGCACCATGAGCTCCACATGGGAGAGATGGACGACGAGCTCTGGATCTCGAACGGGAGTGACGCACCCGCGTACGTT
>Ga0302279_10008073_pt1 | contig 10482 bp, 10 predicted proteins | sample III_Bog_N3_3_FD_194541 | JGI IMG/M metagenome (GOLD analysis project Ga0302279, IMG submission 194541) | Peat permafrost microbial communities from Stordalen Mire near Abisko, Sweden - III_Bog_N3_3 | ecosystem: Environmental > Terrestrial > Soil > Wetlands > Peat | place: Sweden: Abisko...
TGGGACGCGCTGCGTGTCGTCGTCGAACCCGGCGGCGCCACCGCCTTCGCCGCCCTGCTGCACGGCCGCTACCGGCCGGCACCGGGCGAGCGCGTCGCCGTGCTGCTGTGCGGGGCGAACACCGCGGTTGCCTTCGGCTGACCGACGGCGCCGTTACCTGCCGATTTTGCGTCCGACGACGAAGCTGACGGCGCCCGTCATCAGCGCCGCCAGCACCGTTTGCGCCCATCGTCTGGCGTCCGGCGGCGCGGACGCGTCGAAGAACCCCTCGTAGGCCGACAACACGCCGATTGCCACGATCCCGACGAGCAACACGGCAAACACCGCAACCCCCTTGCAATCCTCGATCAGGGCTGCGCGCCGTTCGGCCCGAAGCCTCGCCCCTCGCTCGTCCGGGTGTTCTTCCGGCTTGACCGAGACTTGTCCCTTCAGCGACCCGCTCAGGTCGATCTTGTCGGGCGACATCAGGTCAAATCAGGCCGATGATTTCCGTGTCCAGCTTCCTGGCGTCATCGACGATGCCGAGATGCCGCCCCGCACGTTTGGCGGTATGGGCCACTTTCATCAGCGCGAGCGCCTGCCGGATCACGTCGGTCCGGTTGGTGCCGGTGCTTTCCGCGATTTCTTCGAGTGTCTGGTTCAGCTCCTGAGAGACCTGCAAACTCAGCCGAATCTTTTCTGTGGCCGCGGCCATCGCTCGGTTCTCCTGCAAAAAAATCCGCCCAGTCGGCGGCAGAGACGTGAGAGGCGCGCGTCGTGTGTGCAGATATTGTGCATTTCGTGTGCGAATGACAAGCGCCACACCGCAATGCGGGCTCCGTCACCGCTGTTCGTCCCGGGGTGCGACGGTCATTCTTGCCTCCCGCCACCGCCCGCCCGTAGGGTCTGGGCATGGACGCGCACCCCCACGCCGCCGAGGCGGCCGACCCGACCGTCGGCGACCTGATCGCCGCCCGGCCGCACCTCGCCATGCACGCGATGGACGGGCTGGTGCTGGAGGACGTGCCGCTGAATGCCATCGCCGACGCGCTCGGCACACCGGTGTGGGTGTACGGCGCCGGCACGATGCGGCGGCGTCTGGCCGCGCTGCAAACGGCGCTGGCGGAGTTGCCGGTCAAAATCCACTACGCCGTCAAAGCCAACGACCACCTCGCGGTGCTGACAATTTTTGCGAGCGGCGGCGCCGGGGCGGATGTGGTCAGCGCCGGCGAATTTTTGCGCGCGCGGCGGGCCGGGGTGGCAGCGGCGGACATCGTGTTCTCCGGCGTCGGCAAAACCGTCGAGGAATTGCGGCTGGCGATCGGCGCGGGCGTCGGCCAGATCAACGTGGAAAGTGCCGCCGAACTGGCGATGATCTCGGCGGTCGCGAGCGCGCTGGGCAGGTCGGCGCCGGTGGCGCTGAGAATAAACCCGGACGTCGATGCCGGCACGCACGCGAAAATCACCACCGGCAAGGCGGACAACAAGTTCGGCATCCCGTATGCCGACGCGGCTTTGCTGTATGCCCATGCGGCGACGCTGCCGGGTGTCGTGCCGGTCGGCATCGCGCTGCATATCGGCAGCCAGATTCTTTCTCTCGCTCCATACCGCGCCGCCTACGCGCGCGCGGCCGATCTGGTGCGGGCACTGCGCGCCGTCGGGCAAACGGTCTCGCGCGTCGATTGCGGCGGCGGGCTGGGCATCGGCTACCAGGACCAGCCGGGCGCATCGCCCACCGCGTTTGCCGGCGCCTTGCGCGCCGCCTTCGCCGGGCTGGACGTGGAACTGATGGTCGAGCCCGGCCGCTGGCTGGTCGGGCCGGCCGGGCTGCTGCTGTCCTCCGTGGTGCTGACCAAGGCGGCGGAGCGGTTCGTGGTGATCGACGCGGCGATGAACGATCTGGTGCGGCCGGCGATGTACGACGCCTGGCACGCCATCGTCCCGCTTGCCGCCGGCAACGCCGTCGGCCGGGTGCGCGATGTCGATGTGGTCGGGCCGGTGTGCGAAAGCGGCGACACGTTTGCGCGCGCCCGCGCCCTGCCCGGCCTTGGCGCCGGCGACCGGGTGGCGATTCTCGATGCCGGCGCTTACGGCGCGGTGATGAGCTCCACATATAACGCGCGGCCGCTGGCGCCGATCGCGCTGGTGGACGGGTCGCGCTGGGCGGTGATCCGCGCGCGGCAAACGTTGGACGACCTCTGGGCCGGCGAGCGCGTGCCGGACTTCCTGGAGGCACCACCCCTCGCATAGGGATGGCGGCATGAGCGACCGGCCGACGAACCCAGACGGCGCCGACGGCACGGCCGCTTTGCTGCGCCGGCTCGGCCGGTTGCGGCGCCGGGCGCGGGCGGCACTGCTGTTCGAGCGGGCATGGCCCGCCGCGTGGCCGCCGGCCGGGGTGCTCGGCGTGTTCGTCTGCGTCGCCATGCTCGACCTGCCGCGCCTGCTGCCGGCGCCGCTGCACATTCTGCTGCTCGCCGGCTTCGTCGCCGTGTTCGCCTGGACCGCGTGGCGGGCGCTCCGCGCCGTGCGGTTGCCGAACGCGACCGAGGCCGACCGGCGGCTGGAGCAGGCAACCGGGCTGCACCACCGCCCGCTCGCGGTGCTGTCCGACACGCCGGCGCTGCCGGGGGCAGACGCGCTGTGGCGCGCGCATGTGCGCCGCGCCACCGCCCAGGTCGGGCGGCTGCGCGTCGGCCTGCCGCGGCCGGGGCTGGCGGCGCGCGATCCGCGGGCGCTGCGCGCCGGCCTGCTGGTCGCGCTGGCGGCGACCCTGGTGATCGCCGGCGACGACGCGCCGGTGCGGCTGCTGCGCGCGGTGGTGCCGGCGTTCGCGCCGGCCGCCGTCGCCAGCGCCACCGAGGTGCAGGGCTGGATCACGCCGCCCGCCTATACCGATCTGGCGCCGGTGTTTTTGCACCCCGAAGGCGGCAGCGTCGCCGTGCCGGCCGGCGCGCATCTGACGGTCAGCCTGTCGGGCGGCAGCGGTACGCCGGCGCTGACGCTCGGCACCAAGTCGCTGCCGTTCGTCGCCATCGACGGCGGCGGCTTCCAGGCCGACCAGGACTTGGCCAGCGGCGGCCGGCTGGCGGTGCGGCGCGGCGGCCGCGATCTGGTCGGCTGGGATCTGACGGTGGTGGACGACGCCGCACCCGTGGTGAGTTGGCCGGAACCGCCGGGCGCGCCGCGCAACGGCGGCCGTGTGCCGCCGACGCGGCTGCCCTGGCAGGTCGCGCACGCCTATGGCGTGGTGTCGCTGCAAGCCGAGCTGCATCTGGCCGAGCGGCCGGGAGCGCCGGCGCTGGTGGTGCCGATCCCGCTGCCCGGCGGCAGCGTGAAATCGGGCAAGGGCGCCAAACTGCAGGACCTGACGGCCAGCCCCTGGGCCGGGCTGAAAGTGGTCGGCAAGCTGGTGGCGCACGACGCGCCGGGCCTGACCGGCAGCAGCGCCGAGGCGAGCTTCACCCTGCCGGAACGCCGCTTCGACAACCCGGTCGCCCGCCGGCTGATCGCCGACCGGCGGGCATTGACGCTGCACCCGGATCTGCGCGCGCCGGTGATCGCCGACCTCGGTGAGATCGGCGACCTCGATCAGGTCTGGCACGACGATGTCGGCGGCTACCTGAACCTGACCGCCGCCGCCGCCGCGCTGCTGCTCGGCCGCGATCCGGGCGTGGTCGAGGAAGCGCAGTCGCGGCTGTGGCAACTGGCGCTGCATCTGGAGGAAGGCGGCTCGGACCGCACCGCGCGGGCGCTGGCGCAGGCGCGGCAGGCGTTGCGCGACCTGATGGACGCGCAGAAGCGCGGCGAGAAGGTCGACCCGGCGGAGCTCGACAAGCGCATCGCCGACCTGGAGCAGGCGATCCAGAAACATCTCGACGCGCTGGCCGAGCAGTTGCGCCAGGACCCGGACGCGCAGATGGCGGACCCCGAGACGCAGCAGCTCAACGCCCAGGACGCGAAAAAACTGGCCGAGGAACTTCGCGATCTGGAGAAGCAGGGCAAGCCGGAAGCGGCGGAGCAGAAACTCGCCGAACTGGAAAAAATGCTGGACGCGCTGCAACGCGCCAGGCCGCAGCACCGCGACGCCAAGGCGCGCGAGCGGGCGCAGAAGCGCAAGAAGGGCGAGCAGGAGATGAACGCGTTGCAGGACATGGTGCAGCGCGAGGGCGGGCTGCTCGACCACGCGCAGGCGCGCGACGCGGCGGTCGCACCGTTCGCCGACCCGGCGCGGCGGGCGCGGCAGGGCACGCCCGACGACCGCCAGCAGCAGAGCGGTGCCGCACCGGCCGATCCAGCGCGCGATGCCCAGCGCGACACCGACCGGCGCATCCAGTCGGCGCTGCGCCGGGCGCTCGGCGAGTTGATGCAGCAATACGGCGACCTGATGGGCGAAGTGCCGCCCAATCTCGGCGACGCCGACACCGACATGCGCCACGCGATGCAGGCGCTTGGCGACGCGCGCGACGGCGAGGCCGGCACCGACGTGCAGAAGGCCATCGAGGCGCTGCAAAAGGGCGGCCAGTCGATGAGCGAGCAGATGCAGGCGCAGTTCGGCGCCGGCGGCGAGCAGGCCGAAGACGGCGGCGACGACGACGAGCGCGGCCCCGGCATGCAGTTCGGCGACCAGCCGGACGGGCAGCAGGACGAGGGCGCCGGCAACCGCCCCTGGGCTGGCCAGAAAGGCCAGGGCAAGCGCGGCGACCGCAAGACCGACCCGTTCGGCCGGCAGCTCAAGGAAGGCAACAACGGTGCGGACGAAAGTGCCGACGTGGCGCTGCCCGAGGAGATGGAGCAGGCCCGCACCCGCGCCATCCAGGACGAACTGCGCCGCCGCGGCGCCGAACGCAGCCGGCCGCAGCCGGAGCTGGATTATATCGATCGGTTGCTGAAGCCGTTCTGAGCGGCGCCGGCGTCAGGCCGCTGCGTGGTGGCGCCAGCCGGCGTGGTGGCTGGTGCGCGGCAGCGACAGCGGCAGCCGCGCAAGGAGTGCCCCGAGCATCCGCCGGCCACGCGGCAGCGCGATGGCGAGTAGCAGCAGATAGGCGGCGTTGAAGCCCAGCACGAACGCCGCTTCCTTCAGAAGAAAACCGGTCATGTCGCCCTCCATGAGAAGGGTCTCAATTTCATCGATTTTGGTGAATGGAGTGTGAACGGGCGGCGGCGAAGAAACGGCCCGGCGCGTGTGCCCCGCTGCGCCGGGCCGACAGGTCAAACTCCCCTCCGGACGATTGGCGTCCCCCACTCTTGGCGGTGGGTCGAAGGTCATGCCTGGGCGGGCGGGTTGGGGGCGCCCGCCCAGGCTGTCCGCTGGCGTTACTGCCAGTTGGGCGCGCTGGTGGCCCATTCGTGGCCATGCACCAGGCCGTCGTCGTGGTCGTGGTGGTCGTGGCCGTGCGGCGCCGGCGCTTCCGCCGTCGGCACCTGCGGCGTCACCAGCGGCGCGTGGTCGTCGTGGAACTGCGCCTGCTCGGTCGAGCCGGCGAACGCCGTGGTCGAGGACTGACCGCCCGAGGCCGTGCTCGCCACCGCGTCGAAGTAGCCGACGCCGACTTCGCGCTGGTGGCGCGTCGCGGTATAGCCCTGCGGTTCGGCGTCGAACTCGGCCTGCTGCAACTCCGAGTAGGCGCCCATGCCGCGGTCCTTGTAGCCGCGGGCAAGCTGGAACATGGAATAGTTCAGGCTGTGGAAGCCGGCCAGCGTGACGAACTGGAACTTGTAGCCCATCGCGCCGATCTCGCGCTGGAACGTCTCGATCTTGTCGAGCGGCAGCTTCTTGCGCCAGTTGAAACTCGGAGAACAGTTGTACGCCAGCATCTTGGCCGGGAATTTTTTTGCTATCTCATTGGCGAAGCGTTCAGCCTCTTGCAGGTTCGGCTCGCTGGTTTCCCACCACAGCAGATCGGCATACGGCGCGTAGGCGAGGCTGCGCGCGATGGCGTACTCGACGCCCTTGCCGGGGATGATGCGGTGAAACCCTTCCGGCGTGCGGTCGCGGCCGATGAACGGACGGTCGCGCTCGTCGACGTCGGCGGTCAGCAACTGCGCGCTGTGCGCGTCGGTGCGGCACAGCAGCACGGTCGCCACGCCCTCGACATCGGCGGCGAGGCGGGCAGCGTTCAGCGTGCGGATGTGCTGGCTGATCGGCACCAGCACTTTTCCACCCAGATGGCCGCACTTCTTTTCGCTCGCCAACTGGTCCTCGAAATGCACGCCGGCGGCCCCCGCCTCGATCATCGCGCGCATCAGTTCGTAGGCGTTCAGCGCGCCGCCGAAGCCGGCTTCCGCGTCCGCCACGATCGGCGCCATCCAGTAGGTGCTGTCGCCGCCTTCCATGGTCGCGATCTGGTCGCAGCGGCGCAGGGCCGCGTTGATTCTGCGCACCACGGTCGGCACCGAGTCGACCGGATACAGCGACTGGTCGGGATACATCTGGCCCGCCGAGTTGGCGTCCGCCGCCACCTGCCAGCCGGACAAATAGATCGCCTTCAGCCCGGCCTTCACCTGCTGCACCGCCTGGTTGCCGGTCAGCGCGCCGAGCGTGTTCACGAACGGCTCGGTCTTCAGCAGGCTCCACAGGCGCTTGGCGCCCATTTCCGCCAGCGTGTGGCGGACGCGAAAGCTGCCGGCGAGGCGCTCGACTTCGGAGGGCGTGTAATCGCGGCGGATGCCGGCGAAGCGGTCGGCATCGCTGCCGGGCGCGCCGGACGGCATGCCGTCGGGGGAATGAGTGGGTTCGCTCACAGGACGCATCTTGGCTCTCCGTCGCTCTAGGTCGGGTGAATAATTGACACTGCGGCTGCGAAGTGCGAGCGGCAAATTGCGTCCACTGGCGCAATCCGGTAACAGGCTTCACAGTAAAGTCCGATAATCGGTAAAGGCTGTTAAGGATGGCCCGACCCATGATCGGCCGCACCGTGCGGCGGTTGCGGCTGGAACGGCGGATGACGCAGCAGGCGCTGGCGGCGCGGCTGGGCATTTCCGCCAGCTATCTGAACCTGATCGAACACGATCAGCGCGGCATCACCGCCGCCCTGCTGCTGCGCATCGCCGAAACGCTTCGCGTCGACCTCGCCACCCTGTCAGGCACGTCCGAGCGCCAGCTGGAAGTGCAACTGCGCGAAACCTTCGCCGATCCGCTGCTGAACGCCGAGGTGGTGCCGGATGCCGAGGTGTCCGCCCTCGCCGCCGGCAGCCCCGCCGCTTCGCGCGCCATCCTGGCGCTGTACCGGGCGTGGCGCGTGGCGCGCGAGGATTCGGGCGGCCTCGCGCTGCCCTCCGGCCGGCGCATCCTGCTGCCGACCGAGGAGGTGCGCGACTTCTTCAACGAGAACGGCAACCATTTCCCGACGCTGGAACAGGCGGCCGAGGCGCTGCTGGTCGATATGTCGGCCAACCCGGCGGAAAAAAACCACGCCATCGCCGAACGGCTGCGCCGCAAGCACGGGCTGACGGTGACGGTCGGGCCGCTCGACGGCGCGCTGCGGCGCTACGACCCGAACGCGCGCTCGCTGTATCTGTCCGAGATGGTGCCGCGCGAGAGTCGCGGCTTCTACCTCGCCTTCCAGCTCGGGCTGCTGGAGGCGCGCGAGGCGGTGGACAAGATGATCGAGGACGCGGCGCTGTCCTCGCCGGAGGCGGCGGCGCTGATCCGCATCGGCATGCTGAACTACGTGGCGGCGGCGCTGCTGATGCCATACGTGCCGTTCCACGCGGCGGCGCGGACGCTGCGCCACGACATCGACCAGTTGGCGGCCCGCTTCGCGGTGAGTTTCGAGCAGGCGTGCCAGCGCCTGTCCAGCCTGCAACGGCCGGGCCTGCGCGGCGTGCCGTTCTTCTTCCTGCGCGTCGATCCGGCCGGCAACGTCTCCAAGCGCTATTCGGGGGCGGGGTTTCCGTTCGCGCGCTATGGCGGCTCGTGCCCGCGCTGGGTGGTGCATACCGCCTTCGCCAACCCCGGCGCGATCCGCGTGCAGGTGGCGCAGTTGCCGGATGGTGCCTCGTTCCTGTGCTTCGCCCGCAGCGTCACCGGCACGCCGGCGCATTGGGGCGAGCCGCCGCCGCTGCATGTCATCGCCATGGGCGCGCAGGTCGCGCACGCGGCCGAGATCGTCTACGCCGACGGCATCGACCTGGAGCGCGCGGCGGTCGGCATCGGCCTGTCGTGCCGGCTGTGCGACCGGCAGGACTGCCGCAGCCGCGCCTTCCCGCCGCTGGAACACCGGCTGGCGCTCGACCCGATGACGACCAGCGTCAGCCCGTATCAGTTCGAGGTGCGGCGGGTGACCTAGCCGGCCGGCGGCCGCCGCGTCAGTCGCCGCTGGTCGGATCGCTGTTGAGCTGGATCCAGCTTTGGATGCCGGCGCGGGCGATCAGCTCGAACTGCGTTTCGATGAAGTCGATATGCTCTTCCTCGTCGCGCAGGATCTGCGAGAGCAGGTCGCGGGTCGGGAAATCGCGCACGCTTTCGCAATACGGGATCGCCTCGCGCAGGTCGGCCACCGCCTTGTGCTCCAACGCGAGGTCGCTGTTCAGGATTTCCTCGGCGGTCTGGCCGATCATGATCGCGTCCAGCCGCTGCACATTGGGCAGGCCCTCAAGGAACAGGATGCGCTTGATCAGCGTATCGGCGTGGCGCATCTCCTCGATGGATTCTTTGTATTCCTTCCGGCCGAACTTGGTGATGCCCCAGTTGTCCAGCATCCGCGCATGCAGGAAATACTGGTTGATGGCGGTCAGCTCGTTGGTCAGCGTCAGATTGAGATAGTCGATGACCTTTGGGTCCGCCTGCATCGCCGTCCTCCGTGCCGCTTCGGTTCGTATCGTGTGGGGCTAAGCCTCGACCAGGGCGCGCTCGCCGGCAAGGCTCGCGCGTGCCTGCGCGGCGGCGTCGAGGTAGCGGGCGATGGTGGTGGCGCAGCGACCGCATTGCTTGCGGCAACCGCAGGCCGCGTAGACCTCGTCGGGTGCCGCGGCACCCGCGCAGATGGCTTCGGTCACCTGAACGTCGGTCAAACGGTTGCAGCTACAGACATACATGCGGGGCATCTCCTGACCGCAATATGCGCAACTGCGAGGCGGTTGCAATTGATACAGGTCAACGGCCCGGGCGCGGCAGCCGTGCGCCATTGCGCCCGAGTCGGAACAATACCCCGCTACCCCGCCGCGTGCGCCAGCCGCGCGACGAAGAATCCGTCCATGCCGCCGTGTTCGGGCCACAGCGCCGGCGTGGTGCGCAGCAGGCCGAGCGGGGTGATCGCCGCTTCGAGGCCGGGCACCTCATCCGGTCGCACCGGATCGACGCGCAGCTTCAGGCGGTGCAGGGCCGCGTCGATGCGGTTGAAGCCTTCCTCGGCTTGCAGCGAGCAGACCGCGTACACCAGCCGCCCGCCCGGCCGCAGTTTTGCGAAGGCGGCGTCCAGCAGCGCGTCCTGTTGGGCAATGAGCGGGGCAATATCGCGCGCGCGTTTCAGATACGGCACGTCGGGGTGGCGGCGGATGGTGCCGGTGGCGCTGCACGGGGCATCCAGCAGCACGCCCTCGAACACCTCGTCGCTGCGCCACGCGGCGGCATCGGCCTGGACAAAGCTCGCGTCCAGTCGCAGCCGGGCAAAATTGTCGCGCAGGCGGGCGAGGCGGCCGGCATCGCGCTCGACCGCGGTCACCACCGCGCCGGCGGCGGCGAGTTGCGCGGTCTTGCCGCCGGGGGCGGCGCACAGGTCGGCGACATGCATGCCGGGCGTGGCGCCGAGCAGTTTCGCCGGCAGCGCCGCAGCGGCGTCCTGCACCCAGAAATCGCCCTCGGCGAAGCCGGGCAGGTCGGTGACGCGGGTGCCGGCGGGATAGCGCCATGTCCCGGTCGGCAGGCACACGCCGCCCGGTGGTGCGGCGGCGTCCGGTTTGAGCGACAGGTCGAGCGGCGCCTCGATCTGGTGCGCGTCGGCGATGGCGCGGGCCTGCTTGCCCCAGGCGGTCCACAGCCAGGGCGGCGTATCGAGCCGCGGCCCGTCCAGCCCCTCCAGCGCCGCCGGCCCGGCGGCGGCGACCCGGCGCAGCACGGCGTTGACCAGTCCGGCGAACGGCGCGAGGCCGCGCGCGCGGGCCAGCGCCACCGCCGTCGCAACCGCCGCGTGCGCCGGCGTGCCGAGCAGCAGCAGCCCGGCCGCGCCGAGGCGCAGCACATGCCGCACCGCGTCCGGCGGTGCCTTGGTCAGGAACGGCTCCAGCACCGCGTCGAGCGAGCCGAGGCGGCGCAGGACGGCGGCGGCGAGGCGATGGCCGGCAGCGCGGTCGCGCGCGTCCAGCCCCGGCAGCGCATCCAGCGCCTCCTCCAAGGGGCGGTGCCGGTCGAGCACGGCGGTCAGCAGGGCGAAGGCGGCGTCGCGGGTGGGGTCGCTCATGGCGCATCCATGCGGGCAGGCGGCGCGGAGCGGTAGCGGCAAGCGCGCGACCCAGCCCTTCGACCGCCGGCGGCGGCGCCGTCTAACCGCTTCGTAAAGCATT
>Ga0302279_10008077_pt1 | contig 10480 bp, 9 predicted proteins | sample III_Bog_N3_3_FD_194541 | JGI IMG/M metagenome (GOLD analysis project Ga0302279, IMG submission 194541) | Peat permafrost microbial communities from Stordalen Mire near Abisko, Sweden - III_Bog_N3_3 | ecosystem: Environmental > Terrestrial > Soil > Wetlands > Peat | place: Sweden: Abisko...
GCCTGCTGTTCTCGGCCACCTTCTCCGACGAGATCAAGGCCCTGGCCGATCGCCTGCTGAACAAGCCGGGCCTGATCGAGGTGGCGCGCCGCAACCAGACCAACGAGATGATCGAGCAGGCCGTCCATCCGGTCTCGCGCGATCGCAAGAAGCAGCTGCTGTCGCACCTGATCAAGCAGGGCGACTGGCACCAGGTGCTCGTGTTCACGCGCATGAAGCACGGCGCGAACCGCCTGGCCGAATTCCTGAACGACGACGGCATCAGCGCGATGGCGATCCACGGCAACAAGAGCCAGACGGCGCGCACCCGCGCGCTGGCCGAGTTCAAGGCCGGCACGCTGCAGGTGCTGGTGGCCACCGACATCGCCGCGCGCGGCATCGACATCGACCAGTTGCCGCACGTCGTCAACTTCGAGCTGCCCAACGTGCCCGAGGACTATGTGCACCGCATCGGCCGCACCGGCCGCGCCGGCGCGCAGGGCCGCGCGGTGTCGCTGGTGTGCGTGGACGAGGACATCTTCCTGAAGGACATCGAGAAGCTGATCAAGCGCCCGATCCCCAAGGAAGTCGTCGCCGGCTTCGAGCCCGATCCGGGCGAACGCGCCGAGCCCATCGTGCTCGGACGCACGTCGATCGGCGTGCGCGGGCCGTCTTCGGGCGGCCGCGGCAACGGCGGCGGGCATCATGCGCGCGGCGGCTCCGGCGGCGGTGGCGGCGGTGATCGCGGCCGCGGGCCGGCGCGTCCGGGTGGCAGCCCGGGCGGCAACGGTGGTGGTGGCGGTGGCCGTCCGGCGCCACGTCCGCAAGGGTCGCCGGCCTCGCATGGCGGCGGCAAGCCTGCGCACACGGGCCATGGCGGCGCGCGTCCGGCCGGCAATGGCAATGGCGGCGGAGGCAACGGGGGTGGTCGTCCCGCGGGCAGCGGTGGCGGTGGCCGTCCGGCCGGTGGCGGACAGCGCCCGGCGCTGACCTCGTCCAACAAGGGACCGTCGACCAAGCGTTGATGCGCGCGCGTCGCGAGACGCTCGTCCATTGAACCGGGCCCGCGAGCGAAAGCCGCGGGCCTTCGTCTTTGCGCGCCCTGAAGAAATGCCCGCGCATCCGCTTGAGCGATGCGGCCGCCGGGCAGCAACCGCTCGAAGCCGCTGCGCCGCGACAACCTCGTCGCTCGCCGGCTCCCTGTCGATCTCCGGTACCGGCTGGTGCTTCACCTCCATCACCGCGGCGGCACGACGCCTTTCTCGAGATCGCCCAGCGTCGCGAAGCCGGATCGCTCGCCATCGGACGCGACCGAACCGTGCAAGATCGTCCAGCCAGCGATGGACAGGCCGACGGGAAGCGTCCCGCGAGACCGCTTGTAGGCCAGGCTGCCCGTATATCGGATCTGGTCGCGGCCCCGCCTCTCGATCAGATCGAAGCTCACCGAGTCGCCGTCGCGCTCGACATGGCCCGACACGGCATCACGGCCCGAGCCCGCCTCGACGGCATAGGGCGTTCGCTCATGCAAGCCGCACAGGGCGCGAAAACGTTGCTTCACGACGGCCAGAGGAACCTCGAGCAGCATCGACGCCTCGCTCAGCTGCAACGGCGCGGACGCGACGTTTCCCAAGGCCACGCGTCCTTCGGGGCCGTCCCACCAGATGACTTCGAGACGCGGCCCGTCGCCTTCAGCCGCAACAAGCGAGCCATCGTCATGGACGCTGGTCTCGATCTTCATCGACGTCGACGGATTGCCGCCGCGCGGCGGCCCTTGCACGGAAACCGAGGCGGACGCGAAGCTGTCCCAGTCCGCGGGCGCGCATCGAAGGCCGTCTGCATCCGCCCAGGCAAGCTGCGCGAGCGCGACTGCCGCGACGAAGGCGACGGCCATTCGTGGGCACGCGGCGCGGATGCCGAGCCTCGTGCGAAGGCCGGATCGCATGTCGCCGTCCGATGCATTTGTCATGAATCCAGGCAACCGAGCGAGAACTCGGCAAGTTTGCAGATCCTGCCATCCCGGAGCGCAGCGACCGAGAGGCGCTCGATCGAGCCGTGGATCTGCACGCCGGCCGCATTCAGCTCGTCGCAGAGGCGCTTGGCGGCAGGCCTGTCCGTGGAAGAAGCCAGGCTCATGTGCGGGACGAAAGGGATGTCCAGGCGCAGATGGTCGGCCAGCAGGCCGCCGTACAAGGCGTCGTGAAGCCGCGAAATGCCGCTGTAGCCCTCGTCAGGCACCAGGTAAGCGTATCCTCGCGCGGCCTCGTCGGTGCCGAGCATCGCGTAGCGGCAACTGAAGCTGATCGGCGAGAACATCCGCGACACCGAGGCCACATGCTCGACATAAGTCCGCTCGACGACCTCGCCGCACGCGAACACCAGCGTGAAGTGGGCGGCGACGATGTCGTGCTGAGGATCATGCAGGCGACGGAACGCCTCGATCCGATCCGCATCGGCGGCGGAAAGCGAAGGATAGGCAAGGGTGTAGAGCAGCGTCACGTGTCTGGCTTCCCACCGGAACTCACCCGGAAGCGCCTGGTTGGAAATGGCCCTGTGGGCAGGCAAATACGATCCAGCGCCCGTGCACCGGCGCCAGGTTTTTCCAGGCCACTGTACCGGTGCCAGGTCTTGTCCTGCAACGACGGCCATCTGCAGATCCAGGCTTCGCGGCGGCCCGCGTTGCCGGGCAAGGCTGGGCACGCCGCCGCCTCCCGCTGTCCCAAGCAGGCGGCAGCATGGCCAGCTTCGTTACGCATCCTTGCGAAGAACCGTGCTTGGTTACCTGCCGAATTCGCTAAGCTCGAGTCATGAAAAAGTGGCTTCCGACAAAGTCGATCCTGGCGTTTGCAGTATTTCCGTTGACATGCTGCGGTGGCGGCGGAGCAGGCGCAGGCGGCACTGCGCCAGCGCCGACAATTGCGGTCCAGCCGAGCACTCCCGTGGTTGCCAATCCGGTGGCCGCGTCTTCCCCTGCCGCCAATGCCGCCTCGCAACCGTCCAACTCGATCGACGTGACGGCCGCGCCGTTCAATGCGGACAACACCGGCCAGGCCGACGATCAGACGGCCTTGCAATCGGCATTCGCGACGGCCAAGACCAGCGGCAAGAGCGTCTGGCTGCCGGCCGGCACCTACAACCACAGCGGCGTCCTGAATGCCGACGGCATCACGATCGTCGGAGCCGGCGCCAACGTCTCCAATCCGACCGTGGTGGTCGCCACCGCCTACGCGAGCGAGGCGATCCACCTGACCGGAGCCAGCCCGTCGATCTCGCGCCTGATGACCAAGGTCGCCGCGCCCGGCGCCACCAGCCGCCTCAACGCGCCGCAGTCTGCGTCCATCTGGGTCGAAGGCGCGACCAACGCGTCGGTCAGCTACCTGATCATCCAGGGTGCCAGTTCCAACGGCGTCCGGCTCGACGGCGCGCAGAACTCGCTGGTGGCACACAACCTGGTGCTCGGCACCAATGCCGACGGCATCGGAGCCACTCACGGTGCCGTGAACAACGTCGTCCAGAACAACATGGTCTACGAGTCCGGCGACGATGCCTACTCCGATGACTCCTACCTGTCGGAAGCGCCGCTGCAGGACGCGGGAAACCAGTTCGTCGACAACATCGCCTATCAGATACCGTACGGGCGAGGATTCGCCGCCACCGGCTCCATCAACGGAACATTCAGCGGCAACCTGATCGCCAGGACGACCTGGTATTCGACCTATGTGACGACCGATCCGTCGAGCAATACGCAAGCCACGTCGGGCTGGACGGTCAAGGACAACACGCTCGAGGACTGGTGCTGGACCTGGAAGCCGAAGTCTTCCACCAATTCGCTCGTGCCGGAAAACTGGCAGGTGACCGGAGGCTGCACCGGCCTGAACGCCAACTTCACGGGCACTTCGGATACCGTCCTGACGAACAATTCCAGCGTCTCATCCACCACCGACACGCCCGATTTTTCCCAATTCCTGGGTTGGGATCCGAGCCAATACCTGGTGGACAGGCTCACGTTCAATCCCACCTATGTCGTGGGCACCGGGCAAGGCGCGAACAACTAGGCCGGCTCCAGACGCCTCGGCGTCCGCGTCAGATGAACTCGCGCTCCCGCAGCCACTTCGTCGCCACCCACTTCTCGCCCGCTATCACCGGCGCGCCGCCGTGCAGGCTCTTGGTGTTGACGTGGGCGCGGTCGTAGCTGAAGAAGACGGCGTTGCCCTTGATCGGCGCCACTTCGAGGCCGACGTCGGGGAAGGTGGTGCCGCCGCCCTTGGTGGGCGTGTTCAGGTACATCAGCACCGTGCCCACGCGCTGGCCGCCGCGCTTGAGGATGGAGGCCGAGCCCGGGTGCACCGGGTCGAAGTAGTCGTAGTGCGGCTTGTATTCGGCGCCGGGCTGGTAGTGCAGCACCTGCAGGCCCTCGCCGTTTTCCACCGGCCAGCCCAGCATCGCGGCGATGCGGCGTTCGACACGGTCGATCACGCCGGTCTCGCCGCGCTCGAAGAACATGCCGCGGCTGGTGCGGGCGACGTTGACCTCGCTGCCGCCGGTCAGGTTGTCCACCGTCTCGGAGCGCGCCATGCGCGGGCCGGCCAGGCCGACGATCTCGTCGCACTCGGCGTCGCTCATGAAGCCGCCCAGCACGATGACGCGCGGCGACTTCATCGCCATCAGCACGGTGACGTCGCGGTCGAGCACGCGCAGCTTGCTGGGCGAATCGGCCAGGCTGGCGTCTGGCACCGGCACCGGCTGCGGCTCGTGGTTGGCCGGCGCGGCCTTCGCGGTCTCGTTGAGATGGGTGCGCAGCGTCTCCTCGAGTGCCTTGATCGCCACGTCCTCGTGCCAGCCGCTGGACTTCATCGCCTCGAGCACCGCCTCGGGCGCCACGCCGGCCTGGGCCTGCGCGATGATCCACTGGCGAAGCTCCGCCGAAATGTATTGCTGGCGCTGCTGGGCGGCGTCCGTCTTCGTGCTCGATTGGGATTGCATGGGGTCGACTCCGGAGTGCGGTCGAAAGCCTTGGGCCCGTGGCTCAATGCCTCGTGACTGCGTATTCTGGCAGCGCGCAACGGTCGAGTCGGCCGAAATGCCGGATTCGCCGTGCGCTGGGTCAATATCTGGTGAATCCGGACGGCGAAAGTTCCCCTGCGCCTGGCCAAACGCCGCGGCTCGGAAACAGCTTCTCAGGCCTGTCGGCGCCGGAAGACGAGGCGGTCTGGCTCGGACGCGCGGGCGGAGAAGCGGTAGCCGTCCGTGTGGAAGTCGGTCAACGCCTGCGCTGTCTCGGCGCGCTGTTCGATGGCGTGGCGCGCCATCATGCCGCGCGCGCGCTTGGCGAAGAAGCTGATGACTTTCCAGCGGCCGTCCTTCCAATCCTCGAACACGCACTCGACGACGCGCGCCCGCAGCACCTTCGCGCGCCCGGCCTTGGCCTGCGTGACCTTGAAGTACTCCTGCGACGCCAGGTTGATCACCAGCGGCTCGCGCTCCCTGGCCTGCAGCTTGTTGATGTGCGCCGCGACGGTGTCGCCCCACCACGCGTACAGCGAGTTGCCGCGCTCGGTGGCCAGGCCGGTGCCCATCTCGAGCCGGTACGGCTGCAGGCGGTCGAGCGGACGCAGCACGCCGTACAGCCCGCTGAGCATCAGCACGTGCCTTTGCGCCCACGCGATCTCGTCCTCGCTGAGCGTCGAGGCCTTCAGGCCGTCGTACACGTCGCCATTGAAGGCCCACATCGCCGGACGACTGTTGCGCTCGGTCGCGCGCGTCGACCAGGCCTTGTAGCGCTTGACGTTGAGCCTGGCCAGATCATCCGACAGATCCATCAGTTCGGCCACGTCGGCCACCGTCTTCGTGCGCAGCGTGGCGATCAGCTCGGCAGCCTGCGCGGCGTACTGCGGCGCGGTGGCGGCGGGCTTGAGCGCGGCGCGGACAGCCTGCACCGCCTCGGGCAGCGGGGATTCGTAGTCGAGGGATTTGGCGGGGGACAGCAGCAGGAGCATGGGCGGCAGTGTAGCCAGAGGGGCTAGTCGGGGACGCCAAGTGTCGGGGCGAGAGCCGGTGCGAAGGGCGGGGTCGACCAGTTTCGGACCTACGATTCGACGAATTCAGCGTCCGATACCCGACGTTCGAGCCAATTGATGGCGAGCGGCAGTTCCCGACCCAAAGCGGAAGTTCGAGTGATCGAACGCGCCGCCGAAAACCGGACGCTCAGACTGTCGTTCAATGGCGCGTCGGCGCCGAGCTTTGAGACGCTCCGAGACGGCAGGGGCCGCGCTTGCCGCCATGTTCGATCGAACGCTGCCCGACTTATACAGGCTGTGAAGTTGAGTCTAGCCAATGCGCGGTGCGTCGCTCCAAGTGCCTGATCAGGCATAGCGAAGCTCGGTCGCTTTCCCGCGAAAGACGCGATAGGCCAAGACTGTATATGCGCCGATTGCCGGGATGGCCAACACGGCACCCACGAGAATGATCTTCAATGTCGCAGGACTGCTCGCGGCCTGCCAGATGGTGATCTGGTCCACCACGATGAACGGGAAGATGCTGTAGGCCAACCCGAAAAAGCCGAGCAGCAGCACCAGCAACATCAGCACGAACGGCGCCCAGCACAGCTTGCCGCGGATGCGGTGGGAGTTCAGCAAGCCGCGGATCGCCGCGAGCGCCAGCGCGCTCATGAGCGGAATGGGCGCCAGCGCGAAGAATTCGGGCAGCGAGAACCAGCGGTCGCGAACGGTCGGGCTGGCGATCGGCGTGACGATCGAGATCAGGCAGAACACGGTGACGAACAAGGGCCACGCCCGCCGGGCCCATTCGATCGCCCGCAGCTGCAGCGCGCCCTCGGTCTTGAGGATGAGCCACGTCGCACCCAGAAGGACGTAGGCACCCGGCAGTGCCAGGCTGATCAGCGCGGCGAATAGATCCGTCGCCCAGGAGTCCTGCAGACCCGTGACGTATCGACCCAACATCCAACCCTGGGCCATCGCCGCGATGATCGAGCCCGCCGCGAAGACCGCGTTCCAGGTGGCGCGGTGGTCGTCGTGGGCCTTCACGCGGAAGTCGAACGCCACGCCGCGCAGGATCAGGCCCAGCAGCATGAGGGCGACGGGCAGGTACAGCGCGCCGAGGATGACGCCCTGGGCGCGCGGGAACGCGATGAGCAGCAGGCCCACGCCGAGGACCAGCCAGGTCTCGTTGGCGTCCCAGAACGGGCCGATACTCGCGACGAGGGTGTCCTTCTCGGCACCGTTGGCAAACGGCATCAGCATGCCGACACCCAGGTCGTAGCCATCGAGTGCAACGTAGACGAGCATCGCGATGCCGAGCAGCACCATGAAGATGACCGGAAGCATGGCATCGAAGCTCATCGCAGGATCCTTCTCTTGTTGAACGAGCCCGAGATCACCTCGGCGATATCGGCCAGGGCCTTGCCGCTCTGCGGCGTCACGGGCCCTTCTTTCGCCGGCTTGCCGGCCATGTGGCGCAGCACGGTCACGTAGCTGACGATCAGCACGAGGTACAGCGTCACGTACATCGCCAGCGTGGCGGCGATGTGCGACTGAGGCACCGTCGACGCCACCTCGCTCGTGCGCACGAGGCCGTAGGCGATCCAGGGCTGGCGACCCACTTCGGTCACGTACCAGCCCGCCAGCGTGGCAATCCAACCCGCGAAGGTCATCGCTCTCAGCAGCATCAGCAGGGGGCGCGGCAGCCGCTCCAAGTTCCACGCGACGCGGCGTGCCGCGAACATGCCCACCCAGGCGGAAAAGAGCATGAGCATCCCGATCCCCACCATCAAGCGGAAGCCGAAGAAGAGCGGTCTGACGGGCGGGTGCGCCGAACCGAACTCGTCGAGGCCCTTGATCTCGCCATCGGGGTCGTGGCGCAGGATGAGGCTCGCACCGTGGGGAACTTCGACGGCGAAGTTGTTGCGGTGGTTCTTCTCGTCGGGCAGCGCGAAGAGCAGCAGCGGCGCGCCGCGCTCGGTGTGCCAGACACCCTCCATCGCCGCGATCTTGGCGGGCTGGTGCTGGAGGGTGTTGAGGCCGTGCGCATCGCCGACGAATATCTGGACGGGCGCGAGGAACGCGGCCAGCGTCAAGCCCAGTCGGAAGGCCCGCGGCGTCGCCGCCATGGCCTTGCCCTTCAAGGTCTGCCAGGCGCTGACGCCGACGAGCAGGAACGAAACAGTCAGGGCCGACGCGATCAGCATGTGCGCGAACCGGTACGGGAACGACGGATTCGTCAGAACCGCGAGCCAGCTCGTGACGTGCACGACGCCGTCGACCATCTCGGTGCCGGCCGGCGTCTGCATCCAGGAGTCCAGGCACAGGATCCAGAACGCGCTCAGTGTCGTGCCGAAGGCGACCAGGAAGGTGGCCAGCAAGTGCATGCGTTCGCCCACGCGGCCGTGGCCGAACAGCATCACGCCGAGGAAGGTGGCCTCCAGGAAGAAGGCGGTGAGCACCTCGTAGCCGAGCAAGGGCCCGGCCACCTCGCCCATGCGTTCCATGTAGCCCGGCCAATTCGTGCCGAACTGGAAGCTCATCGTCAGGCCGCTGACGACCCCGAGCGCAAAGGTCAGTGCGAAAACTTTCGTCCAGAAGCGGTAGGCCTCCAGCCATGCAGCGTCCTTCGTGGACAGCCAGCGCCCGCGCATGAATAGCAACGTCCAGCCGAGCGCGATACTGATGGTCGGAAAGAGGATGTGAAAACTCATGTTGGCCGCAAACTGCGCGCGGGCCAGGATCAACGCGTCCATCTTCAGGGTCCAATTCTCAGTGTGTCGAGCGGCGCTGAAGCCACTCGAAGATGCCCATGCCGGCGAGCATCGCGAGCACGAACGTGGCGGCCTTCCAGCCCCCGATCGACAGCGCGACCAGTCCCGGGCCAGGGCAGAAGCCGGCAACGCCCCAGCCGATGCCGAACAGCACGCTGCCCCCGACCAGCCGGCGATCGATCTTGCGCGACGTCGGCAATTTCATCTCGGAGCCCAACAGGGACAGTGGGCGGCGCTTTGCGATAGCGAAGACCGGGAATCCGACCGCGATGGCGCCTCCCATGACGAGTACCAACGACGGATCCCAGCGTCCTGCGATGTCCAGGAAGCCGAGCACTTTCGCCGGATCGCTCATGCGAGACAGGAGGAGCCCCAACCCGAAGACCAGACCGACGACGAAGGATGCGAGCGTCTGCATGGCGGGTCTCATGCGAAGACATGGCGCAGTAGCAGCACGGTCGCGAACCCCGCGCCCATGAATGCCAGCGTCGCGACCAGCGAGCGCGGCGACAGGCGCGACAGGCCGCAGACGCCATGTCCGCTGGTGCATCCCGAGCCGTACCGGGTGCCGATTCCGACCAGCAGCCCGGCCGCCACCAGGCCGGCCGCGTTGCTGTCGATCCTGGGAATCGGCACCGGCGCCGCGATCGCCCATGCGAACGGTGCCGCCGCCAGTCCGAGCACGAACGCGATCCTCCAGGCCCTGTCGCCTTTGGCGGGCCGCAGAAGTCCGCCCAGGATGCCGCTGATGCCCGCAATTCGTCCGCTGAGCAGCGCAAACGCCGAGGCGGCGAGTCCGATCAACACGCCGCCCGCGAGCGCCGTCCAAGGGGTGAATGCATTCCAGGCTATGGTCATCTTCGATCGTTCTCGCCGACTGCCGAAAGGGCAGTCCTCGACGAATCAACCCAAGAAGCGTGCCAGCGCGATCGCGGCGTCAGGATCCAAGCGCCCTCATAGGTGGAGACGCGCCATCGACCTGTCCAGGGCGCGCAGCCTGCCATTCAAAAGCTGCCATTTGGCAGAGCTTGGCGGGCTCGATGGCAGCTGGTCAAAGGAGGCCGAGATCCTTTAGCCGTCGATACATCGTCCGCTCGCTGAGTCCAAGCTGGAGGGCCATCTCCCGGCGCGTGTGCCGACCTTCGGCCACCAGCCGTCGAATCTCTGATTCCGTGCGGGCCACCAGGTTTGACGCCGGCGTGCGCTCCACCGGAGACAACCTCGCCGGCGCGACGAGGTCGTGCAGTGTCTCGGGCAGGTTCTCGAGACGGATCACCCCGTCGTCGGCGAACAGCCGTGCGCGCTCCAGCACGTTGCGCAGCTCGCGGATGTTGCCGGGCCACCCGTAGGCTTGCAATCGCGCCATCGCCGTGGCCTCGACGGAGATGCGATGTTTGGAGGTCCTTCCTCGCTGGAGGAAGGAGTCGACCAGCATCGGGATGTCGTCCGGTCGATCGCGCAACGGCGGCAGCCGGATGGGGAAGGCGCTGATGCGGTAATACAGATCCTGCCGGAACCGACCGTCGTCGACCATGTCCTGAAGCGGCTTGTGGGTGGCCGCGACCAGCCGGAAGTTGGCCTGCTGGGTCTCGATGCTGCCCACGCGGCGGAAGGTGCCCGACTCGATCAGCCGCAGCAGCTTCACCTGCATGGCCAAAGGCACGTCGCCCATCTCGTCAAGGAACAGCGTCCCGCCCTCGGCCGTCTCAACGAGGCCCTTCTTCCGTGCGTTCG
>Ga0302279_10008079_pt1 | contig 10477 bp, 9 predicted proteins | sample III_Bog_N3_3_FD_194541 | JGI IMG/M metagenome (GOLD analysis project Ga0302279, IMG submission 194541) | Peat permafrost microbial communities from Stordalen Mire near Abisko, Sweden - III_Bog_N3_3 | ecosystem: Environmental > Terrestrial > Soil > Wetlands > Peat | place: Sweden: Abisko...
GCTGGAACATGTGCAAATGCAGGCAGACAGATAGACTTCGGGGAGGCGATTCGACCAATTTCGCTGACGCTAGACCGGAAGAGGCCGCGAGACCCCTATAGGGCGATGTAGCGGAACCGGACCGGCCGCGCCAGTCCCATTGCGACCTGCCACCGAAAAAGGGGGTCGCGGGCGCGCTCCAGCCGCTGAGCCACCCCCTTAAAAGGGATGGCCCCACCACACCCTTCCACGCTACCGCTGCTCCCTCTCGGGCCTGACGGGGTTTACGCTTCCGAGTCGGTGAGGCCGTGAGCCTACCTTCCGAAGTGTCATAGCCTGAACCGCCGCCCTCGTCTACGGTGGCGCGCGCCCATGAACCCTCTCGTCGAAACCTGGCTCGTCGCCGCCCGCGATTGCCGCAAGAACGTCCGCAGCGTCAAAGGGATCGTGATGGCCGGCATCTCGCTCCTCGGAGCGCTGGCCTGCACGTTCAAGCTCCCGAAGTTCGAGGAGGCCATGGCGCAGATGCGCGACCTCGGGCCCGAGCAGATGCACGCCGTCAAAGCCCAGGCGTTCGGCAAGATCTACGGCGACGAGCTCACCGGCGAGGCGCTCGCGAATGCCCCCATCAAGCTCGTGTTCCTCTTCTTCATCGCGGTGTGGCTCGTCCCGCTCCTCGTGATGATCATCGGCTTCGACGGCATCTCGTCCGACCTGCAGTATCGCAGCGTTCGCTACTGGACCATCCGGTCGCGCCGAGCCTCGTACTACGTGGGGAAGTTCTTCGCGCTCTGGGCCGTCATCGGGCTCCTCACGCTCGTCATGCAGCTCATGATCTGGGGCATCACGATCGCGCGGGTCGAGGCGACCCCCCTCGAGACGATCACGTGGGGGCTCCGGTTCTGGGTGACGTCGCTCCCGATTACCGGGGCGTGGTGCGGCATCGCGACTCTCACGAGCTCGCTGTTCCGGACACCGATGCTCAGCCTGCTGGCGACCGGCGCCACGTTCTTCCTTCTGTTCTTCCTCGGCCTCGTCATCGGCAAGTGGGGGAACGTCACCTGGCTCAGCTATCTGTACCCGAACAACTTCGACGCCTGGATCATGAGCTCGAAGAACGAGCGTGTGTTCGAGGGGCTCGGTGTCTGCTTCGCCTTCATCCTGGCGACCTGCGGCATAGGGTCCGGAATCTTCATCCAGAGGGACGTCTGATGGCGACCACCGAGTCCTCCGAGGTCGCCATCCGGGTGAGGGGCGTCACCAAGACGTTCGGCCTGAAGAACGCGGTCGACGACCTGTCCCTGTTCGTCACCACGGGCAGCGTGTTCGGCCTCATCGGCCCGAACGGCGCAGGCAAGACCACGACGTTCTCGATGATGGCGGGGTACTTGAAGCCGTCGCAGGGCTCGCTCGAGGTGCTCGGGTTTGCTCCGAACCAGGTCGAGGCGCTTCGCGGCAAGCTCGGCGTGCTCCCGCAAGACGCGCTGCTCCCGGCCAACGACCGCGTCGGCGAGTTCCTCGTGGACATGGCCCGCCTCCAGGGGATCTCGTCCAACGACGCGACGAAGTGCGCGCGCGACGCCATCGAGGAGGTCGACGGTCAGACCTGGTGGGGCGTGCGCTGCGGCGCCCTTTCGCACGGCATGGCAAAGCGTGTGCAGCTCGCGCAGGCGCTCCTGGGGGACCCGAAGGTCGTGCTGCTCGACGAGCCCACCGCGGGGCTCGACCCGCGCATCGCGTACGAAGTGAGGCAGATCATCAAGGGGCGAAAGGGGCGCTGCACGCTCGTCGTCTCGAGCCACAACCTGTCGGAGCTCGAGGAGGTCTGCGACGCGGCGGCCATCCTCGATCGCGGGCGCCTGATGGCGTCCGGCACGATGAGCGAGCTGACCGCGGCGACCGAGGAGGTGCGCTTCAAGGTGCCGCCGCTCGGGCAAGGGCCTGCAGTCAGCCTTTCGCCCGCGGACCCGGCGGCGGCGAAGGCCCCGATGACCGCCATCCGCGAGCTGCCGATGGTGACGATCGCCGAGTACGACGACGAGCGCGGGGAGCTCATCGTTCATTTCGACCGGACCAAACCGGACGTCGACGCCGAGACGGTCATCGGTGCCGTCCTCTGGATCCTCGTGCAGCAGCGCATTCGTATCAGCGGCGTGACGAAGGGGCGCGGCCTCGAGCAGCGCGTGATGGATCTGACAGACCAGCCGTAAGATGCCGAGGAGAACGCTGCAGTCTCGCGCGTGGGCGCTCTCGCTCGTCGCAACCACGGCGGTCGCTCTCTTCGGCGTCGGCTTCCCGGAGGACGCCGAGGCGCGAGCCCCTTCTTGCCCCGCAGGGATGGCCCTCGTAAGCCCGCGCGCCGTCGTGACCGACGACTCCGTCGCGCCCGCGTCTGCAGCGAAGCCACTCGCCGACTTCTGCATCGACCGCTACGAGGCCTCGCTCGTCCTCGTCGAAGGTAACCACGACCTGCCGTTCTCCCCGTACGAGACGGTCAACGGTCGACACGTTCGCGCCGTCTCGCGCTCCGGCGTCGTCCCGCAGGCGTACATCTCACGCAACGAGGCCGACCTCGCGTGCAAGGCGTCGCACAAGCGGCTCTGTATCGAGCCCGAGTGGACGACGGCGTGCCGCGGCAAGCGCCCGACGACGTTCCCGTACGGCCCGGAGCGAAAGACGGGCTACTGCAACGACGCGGGGGTCTCGCCGCTCGCGACGTACTACCCGGGCGGAGGGCCAGAGGCGTATGGCCCCGTCGCGATGAACGACCCGCGCCTCAACGCCCTCACGGGAACTCTCTCGCCCACCGGCCAGCACGCGCACTGCAAGAGCAGCTGGGGGACGTTCGACATGGTCGGCAACGTCCACGAGTGGGTCGACGACCCGGCCGGCACATTCCTGGGCGGCTACTACCTCGATACGCACATCAACGGCGACGGCTGCGGCTACAAGACCGTGGCCCACGACGCGACGTATCACGACTACTCCACCGGCTTTCGCTGCTGCGCGGACCTGAAGGCGCACTGAAGGCGTGCCGCCAAATCGAAACCAAGCCCGGCGACGCCGGGCGCCGCGTGGGGTGGGGCCCCAATGAATTCACTTCATTGGGGCGGGGCGGCGCGTGCCGCCCCGGCGACATAAGGAAAGAACCGTCGTTTTGGCGACGGTTCTTGAGTGCTCCGCGGGCGTTCTGATCCAACTTGGCCTAGAACCCTCCCCGGCGGTCGCCATGTCCGTCCGCCCCCTCATACTGCCGCCGTTCACGGCGTGCGTGCTCACAGCGTGCGCGGACGTCGTCGGCTTCGGCACGCTGACCCGCCCCGACAGCCACGAGGCCGGGGCTCTCGACGCCGCGCGCGATGCGACGCGCGACGCGACGCACGACGCCGGTCCCGACTCCGGTCAAGGGGCGCATGACGCGGGCGGGGACGGCAGCCGCGACGCGGTCGCCGATGGCCACGTGCCGATGGACGGCTCGGTGGTGTGCGCCGCCAAGGGGCAAGTGTGCGGGGATGCCCCGGCGTGCGCCACGCTTGGCTGCCTCACGACCGTCACGCGCACCCAGGCCTGCTGCGTCGGCTCGTTCCATGAAGGATCGATGTGCAACCCCGCGATGACGTCGCCGGGATTCTGCGATCCGGGCGGCAACTGCGTCGAGTGCGTCACGAATGGGAACTGCCAGTCTCCGCCCAACGTTTGCTACATGCCATCGGGAACGTTCTCGAACGGCTCGTGCACGTATTCGCCTACCACCGGCGGCGTGGCGTGCGGCGCCAACGGCGTCACGTGCGACGGCCACGGGAACTGCACGTAGGGCACCGAGCCGGCCGGGCTCGCGGTGCCTCGTCAGAACGTGCCCACCACGGTGAGGCCACCGAGCGTCGGGGCCACTGTGGCGCTTGCTCCCGAGCCCTTCGATGGGCTCACGACGAACAGCACGACGCCTCCTGCCGCGAGCAAGCCCCCTGCGATGAACGCGACGGTCGAGACGGTCGCGTCGCTCTTGCCGGTCGACTCGGTGTTGTTCGCTTGCCCGAAGGTGGCGGTCGACCTCGCCTGACTCTGCGCGTCCCCCCACTTCGAGAAAGCCATCGCCCCGAAGACGCTCCCAACCGCGATGCCGGCGACCCCGACTGCGCCCACGCCGACTGCCGCCCAGCGCGCTCGCGTCGCCGTCGGTACGGCGGGCGGTGCAGTCGAAGCGTGCGACCCGGCCGGCCGCACGGCGGGCGCGACCGTCCGCCCCTGTCCCGCCGGGTGCGACGGGGACGCGGCGGGGGCGATCGCGGGCTCGGGCATCGGTGGCGCTTCGGCTGAGCCGGTCGACGGAGGGGGGGGAGTGAAGCCGACGAGACCGTGTGGAGTCGTCGACGCAGGCGGCGCTGGGTCGACCGAGGTGGCCAGGCGATAGCCTCCGGCGACGACGATGAGAGCGACGCCCGCCGCCAGGGCGACCGGCAAGCCGTAGCGCGAACGTGTGAAGACGCGCGTCTTGGCGTTGCTGCCGGTCCGACCCGCGTTTGCGAGAGGCGTTCGTGCCGGGGCGATCCTCCCGCCATCGGTCGGTGCCGTCGGCCCGTGGACCGTGTCGGACGTCTTCACCGCGCTGGTGGACGTCGCCGCGCCCGGTCGCCCCACGTGGATAGCCGCGTCGACGCTCGTCTCGAGGGCGGCGAGCAGCTCGCCCGCGTCGTTGTAGCGGTCGGTCGGCGTCGCGGACGTCGCGCGCGCGAGCACAGGCTCCCACGCTCCGACGTCGACCCCGAAGCGGCCGGGGTCGGCCTCGTCGACGCATCGAGGATCTATTGAAAGAGCGCTGTCGACGTCGCGCCCGTGAAGGGAGCGCAGTCGGTCAGCATCTCGGTCAGGATGAGGCCGAGCGCGTGCACGTCCGTCCACGGCCCCGACCGCGCGTGGCTGACCTGCTCGGGCGACGCATACCAGGGGGAGAAGGCGATGTGCCGCGAGCGCGTCGCGGTCTGTGACGTGGTCGCGACCTCGTCCTCGCCCATCACCTTGGCGATACCGAAGTCGAGGAGCTTCGGCGTGGTGCCTCGGCCTTCAGGGCTCGCGACCCGCATGATGTTCGCGGGCTTCAGATCGCGATGCGCGACCCGTAGACCTGCACGATGTTGGGATGCGTGATGCGCGCGATCGTCCGCGCCTAGCCCGCGAAGACCTCGAGAAACTGCTCCCTCGCGCGCTCGCCGAGATCCGGCGGAGTCTTCAGCACCTTCACGGCGACCGGGCGATCGAGCGCCACCTGGCGGGCGCGGTAGACGAGGCCGAAGCCCCCCTCGGCGATGGCGCGGTCGACGACGAAGCGTCCGTCGAGCGTGGACCCCGCGAGGCGAAACACGTCGGCCTCGTGGTGGCTATCCGCGCTCATGGGCGCCCGATGACATCGGAGCCGCCGGGCGAAGGCAACGCGCTGAATGGATGACACGAGCGCGGGCCGGCGCCTCTTGCGATACGCTGCTCCGCGCGAGCGCATGCCGGACGACGAGCTGAAGGGGATCGCCGAAGCGCGGCTCGGGCGCGTGCTCAAGGGGAAGTACCGCCTCGACCGGGTGCTCGGCATCGGCGGGATGGCCACGGTGTACGCGGCCACGCACCGGAACAAGAAGCGGGTCGCCATCAAGATGCTCCACCCGGAGCTGTCGATGCGCGAGAACATCCGCACGAGGTTCCTGCGCGAGGGGTACGTGGCGAACTCGGTCGACCACCCGGGCGCGGTCTCGGTGCACGACGACGACGTCGCGGAGGACGGTTCGGCGTTCCTCGTCATGGAGCTGCTCGAAGGCTCGTCGCTCGAGGACGTCGCGGCGTCCAAGCCCGAGAGGAAGCTCCCCATCGCGCTCGTCGTGTCCATCGGAGACGCCCTCCTCGAGGTGCTCGCGGCGGCGCACTCCAAGGGGATCGTGCACCGCGACCTCAAGCCCGCGAACCTGTTCCTCACGAACGACGGCCGGCTCGAGGTGCTCGACTTCGGAATCGCGCGGCTCCACGACGAGACCGCCAGCGAAGCGACCGCGGCCGGCGCGATGATGGGGACGCCGGCGTACATGGCGCCCGAGCAAGCGCAGGGTGAATCGGACAAGGTCGACGCACAGACGGACATGTGGGCCGCCGGGGCGACGCTCTTCGTGCTCGCGTCGGGGACGCTCGTGCACGACGGCACCAACGGCCAGCAGCTGATGCTGCAAGCCGCGACGAAGAAGGCGCGGTCCTTGGCGAGCGTGGTGCGCGACGCGCCCGAGCCAATCGTTGCGGTGATCGACAAGGCGCTCGCGTTCGACAAGCCCGAGCGGTGGCTGACGGCGAAGGCGATGAGAGACGCGCTTCGAGGCGCGTGCGTCGAGGCGACCGGCCTGCCCGTTCTTCCGCTGCCGAAGATCGCGCCCGTGAGCGGGGCGGAGGAGACGATTCCCCCGTCGGACCGGCGCGTGTCTGCGTCGAGCGGGGCAGCGTTCGATGCGACGATTCCCGCGACCGATGCCGAGGGGCCGAGCAGGCCGGTAGCGAAGGGGTTCCCGCCCGAGAGCACGAGCGCCGCGGTCGTGAGGAGCCAGGACGAGCCGGCGAAGGCGCCGCGGCCGAAGCGATCGTGGAAGGGGCTCTCCGTGGGGCTCGTCGCGTGCCTCGCGCTCGCCGTAGCGGCTCGCGCGTACCGGGCGGGGTTCGTCCCGCGGGTCCGCCTCTGCGGCGACATCGCGATCACGAACGACGGTCCGCGCTGCGCGTTCGAGGTCCCGGCGGAGGTCCTCTCGAAGCGGAACCGGGTGCTCGCCCGGGTCACGGAGAAGGGGGGACACGTCGTCTCCGTGGAGCACGTCAACTTTGCCGGCGTCGTCGATGAGGGCGATACGTCGTTCGCGAGGCTCGAGGTGCTCCGCGACGACGCTGGGCACGTGATCCAAGTGAACACCTTCGATCGCTTCGGCGTGAGCCTCGAGCGGCAGGTGTGGTCCGAAGGGGGGGCGCGCGTCGACTACGTGGACGCCGAAGGCAAAGGGGCTCGTCACGCATCGCAGAAGGCTCGCTATACGTCCGTGCGCCGCGACTTCGACGGCGAGGGGCGCGTGACACGGGAACGCTACCTCGGCGCCACGGGGAGGCCGCGCCCCGACGAGGGGGGCGAGTATGGCGTCGCGTTCGAGTACGGCAAGGCTTCCTCCACGCCGACGAAGTGGACGTCGCTGGGGGCCGACGGACAGCCCGCGCCCGACGCGAAAGGGGTCGCGTTCGCCGAGTTTCCAGACGCGGGGTTGCCGCTGCTCTGGACGGACCGGAGCTACTTCGACGCGGACGGGCAGCCGATGACGAGCGCGGGCTGTCACACCGTGCGGCACTTTCACGACGACTACGACTACACCGGGCTGGCCGCGTTCGGTCTCCACGGCGAGCCGGTCACGACTCTCGTGCAGACCTTCCACGAGCTTCGCATCACGTGGGACCCCGTCAAGCACGTAAGGATCGACGCGCCGTTCGACGAGCACGGCCACGCGCAGTCCGTTCGCGGCATGTGGATCTGGCGCATGCGCCAGACCTTCGACCCTCGCGGCCGGCTCGAGCTCGTAGAATCGCTCGACGCCTCCGGCAACCGCGTCTTCAGCAACCTGGGCGCGACGGCCGTGGCGCATACCTACGACGAGAAGGACCACGAGATTCGGGAGGAGATGCAGGGGCCGACCGGGGCGCTGATGGAAGGGGCCGACGCATGGGCCCGGCGCGAAGCGAAGCGAGACGCCCACGACGGGGCGCTCGAGTACCGCTACGAGAATGCAGCCGCGCAGCTCACGCTCACGCGCGAGGGGGCGGCGATCGAGCGCTTCACGTTCGACGACCGCGACCGGGAGACCTCCGTGGCGAGCTTCGACGTGGACGACCACGCGACCGTGAACGTGCACGGCTTCTCTTCCAGGCACCTCAAGTTCGACCGCATGGACAACATCCTCGAGGCCGCGACGGAGGGCCCCGACGGAAAGCCCGTCGCCAGCGACGACGGATACGCCGTCAGACGCTGGACGTATGACGACAACGACGACCTCGTCGCCGAGTCGTTCTTCGACGCGACCCTGGCGCCCGTGCTCCTCCAGGCCTCGTACGCCACGAGGCGGCTCACGAACGATGAGCGCGGCCTTGCGATCGAGGAGGCCTATTTCGACGCCCACGGCGAGCCGACCCTGTGCAAGCACGGCTACGCCACGGCGAAGCGCGCCCGCGACCGGAACGGCGACGTCGTCTCGGAGGCCTATTTCGGCAAGCGAGGGGAGCCCGTGCTGCGCGAAGGGGGGTTCGCCTCACGCACGGCGAGCTACGACGTCACGCGCCGCCCCATAGAGGTCGCGCTCTTCGACGTGGCCGGCCGCCCGGTGAAAGGGACGGAGGGCTGGGCCATCGAGCGGACGACGCACGACGAGCGTGGGTTCGCGATACGTGTGGATCACTTCGACACGGGGGGGCATCCGGCGCTCGACGCCGAGAGGCGAGCTTCGCTGACGAAGGTCTACGACTCGCGCGGCAACGTCGTCGAAGAGAGCAGCAAGGACGCCGCAGGCAAACCCACGGTGAGCCGCGCCGGCTACGCGACCAAGAAGAGCACCTACGACGATCGCGACGAGCTCGTCACCGAAGCGCTCTTCGGCGCGGAGGGACAGCCCGTCTCCGGCAAAGCCGGCTGGTCACTGCGCCACGTCAATTACGACGAATTCGGCGACGTGACGGAGGAGTCGTTCTTCGACACCGCGCACGAGCAGGTCGTTCCGAAGGGGCTCTCGTACGCATCGAGGAAGCAGCGCTTCGACGACCGGCACCGGCTCGTGGAGACTGCCTACTTCGACACGCGCGGGGCGCCGACGAACGGACCCGACGACGTGGCCATCGTCCGCTTCACCCTCGACGGCTACGGGCGCGCCGCGGAGATCCACTACTTCGACGGGAGCGGCACCCCCGCACCGTCGCGCGCCGGCGCCCTCGTGATTCGCGCGACGTTCGACAGCGTCGGTCACCTCGTGGAGGAGCACTTCGTCGACACGGATGGCCTCGCGCGCGCGGCCGCGGACGGCTGCAAGGGGCACCGAAAGAAGTACGACGCACTGGGTCACGTGATCGAGGAGGCGTGCCTCGACGTGGAGGATGCCCTCACGCTCTCGACGGATGGCTGGGCCCTCCGGCGCACGCTGCACGACGGCCGCGGCAACGCCGTCGACGTCTCGACCTACGGGCCGGACGGCGTCCTTCGCACCGACGGCAAGGGGGTCGCGCGTCGCGTGACTCACTACGACGGGAAGAACGCAGTGGTCGATACCGCGCTCCTCGATGCCGAAGGGAAGCCGGTCGTTCCCCCGGATGGGGACGCGGGGCCGCCGAAGGCGGACGCACCTCCGGCTCGGTAGCGCCCAGGTGTCGGGCACGGGACATCACTCTCGAGACAAGACCGGTCCCCCCTCGAGACAAGACCGGCTCCCCCTCGAGACAGGACCAGTCCCCCCTCGACACAAGACCTGTCCTCTGTCGAGACAAGACCTGTCCTCTCTCGACACAAGACCGGTCCTCTCCCGAGACAAGACCTGTTCTCTCTCGACACAAGACCGGTCCTCCCTCGAGACAAGACCTGTCCTCTCTCGACACAAGACCTGTCCCCCCTCGAGACAAGACCAGTTCCCCCTCGAGACAAGACCGGTCCTCCCTCGACACAAGACTGGAGCTCCCCGGTTTCGTGGGCAGGCATCACAAGAATCGACCGAGCTCGGACGATTGGATCCCGGGAAACGCGATCTCGCGAACTCTTTCCTATGAGGGTCGAGAACGACGTGTTCGGCGCCGGAGGGAACCCTCGGTATCACGTCACAGAAAGAGTTTCCCATGAGCAACGACACGGAGAACAATTCACAGGAACAGGCAGCAGCCACGCAGCTGATTGCCGGGGTGCAGCAATATTTCATCCCCGGCAACGTCACCGTCACCGTCGCGGGAGTCGTCATAACCCCCACGGCGATGACGGCGGCTCTTCAGAGCAGAGTCTCCACGATCAACGCCTCGATCACCGCGAAAGCGGCTCTATCGAACGCGGTGGCCGCGGAGGCGACGACGAAGGCCACGACGAAGGCGATCGTGTCTGCCATCAAGCAGCTGGCTCTCATCATGTACGCAAACCAACCGGAAGTGCTCACCGTCTTCGGCATCGCGCCGCGGAAGGTGCCCACCCCGGCGACGTCTGCGGAGCTGGCGGAGCGCGCGGCCAAGGCAAAGGCCACGCGCATCGCCCGCAACACGATGGGGCCGAAGCAGAAGGCCAAGGTGAAGGGGGTCGTCCCCGTCCCCATCGCCTCGGCTGCCGTCACGGTCTCGGGCGCGCCGAGCACGGGCGTGGAGTTCCCCCGGTTTCGTGGACATTCCCGGAAACGTGATACGCGCAAGAGGAGTGACCCATGGCAAGACGCAAGCGACGTACGTACACCCCCGAGTTCAAGGCCGATGCGGTCCGTCTCGTGAC
>Ga0302279_10008080_pt1 | contig 10473 bp, 7 predicted proteins | sample III_Bog_N3_3_FD_194541 | JGI IMG/M metagenome (GOLD analysis project Ga0302279, IMG submission 194541) | Peat permafrost microbial communities from Stordalen Mire near Abisko, Sweden - III_Bog_N3_3 | ecosystem: Environmental > Terrestrial > Soil > Wetlands > Peat | place: Sweden: Abisko...
CCTGAGACACCCGGGTAATGGCGCAGTTTGCCCAACAATTTTCGAATCCCCTTTCGGATTTGAACAGGAAGATCGGGAAGAGCCGGGAAGTTTCGATCCCATGGACTTCGGGCGCGACCAGGTTGTTTTCGTTCGGGCCTTTCCGATCTTCCCGGCCTTCCTGTTCAAAATGCATCCCTTTGGGTCCATGCCCCCATTGACGGCTGTTATTTCTTTGTATTTTCCGCATATACCCGGCTTGAATGCGCCCGTGGACCTCGCCCCGTACCGCGCCTTCATGGTGGAGCTCGCCGAAAAGAGCGGCGACTTGATCCGCCCCTATTTCGCGGACCCCGGCCTGGTGGTCGAGCTCAAGGCCGACCAGAGCCCGGTCACCGTCGCGGACCGGGGCGCGGAGGAGCTGATGCGCGGGATGATCCGGGCCCGCTTCCCCGGGCACGGGATCCTCGGCGAGGAGCTCGGCCGGGAAAACCCGGACGCCCCGCTTGTGTGGATCCTCGACCCGATCGACGGGACGAAATCCTTCGCCTCGGCCTGCCCCCTTTTCGGCACCCTCATCGCCCTGCTCCACGAGGGGATCCCCGTCCTCGGCTCGATCCACCTTCCGGTGTCGCGGCAGCTTCTCCTGGGCGACGGGACGCAGACCCGGCTCAACCCGGACAAGTCGGGCGAAAACGGCCGGCCGGTCCGCGTGCGCCCCTGCGCGCGGATCGAGGATGCGACCCTGCTGACCAGCGACCCGCTCAATCCCGCCCGCTACCGGAATGGCCCGGCCTTCGAGGCCCTGGCCGGCCGCGCGAGGCTCGTGCGGACCTGGGGCGACTGCTTCGGCTACTTCCAGCTGGCGACGGGGAACGCCGACATCATGTGCGACCCGATCATGAACCTCTGGGACATCGCCGCGCTGATTCCCGTCGTCCGGGGCGCCGGCGGCGTGGTCACCGACTGGCACGGCGGAGATCCGCTCAAGGGGGACTCCCTCCTTGCCGCCGGCCCGGACCTGCACCCGCTGGCGCTGGCGGCACTCAACCCCTAGAATCTACTGGGCCGGGGCCCCGGCGCGCATCCAGGCGGCGATGACGGCGCGCTCCTCGTCGGTGATGTGCGTGGCGTTCCCCAGGGGCATGATCCGGGTGACGACCACCTGCTGGTAGATCCGCTGCGCGTTCTGCGAAATGCCCGCCGCGCTGTTCAGCACGACGCCGGCGGGGGCCTGCGCGATCCCCGCGAAGGTCGGCGAGGGCGAGTGGCAGGTGACGCAGCGCTGCCCGACGATCGAGCGCACCCGGTCGAAGGTGACCGGCCCGGTCACCGGAGGCAGGGGCTCAATCCGCGGCATCGTCCACCAGCCGGCAAGGCCGAGCAGGAGCGCCCCGCCCGCCAGGCAGGGCCACGCAAAGGCCCCCTTGTGCCGGCGGTTGAAGAAGTGCCGGATCAGGACCCCGGCGGCGCCGATTGCCGCAAGCACCCCCCATGCATGGGGATGGGAGTAGGCCGCCGGCGCGTGGTTGCTGATCATGATGAACACGACCGGCAGCGTGAAGTAGTTGTTGTGGACGCTGCGCTGCTTGCCCTTTCGGCCGTCGGCCGGGTTTGGGGCCCGGCCGGCCCGCATCGCCTCGACCATGCGCCGCTGCCCGGGGATGATCACGAAGAAGACGTTCGCCGCCATGATCGTGCCGATCGACACCCCCACCTGGATGAAGGCCGCCCGCCCGCCCAGGAGGCGCCCCATGCCCCAGGCAAGCGCGGTCAGCAGCGCGAAGACCACGGCGCCGAGCAGCGCGTTGTTCCGGCCGAGCGGCGACTTGCAGAGCAGGTCGTAGACGATCCACGAGCCGAGCATGCCGGCCGCCCCGATTCCCACGGCCTGAAGCGCGGTGAGGGCGGCCACGGACGGGTCGACCATCATCACCTGCGCGTGGAGCCAGTAGACGACCACCAGCAGCGCCGTTCCCGAGAGCCAGGTCGTGTAGGCCTCCCACTTGAACCAGTGGAGCTTCTCCGGGAGCGCGGCCGGGGCGACCGCGTATTTCTGGGGATTGTAGAAACCGCCGCCATGCACCGCCCAGAGCTCGCCCGCCACGCCCTTGCGCTGCTCCTCGGACCCGGGCGGCGGCGGGTCCAGGCTGTTGTCCAGCCAGATGAAGTAGAAGGACGACCCGATCCAGGCGATCCCGGCGATGACGTGGAGCCAGCGGAGCAGGAGGCCGGCGTACTCGATCCAGTAGGAGTCCATCGCGGTCAGCGCCCGCCCCCCCACTCGGCCGTTATGACGGAGGTGATCCCGCCGCGCCCCTTCCAGTCGGCGACCACGGTGAGGCTGCGGGGCTTGAGCAGGGCGCCGAGGTCGTCGCAGATCCGGTTTGTCACCGCCTCGAAGAAGATGCCGTCGTTGCGGAAGGAGTGGAAATAGAGCTTGAGCGACTTGAGCTCCACGCAGGTCCGGGCGGCGACGTAGCGGACCGTGATCGAGGCAAAATCGGGGTGGCCGGTGATCGGGCACATCGAGGTGAACTCGTGGTGCGTGTGCTCGATCACGTAGGGGCGCCGCGGCGCCGGGTTGGGAAAGACCTGCAGGATTTTCGGGTCGGCCATGGGTAAGGGGGGGGTCAGGTCGCGGTTTCCGTGAAGCGGCTCTCCCGGATCACGGTGATCTTGATCGTGCTCGGGTACTGGAGCTCGGCCTCGATCCGCCGCCGCAGCTCACGCGCGAGTTCGCGGGCGCTGTCGTCGTTCACGTGCTGCGGGGAGACGACCACGCGGATCTCGCGGCCCGCCTGGATGGCGTAGGCCTGCTGCACGCCCTCGAGCGACAGGGCGAGCTTCTCGAGCCTGTCCAGCCGCTCGACGTAATTGGTCATCGAGTCGGCCCGCGCGCCCGGCCGGGTCGCCGACACCGTGTCGGCCAGTATGACCAGCCCGGCATAGACGGTCTCCGGCCTGACCTCCTCGTGGTGGGCGGCAACCGCGTTGACGACGATGGGGGTCTCCCCGTGCCGCTTGATGAAATCCGCCCCGATGCTCGCGTGGCTGCCCTCCAGCTCCGAGGACACGGCCTTGCCGATGTCGTGCAGCAGGGCCGCGCGCTTGGCGATGTTTGGGTCCAACCCCGCCTCGCTGGCGATCATCGAGGCGAGAAAGGCCGTCTCGATCGAGTGGTCCAGGACGTTCTGGTTGTAGGAGAACCGGAACTTGAGCCGGCCGAGGACCCGGATGATCTCCGGGTGAAGCCCGTTGATGGCGAGCCGGGTCACCGCTTCCTCGCCGGCCCGCGTGGTCACCCCCTCGATATCCTCCTGCGCGCGCTTGACGAACTCCTCGATGCTCGCCGGGTGGATCCGGCCGTCCTTCACCAGCGCCTCGAGCGCGGCCCGGGCGACCTCCCGGCGCACCGGGTCGAACGACGACAGGAGGACGAGCTGCGGCGACTCGTCGATCAGCAGCGTCACGGAAGTGGCCGACTCGAAGGCCTTGATGTTGCGCCCCTCGCGCCCGATGATCCGGCCCTTCATGTCCTCGCTGGGCAGGTGGACCAGGGTGGCGGTGAGGTCGTTGCTCGGCTTGCCGGCCAGCCGCTGCATGGAAGCCATCAGGATCCGCTGCGCCTCGGTCTGCATCTCCTGCTCGGACTTCTCCAGCGTCTCCTGGCGAAGCGCGCGGAGCTCGTCCTGGCACTCGAGGAGGACCTCCTCCCGGAGCTGGCGCCGGATCTCGCCGGCGTCCATCTGGGACACCCCCTCCAGCCTCTCGCGCACGCTGCGCGAGAGGGTCCGGATGGCGTCGCGCGCCTGCTTGATCGCCGCCCCCTCCCGATTCAGCCGGTCCTGGCGCTGCTCGAGCTGGAAGTCGAGGAGCGCGAGCGACTCCTCGTGCGCCCGTATCTCCCTGAGCCTCAGGTTCTCCTCGATCTCGCGCCGGTCAAACTCCCGGGTCAGCTCGGCCCGGCGCTCCTGGATTTCCGCCTCCGCCCTCTGCTTCATCTCCTCGGCGGCGACGGCGGCCTCCCGGCGGGCGACCGCGACGAGGTCCGCGGCCTGCCGGAGGGCCGTCCGCCGCGTCTGGCGGGCGAGGATCCCCACCACGACAATCCCGATCCCGACCCCGACGAGGACGGCGGCCGACAGCGACCAGTTGAAGGCGTCGCTCTCGGCTGTCGGGAACGTGAAAACGGCTGCGATTGCGGACGTCAAGTGGGCAGGAGGATGGCGAAAAAGCCCGGGCCGGAAAGCGAAAATTCGCTTTCCTCTTTCCGACTCCCGCTTTTCAGGATAGGCAACAGCGTTTCCCGTGCCGCAACCCTACGCAACCAGCACCCACGCCGTCTTCAGGACGTCCACGCGCGAGCGCTGGGATTTCCTCTCGCCGATCGCCATGCTCGGGCTCGCGCTCATCGGGATCGCCTTCATCTACTCCACCCAGCGGGCGGTCAACGGGGGCTACTGGATGAGGCAGGCCGGTTTCCTCGGGGCCGGGGCCGGCGTGTACCTCGTCGTCGCGCTCGTCGACTACCGGTTCTGGCTGAGCGTGGCGCACTGGTTTTACGCGGCCTGCCTCATTCCCCTCTTCCTGGTGTTGATCCCGGGGGTCGGCACCACCGCCCACGGGTCGCACCGCTGGCTCAAGCTGATCTTCTTCTCCTTCCAGCCCTCGGAGACGGCAAACGCCGCGGTGCTGCTGATCACCGCCAGCATCCTGATCCGCAGCCCGATCGCCACCGTGCGGCAGTCGCTGGGCGTCCTGGGGAAATTGGCCCTTGCGGTGGGTGTGCCCGTGTTGCTAATCCTCAAACAGCCTGACTTGAAGTCGGCGATCGTCCTGCCCCCCATGGTCTTTTCCATGCTCTACGTCTCGAGGCTCCCCCTCCGGTTCTTTGCCGGGGCGCTCGGCGTGTCCATCCTGGTGGTGGGCCTCGTGGGCTGGGACACCGCCCGCTACTACCGTTTCATGGAGTCCCACGGGTATTCCTTCCTCAACGACATGGGGAAGTACGAGCGCTCCTCCTGGCTCCCGCTGAAGGACTACGAGCGCAACCGGATACTCTCCTTCGTCGACCCGGACAAGATCGACCCGATGGGCGTGGGCTGGAACCAGCGCCAGTCGCTTATCTCGGTGGGTTCCGGCGGGCTCACGGGCAAGGGCTGGACCCAGGGGACCCAGGCGCGTCTCGGCTACCTGCCCCGCTCCGTCGCGCCCGACGATTTCATCTTTTCGGTCATCGCCGAAGAAAAAGGTTTTTTGGGAAGTCTTACGGTTCTCAGCCTATTTGGAGTGCTGATGTTCAACGGCATACGCATAGCCGGTCTCTCGCGGGACCGCTTCGGCACGCTGCTCGCCATCGGCGTCACCGTGCTGTTCGCCATGCATGTGTTCGTGAACATCGCCATGACAATAGGCCTTGTGCCCATTACGGGCATACCGCTTCCCTTTATCAGCTACGGCGGCTCCTTCGTGCTTAGCTGCTGCCTGCTGCAAGGACTGGTCCAAAGCGTCCATCGCTTCCGGAAGGAGTTCTTATGAACACCCTTCCATCCCGCGACAACGAACGCCTGGCCGGAATTTCCTGCGCTGCAGCCGACGCCCGGTCGCGCCCCGTGGACAACCCCCCCAGCAAGGAACATGAGCGAACAGTCTCCCTCCAATCCCGACGCCCCCCAGGACGTCGCCCAACGTTATGACGCCGAATTGGCCACACCCCCCGCACCGCGCGAGGTGACCGTCCCCAGCGCCACCGAGCTCAAGGCCGGCGCGCAGGAACGATCCCAGAACCGCCCCCTGCTCCAGAAGATACTCTCCGTATTCAGGAAGGAAAAGGGCTCCTACCGGGAGCTCATCATCAACTGCGAGCCGCTGGAGAAGCGGGTCGCCCTCCTCGTCGACGGCCGGCTCGAGAAGTTCGAGATCGAGCGCGAGTCCGACAACCGGATGGTCGGCGGCATCTTCAAGGGCCGGATCAAGAACCTGGACCCGGGCCTGAAGGCGGCCTTTGTCGACATCGGCTACACGAAGAACGCATTCCTGCACTACTGGGACATGATCCCGGCGGCCGCCGACTCGTCGGTGGAGGTCGTGCGGGTGAACCGGAAGAAGGACGCCCAGCCCAAGGGCGAGGTCACGGTCAAGGACATCCCCGGCCGCTATCCCCCGGGCACCGACATCGTGATCCAGGTCACGAAGGGCCCGATCGGCACGAAGGGCCCGCGCACGACGACCAACCTGTCGATCCCGGGACGCTACCTCATCCTCACGCCCTACAGCGACGGCTGCGGCATCTCGCGGAAGATCGAGGACGCCAGCGAGCGGCGCCGCCTCAAGACCCTGATCAACGAGCTCACGATCCCCGAGGGGATCGGCGTCATCGTGCGCACCGCCGGCGAGGGCAAGAAGTCGCGGTATTTCGTGCGCGACCTCCACATCCTGCTCAAGAAGTGGGAGGAGATCACCCAGAAGATCCAGCAGGACAAGGTGCCCACCTGCCTTTACATGGAGCCCGACCTGGTCGAGCGCACCGTGCGCGACTTCCTCACCGAGGAGGTGGACCGGGTCCTGATCGACAGCCAGGAGGATTTCGAGCGGACGCAGGCCCTCGTCGGCCAGATTTCCTCCCGCTCGAAGTCGAAGATCGCCTTCTACAACGACAGCATCCCGATCTTCGAGCGCTTCAACATCGAGCGCCAGATCGAGCAGACCGGCCAGCGGAAGGTCCCGCTTCCCAGCGGCGGCGAGATCGTCATCGACGAGACCGAGGCCCTGATCGCTATCGACGTGAACACCGGCTCCCACAAGAACCGCTCCGGCGACGAGAAGAACACGATCTACGCGGTCAACCTCGAGGCCGCGCAGGAGATCGCCCGCCAGATCCGGCTGCGCAACCTCGGCGGCCTGGTCATCATCGACTTCATCGACATGAAGGAGCGCCGCCACCGCAACGCCGTCTATGAGAAGATGGTCGAGCTGATGGCCACGGACAAGGCCCGCAACCACATCCTGCCGATCTCGCAGCTGGGCATCATGCAGATGACCCGGCAGCGCCAGCAGGAGTCGCTGTGGTCCAACCTGTACACCGACTGCCCCTACTGCCGCGGCCGCGGCATCGTCAAGTCGGCGACCACGATGTCCGTCGAGCTCCAGCGCCGGCTCTCGTCCATCGTGCTTCGCCTCCAGTCCCGCAAGGACGGGAAGGAGTACGCCCTGCGCGTCCTCGTCCACCCGAGCATCCTGGAACGGCTGCGGAGCGAGGACGCGGACCTGCTCGTGCGGATCGAGAAGAGCTTCGGGGTGAAGCTGGCGTTCCGCGCCGACCCCTCCTACCACCTGGAGCACTTCAAGATCATCAACTCGGTGACCGGCGAGGAGTACCGCTGAGGCAGATCCTCCGGACTGGAATTCGGGGCCCGGCGTCGTCGCCGGGCCCTTTTTTTGGCCAAACGGCGCCCGCCGGGACTGCGGCGCTGTGCAATTGCTGCAGCACTTTTGACAATATGCGGCCAGACCGGGGAGGCCGTTGGGGCGATGATGCTCCCGCCACTCGGGGAGGGGAGCCTGCCCGGAGGCCGGCTTTCAATCACGCAGAACCCCCGGATACAATGGACGCGCCGACCCAGGGAGAAAACGCGGGGACGACCGGACCCAGTCGGGAGCCGCTGATGGATTTCGTTGAACAGGAGAGGCTGCGGATCAGCGAACGCCGGCTCGCGCGGGCGCTGGTCGCCGCCCAGATGGGATCGTGGGAGTTCAACCTCAACGACATGACGGCGGTCAGCTCCCCCTACCTTGAGCGCATATTCGGCTACGACTCCCCGCCGCCGCGGAAGGATTTCGACTTTTTCATCGGCCTTGTCCTGCCCGAGGACCGTCCGGCGGTGGAACAGGGATTACAGGACGCGATCGGCGGGCGGCCTCCCGCGGAGATCGAGTACCGGATCCGGCGTCCCGACGGCCAGGTCCGCTGGCTCCACAGCTATTGCGAGCTCGAGACCTGCGCCGACGGGAAGCCCCGGGCCCTGTGCGGGCTGATCCGGGACGTCACCGCGCAAAAAGAGAAGGAGGAGAGGAAGGCGAAGCGCGAGCAGAGCCAGCAGGAGGCGCAGCGGCTCGAGAGCCTCGGGGTCCTGGCCGGAGGCATCGCGCACGACTTCAACAACATCCTCGGCGGCATCCAGAACGCCGCCGAGCTCGCCGAGCGCAAGATTTCGGCGGGCGCGGCCCCGACAGACGACCTCCGGACGATCAACAAGGCGGTCCACCGGGCCGCGGCCCTCTGCAAGCTGATGCTCGCCTACTCGGGGCGCGGCCGGTTTGAGCTGAAGAACCTGTCGCTGAGCCGGTTGATCGAGGAGACCACGCCGCTCCTCAAGCTGTCGATCGGCCTGCGCTCGGAGCTGCGCCTGGACCTGGATCCGGCCCTGCCCGCCGTCGAGGCGGATTCCACGCAGATGCAGCAGCTGATCATCAACCTGGTGACCAATGCCGCCGAGGCCGTTGGTGAGGTCGACGGGGTCGTTTCGATACGCACCGGTGTCGAAAAGGCCGCCCCGGAGCGGGAATCCGGGGCCCAGGCGGGCAACCGGGTCTTCCTGGAGGTGTCGGACACCGGCTGCGGCATGAGCCCGGAGACGCAGGCGCGGATCTTCGATCCCTTCTTCACCACCAAGTTCATCGGGCGCGGACTCGGGCTGTCCGCAGTCCAGGGAATCGTGCGGGGGCACAGGGGCGTGATCGACGTGCGGTCAAGTCCCGGGGCGGGGTCGACCTTCCGCGTCGTCTTTCCCGCCAGCGCGGGCGCCATCGAGGACCGGGGCCGCGACGTCGCGCCCGCGGCCCAGAGAACGCGGGGGAGCGGGCGCGTGCTGCTCGTGGACGACGACCAGGCGATCCGCGACACGCTCGCCGAATTGCTGAAAATGGATGGATTCAAGGTCGTGACCGCCATCGATGGGGGCCACGCCATCGACCTGTTCCAGGCCGACCCGGAGAGCTTCGACCTGGTGCTCATGGACCTGACGATGCCTCGGGTGGACGGCGCCATGGCGTTCCTGCAAATGAGGCGCATGCGGGAAAATGCCCGGGTCATCCTGATGAGCGGCTACACCGAGGAGGAAACGGCCTCCCGCTTCAAGGAGTCCCGGCCGCACGCATTCCTCATGAAGCCCTTCAATCCGCGGATGATGCTCAAGCTGGTCCACGGGGCGATCGAGGCGAAATAATTGGGGTTGTCTGCCCGGGCCAGTTCGTAGGACTGTGTCCTACATGCAGCCTCCCACTGCTCGACGGTTCGGCCCGGTTGCATTCGTCGGGACGCTTGCGTGCCTCGGCGTCCTCCCGCTCGCCCCCGAGGTCTATCTGTTCTTCGGGAGCCATGCGGACCTGAAGTATTTCGCGCCGATCGCCTACTATGAGCTGCTCATCTCGTTCCTGCTCCTCGCCCCCGCGCTGTTCCTCCCCCGTTTCCCGGCGCGGGTCTGGGTGATCCTCTCCGGGGGCGCAATGGCGCTGGCCACCCTGGTCGTGGGCTTCCACGCGGTCTGCTACGGGGCGCGCTGGAATCTCGCCGCGCACACGGCCCTGATGCAGACCAATCACAACCAGGTCGGGGACTTCCTGGTCAACTTCCTCTCCCCGGCCGTCGTGGCGTCGATGGCGCTGCTCTCGGCCGCATTCGCCGGCTGCATCGCCGCAAACGTCGCGGCGGAACCGCCCCGGTGGCGCGTCCGGATCGGCCTTTTCGCCTTCGGCGCGCTCGCCAGCGCCCACGGGATCGCGTCCTCCGTCCGCTTTGGCGGCACGCTCACGCGCCGGGTCGCCGTCTCGCCCACCCAGTCGATCCGGTTTGTCGACAGCGGCTATGGCAAGCTCCACCCGCTCACTTTCCTGGCGATGATCCATTTCAACTACATCACCACGAACCGGTATTTCCTTCGCCAGTACCGCGACGTCGGTCGGCACCTCCGGGAGCTGGACGGCGCGCGGCCGGTGCCCGGCGCGGCCCCCCCGCGGCTGATCGTCGTGGTGATCGGGGAGTCGTCCAATCGCAGCCACTGGTCGCTCTACGGCTACCCGAGGGAAACGACCCCGCGCCTGGATGCGCTCGCCCCCCAGCTCCAGGTCTTCACGGACGTGATCTCGACCTGCACCTCGACGGTCTTCTCGCTGGGCGACATGTTCTCGGTCCGCGGCGAGATGATCCCGTCCTTCCCGCTGTTCTCGCAGGCGGGCTACCCCACGCACTGGTACTCCGCGCAGTTCAACCAGGGCGGGGCCGACCTGCTGATCAACTCGCTCGTGGCCTCCTGCGGCGAGCACGTGTACCTGAACGGGGTCTATGACGAGAACCTGGAGCGCCTCGTCAGCCGGGCGGCGGCCCTCCCGGGGCGGCAGCTTGTCTTCGCCCATTTGTTCGGGAGCCACGTCCGCTACCTCGACCGGTATCCGCGCCGCTTCGACCGTTTTAAACCCGCCGACGACGGCGGGCCG
>Ga0302279_10008086_pt1 | contig 10464 bp, 5 predicted proteins | sample III_Bog_N3_3_FD_194541 | JGI IMG/M metagenome (GOLD analysis project Ga0302279, IMG submission 194541) | Peat permafrost microbial communities from Stordalen Mire near Abisko, Sweden - III_Bog_N3_3 | ecosystem: Environmental > Terrestrial > Soil > Wetlands > Peat | place: Sweden: Abisko...
GCGCGCCAGGCTTTGATGGAGCGACTTCGATCATCGTGATTGGATTGCCATTGCTGCGCGTGCAGATGGGAGTCCGTAGAATGGCCTTGTAGTGGTTTTTCCGACCTCGTTTCGTCTTTTGCGGAGCTGGATGGCTTTTACCGAACAATACGATGTGGTTGTTGTCGGCGCCGGTCACGCCGGGTGCGAGGCGGCGATGGCGGCCGCGCGCATGGGACTCAAGACCGCCCTCATCACCATGAACATGGACCTGATCGCGCAGATGAGCTGCAATCCCGCCATCGGCGGCGTGGCCAAGGGCCACCTGGTCCGCGAGGTCGATGCCCTGGGTGGCATTATGGGCGAAGTTGCAGACGCGGTGGGCATTCAGTTTCGTCTCCTCAATACTTCCCGCGGCCCTGCCGTCTGGAGCCCGCGGGCGCAGTGCGACAAGCAACTCTATCGGGTAAAGATGCGCGAAGTGCTCGAGGCGCAGCCCGGCCTTCACATCCGTCAGGCCGAAGTGGTGAACCTCGTACTGGACGAGGGAACAGCGAACAGAGAACAGGGAACAGGGCTTGCACCCCGGCGAGTGCTGGGGTTGAAGCTACGCGATGGCCGCCAGTTGCTGGCCGGCGCCACGATCATTACTACGGGCACGTTTTTGAATGGCCTTATTCACTGTGGCGAGGAGCGTTATCCTGCCGGACGCAGCGGTGAGCCGGCCTCTGTTCTGCTCGGCGAGGCGTTGCGGGCCCTGGGCCTGAGAACCTGCCGCCTCAAGACAGGCACACCGCCTCGGCTGGATGGCCGCACCATCCGCTGGGAAACCTTCCAGGAGCAGCCAGGAGATGCCGAGCCTACTCCTTTCAGCTTTCGGACCAGGAAGATCGTGCAGCGGCAGATAAGCTGTCATATTGCTTTCACCACCCCTGACACTCTGCGCATTATTCGTGAAAATGTACACCGGTCGGCCATGTATTCGGGCCAGATCGAGGGCATCGGGCCGCGCTATTGCCCGTCAATCGAAGACAAGATCGTCAAATTTCCTGACAAGACGCAGCACCAGTTCTTCCTCGAACCCGAAGGCCTGAACACTCATGAGGTCTACGTCAACGGCATGTCGACGTCGCTGCCCATGGAGGTGCAGTGGCAGATTGTGCGCTCGATTCCGGGTCTTGAAGACGCGGAGATGCTGCGCCCCGGCTACGCCATTGAATATGACAGCGTGGACGCGACAGAACTGGATCGCACCTTGCGCGTCAAGAGCATGGAGGGTCTCTATCTGGCGGGCCAGATTAACGGGACCAGCGGATACGAGGAAGCCGCCTGCCAGGGCATCATGGCCGGCATCAACGCCGCCCTTTGGCTCAAGGGAGAGCCTCCTTTCACCATGGACCGGAGCGAAGGCTACACCGGAATTCTGATCGACGACCTGATCTCGAAGGGGATCAACGAGCCGTACCGCATGTTTACCTCGCGGGCCGAGTTTCGTCTTCATCTGCGCATAGATAACGCTGACCGCCGTCTCACCCCGTATGGCCGCAAGCTGGGCTTGATCGGCGATGAGGCATGGGCGGAGTATGAGCGGAAGCAGGCGCGAATGGCAGCGCTGGAGCGCCTGCTGACCACCCGCAAGGTAGATGCCGAAGGACTGGCCGGAGCAGGCTTCGGGGCTTTGACGGCCACCGCTGGACTCACCTGGGCGCAACTGCTCAAGCGGCCTGAAGTGACCATCGAGCCGGTGCTCGGCGCCATGCGCGAAGCCCTGGCGCAGGAGCCTCTGCTGGCGGACCTCTCGGCTGTGCTGGCCCTGGAATCCGGGGAGAGCGCAATGGCAGCGCCAGCCCTGCCTGCCGTGCTCCGCAACGAGGCACGGGCAGTGGAGACGGAGATCAAGTTTGCCGGCTACCTGGATCAGCAGAAGAAATCGATTGCCAAGTTGAAGGCCGCCGAGGCCGTAGCGATTCCGGCCTGGATGGACTACCGTGCCATCAGCGGCCTCTCGCGAGAGATGCGCGAGATTCTTGAGCGGGTGCGTCCGGTCACCATTGGCCAGGCCAGCCGCATAGCCGGCGTAACCCCGGCCGCACTCAGCCTCGTCCATGTGTCGATCCGGCTGCAGGGCGCGCGGCCGCCGGCAAGTTAGCCATCCGGAAGGCAGCGCTTGGCCCGTTGCTAAATTCCGTTTAGCAAGCTCATTCGTTAGGGCCTGTTCACACTACTGGTGTGGATGGCGTTGCGAGCGAAAAAGCGGCCAGACGAAGCCGAACCCGAAGATTGTGGCGGGTCCACAGTCGAGGGCGAGAATGAAGTATGGCCGCTTTTTCGCCGCAACCCGAAGGGCCGGGGCCAATTTTCCCGATTTCTGCGTCGATCGTCGTTAGCAGACACCCGGTATGCGTCACTCCTCACTCCTGGAACTCGAAAAAATTGGCTCCCGGCGCCACCGCGCCAGTAGTGTGAACAGGCCCTAACCAGATTCGCGTGCGCGCGGATCGATCACTCTGTGCGCAGCGCCTGCATGGGGTCGAGGCGTGACGCGCGCCAGGCCGGAACCACGCAGGCCAGCGCAGCAACAAGCAGCAGCGTTGCGGCAACCGCGGCAAAGACCCCCGGATCGAGCGGCTGCGTTCCATAGAGCATCGACCTGATCAGCCGCGCCACGCCGACACTGACCGCAAGACCCAGCGCAAGTCCGAGGAGCGCGGGCCGCAGCCCGTCGAGCAGCACCGACCGCAGCACCTGCTCGCGCTGTGCGCCCAGGGCCATGCGAATGCCAATCTCGCTGGTTCTCTGGGCCACGACATAGGAGAGCACGCCGAAAAGCCCCACTCCGGCGAGCAAGAGCGAGAGCGTTGCGAAGGCTGTGAGCAAGGTCGCGTCGAAGCTCGCGTCCACCGTGGACTTGCCGAGCAGTTGCTCCATCGTCAGCACGTCCGAGACGGGCAGGTCGTGGTCCAGCTCCTGGACAATGCGCTGCACCGGCAAGGCGAGTTGTTCCACATCGTGACTGGAGCGGATGACCAGGGTTCCGTTGTTCTCCACTCCCGCGCCCTCCAACAGCGGGTAATACTGCATGGGTTTGGGGTCTTCCGAGACGGCATAGCGGGTGTCGCCCACCACGCCCACAATCGTATAGACCTCCGTCACGCCGCTACGCAGGTGCTTTCCCAGCGGGTCTTCGCCGGGGAAATATGCATCGGCAAACGACTTGCTCACGACCACTTCGCGGGCCAGGCCGAGCTTCAGCGCGGGGTCGAAGCTGCGTCCGCGCAAAATTGGGATGCGCATGGCCGCGAAGTAATCCGGATCGGCGTAGCGGAAAATGGCGAATTGGGCCTGGCCTTGCGGCAGGGGCGGATGCTCGGCGATGGTGAAGCCATTGTCTCCCCAATAGCCTTGCCCCGGAACGGCCTGAACAAAGCCAGCGGCCTCGACTCCCGGTAGGGCGCGCACCCGCGCCAGCAGCGCCGTGTAGAAGTTGACCAACTGCGCCGGCTCGCCATAGCGCCCGCCAAAAAGAGCAAGCCGCATGGTAAGTACATTTTGTGTAGCGCACCCCATATCCGAGGAGCGAAGCCGCGCATAGCTCTTGAGCAGCAGTCCGGCGGTCACTAGTAGCACCACGGTCAAGCCAACCTCCGCAGCCAGCAGCGCCCTGCGCAATCCGGTGTGCGCTTGACCGCCGCTTGAGCTGCGCGCCGAATCCTGCAGCGAGGCAAGAAGCCGTTTGTCTCTTGCCGTCCACGAAGCAATCAGGCCGGCAAACAGAGCGCACAGAACGATAAGCCCCACGGTAAAGAGGGCCACAACGCCGTCAACATGAATGGCCTCCACCCGGCTCAGATCGTGGCGCGAATGCACCAGCCATTGGACGGCGCCATAAGCCAGCAGCAAACCCAGCGCCCCGCCCGCCGCCGAGAGCAGAAAGCTCTCCATCAACCGTTCGCGCAGCAGGCGCAGCCGGCCGCCGCCCAGCGCGGCGCGAATCGCCAACTCCTTTCGCCGCGCCGCAGCCCGCGCCACCAGCAGATTGGCCACGTTGAGGCAGGCGATCAGCAGCACGCAGCCGGTGGCGGCCAGCAGCACGTAGAGCGGCTGCTTGACGCCGCCCACGATGTCTTCAAGCAATGGGCGGACCTCCGCGGCTTTGCTGATCAGAGCCACATTACGATGCTGATCGTGGAGCCTGCGCACAATTACAGACAACTCCGCTCTTCCTTGCTCCGCGGTGACGCCGGGACCCAATCGTCCAATGACTGGAAACTCATGATCCTGCAGGGAACTCATCACGCTGGCCGGCTTGTCGTGGTAGACAGGTGTCCAGAGTTGTGTTGAAGCATCGGGATAGGCAAACCATGCCGGCATAATCCCGATGACGGTGTAGCTTTGCCTGTTCAGGTGGATGGTTTGATTCAGGATTGCGGGGTCGCCGCCAAAGCGCCGCTTCCACAGCCCCCAACTCAGTACGACTGTACCGTTCGCGGAAGGCTGGTCGTCGGCCGCGGTGAAGTCGCGGCCCAGCGCAGGCTTGACTCCCAGCGTCGAGAACAGATTCCAGGTGCAATTGGCGCCATGCGCGAACTCCGGAAGCTGGCCGCCCGCGCCGGAGAGATTGAACTCCCCCTCGCCGAGCAGCGCCAAATCGGAAAAGCTGTGATTCTGCTTCCTCCACTCCGCGTATACGCCGCCGGCAACAATGTTGAAGGAGAACTCTCCGTCGTTCGTATGCTCAAAAACCCGGACCAGCCGATCCGGATCCTGAAACGGCAGGGGCTTGAGCAGCACAGAGCGCACTACCGTAAACATCGCCACGTTTGCGCCGATGCCCAGCGCCATCACCAAAACGGCAATGGCCGTGAAACCCGGCGTATGCCTGAGGGTCCGCACTCCGAAACAAACATCGCGCCACAGCAGCTCAAGCCAGGTCCAGCTCCACGTGGCGCGCGTCTGCTCGCGCAACAATGCGGGATTGCCGAAGGCTCGCAGCGCCGCGAAGCGCGCCTCTTCCGGGTTCATCCCGGCAGCCAGGTTCTCGGCGATCTGCTGGTCAAGGTGAAAGCGCAGTTCCTCGTCGAGGCGCGCTGCGGCCTGGCCGCGTTTAAAGAGCATTTGCATCCGCATCCGCAATTGCATGAGCCAGAGCATGGCTTCCTCCTCAAGACTCTGCCACAATTATGTCGATAGCCGCTGAAAGGCGGTTCCAGTTGGCTGTCTCCTTCTCCAACTGCCCGCGGCCCGCGGCTGTAAGCGAATAGAACTTCGCCTGGCGGCCGGTCTCGCTCTCGGCCCATGTGGCGTCAATCCATCCCTGCTGCTCCAGCCGGTGCAGCGCGGGGTAAAGCGAGCCCTGCTGCACCTGCAATACCTCGCCCGAAAGCTGTTGAATACGCTTGCCAATCGCCCAGCCGTGCATTGCCTGGGGCAAGAGAGTCCTCAAGATGAGCAGGTCGAGGGTGCCTTGGACGAGATCGTTTGGTTTTCCCATACCTAGATTATCTACAATATTTCTTGTAGATCGTCAAGGCATCATTCTTGCCAATGCCCGGTTTTGGAAAGCAGGGGCATTTCTGGGACGAGAAGCACCGGCATAACGATGGGTTGCGCGGCTGCGCGGCCCAGAGGCAGCAAGGGCGCAGCCGGTTGGCTGCGCCCTTGCGGTTGGAACGGGGTTGGAGAACCAGGTCTTTGACCCTATGGCTTTGTGCCTTCCCACCCATTCCGCGTAAAAGCTGCGGAATGGATGGGGCACCCAGATTGGCTCAACTTCAAGCGGTCACAAACCTAGCTGGTGGTGTGGACGGCGCCGGCATTCTTCTCTTCGAGAGCGGCCTGTGCGGCTGCTAGCCTGGCCGTCAGCAGACGGAAGGGCGAGCAGGAGACGTAGTTTAGGCCGATCTTGTGGCAGAACTTGACGGACTCGGGATCGCCGCCATGCTCGCCGCAGATGCCCACCTTGAGAGTTGGGCGGGTGTTGCGTCCCTTGGCTGTGGCCATCTTCACCAGCAAGCCTACGCCGGCCTGGTCAAGGGTGGCGAAGGGATCCTGTTTGAAGATGCCCAGCTTGAGGTACGCCGGCAGGAAGTGGTTGATGTCGTCGCGGCTGATGCCGTAGGTGGTCTGCGTGAGGTCGTTGGTTCCAAAGCTGAAGAACTCGGCCTCTTCGGCAATCTGATCGGCGGTGAGGGCGGCGCGCGGCAACTCGATCATGGTTCCCACCATGTAGTCGACGGTTTCACCCTTCTCCTTGAAGACTTCCCCGGCGACGCGGCGAACGATGGTTGCCTGGTTGCGCATTTCTTCAATGGAACCGATGAGCGGAACCATGATTTCGAGGTGCGGATCGCCGCCCTTGCTCTTGACGGCGACGGCGGCCTCGAATATGGCGCGCGCTTGCATTTCGGTGATCTCGGGGAAGGCGATGCCAAGGCGGCAGCCACGCAGTCCGAGCATGGGGTTGGTCTCGTGCAGCTCCTGAACCCGCGCCAGCAGCGGACGCAGTTCCTTGAGCTTGGGAGAGCGGGGCTTGGTGTCTTCAAGGTGAGAGATTTCGACGAGCAAATCCTCACGCGAGGGCAGGAACTCATGCAGTGGGGGATCGAGCAGGCGAATGGTCACCGGCAGCGATTCCATGGTCTTGAAGAGGCCGGCAAAATCGGCGCGCTGCATGGGCAGCAGCTTTTTGAGGGCCTCGCGTCGATCCGCTTCGTTGTCTGAGAGGATCATGGCGCGCACGTGCTCGATGCGGTCTTCGGCAAAGAACATATGCTCGGTGCGGCAAAGGCCAATGCCTTCCGCGCCGAACAGGCGAGCCTGCTTGGCGTCGCGAGGCACGTCGGCGTTGGCGCGAATCTTGAGCCGGCGAACCGGGTCGACCCAGCTCATGAACTTGACCAGATCGGGATCGTCCGGCTGAGCTGGCAGGGTTTTAAGCTGGCCCAGGATGACGCGTCCGGTGGTGCCGTCCAGTGAAATCCAGTCGCCCTGATGGAAGGTGTGGCCCTTGACGCGAAGCTCCTTTTTGGCCTCGTCAACAGTGCAATCGCCAGCGCCGGCCACGCAGCACTTTCCCATGCCGCGGGTGACGACAGCAGCGTGTGAGGTCATGCCGCCGCGAGAGGTGAGAATGCCGGTGGCCACTTCCATGCCGGCTATGTCTTCAGGCGTGGTTTCGCCGCGAACCAGGATGATGACCCGGTATGCGCCGCTCTGGTGAAACTTGACGGCGTCTTCGGCGGTGAATACGATCTGGCCGACAGCCGCGCCGGGCGAGGCCGGCAGGCCGGTGGCCAGCACTTCAATCTTCTCGCCCTTTTCCACCAGGCGGGGAACAAGGAAGTCGTAGAGCTGGTTGGGCTCGACGCGGAAGATGGCTTCTTCCTGGGTGATGAGGCCTTCGCGAACCATGTCGATGGCGATGCGGACCGCAGCCAGGCCAGTGCGCTTGCCGTTGCGGGTCTGCAGCATGTAGAGCTTGCCATCCTGGATGGTGAACTCGAAGTCCTGCATATCGCGATAATGCTTTTCCATCTTCCAGGTGATGGCGCGGAGATGGTCGTAGACCTTGGGCATGGCGCGCTCAAGCTCGCTGATCGACAGCGGCGTGCGAACGCCTGAGACCACGTCCTCGCCCTGGGCGTTCATCAGGTATTCGCCGAAGAAGACGTGCTCGCCGGTCGCGGGATTACGCGTGAAGCCAACGCCGGTGCCCGAGCTCTCGCCCAGGTTGCCAAAAACCATGGCCTGCACGTTCACCGCTGTGCCTAGCCAGTCGTCGATGTGGTTGATGCGGCGATAGGTCTTGGCGCGATCGTTCTGCCAGCTTCTGAAAACGGCGTCGCGGGCCTGGACCAGTTGATCGAGCGGGCCCTGCGGGAAGTCCTTGCCGGTCTCCTTGCGGACCAGCTTCTTGTACTCTGCGATGATTTCTTTCAGCGCCTCTGGCTGGAGTTCGTAGTCGAACTTGACCTTCTCGCGCTCCTTGATGCCATCGAAGATGTGCTCGAACTTCTTTTTGGGCACATCGAGAACCACATCGCCGAACATCTGAATAAGGCGGCGATAGGAGTCATAGGCAAAGCGCGGATTGTTGCTGAGCTTGGCCAGCGCTTCTACGGCCTGATCGTTAAGTCCCAGGTTGAGGATGGTGTCCATCATGCCGGGCATGGAGAACTTTGCGCCGGAGCGAACGCTGACCAGCAAGGGATTGTCGCCCGTGCCCAGCTTCTGCCCTTGCAGCTTCTCCAGGCGCTCAAGCGCGGCATACATCTCGACGTTGATCTCTGGGCTTACAGAGCCGCGCATGTATTCGCGACAAGCTTCGGTCTGAATCGTGAATCCGGGAGGAACGGGCAAGCCCGCGTTGGTCATCTCCGCCAGGCCGGCGCCCTTGCCGCCCAGCACATCCTTCATGCGGCCGTTGCCGTCTGCCGAACCGCCACCGAAGAAATAGACATACTTGGTTGGGGTTGAGGTTGAGCTTGCCTGTCCGGCAAGCGACGAATCCACCACGCCCTGCGTCATGGGGTACAGCCTCCGTTTGTAGGATTCCGCGAGGGCCAAACCTATAAGAGGGGACTAGACAGGGGATCGGCGTTTCAACGGGAAAGAGCGGTTGAGAAGCTGATCGCGTGGGAGTCATCCAGACACAGGACAGCGCTTCGCGGCATTATGATTCGCTATTACCAATATCGCCGCAAGTATACTCTTGCCTGTGTTGAAGGTCACATACGATTCCTGTGCCCTCTGAGTGCCGTACCATCCCAACGCTCTCATTTTCATAATGCGAGACACCAAGACCGTCACCGATCAGAATCGCCGCCGATGGCGCAGAGTTTCAAGCAGCGCGGCATTGAAGCTGTGGTCCGGAATACGAATTTCGGACCGCATTATGGGAAACAAGAATTCGATCCAGCCCAACAATCTCCAGAATCTCCGTCACGCGCGGGGAAGCATTGGAGACGGTGAAGCCGTGCCCGGCATCGCAAGCTGAGGTATACAGAGCAACCAGAGCTGAGATTCCGGCTGCGTCGATACGCTGTATAGACGCAAGATCCAGCGCGACCGATTGACGGCGCACCAGCGGGCCAACAAGCTCCAGCAGACGCTGAACGTTGCCCCTGACCAACTCGGTCAGCTTGGCCGGCTCAGCAGACTCGAAACCTACGGTCGCCGCCACAGCAGGTGAATTGCATATCGTGATTGTCATAATGACCTCCTTTGGAAAACCTCTTGCTTGCCTTGCCTCGATGCAAAACTGCAATCGTTCAACGCTTTCATGAAATGCACTTGGGGCGCCAAAGCTGCGCGAAGAGAATATGCTCAAAACAAACAGGATGGGGACCTTCCCGTTGCCGCTGCTGCCAGGTCAGGTGTTCAGTTTCGATCCCGGCGTCCGCAACCGGACACAAATATCCTTACGCAAAAGGGAGTGCCGCCAGTTCCATGCTTGATCCAACTTCCAGCCCCGCAGATTTCCCAAACTCCGAACGATGCTTGAGCAGGGAGCCGGTGCGCGCCTGGGCGCAGGAGGCCGGCTTTGCCGAGGCTGGCCTGGTGGCGCTGCCTCACCTTCACGAGGGACGGGACGCAGCGCGGTTCGAGGAGTGGGTGGGTGCAGGGCGCTCGGGGACGATGAAGTATTTGGAGCGGCGCGGGGAGGATGGGAAGCTGACGCGGGCGCGGGTGGGGAATCCGTTTCCCTGGGCGCGATCGGCGATTGTCTGTTTTGCGAGCTATGATAGCGCGCAGCCGCGCTCCACCGACCCGCCAAGAGAGGGCGCGGGATGGATCGCGCGGTATGCGTGGTCGAGTCGCGTGGACGCCGCCGGAGCCAGGCGGCCGAGCGATTATCACAAGGTGCTGCTGAAGCGAATCAAGCGGCTTGAGGAGAGGCTGCGCGGGCAGTTCGGCACGTTTGAGGCGCGGGGCTACGTGGATACGGGGCCGGTGGTGGAGCGTGCGCTGGCCACGGCGGCGGGGCTGGGCTGGACGGGAAAGAATACCTGCCTGATCCATCCCAAACTGGGGTCGTATGGGTTTTTGGCGGTTCTGCTGACTTCGCTGGAGGTGCTGCCGGAAGCGCCGCCGCTGACGGTCCCCGACCGCTGCGGAAGCTGCCGGCGGTGCCTTGACGCATGCCCCACCGGCGCGCTGACCGAACCTTACAAGATGGATGCGAGGCGATGCATCTCATACCTGACCATCGAGCACCGGGGGCCGATTGACGAGGCGCTGATGGAAGGGATGGGACGGCAGGTATTCGGCTGCGATATCTGCCAGGATGTGTGCCCGTGGAACCGCAAATCGCCGATCGGCTTTGATCCTGATTTGGAGGCACGAGCTGATTTGGTGAACCCTGCGTTGGAGTGGCTGGCGGCGATGGATGAATCGGAGTTCGAGTTGCGATTCAACGGCTCGCCGGTGCGGCGGGCGGGATTCGCGGGCCTGAGGCGGAATGCCGCCATCGCGATGGGAAATAGT
>Ga0302279_10008097_pt1 | contig 10454 bp, 9 predicted proteins | sample III_Bog_N3_3_FD_194541 | JGI IMG/M metagenome (GOLD analysis project Ga0302279, IMG submission 194541) | Peat permafrost microbial communities from Stordalen Mire near Abisko, Sweden - III_Bog_N3_3 | ecosystem: Environmental > Terrestrial > Soil > Wetlands > Peat | place: Sweden: Abisko...
GCATCGTCGACACGGGCGCGAAGAATCGCCCCGGCAACGCCCACGGTGTCGCCCTCGTTCGACGCGCCCAGCAGATACGAGAGCGCCTCGCGGCCGCCGCTTTCGAACACCGCGCGCGAGGTGAACGCGAGGGCGATGTCGGTGCGAAGTGCGCCGTCCGCGGCCGTCCAGAGGTCGCGCAGACGATTCGCGAGATCCGGTGGCCCGCCGCGCATGCGCGAGAGGGCGCGCAGGGCGGTGCTCCGTACGAGCGGGTCCGGGTCGAGCCGTGCCGCGCCGAAGAGCGCGTCAGCGTCGGCAGGATCGTCGTGCTCCTGCATGGCGTGGAGCGCCGCTCGTCGGACGAGGGGGCTCCCGTCGGTCAGGCCACGTGCCCGAGCGTCGTGGTCGTCGTCGCGCGTGCGCGCCCACATGGCCGCCGCGCGCCAGCGGTCGTCGCTCGACGTCGCATGTCTCCGGGCCGCTGTGCCCCCGAACGCGCCCGTCTCCGCGCGTTCGAAGGCCGCCTCTCCTCCCGCAGCGTCCTCGACGCCCATGCGCGCTTCGAGCACGTCGTCGACCTGGAACGCACACGCCCGGACGTCGCGGATACGTGCGACCGCGTAGACCACGTCGCTCGCGCTCTCGATCTCGCGTCGCACGACCGCGCGGGCCAGGTCGGATGCTTCGCCGAGCGTAAGTCTCCCACGCGCGTCGGCCGCGGCGATGGCCGGCGCGAGAGCCGCCCTGTCGCCTGTGCGTGCGGCGCGAAGCGCGTCCCTGACCGGTGTGCTGGCGCACCCGACTCCCGGGAACACGAGCGCGGCGGCGAGCCCGACACGGAGCATGCGCGCGACGAGGAAGCTGTGGCCCATACCCGGGCGCAAGTAGCTTGGTTTCCGCGCGCGTGCTAGTTCCGCGCGCCCTGCACGTGGATCCTCGAGTCGACGTCGTCGTCAATCGCCGCGCGAAGAAGCTCGTGCATGAGGGGCGTATCCTGAATGCCCTTCGATCCGCGGTCGCGACCGCAACCTCGTCGGCGACGCTCCACGAGACGCGCTCTCTCGGCGACCTCGAAGCCGTGGTCGCCACCATTGCGGCGCGCGGAACCGATACCGTCATCCTCGCAGGGGGCGATGGCTCGTACATGGCGGGCACGACCGCGCTTCACCATGCGTTCGGGGCCAAGCTCCCGCAGCTCGCCTTCGCGCCAGGCGGAACCGTCAGCACGGTGGCTCGCAACTGGGGTCTTCGTGGCGACGAGGCGTCGTATGCGCGGCGCCTCGTCCTTCAGTCGGTCTCAGGTACGGCGGCCACGTCGACACATCCGACGTTGTGCGTCCGCGACGATCGCGGCGGGGACCGCGTCGGGTTCATCTTCGGGGCCGGGCTCATCGCCCGCTTCTTCGACGCCTACTACGCGGCGGAGGCCCAGGGGTATGCAGGCGCAGCCCTCCTCGTCGCTCGCATCTTCGCCGGCACGTTCACGCGGGGCGAGCTCGCGACGAGGGTGCTCACGCCAAGCGCGTGCCGACTCGAGGTGGACGGGGCCCAGCAGGCGTCGCCCGTGTGGAATCTGATCGCCGCCAGCGTCGTCGGCGACCTCGGGCTGCACATGCGCCTCCTCTATAGAGCGGCCGAGCGCTCCGATAGATTCCACGTCGTGGCGAGCAGTCTGCCGGCGCGTGGGCTCAGCCCGCAGGTCTGGCGCGTCCTCGCGGGGCGTCGTCTCGCTGGCGAGGGGCACGTCGACACGCTGGCGAGTCGTGTCACGCTCGAAGGCGCGGGGCACTACGTGCTCGACGGCGAGTGCATCGAAGCGGGCCGCGTGACCGTTACGCCGGGGCCAGTGCTCTCCTACGTGTCTGCGACCGACGCGCCGGGCTGACGTCGTCTCGCGGGCCCGTCTTCCACCCGAACGGTATCGTCCTCGAAGCGCACTATGATCGACGCCAGAGCTAGAGGCTCCGGCCGGTGGGTCACGAACACCACGGATCGCTTGCCTCGGAGCTTCGCGATGGCCGCGAGCACGACCGCCTGCGACTCCGCGTCGAGCCCGCTCGTCGGCTCATCGAGGAGCAGAACCGGCTGCGACGTCGCCAGCGCCCGCGCGAGGGCGACCCATTGACGCTCGCCGCCCGACACGACGACGCCGCTCGGTCCAAGCCGACGGCCCAGCGTCGCGACAGCGAGCGCGTCGGCACCGGCGCCGAGACCGCGAAGGGTTCCACGAACGTCGATGGCGTCGACATCCGCAACCGAGCTGCCCAGCCGAACGTTCACCTCGAGCGTGTCGGCAAGCAGCCCTGAGTCTTGCGGGACCCAGGCGAAGGGACGATGGACCAGCCCCGGTGGCACCGCGGTCAACCGCGCGTCGCCATAGCGAAGCTCACCCGCCACTTGCGGCTCGAGGCCGAGGAGCGTCCGAAGGAGCGTCGTCTTCCCCTCCCCGGTAGCGCCAACGACGACCACGAGCTCGCCCGCCGGGACGACGAACGTAATCGGTACGTCCATACCGTGCCGGAGGACGAGACCGTCGACGTGTAGGTCCACGAGGGGCCATGGCGTCGCGTCGTCTCGTGAATGGCCCGCGCGGTAGCCAAGAGATGTCTCCGCGTCCGTCCCGCCTGTCTCCGACAGGTCGCCGAACGCCAGCACGGCGCGCGACCAGGCGAGGCGCGACTCGGTCAGGTCGCGAATGGGACGATAGGCGAGGAAGAAACAGACGGTGAACGCGAGGAGTCGACCTCCACCACCGACGTCTCCGAGCCACCCTGCCTGCGCCGCTCCGAGCGCGGCACAAAGCGCGACCGCCGCGAGCACCTCGTTGCCTCCGCTCATGGCGGCAGAGGTTGCGTGGATCTTCGCGGCGCGCCGGCCGAGGCTCTCGCCGAGCTTCGAGACGGCGGTGCGTGCTTTTGTCTCCGCGGAGTACGACACCCACAGGTCGGCGTGTCGGACCGCTTCGTCGACCGCCTCGAGAAGCTCTTCACTGTCGCGAGCTGCGGCGCGATTCGCGTGTCGCCATGCGCGCCGCGAAGACGAGAGGATCCACGCGAAGGGGGCGAGGACGACAAACGCTACGAGCGCGAGCTTCGGAGAGATCCAGATGAGCGCCACGAGGATCGGCAGGAGTTGGGCCAGCGCGCGCCCTCCGCCAAGGAGCCCTTGTGCGAGTCCGGTCTCCACGTCGGTCACTCTCGCCGTCAGTGCGCTAACGCCTCGCGCAGCCGTCCGCAGCGGAATTGTTCCAGCGTCAGCAGCATTCGAATTCGTCGTGGGGAGCGTCGATGGGCCACGTCCATGATCGGCTTGTCGCGGACGGCGCAACCGATAGTCGGCGAACCACGCGTCGAGGACCTCGAGCCGAAGCGTGCCACCAACCCGATTGGCGAGCGTCGCCTGGCCGTGCGCCGCCACGACCCCTCCTATCGCCTTGGCGAGCGCGGCGACCAGGCCGACGGAACCGAACAGCAGTGCCGTCCGTATCCCATGAGACGACAGCTCTTGACCTGCCTGCCGGGCACCGGTCGGCAGCCCCATCGAGCCGGCAAGAATCACCGCGCAGCGGGCTGCAGCAAGCGCGAGCGCGGCGTGTCCGAATGAGTGGAGCGCGGACGCAACCAAGAAGATGGCTACGCCGAAGGGCCGCCCCGGCTCACGAAAGACCGTCCGCAACCCATGCACGTAGAACCCGAGAAGAGTTCGACTTTTAGGGATTCCAGCCGCCTCGACGACGGGGGCCTGGCGATTCGCAAGGACGACCATGCACGCGCGTTCTCGCGACTTACGATGAGAGATGACGTCGATCGCGGCCATAGGACGGAGAGGGCAAAGCCGATCGAGACCTGTAGCCGAAGGTACCGAACTTGCAACGTAGGCAGTGACGAAGCGCGATGACGAGACGCCGCCCAGTTCGGCCGCAGGTCTCGGATCGCTTCTTGAATGGCAACTCGTTCGCTTCCCCACATCGCCACCTCGCCGACCCCAAAGGACGCCAGCATGAGCAAGAGCAAGAGCAACGCAGCTTCGGCGCTCGTTCCGACGGCACCCGTCAGTACGTCGAGGGTGGTGCGTTCGAAGGCCAGGGGAGAAGCTTCCACGGCCAGCGGGCACGCCCACGCGAAAGAAGCGCACGCCAAGAACGCGCGCCCCGAGGGGATCGAGTTCGACGAGGAGGCCGTACCCGGCTCTTCGTCGACGCCGGCCGCCGCGGAGCCGGAAGTTGACACCCTCGACGAGGAGTTCGACCTGGGCGACGCGGTCGCGGCGGACGTCGATGTCAGCGAGACCGTGAAGCCCCCGGCGCAGAAGCGCACGGACGACGGCGGTGGTGACTCGATGCTCTCGCGCTACTTCCGTGAGATGGCGACGCATCACGTCATGGGCCCTCAAGAGGAGCTCGAGACGGCTATCGAAGTGGAGCAGGGGGAGGTGGACCACTGGGTCGCCATCTTCAGCTACCTCCCGATGGCAGGGCTCGCGCTCGATTCGCTGGAGCGGGATCTCCCCGTCGGCGAAGAGGCCATCGCAGTGCCGCAGATTCCCGAGCTCCGGAAGCTGCTCCGCATCGCTGCGCAGCATCAGCACAAGCTGGGTCGGCCGCAGGAGAAGAAGTGGTCCGACCTGACGGAGGCGCTCGCGCGCGTGATCCGGCTCCCCGACAGCGACCGCCTCTGGGTCGCGCACGCGGAGGATGCCGCGCGCGGCCTCGGCCTTCCGCCCGTGCGGACGGACGGCGCGCAGGGGTCGGACGATGCCGCGGACGAGGCGGACGACGACGTCCTGTCGCGGCGTGCGGAGCGGGCGCATCGGGCGCAAAGCACGGCCCTCGCCCCGAGCCCGCAATCGCGACGCTTCGAGAAGCTCCTCGAGACCACGCTTCATCAGTCGAAGGCGGCGAAGAACAAGTTCGTCAAGGCGAACCTCCGGCTCGTGGTCTCGATCGCGCGCCGCTACAACCGCGGCCGGCTCCCGCTGATCGACCTCATTCAGGAGGGGAACATCGGGCTGATGAAGGCCGTCGAGCGCTTCGACCACGCGCGCGGCTACCGCTTCTCGACGTACGCGTCGTGGTGGATTCGCCACGCCATCAGCCGCGCGCTGGCCGACAAGGGGCGCGCGGTTCGTATCCCCGTGCACATGCTCGATACCCACAACCGTGTGGCGCGCGCGACGCAGGCCGTCATCGCGCGGCTCGGGCGTGACCCGACGCTCGCGGAGCTGGAGCAGGAGACGGGCATTCCGCAGGAGAAGCTCGACAAGGTGAAGGGCTCCTGGGCCGAGACGCCGTTCTCCCTCGACCGACCGGTCGGCGACGAGGATGGTCGCAAGTTCATCGACTTCCTGCAGGACGACGACATGCTGTCTCCCTACGAGACGCTGGTGTCACAAAGATGGACGGATGAAGTCCGCCGGCTCCTCGGGACGCTGACGCCGATCGAGTCGCGCATCATTCGCTGGCGCTTCGGCCTCGACGACGAGGAGGAGCTGACGCTCAAGGAGATCGGCGACAAGTACAACCTGTCGCGCGAGCGCATCCGTCAGCTTCAGGAGCAGGCGCTGGGGAAGATTCGCAAGCACATGCGGGATTGAGGGGGGAGTGTCCCCTCTCCGTCCCTCCGTCAAGGATGGGCAAAAGGCTCGGCGAGCGGCGTGAACACGTAGCCCATGTAGGTGAATGCGCCGCACTCGCCGTAGTCGAGCTCCAGCTGGAAGACCTCGTCGCAGTCGACGGTCTCCTGGCAGAAGAGCTCGCCCGCCTGGTCGGCCGCGCAGCACGCGCTGAGCGCGGAGCACGCGTCCTTCTCCACCGTGGCGGACGCGTTTGGCCTCGCGCCTGCGTCGTTCCACGCGGGGCCAGCGTTCGACGACGACGAGCAGGCCGCTACGCCCGCACCTCCGAGGCTCGATACGACGAAGAAGCATGCGCGAAGGGCCCACGCCGAGGGGACGCGTATCCGGGCTCGCACCATGGATCCACCGTAGAGCGCTTCGCAGCGCGGGCGCCGAGCGATCGCGCAGCGTGAACATGGCCGCGTTCACGGCGTGCGAAGGTCAACGTGGCCTGTCGGCAGCAACCGTAGAGTGCGACGCATGGCTACGTTCCACCGCCGAGCCGCAAGACTCTCGCTGCTCATCGCGCTGGGCTGCGGAGGCAACGCATCTGTCCCCGTGGACGCGGGGCATGCGCTCGATGGCGCTTTCGCCAAGGACACGATCCTGTTCGGCGGCAGCGGCCTCGTCGCTACGACGGGCGACACCTGGGCGTGGGACGGAAGCGCCTGGACCCAACTCGACGTCACTGGCCCGTCGCCACGGCAGGGGGCCGCGATGGCCTCGCTCCACGGCACACTGGTGCTCGTCGGCGGCGAGGTGCAGGGGCAGATGGCTCCGATCTACCCGCCCGACACGTGGACGTGGGACGGGCGCGCGTGGATAAGCGTAGCGGCGTCCGGACCGAATGCGGGGGAATGGTCCTCGATGGCGCCGCTCGGGGACACGCTCGTCCTCTTCGGCGGGACGGCGCTCACGGACGCGGTCTCGGGGGGCGAAGACGTCGTCGGGGTCACGTTCTCGGAAGCCACGTGGACCTGGGACGGCACGCAATGGACGCACATCGATGGACAGGGGCCCGAGCCGCGGTTCAGCGCCACGATGGCTCCGCTTGGAGACAAGGTCGTCCTCTTCGGGGGGATGTCCGCGAACAGCACGTACCTCGGCGACACATGGACCTTCGACGGCAGCACGTGGACGCAGCTCGACGTCACAGGCCCTTCGGCGCGCGCCTCGTCCGTCATGGCCCCGCTCGGTGACACGCTCGTCCTCTTCGGCGGGTCCGACGGCAGCACCGACGGCGCGGACGACACGTGGACCTTCGACGGCACCTCGTGGACGAAGCTAGCGGTCTCCGGCCCCCCTGGACGAAGCTCCGCCATGCTGACACCGTCTGGCGGCGTGCTCGTCCTGTTCGGCGGCGTCGAATCGCCATCGTCGAATCCGTACGCAGATACGTGGGCCTTCGACGGCACGGCGTGGACCTCAGTCGCGATGACGGGGCCCGACGGTCGCTCGGACGCGGTGATGGCGACCCCATAGCGACCCTCGAGATTCTCGAAGAAAACGCAAATCGACGCGTGCGTTGGGGTTCAAAGACCGACCCGCGCTCCCCCTTAGGTAGAGGAGTATGATCGCGAGGCCGTCGTCGCCGTCCGTCCCATCGAGCGCCACCCTCTCGGGGCTCGCGGGGCGTACGACCTACGTCTTCCAGCATCGCGTGCTGACCCAAGACGGTCCACGCGACTGGGGAAATACTCTCTCTTTCTGTCTCGCGTGAGCCAGGAGCTTCCGATTTCCCGTCGCACGCTCATCCCGCGGGCGCTCGGTGTGCCGATTTCCCGTGGGACGTTCGTCCTACGGGCGCTGGTGTTGCCGAGAGCCACACTCGCTGTTGCGATTTGCCGTGAGACGTCTCTCCCACGGGCGCTCGCGTTGCCGAGAGCCGCACTCGCTGTTCCGAGTGCCCGTGGCCCGTTGCTGCCACGGGCGCGTCCTCTGCCGAGAGCGGCGCTCGCTCTTCGGAGTGCCCGCCGGACGTTCCTCCCACGGGCGCTCGGTGAAACGAGAGGGGCGATGCTCGTGAGTCGGGCGTCGATCGGACCCTCGACGTCCCGTGGGACGAACGCCCCACGGGCGCGACACACGTGGAGACGCGCTGCGCGTGTAGCTTGGGAATCCATCGGCCTCTGGACTGCCCAGCGGATGCTCGTCCCACGGGCGCTCACCGTTTCGACTGCCCGTGGGATGTTCATTCCACGGGACGACGTCGCGTGTCGGCAACATCTCGTGAAGGGGGCCACCGGGGGGCGCGTAGGGGTTGTACGCCACCTACTTGGGAGTCGCCTTCATGATGTCCCCGTTGCCAGAGTTGGCCCAGTAGACGCTCGTGCCGTCGACCGCGACGCCGATGGGGGTCGTCTGCGCGCTCGCGACCGTGACGACCGCGCCCCCATTGACCGAGACCTTCGCGACGATATTGGCCCCCTGGTCCGTCCAGTAGACGTTCACGCCGTCCGTGGCGAGACCACCGCCAGGCACGGCGTTCGGCGTCGCGATGGACGTGCCCGTCGTGCCGCCCCCCGCGAGCGGTGCCTTGTAGACATTCCCGTTCTGGTCAATCCAGTAGACGTTCACGGTATCGACCGCGATCGCCGCAGGCGGGAACGTGAGCCCCGAAGCGAGGGTCGTCATCGCCTGCCCTGCGACGGAATACTTCACAACGGCGCCGCTCGTCGCCCAGTAGACGTTCGCGCTGTCGGACGCCATGGTGTCGCACGAGGAGGTCAGGGTCGTGACGCTCGTCACGGGTCCTCCGGGCAGAACGAGATGCTCTATCGCCGTCTTGTCCTGGAAGAAGACGGTCGACCCGCTGACGGCGATCGCGATGGGCGAGCTCTGCCCGCTCGCGAGTGTGGTGCCGCTTGGCGCCCCCCCCGTCGGTATGTCGTAGACCACGCCGCTGGTGGTCAAGTTGGTCCAGTAGACGCGCGTGCTGTCGACCGCGATGCCGTACGGGAAGTTTTGATCGGACGCGAGCGTCACCGGCGAGCCCCCGGAGACGCCCACCTTGACCACGCTCCCGCCCATCGTCCCGTTCTGCTTCACGGCGTCGGTCCAGTAGACGCTCACCGAGTCGACGGCCAGTTGCTGAGGATTGCTCTGCCCCGTCGCGAGCGGGACAACACACTCCCCACGGGCGCACCCCGTCGGGCACGCGAGGCCGCAGCCGCCGCAGTTCTGCGCGTCGCTCATCTCGTTCACGCACACGCTGCCGCAAACGGTTTCCGCGCCGTTGACGCATACGCACTTTCCAGCCGAGCACGTCTCGCTGGCGGAGCACGCCGTCATGCAGTTGCCGCAAAAGCCCTGCGTGGACTGCAGGTTGACGCACGTCGTCCCACACATCGTCTCGCCGCCCGTGCACCCGCCCGACGAGCTGCTGCTCCCGCTCGACGCGCTGGAGGAGCTCTCGCTCGACGCACTGGAGGAGCTCCCGCTCGACGCGTCCCCCGCGTCGCTCACGTTGCTCCCGCCGCCGTCGCCGCTCGCCGCGCTGCTGCTCGACCCCGCATCTCCGCTCGAGGCACTACTCGACGCGCTGCTCGACCCCGACTCTCCGCTCGACTGCGAGCTACTCGAGGACGACGACGCGCCGCCCGCGCCGCCATCGCGCTTGCTGCTGGACCCGCTCGACGCCGAGGTGCTCGCCGACGAGCTTTGCGTGTGGCCGCCGTCGCTCCCTGGCGACCCACCGTCTTGCAAGCTACCAACGTCGGGGAAGCTGATGATGCTCGCGCACGCGGTGACGAGTGCCGCGCCAGAGGCCGCCCCTAGTGCGAGTGTGCGTCGTCGCATGATCAGAACTCCCCCTGCATGAGCAATCCGCCGCGCGACGCACCGACGCTCGGAACTACGCGCCACGAACGGGAGAGCGGCTGCGTCGGCGCCTCGGACGAGGGCTTCGGCGCCGTGAAGAACAAGGCGGCGCCAGACGCGAGAAGCGCGCCCCCTGCAATGAAGCCGACGGTCGAGACGGTAGCGTCCGTCGTCCCCGACGAATGATCGCTGTCCGCCTGCGCGTGCGCGGACGCGCCGCAGCTCGTCGCGCAAAGGCTCTGCACGTTGCTCTTCTCGGACAGGGCGAGCCCGCCGAAGATCCCGCCGACGACGAGACCCACGACCCCGGCCCCAGCGGAGACGACGCCGAGGAGCTTCTGCGTCCCGAAGCCGTCCCCCGAGCGCGCAGGCTGGAGGACCTCTCCTTCGGGCGCGCGCCTCGCCACGACCGCCACCGGCGTCCCGAGCACCACGCGCTCACGGCGCCCCTTCTCCCCTTCGGTAATCACGAGCGGTCGCGTCACGGTCGGCAGCCCCGGCGCTTCGAACGTCGCGGTGTACGCGCCAGGGTCGAGGGGAAAGAGCGTGCCGTCGACCTTGTCGGTGAACGGCTTGCCGTCCAGCGAGATCTTCACCGACGAGAGGTCTGCGCCGGCGGCGTCTTTGACCTCGAACGCGATCGAGGGCTGAATGGTCTCGAGCTCCTGGAGGCGCTCGATGCAGTCCTTCGCGATGATGCCGGGGCATGACGTCGACGTGCAGATCAGAAGCTGCTCACGGGCCAGAGCGAGCTTGTGCTCACGGCGGAGAGGCTGCGCCTTGTTGTTCGCATCGATGCACTGGCGCGCCGTGACGTCGGCGTGCGCAGTAGACGGCGCGAGGGACGACAGCGCTAGCGCGACGTAGGCGCCGAACCAAGACAGACGGACGCGAGATTGCATGGCCTGTCTCTATGTAGCCCGCGTTACCCCTTGGCGACCATCCTCTCCATGCGCTCGAGCGCGCGCTCGATCGTCGCGAGCTCGGGTCCAAACGAGAACCGGACGTACGACTTGTAGCGAGACGCGCGCGCGCCGCGT